>Ga0302122_10001985_pt1 | contig 12924 bp, 10 predicted proteins | sample CB21_SCM_MG_FD_203115 | JGI IMG/M metagenome (GOLD analysis project Ga0302122, IMG submission 203115) | Marine microbial communities from Western Arctic Ocean, Canada - CB21_SCM | ecosystem: Environmental > Aquatic > Marine > Oceanic | place: Canada: Western Arctic Ocean | collected 2017-09-28
GAGGTAGAGAGGGCCGCCACGATCATGGTCGAGCGCTGGCTCGAGACGTGCGTCCAGGCGGCGACGCAGGTCGACGCGTGTCGTCAGCGGGTCACGGAGGAGCTCGGGGGGTCGGCGCGGGATGACGACACCTGGGGCGTGCGGCTGGCCTACACCGCGGACACGGCCTCGGACCACGGGGCGGCGATGCGGGGCGGCGCCGGCGCGTCGCTGGGCCGGGGCGACGTGCTGGTGGCCCTGGACGCGGGGCCCTTCCGCGTGGCCGAGGTCTACTGTGCCAAGGTCGGCGCCATCCGCCTGCCGATCCGCGCGGACATGCTGGAGCGGTTGCTGAAGCGGTTCCGGCGGAGGCAGCACGAGTCGCGGGAGCTCTTGGGACAGCGCGAGGCGAAGGCGGTGGTAGTGACGGTCGAGGCGGACGAGCCGCTCATTCAAAAAGCCGGGCGCATCCCGAAGAAGCGCAAGCGGCCGCAGACTAATGAGGCGGAGTCGGCGCGGCCGCCCCACTTCCTCTCGCACATGTATTCCATGCTCTTAAGGTATGATGATTTGAGCGGCGAGGCCGGCCAGCACGGCGCCGTGCCTCCCCCGGTCTTCGACGTGCTTCGGAAGTGGGGCTGTTCTCATGAATGTTGTGCCACGCCGTTCAACGCCACGCTCGATAGCTACTGCTCGCCGTTCCTCGACACGGACGGCGTCTTCGGCAGCGCCGGCTCGTTCTTCGCCTTCGAACCGAGCGAGGGGTGCTTCGAGATCAACCCGCCCTTCACCCTGAGCGGGAACCACGTCTCGGACCACATGGGGCGGCTCCTGCGGCGGGCCGAGGAGGCCCAGAAGCCCTTGACGTTCGTCATGATCCACGCGGCGGCGCACTCGCGAATGGCCCACGCTTCGTGCGCTCGCTTCGTGCGGGAGGAAATTCGGCTCGAGGGCGGGAGCCACTATTATCTCGAAGGAAATATCTATAGACGGGCGGAGCCGCGCGCCTACGTGCCGCCCTTCCCGTCGGTCGTCCTGTTCTTCTCGACGACCGAAGGCGCGCGGCGGTGGAAAATCGGGCCGTGCCTGGTGAGCGACCTGCGCCGGGCCTTCGCCTGGCCGCGCGAGGCCGCGCCGCGGCCGTTGCCGCCGCGGCCGAGCGCCATGCTGCCGGCGGCGTCGCGGCCCGCAATTCAGGCGCCGGCGTGGCCGGACCCTACTGAGCCACCGCCTCCGCCACCGGCACGGCCCACGGCGATCGACCCCGCTGATGACGAATTGGCGCCGGGGTGGCAGACGGTGAGCATGTGATAATATATAAAGTTTACACACAAGACTCCCGGCGAGGAGAAGTTCATTCGTCGCTGATGAAGCGGTCAGCGAGCCGCTCGTCGCTGTCGCGCAGGGACCGCTTGCCCGCGATGTTGTACCGGTTTTTGGCGATCGTGTCGTACGCCAGGTCCGCGACTGCGCGTGGGACGATGCCCTGGGCGATGGTCGCGAGGGGCGTCGTGATCCTTAGCTGCTTGCCGATCTCCAGCACGGCCTCGCTCTTGATGAACGCGTCGTCCGGCGTGACGAGCACGATCGACGAAATGTCGTCCGGCTTGCGGCCGGAGCGCTCGAGCAACCGGCGGCCCGCGGGCGACTGCAGCGCCGCGAAGCGCAGCTTGGCGGCCGGGTCGTTGTCCAGGGCCCAGTCCACCCAAAAATTGCACATGCGGCACACGCCGTCGTACAGCACGATGGGCGCGCGATTCTCGGCGAACGGGTCGGCCGCCGCCGCGAGGCACGTCGACGCCGCGCGACGTGCGACTGCTGGTCGCAGCGATGCGGTACGCGCGAGGAGGCTGGAGATGAGTCCAATGCGCAGCATCGTCAGAGTGCTCTGGTCGACGCTATCGATGCGTTACGACACGTAACTGGTGGGGGCACAGGCCAAAACTTAGCTGGCATGTAGAGTTCTTGGGCGTGCGGGTTTTGCAGCTCGGGCTTTTACAGCCGGTCAGACTTCGCGCGCACGAGTCCCGGGAGCGGCCTGGGCAGCATCGGACACGGATATATCCTGGTTCGGAGCCGCACCGCTCGACGCCATCGCTGCGAGGCTGCCCATCCCGCTGTGCGCTGAAAGCAGCATGGCAGCCGAGGATGAACCGAACGCGCAGCTCCGGAAATCCGTGGAGCAAGCCCTAGCCACCTCTTTCGTGATGCGCCGCGCAAAAGCGGACGTGAGCAAGGACCTGCTCCAGCAGGACGCGCCGCCGACCGCGGACGACATCCGCCAAGCATTGGAGGACGGCGGCTGGGCCAAGGAGCTGCGCCTGAAGATCCACGAGCTCGCAAGGACCGCCTCCGTAAAAAGGATCACGGACAAGGAGTCCCTGCAGAGCGTGCACCGCGCGCGGAAGCAGTGGGAGGCGTCCATCAACGACGAGCTCCAGGCCATCGCAAGTGAACGGAGGCAACCACTCGTCCGGAGGCGGAAGAAAGTAGTCGTGCAGGCGGCGGAGACTACCGGTGATGACCTGGTGGAGATGGACCCGGAGCGGGTCGCCTCACCCACAAAAGTCGCGCCGTCGGCGTCGTTACGGTTCCTCTTCGACTCCGAGGACCTGCTCGATGCTATGGCAAACCTCGAGTCGCCCTCCCTACTCAAGGAGGGCTGGGGACTCATCAAATTACAATTAAGGACGGCGTCGCTCGCGGAACTGCGTGTGACCTTCGCGGAGCTCGCGCCGGAAAAGCGCCAGTGGGGCGCGGACGACGTCGCGGGCGACCCCCGCGACAGGATAAAATTCGCCGACGCGTGGCACGAGCTGGGGGACAAGTGCCTGGAGAGCGGCCATGTCCCCATCGCCCGGAAATACGCGCGGCGAGGTGTCCCACCTTCTTTACGACCGGCCATCTACCGCTGTCTATTAGGACTGCCCCATGTGGAGGACGCGCAGACGACGTCGGCCAAAGAAGAGCGGTACTACGCCGAGTTACGAACCCACGTCGACCGCGTGGAGCTCGTGACGGACGAGTTGTACCAGATGGATGTGCAGCACGTGGCCGACGACGACACGTATTTTATTTTTGACGAGGTCCTGGGGAACTGCGTCCTGGCCTTCTCGCGCGATGCGTGGCTACCCAAGAATTGTGTAGTAAGGACGCACGCGCCGCTCGTGTGCGAGGACATTTGTGAAAACTGGCGGGCCGGGTCTAGTGTGCCACCAAGCGGCGTGCAGCCCTTCCGCGGATTCGTGTCGTACGCCGCGCCGTTGACGTTCGTGTACGGCAAGGAGCCCGCGTTGTACTTCGCTTTACGAGCCATGTACGCGCAGCACTGGTGCCGCCTGAACGTGATCCGGACGGCCGAGAACACGTTGTTGCCTCTATGTAAGCTGTTTGAGGGGTTGGTCGTGGAAACGCACCCGCGGCTGTTCTTCTATCTGGTCCAATTGAATATCGACCCGTTACAAATCGCGCTGCCCTGGATCCAGTTCGGCTTCGTCGGACTCTTGGACGTGGAGCAAGTTCTACTCCTGTGGGACCGGCTCCTGGGGTTCGAGGACCTGTCCTTGCTCAGCGTGCTGGCGGCGGCGATCTTCGTCTACCGGTCGGAGAAGCTGCTCGGCGCGGCGAACCTGGACGAGGTAAAGGACATCTTCGCCGACGGCGCGGCTTTGCAAATAGTGCCGCTCCTCCAGACGTTCCTGTGGCCCGAGGGGCTGTAGCACACATAAGTTTATATTATTCCACGACGACTGCGCGCTCCTCCGCGACGGCGCGCTCCACGATCGGCCGGGCCGAGGTCCGCCGCTCCCCCTCCTCCTCCGTCGCGAGCGATCGCCGGAACGTGAGCCACCGCGCGATCGCCGAGGCCTCCTCGTCCGTCTCCGACGAGTCGCTCACGCCGTCGCCATGTGATACGCCGTGCAGGTGGCGCGCCACCGGTTTTGATGGTGAGGTGTGGTGGCGGCCCAGCGCGCCGGGCGGCGTTGGAGCGGGCGCCCAGCCCCGACCCAGGGCCAAGGGGCCCACGTCGACGCGCGGCGGCCGCCGGTCGCTGGCGTCCGAGTCGAAGGAGTCCTCCGCCTCGTCACTATGCGTCGTGCCCGTCTGGTCCGAGCCCGAGTCGTCGTCGTCCACGTCGACGGCGATGGATGGCCTGGCGCGCGCGATTTGCGGCGCCGCTCCGAAGAGCGCGGGAAACTCCGTCGCGCCCTTCACCGAGGCCGCCAGACCGTTCACCCAGCCCGGGATGGGCCCCACGCCTAGCGAGCGACAGAGCGCGTCGCAAAAGTGGCAGCAGTTCCGCGCCAATAGCGTATACGTGTCGCCCGGCCATGTCGCGACGAGCCGCGCTAATCGTCGTTCGATGATGCGCGCGTCGGCCGGCGCGTGGCCCATGGGGATCGCCTGGCGGAAGTTGGCACCGCACGCGTCTCTCGGTTCGCACGCGAAGACGCCCGTGCCCTCCTCGCAGTAGCCGTAGCTGTACTCCACCCCGGCCACTTCCACGCCCGCGTGGAAGAGCCCGACGTCCCAGCTCCGCATGAGCGTGCTGTTCAAGGATGCCAGTGTACCGGTGAGGTCCGTGTCCCCGACGTTCGACAAATCATACACGTTCAGATACACGGTAGGCCCGGCGCCCCGCCTCAACTGGAGTTGCGCCGCGGCGACGCGCGCCGCGGCAGTATTCAAACTCTCGGCCTGGGCCAGATGGTCCTCGCGGACGGCCGCGGCGCGCTCGGGCCACCACTGGCCCCGCGGCGGCGGCGAGTGGTCACTGTCTCCGCTGCTGGTGCCGTCTCCGCTGCTGCTGTCCTCGTCTGCCATGTTGGCTTAGACGTCTCACACAGCAATCTGAAGGCCCACAGATTAAAAACGCAGCTGTGCGCATCCGAGTACAACTTCTGAAGCTTCCAGCGCCGCCCACGCCAGGTCGGAGGCGCACGGGTTTTAGGGGGGGCTTTGTAGCTAGGGTAAGAGCTTGGAGGGGGGGTGGTTTACGCCAGCAGAACTATATCGTACCGCTCCCAATGCAACTTGACTGGTGGCGCGGGCGGTGTAAGAAGATTCAGTATATTCTTCAGAAAACTAGACACGCGGCAACAAGAGCGATGGCAAACGCGACCTGTCCGTGGCTCCGCGACGCCGCGTCCGTCTTACCTTCGGTCGGCGCGGGCGTCGGTGCGCACGGAGGCTTGCCAATGCCGCCCGAGACGCCGTACGACGTCGACTCGCACGGCGCGTAGCGGAACGTTACCGGGTCTGTGCCCCTCATGGACCACGGCGGCTTCAAGCTCGCACAGAGCAACGCCATCGAGTGCTACGTGGCGGGCCTTGTGCCGAAGTTCGCGTCGCTGACGCCGCAGCAAAAGGCCACGGATCAGATGATCGCGTTAATCCAAGGTGATATGCTCGGCGACGTCGCCAAGGAGGCCTTCGGGGGCAAGGACGCCGCGGTCATCACGAAGGCGTGCGACAAGTGGCTCACCGTCCTCGAGGCGAAGGTCCCGACGGAGGGCTTCATCAACGGCCTCCCGTTCCCGACCGTGGCGGACCTCGCCGTCCTCAACCTCTGCACGGGATACATGCCCTTCGGCGCCTCCTACAAGATCGCGTCGTACGATGAGTCCAAGTTCCCCAAGGTCTCCGCGCTCGCCGCGCGCACGAAGGAGCACGCGTGCCTCAAGGACTTCGAGTCCGCCACGCTGTCCGCCGCGGCCTTCGGATTATAGGCGCGCCCCCTCTGGTCCCCCGATATAAGTTACTCACTACCAGGGCAGCCGCAGGTCCTCGTTCTCCCGCCTTGAGCAAGAGTTCCCCCGCAGCAGCTCAGCGATTTGCCGCCGGTGCTCTTCGAGCAATGATGAAACCTCGGACTTCTGGATCTGGAACTGGCGCAGGATGTCCACGTGCAGATTCTGGATCGAGGCCCGGAGCTCGTCTGCGACGTCGTCGAGGGCCTCGAAGAACTCGGCCGGCGCGGGCGCACCAGTGGTCGTGCTCGGTGGCGCCGCGGCGGTCGCCGCGCCGGCGGGGGGCCGCGCCGGTTGTGGTGCTTGCTCCGGCGAGGCCGCCGCTTGCTTCTCACGGTACATGCGCGCCGGCGAGTGCGGCGGCGGCGGCGCGGCCGCGGGATCGTACGGGCGCGGCGGCGAGGGCGGCGGCGGCGGCGCTTCGGGCTCGACCGCAGGCAGCTGCGGCGGCGAGGCGACGGGCGACCGCGGCAGCGTCGCGTCTCGGCTCGGCGTCGCCGTGCGCGGCGGCGTCGCTTCGCGTTGCGGCGTCGCCACGCGCGGCGGCGTCGCGGCGCGCGCCGGCGACGCGGCGATGCGTGGCCGCGGCAGCGCGGCGTCGACAAATTGGAGGGACCGCACGGCCCCGTCGTGCGCGTCGTGGTGGCTAATGGGCGCCGCCGTCGACCGCAGGTCGTACGCCACGATGCGCCCGTCGTCCGTGCCCACGACGACGACGCGCTCCGTGGCAAAAGCTATTGAAGTGCACTGCCCGCCCACATCTAAATTCTTCACGCAGACCCCCCGGTCGATGTCCCAGAAGGCCACGGCCCCGTCGGCCTTAGCCGCCGCCAGGAACTTGGCGTTGACCGGCGAAAAGGCCAGCCCAAGTAGATCCGCGTGGTCGCGGCCACCACCTAACTTAGTGACCTTTTTCGAATTCTCAACGTCCCAGAGCCGTAGCGAGCCGTCGGCGTGCAGCGCGCCCAGATGGTGCGGCCGCAAGGGCGAGTACTCGACGACGTTCACGGCTACCGCGTCGTCGTGGAGCAGCGCGAGCAACGACCGCGACCGCACCTTGTGCACGAGGACCTCGCCATTCGTGTTGCCGGAGGCGACAGTTGTAGAGGTCGAGTCGAAGCGGCACGCGGCGACGCTCGACCCGTGGTCCTCGAGCGTGCGCACGACGCGCCGCCGCTTGCAGTCCCACACGTCCAGCACCCCGCCCTCGCCGCCGCACACGACGAGGCGGCTGCTCTTGTCGAAGTCGCAGCAGTGCAACAAGCCCCGCGGCGCGCCCGGCACGTCGTCGCCCAGCCGCAGCGCGACGGTGGCGTCGCGCGTGGCACATAACGCCACGTCCGCGCCGCACGCGACGATAGCCTCGCCGCTGCTCGAGAGGCGCGCCGCCCGCGCGACGTCGTGCGTCGTCATTCTACAAAGCTCCGCGGCCCGCACGCCGGCGCCATCGGCCTCCCAGAGAGCGACTACGCCGCCGGAGGCCCGGGACGTCGCCACGGAGAGGAGCATTTGCGCTTTCAAACTGGCGGTAGCCCTTGCACCTACGCGCTTTCAAATTCGCGCGGGTGGTGCGGAGCAGCGAAACCCGTGCAAAGAAACCCGTGCAATGACCATTTTGGCAGACAAGACCCAAGCTTGGACTATAAGCGTTCTTAAAGCGCAGACACGTGCTCGATTATCTCTGTTGACTATCCTCTGACGCGCTGTTGCAACGCTTCGAACAAGCGACCGCTGTGAGAGCTGCACTGCCTTGCTGTCCTGTGCATCGCTCGTCGCCCTACGCGTACCACTGCGAACGATCGACGCGCCAACGACGACCCGAGACCGCTTATAAAACGATCCTCCGCGTGCCATGAGTGCCGCGCCGAAGGTGCGAGGGGCCGGCGGCCTCCGCGACCGCGCCGCAACGAGCAACGACGAGGCGCCCGAGCTCACCGTCGCGGCCTCGGAGCCCATCTCGGCGAAGCAGGCCGAGAAGGCCATCGCGGCGTTCCTGGCGGAGACGCCGGCCCTCGCGGCCGATACCGCGGCCCAACTCCGCGACGCGCGCGACGCGATGCGCTCGGAGCGGAAGCTGGTCGACGCAGGCGATGGTAAAGCATGAGTAATATGTGAATTCTACTCCCTGGCCTTGCTTTTGTTTTTTGCGTCGTGCGTTTATTCGGGTTTTGCTCCAAGTCAAATCGCATCGTCTGCATCGCTGGCATACAAACACTGCCTCGCTAGTCATCGAGCAGCAAGTCCTCGCCGGGCGCAGCCGCCAAGATCCGCGCCGTAGCGCTCGTCCTCCTGTCCACCGCCGTAGCGAAACCGCCCCGCAAGCACACCATGGCGAAACCGAGCGGCGAGGTCTGGAGCGCCGACGGCAAGAGCCAGGACGATTTTATGTTGAAGGACGAGTGCATCTTACTGGATTTCGCCGACCACGTCATCGGCCACGACAACAAGTACAACGCGCACAAGTGGGTCGTCGGCCAACCGCGGGGCATGCTCCACCGCGCGTTCAGCGTCATGCTCTTCGACAAGGGTGGTAAATTACTCCTGCAGCAGCGCGCGTCGGACAAGATCACCTTCCCCGACGTCTGGACCAACACGTGCTGTAGCCATCCGCTGTACGGCATGGCGCCCTCGGAAGTGGACGACGAGGCCGCCACGCTCAAGGGCAAGCCGATGGGCGTCTTCCACGCGGCCATCCGCAAGCTCGGCCACGAGCTGGGCATCCAAGCGAGTGATCTGGACGTCAACAAGTTTGCGTTCGTCACGCGGGTGCACTACGCGGCCGCGGACGTCGTCACGCACGGGCCCCTCGCGCCCTGGGGCGAGCACGAGGTCGACTACTTACTCTGCTACAAGCTGGATGTGGAGGGCGACGCTCTACAAATGACACCGCACCCTGAGGAAGTGAGAGCGACGAAGTGGGTAAACCAACAGGAGCTCTTCGAACACATGGCGGCGAAGAAGGAGATGCCCCTCTGGTCCCCCTGGTTCTGTATTATCGCGAAGAAGTTCCTGGAGCACCAGTGGTGGGGCGACTTGAAGGACAAAAAAACGGTCGAAAAAAAGTGCAAGGACTGGCCCACCATCCACAGATTTGATTGTCTTGAGTACCAGGGTGGCCAGGGCGGCGCCACGCCCTTCCTCGACGACCTGGAAGTAGCTGTTAAAAGCGCCGCGAAGAAGGACGTGCCGGCGTTGTTACGGGCCGCCTTCCGCAAGGAGATGCTTAGTGACATCGCGACTACGACTTCGGTGCATGGCGCGTCCGGCGCCGCCATGAAGCAGGGCGCCTACGGCAAGGTCCCCACGCACGCCCACTCCAAGCTGGACCAACTTCTCCGGCCGCGGGAGGTCATGGCCGCCCTAACCTTGAAGTTCGCGCCCAAGATGTGCGGTTTGCACGACAACTTAGATAAATCCAACAAAGACGTGCGCTTCTGCGACGAGATGCTTTGTAAAGTTTCTAGAAGTTTCGCTGCTGTGATCCAGCAGCTGCCGAGCGGCTGCTGTATTGATATTTGCATCTTCTACCTGGTGCTCCGGGCGCTGGACACGGTCGAGGACGACATGACCTTTTACAGCGGGCACGAAGCGGACAAGGAGGTGGAGTTACGAAACTTCGCGTCGACGCGGTTGCTGGATCCCTCCCTGGAACCGGTGAGAGGGTGTGGAGAAGGCGACGAGCGCACTTTATTAGAGAACTTTGGTAGTGTCGCTCGGGTCTTCGCCACGCTCCCAAAAACGTCGCGGGACGTCATCCGGGACGTGACCCAAAAAATGGGCGACGGTATGGCCGACTATGTGAGTGCAGAACTCGCCCAGGGCACGGCGGACGAGGCCGCCTACAATCTATACTGCCACAACGTCGCCGGGTTGGTGGGGGAAGGGTTGACGGGCATTTTTGTCGGCCGGGACTACGAGTCCAAGGCCCTCGAGGCCGGCGGCGCGCTCAAGTGGCCTTTTTGTGGTTCTACAAACCACCTAGGCTCAGCCAACTCAATGGGCTTGTTTCTACAGAAGACGAATATTATCAGAGATTATTTAGAGGACTATGTTGATGGAAGGGCTTTTTGGCCCCAGACCGTGTGGCGCAAGTACGCCACCATTTCCGATTTAGGTGATTTCACCCGCCCTTCAGCTAGAGGCGGCGGCGACGCCAAATGTATTAACACCGAAGCGGCTCAGGCTATAGCGACCAAGGGCGCTTCCGACCGCGCCCTGCACTGCCTGGATGATCTGGTGGCCGACGCCTTGGAGTTAGTGCCCGACGCTTTGGAGTACCTCTCTCGCTTGAAGACCCCGGAGGTCTACCGCTTCTGCGCCATCCCCCAGGTCATGGCCATCGCCACCCTCTACGAGTGCTTCGACAACGAGGACGTCTTCACCGGCGTGGTCAAAATAAGGAAGGGCACGGCGGCGCGCCTCATCGTGGACACGCAAAAGGGCCACGGCGCGACGCTGCAGACCTTCCGGCGCTACGCGCTGCTGCTGCAGCAGCGGGCGGCGACGTGCCGCGCGCCGCCGGCGGTGCAGGCGCGCGTCGCCAACGCCGCGGCGGCCATCCTCAAGGCGACGCCGGAGCCCTCCCTCGCCACGCAGTACGGCTGGGGGGTCGTGCTGGGGGTGGCCGTCGGGGCGGCCTGCACGGCGCTCAACTAAGACCTTTTACTAGCTCCGGCTCTCGTCGAACGTCGCCTGGATGTATTTCGCCTCGTTCTGCGCCGCGTCCAGCGCCTCGTCGGAATGGTCCGAGCGCTGCCAGAAGGTCAGCCCGTGGATCCGGACGAACTTCGGTTTCGTTTCGATCACGCCGCAGCACCCTCTCGCCCGGACCTCGCAGGCCCGCGAGCAGTAGGCGAAGTTGCAAATGCGGCAGGGGCCAATTTTTGCGGGAAGGTCACATTTGTCGCATTTACGGCCCGTCGGGAAAATATCGCGCGACTCGCCCTCGTCGGTCTCGGCGTCCGAGTCCGCGACGTCGTCCCAGCGGTCGTAGTCGGAAGAGTAGGCAGAGCGCGTCGGCTCGGGAGCCGGTGCGGCAACCGGGGCTGGACGTGGCGGCGGGGGAGGCGCGACCGCGGGCGTCGACGCCGGCGCCGGCGCCGGAGCTGGGGCTGGACGTGGAAGAGCAGTAGCGGGAGCCAGCTCCCGCGGCGCCGGGTCGAGGCGGAAGTCGGCCGTGACGCCGACGAGCGAATAGCCGGCGCGCGTCCAGAGTCCGTCCGGGGCGTTGTTGACCGCAGGCACGACGACAACGGCGAAGGCCGGGCCGGAGCTATCGTTGAGCAGTTCCGAGGTCACGGCGTTGACCAGCGCAGTCGCGTGGCCGGCCCTCCGGAGATTCGCAGGCGTGTACACGAGCCCCACGCGGCGGCCTCCGGGACTGACCGCGCTGCCGACGACGCCGCAGATACACGCGAGGTCCCCGTTCATGCGGCGCCGCGCGTAGACGCCGCCGAAGCGCTCGAGCGCAATGAGACCCGGCGTTCTATGAGCCTCGTCAATGCCCCCTTCCCGCTCGCACGCTTCCAACCAGCTAGCGACCGTCACCGCGTCTTTTGACGAGGCGCCGACGCGTTCGGGCCGCGGCCCATCCGAGCTCGAAGCCGAGCGCCGGCGCGAGAAGATGCGCAGCCCGCCGGTCCGCTCCGGCGCCTTCGACCGGCGCTTGAAGGCGAACTGCCGCGCAAACGCCTCGGCGAGGGACGCCGGGCCTGAAATTTGCTCCAGGCCCGGCAGGGCGGCGTCGGCGGCGAGGCAGTCGGCGAGCAGCAACGCCGCCCGCATCACCACGCCGTCGCCGCCGTCGCCGCAGAGCCGCAGGGTTGTTGGATCACCGATGGGTGGCCGCAGCGCCCCGAGCACGACCTGGGCGCCGCTCCGGACGACGTAGTAGTCGCCGCCCTCGGGGCAGCGCGCCGCCGCCGCCGCCGCAAGTTCGAGCGTCGGGAACTCAAAGTCAGCACGTGGCAATATTAATGGCGCGACGACCTTGAGAAACGCCGCCGCATTGGAAGCTCGCGCTACGACGGCTGGCGGCGGCGGCGGTCGGTCGCTGCTCTCTGTCTGAGCCGTGACGCGCGCCAGGGCATTCCTGAAGATGCTGCTCGGTGTCGCGGCATCATTGCTGCTCGCGGCGCCGTCCATTATTAACCGTCGCTGCGGTGGCGTCTGCGGCGGCGCCGTCTGCGAGGCTGCCCAACCTTGCAAGTTGTGAGACGAGTCGACCAGCGTGCGGGTTCTCCTGGGACCTGTGCGCCAGAGCGCCTCCTATACTTACTTATTTATATTAGTCGTTCTTCTCTAGCAGCCTTCTCCGAGTTCCTCGACCGTGCTGCCCGCGGCCGCGGCGAGGTCCTCGGGTGAAATCTCCTCCTCGACGAAGGCCATGGGCCGAAAGCACTTCTTGCACCGCTTTTCCGTGGGGCCGTAAAACATCACCTTCTTGCCGCGGCCCTTGCAATCCTCGTACTTGCAGTAGACCATCCTACCAGAGCCGTCGTCGTCCCGCGCGCGCTTCCTCGCCTCCGAGAATTTCGAAGCCCGCGACGCTTCCTTTTCCAGGGCGTCCGTCTTGTGATCCACCCCGCGCGCGGCCCTACCTTTCGCGTCGCGCTTCCACCTTCGCTGGCGCTCCTTTTCGGTTGTGCGGTGCACTTTCTCCCTTAAAATTCTCGCCGGCGGCCTCGCCGTTCCGCGGGTCCGTGCCCGCCTGCTCGGCAAAGCTCACGCCGCCCCGAGCTAACGCTTGCTTCATATTCTGCTCCTCGAGGCGTTCCCGGTCTGCATCCGACCGGGACGCATCTAACGCCGCTTTCCGCTTCTGCCTCTAGAGGACCAGCTCCTGGAGCCGGTCGCCCTGGCTCGACGCCGTCCGTCGCGTCGCCGGCGACCGCGCGTACGCCAGCCTCGCCTCTAACTTCGCCGCGGCATCAGCAGCCACGACTTTCTGGAGCAGCTCGTCCACATTCGTCTCGTCCAAATCGGCCTTGATCTCGCGGAACCGGTCCCGCGTTTTCTCGGATGCTCGCTCGATGTCTTCGAGCGGCGCGTCTCCGCTAGTTTCGAGGTGATTTGACGTCCGGTCCTCCCAGGAAGCGCCAGAACTGCCCAATATCATGGTTCGGCTGCTGAGTCCGCCGCCTCCCTTTCTTTGGTGGGGCGGATTTTTCTTCGCCAGCGATATGGGAGGTCGCTT
>Ga0302122_10001986_pt1 | contig 12924 bp, 7 predicted proteins | sample CB21_SCM_MG_FD_203115 | JGI IMG/M metagenome (GOLD analysis project Ga0302122, IMG submission 203115) | Marine microbial communities from Western Arctic Ocean, Canada - CB21_SCM | ecosystem: Environmental > Aquatic > Marine > Oceanic | place: Canada: Western Arctic Ocean | collected 2017-09-28
GCCCGGTGTAATTTTTATTGATAGGATAAATAAAGCTAATAATCTGAATTACTGTGAAACAATTTCAGCTACTAACCCATGTGGTGAGCAACCTTTACCTCCCTATGGGGCTTGTTTGTTGGGATCGATAAATATGGCGCGACTTGTGATTAAGCCTTTTGAAAAAGATGCTAGTTTAGATGAAATGGCTATGGCCAATTTGGTGAAAACGGCAGTTCGAATGATGGATAATGTAGTAGACGCTAGCCGCTTCCCTCTTGATGCACAGGCCCAAGAGGCAAAACAAAAGCGGCGTATTGGACTTGGGGTTACTGGCCTTGCTGATGCGCTCTTAATGGTTGGATTGCGCTATGGTTCTGAGGAAGCAGCCCTTCAAACTGAGAATTGGATGCATCAAATAGCGCGAGCGGCATATCTTGCATCGGTTGAGCTATCTAAAGAAAAGGGGCCTTTCCCACTTTTTGATCCGGAGGGCTTTCTATCTAGTGGGGCCATGCAAGGGATGGATGCTGATGTACGCAATTTGATTGAAAAACATGGAATTCGTAATGCACTGCTTACCAGTATAGCGCCAACTGGCACAATTAGTCTTTATGCAGGCAATGTGTCCTCGGGAATTGAGCCTGTTTTTGCATATGCTTATACTCGTAAAGTTTTACAGAAGGACGGGTCGCGCACCGAGGAAGAGGTCGTGGATTATGCGGTTAAAATGTGGCGTGATAAGATGGGCGACGCAGAATTACCGGATCACTTTGTAAATGCCCAGACGTTGGCCCCCATGGATCATGTACGCATGCAAGCGGCTGCTCAAAAATGGGTAGATAGTTCAATTTCTAAAACTATTAACTGTCCGGAAGATATCAGTTTTGAGGCGTTCAAGGACGTCTATATGGCAGCGTGGGATCAGGGTTGCAAAGGTTGTACTACATACCGTCCTAATGCCGTTACTGGATCAGTTTTATCAGTCTCTGAGACCAGTGAAAAAGCTCCTGAAGTGGATAATGGTGCTGATGTGGTCTACATAAGTGAGCCACTTAGCCGTCCGGAAGCCTTGGAAGGCCAAACTTATAAAGTAAAATGGCCAGATAGTGAGCATGCTATATATATCACGGTTAATGACTTAGTGTTGAATGGGCACCGACGTCCTTTTGAAGTGTTCATTAATTCCAAAAATATGGAGCATTTTGCCTGGACTGTTGCACTTACTCGTATGATTTCAGCTGTGTTCCGGCGTGGTGGAGATGTTAGTTTTGTAGTTGAAGAGTTAAAAGCGGTATTTGATCCACGTGGCGGGGCTTGGCTGAATGGAAAGTATATTCCATCGATTCTGGCGGCCATTGGTAGTGTGATAGAAGAGCATCTGGTAAATACTGGCTTTATTTTGGGTAAGGGTATGGGGCTTAAGGCTGATCCAAAGGCGGAGGTTGTGAACTTGTCCCAATCGCGTGGAGCGGCATGTTCAAGCTGTGGGCAGTTTGAACTGCGCATGGTGGAAGGCTGTGTGACTTGTGGGAATTGTGGTTATTCTAAGTGTGGCTAAGCATAGGTTTAAACTGCTTGGCTGTCCCTATACTTTAACTTAAAAATAGCCTACCCGCTCATTGATCCGAAAGGGATTAGGTTAATTGGGGTTTGTGCTCCAGTAGAGGGCAGTACTGTCCTCGCTAGATAGAAAGAAATTATTGTGAAGCAAGCACTTGCTGACGCGCTAACTAAGCGTGGCTACGAAACTTTGACTCCCGTTCAATCCGCAGTTTTGGCGCCTGAATTAGCCGAGGCCGATTTATTAGTTTCAGCACAGACAGGATCAGGTAAAACAGTAGGCTTTGGTCTTGCCATAGCTGATAGCCTTCTGGGCAACTTAGAAGAGTTTGACCGAGCCACTAAGCCGTTGGCTTTAGTTATTGCGCCCACTCGAGAGCTTGCTCTACAGGTCAAGCGTGAGTTGCAGTGGCTCTATGCAGAGGCCCGTGCAACTATGGCGTCTTGTGTTGGCGGTATGGATATGCGCGACGAGCGGCGATCCCTAGATCGTGGTGCCCACATTGTAGTTGCGACCCCAGGCCGACTGCGTGATCACATTGCGCGGGGCTCAATCGATCTGTCTGAGATACGGGCTGTCATCTTAGATGAAGCGGATGAGATGTTGGATTTGGGCTTCAAGGAAGATTTGGAGTTCATTTTAAGCCACGCACCTGAGATCCGTCGTACCTTGATGTTTTCTGCAACGGTACCAAAGTCGATAGCACACCTTGCTAAATCCTATCAAAAAGATTCGGTGAGGGTGTCTACCGTTGCTGAGAAATCGCAACATAGTGATATTGAGTATCGCGCCTTAGGTGTCGCTGCGCGTGATACAGAAAATGCTATAATTAATGTTTTAAGATTTTATGAGGCCCCCAACGCTTTAGTTTTTGCTAATACGCGCGTGATGGTTAACCGTTTGACTACACGCCTATCCAACCGTGGTTTTTCGGTTGTCAGTCTATCAGGCGAACTCAGCCAAACGGAGCGATCGCACGCGTTGCAAGCAATGAGAGATGGGAGAGCACGTATTTGTGTTGCCACAGATGTTGCCGCACGTGGGATTGATTTACCAAATCTTGATCTGGTGGTTCACGCAGAGTTACCTACCAACTATGAAATATTAATGCATCGTTCAGGCCGTACTGGCAGGGCTGGTCGCAAGGGCATTTCTGTTCTTATTGTTCCGCCATCTGCTCGCCGTAAAGCGGAACGGATCTTACAAGGGGCTAAGGTTGTGGCTGAATGGGCAGCGCCACCATCAGCAGATGAAGTAAAGGCCAAAGATCGTGAACGTTTAATGGCGGATCCAGCTTGGCAGGAAGAAATTAGTCCAAAAGAGCAATCAAGCGTGGATGAATTGTTGTCTCATTTCACTCCCTCCCAGATTGCTGTGGCTTATTTGCGCCTATATACGGCCAAGCAATCTGCTCCAGAAGAACTTGTGGCTATTGAGAGCAAGAACTTTAAGGATTCCAAACCTAGTCGGGCTGACGACTTTGGCCCCACTGTTTGGTTCTCCCTACCTGGTGGTAGATCTACTGGAACGGTTCCTGGTCGGTTGTTGCCAATGATCTGTAATTCTGGTGGCATCACAAAACACGATATTGGGGCAATTAAAATCCACCCAGACATTTCTTACTTTGAAATTAAATTAGCCAAGGTTGAAACTTTTAAGCAGGCATTGGGGCCCGATATGACTGCTGAAGATGACGTTGTGGTGACGCAAGTAGATGGCTCTCCAGCTGATGTTCCGTTTGAACGTTCAAAATCAAAGAAACCTTGGGTTGATAAGAAAATAAAAGTGAATGTGCCATCTAGTCCCCCTACAGATTGGAACGATGATACAAAGCCCAAACCGAGAAAAGTTAAAGTGAGTGTTCGGAAGGGAAGTCAGGGTAAAGAAAGGTCTGAGCATAAATCGGGGTCTGCAGAAAAAAACCGGCTGGAAGGTGTTGTAGAAAATTTCAAAAAGAAGCCAAAGTCAAAATCTTCAAAGTCCCCCAAAACTTCTGGTAACCAAAGCTCACCATCAGGAAAGAATTCTAAAAACTTATCAAGTACCACATTAAGAAAATCAAAACGGGGTGGACTTGTTGGTAAGCATAAGTTTGACCCAGGCAAACCCAAGCGGAGGCCGGCTTAGGTCTGACCAAAGCGCTATAATTTTTTTTTAAAATGATGTCATAGGGATTCACATTCCGAATCACCTCTGCTACGAATCTATTAAGAACAAAATCAGAGTTAAACTGAGCAGTGATAAAAGTGTGGGGCTATAACGTCGCCGTTGTGATTTTAGGATTGCGAAAAGAAGTAGACTACCAGCCCCACACCCTTCTAAATAATTTAAGATTTCACAGTTTGGGTTTAAAGTAGGTATTCAATGTTGTACTTTTCTGAATGCTTTAAAAATACGAAATGTGCTGGCTGAAAGTGCTATAGTGGTTGAGGTGCTGTTTCGTCAAAAATAGTAGCTAGAGCTTGACATTGAGGCGACTGGCTGGCATCCGCATTAGATTGGTGTTGGTGGCCTTCGTAAGAAGATGCCTGTCAGGGTTTCCCAAAGGACAACGCCCTTCAATTATCCCACTGTGGGCTATATAAATCTATGAAGGAGATCAGCAGGTGACAAAACGTACCGCTGCCAAACATAAAATTGACCGCCGGATGGGGGAAAATATTTGGGGACGTCCCAAATCTCCAGTAAATCGACGTGAATACGGCCCTGGCCAGCATGGTCAAAGGCGAAAAGGTAAGCTATCTGATTTTGGAACCCAGCTTCGAGCAAAGCAGAAGCTAAAGGGTTACTATGGCGATTTAACCGAAAAACAATTCCGGCGTATTTATGCTGAAGCGGAACGCGTAAAAGGTGACACGGGTGAAAACTTAGTTGGCTTGCTAGAACGTCGTTTGGATGCAGTAGTGTATCGTGCAAAGTTTGTTGCAACAATATTTGCGGCCCGCCAATTTGTGAATCACGGCCACGTAACAGTTAATGGTAAAAAGGTAAATATTGCATCCTACCTAGTGGCAGAAGGTGATGTGATTGAAGTTCGGGATAGATCTAAAAAAATAGCGGTCTTGATCGAAGCAACGCAGCTTCCAGAGCGGGATGTTCCTGATTATATGGAAGCGGATCATTCTAAAATGACAGCAACTTTTGTTCGGACTCCGGGCTTAGGTGACGTACCCTATCCTGTTGTAATGGAACCTAATTTGGTTGTTGAATTTTACGCAAAAAATTAATTTTCTCTAATCTAATTGATGGGCCGCGTCGGGAAACTGCCGCGGTCTTTTTTTTTTGGATTATTGGCGTTAGAACCAATAGGAGGGGGGATACAGAATGACAAAGCCAAAACCCTAGCCAGGTATAATGGATATTGAGCTCTATAAGGGTGGAAAGTCCACTATTGAGGGAATGTCAGACATTCTTAAGCTATCGTCAAATGAAAATCCGAATGGGCCACCTTTGGGAGCTAAGCAGGCACTTATTGAGGCGGGAAACTCACTTCATCGCTACCCATCTTCGGACCATTTGGAACTGTGTCAAACCTTAGCAGAAACACATGAATTAGATGTTTCAAAAATCATATGTGGCTGTGGCTCGGACGAACTAATTAGCTTGCTGTGCCGCGGCTACGCTGGTTCTGGCGTAGAGGTTATTCATACTTCCCATGGATTTTTGATGTATCGAATTTGTGCAATGGCAGTTGGGGCTACGGTGGTATCAGTACCTGAAAAAGATCGCCACGTGGATATAGATGCAATTTTGAATGCAATTAATCCGAGCACAGCGGTTATCTTTATTGCAAATCCAGGAAATCCCACGGGAACTAGAATTTTAGATATTGATATTGATATTGAACGATTAATAAAACGAACGCCGAAAGATGTATTGATTGTTCTAGATGGCGCTTATGCTGACTATGTGGAAGATTGGGATGGTGGAGCGAGATTTGTTGAAAGCCATACCAATGTTGTTATGTTACGAACGTTATCAAAAATGTATGGCCTTGGTGGCTTGCGGGTGGGCTGGGGCTATGCCCCACAACATATTGTTGACCTCTTAAATCGTGTACGTGCACCATTCAATCTATCTGTGCCAGCTTTGTTGGCAGGTGAAGCTGCAGTCAAAGACAAAGAGTTTGTAAATGCACATCGCAAGCAAAATAATGATGCAAGGTCATGGCTTGCCGCTGAATTATTAGAGATCGGGGTAAAGTCAGACCCATCTGAAGCAAATTTCATTTTGGCGAGGTTCCCCAACCAAGTTCAAGCGGAGGCCTGTGATGATTACTTGCAATCTATAGGGGTATTAGTTCGTCGGGTAGGAAGCTATGGTCTCCCCAACGCACTAAGGATCACTGTTCCCAATATGGATGGGTGCGCGCGTGTCGTAGCTGGTATTAAAAGATTTTGGAGGCAAACGAGATGAGTTATAATCGAGTTGCATTAATTGGGCTGGGTCTAATAGCATCCTCGATGTTTTGGGCGATGAAACGAGCAAAGATGGGCTCGTATGTAACGGGTTATGCTCGTTCCACTGAAACCCGAGAAATAGCCCGTAAAATAGGACTTTGCGATAGCGTATGTGATGACTTAAAAAGTGTAGTTTTAGATGCTGATTTGGTAGTTCTTTGCGTACCAATAGGTGCTATGGGCAAGATTATGGCCGAAATAGCTCCTTATTTAAAGCCAGGTTGCACGGTAACTGACGTGGGTTCTGTTAAGCGTTCAGTTATAGATTTAGTTGCGCCTAATATCCCCAAAAACGTTCATTTTGTGCCGGCACACCCTCTTGCAGGAACCGAACATTCTGGACCTGAATCTGGATTTGCTGCGTTGTTTGATAATCGTTGGTGTCTGATAACCCCAATTGGTGCAGATCCTAAACCGGTGGACGCTTTGACAATTTATTGGAAGGCGTTGGGGGCTAATGTTGACCAACTTGACCCGGACCATCATGACTTAGTTCTAGCCGTGACCAGTCATGCACCACATTTGATCGCCTACACTATGGTGGGCGTTGCGGAAGATATGAAACGGGTTACAAATTCTGAGGTAATTAATTACTCTGCTACTGGATTTCGAGATTTCACTCGGATTGCAGCCAGCGATCCGACTATGTGGCGTGATGTCTTTTTATCCAATAAAGAAGCTACCCTTGAGGTTTTAGGGCGGTTTACTGAAGAACTATTTTCGCTTCAAAGGGCGATAAGGACGGGAGACGGCGACTTTCTCCATGATTACTTTTCTCGCACCCGATCTATTCGGCGGGGGATCATTGACGCTGGGCAAGATACTGGTGCTCCAGATTTTGGAAGGCCTAAAGACTGACGCAGTTGGTTTGCAATAAGCCTAATAGGTTAGATAAGATGCTTTAATTAGAGCCACTCGCTGTTTGGATACATCAGGCCAACTCCAGATTTAATAGCGACTACCTGTACAAAACTGTGATAATTTTAAAAATTAGGACACTTAATTTGGTTTTTCAACAAAAGAGATCCTAAAATTGGAAAATTCGTATAAAACCTTTTCTTAAGGTATATTGCAAAGTAAAGTTTTTTTAGAAAAAAATATGCGAGGTCAGTGCTATGGATCAAATCCACAAAGATCAAAACCCTCAGTTCTCGCAGCCATTTAGCCAAATTTTAACGATGATGGCGCTGGTGGGCGGGGCTGGGCTCTTAAGTTACATCGCTTACCCAAGTGTTGGCCCCACATTCCTAGCTAATCCATATTTAAATATCTTTATTTTATTTGTTTTCTTTATAGGCGTTGGAACCTGCTTTCATCAGGTTTTATCTCTGATTTATTCAGTACAGTGGATTGAGGGCTTTGCATCGCAGAAGTCTGGTCACCAAGAAACAAAACCACCGCAATTACTTTTACCCCTGGCCAGCCTATTGCGGGGACGCGGAGAGCATATGCAGTTAGGATCTGCCTCTTCACGTTCGATCCTGGACTCTGTTTCAACGCGGATTGATGAACAGCGTGAACTGACGCGTTATATTACCAATATGTTAATCTTTTTAGGCTTATTAGGAACTTTTTACGGCCTGGCGACCACGGTCCCAGCATTGGTCCAAACGATTCAGTCATTGACGCCAGGTGAGAACGAAAGTGCGGTAGATATTTTTTCACGACTCCAAAACGGGCTTGAAGGACAACTTGATGGAATGGGAATTGCCTTTGCCTCCTCTCTACTCGGACTTGCTGGGTCGTTGATGGTCGGGCTTTTGGAGGTATTTTCAAGTCGGGGTCAAAACCGTTTTTACGGTGAGTTAGAAGAGTGGCTGTCAAGCATTACTCGCGTTGGATTTGCTAGTGGTGATGGCGATGGGGTTTCAGATCAGTCAATACTTGGGTCAATGATGGACCAAATGTCTGAGCAGATGGCGAGCATGGCAAGAATGTACTCGCAGTCCAGCGTGGGCCAAACTGATGTAGAAACTCGTTTAATTGAGCTGACCCATATAGTTGAGAAATTGACTGGCAAACTTGACCAAGGTCAGACGCACGCTTTGGAGCGTGTGGCGGCCAGTCAAGAAAAAATGCTTGCACGCATGGGGGAGAATAGTGGTGATGGCATTGATGCGGAAAGCCGTATGAGGTTGCGATCGATAGATGTACAAATGTTGCGTGTGTTAGAGGAAATTTCTACGGGTCGGCAAGAAAGTATATCTGAAATACGCAGTGACTTGGCAAATCTCTCAAAATCAATACATAGTCTTGCGCAAACCTCGCCCTTTAGAAAGGAATAGGCCTAATAGATGGCACTTTCCCGTCGAACTGGAGTAAGATTTCAGGCTTCAATATGGCCAGGCTTTGTTGATGCTATGACGGGGCTCTTGCTTGTTCTGATGTTTGTGTTGACCATTTTTATGGTTATGCAATTCGTGCTTCAAGAAACCATTAAAGGGCAGGGAACAGAACTCCAAGAACTCAACATAGACATTACACAGAAAAATGATCAGTTGGTCGATCTCTCAGGACAAATTATAGCTTTAGGTGAAGCATTGGGTTTGGAGCGAGCTACTGCTGAGGATCTACGTAAGCAGGTGGCAGTGTTGGATGCATCGCTTGTGGAGTCGCAAGCTACTGGGCGTAGCAGATTGGCCCTGATATCGTCACTAACGGTGGAGCGAGACGCCCGGATCTCAGACTTAACAGTTGCTAATACTAGGATTACTGACTTTGAAATGAAAGTTAGTAGGCTTTTGGCATTGCAGCAGGACGCTAAAGGTCAAATTAGCGATTTTGAACTTCAAGTTATGAGGCTTCAAGATAAAAATTTAGAGGCCGAGGCTGAAATTTCATATTTCAACACCCAAGTTGCTGTTTTGCTAGCACAAAACTCCAAGGCGGAGAGTGAGGTTTCCAATTTTGAAACCAAAGTGGCCTCCCTACTGCAGCAACGACTGGAGTCTGATGGGAAAATTTCAGAATTCGAAGCGCAACTCACTCTTTTAGTTGCGCAGGCTATGGAAGATAAGGAGCGTATAGCTTCAGTGGAAAGTGAAGTCGCCAGCTTAGAAAAACAAAATGAGGCAAGTAAGACTGAAATAAGTAATTTTGAATTACGCGTTCGCGAACTTCTGGAGCAACAAGCCACGCAGCAAGATACCTCTGAAGAGGTTATTGAAGAGCGGGCTTCGTTACAGCAATCACTATTAGCTGCGCAGGCCACTATTAAAGCTCAGCTGGAGAAGGTCGCTTTGGGTGAAAAACAGGCGGAGTTATTAGATGAAATGATAGCAGACTTAAGGCGTCAGGCCCAAGTAAAAAACGATAACCTAACTGACGCCTTGGCTCTTCTGGCCACACAACAGGATCAGGCAATAGTTCTGGCAGAAAAGGAGATTGAGCGCCTGGCAGAGGCTGCTGCTGTCGAACAGCTTCGTAAAAACTTTGAGACTAGTCAGGCAGCGTTGTCGTCTTTGACCCTTCAACTAAATGAGCAACGAAAACAAGCAGAGGAAACTCTGACAATGTTGGCTGCTGCAAAAAGTGTGGAGCAATATAATCCGATTGAAGAGCTTACAGATGCTGAGAGGCGCAAGGCGTTACTCGCGGTGGCACAAACGGAACTTCTCACTATAGAAGAAATTTCGACTGAAGCTCAGCGCCAGATGACTTTATTAAGTCTGGAGGTAGCTGAATTGCGAGCGCAAATTGGTGGCTTACAGTCAATATTAGGGGATTTCCGGCGCCGTGATGAAGCTAATAAAGTGGACATTACTAACTTAGGTGGCGAGCTCAACGTGGCATTGGCACAAGTTGCGTCTGAAGAACGTAAAAATCGCCTATTACAGGAAGCTGAAAGTGATCGCCTCTCTAAGGAGGCAGAGCGTTTGGCTTTAGTGGCCAAAACGTTAGAGCAATACAAATCTGAATTCTTTGGCCGCATGCGGCTTTTGTTGGAAGGTCGAGATGGAGTTAGTATTGTTGGTGATAGATTTGTGTTCTCATCAGAGGTATTATTTGCTTCTGGAAGAGCGGATCTGACTCCTGAGGGGCAAACTAAAATAGCCAAAATTACAGAAGTTCTTAAGGGCATAGCATCTGAGATGCCCGCTGATATTGATTGGATTTTGCAGGTTGACGGTCACACAGATGACCTAGCGGTAACTGGTGGAATTGAGTTTCGTAACAATTGGGAACTCAGCCAGGCACGTGCACTATCTGTCGTTCTCTTTATGGTTAATGCTATAGGCATGGATCCGCAGCGCTTATCCGCAAACGGTTTTGGAGAGTTCCAACCACTTAATAAAGATAACACAAGCGCTGCACGGGCGCAAAACCGTAGAATTGAATTGAAACTAACTGGCAAGTAAATGCACTTACGTCGAAGCTAATATTTTAACTATAACACGATCGCACCTTATGGTTAATGTAAGCACCTCTGGTAAAAGATACTGATACAATTAGCTACTTTGCGGTGATCAGCTTTGGTGCGCGTCCCTTGTTTGTGATTAGTGGTTTCTTTGGCTCCTCAATTTGAATATCTAGCTTATCCGCCTTCACCGAGACTTTTACGTTTCCACCCTTAGTTAAGGTGCCAAATAATAGCTCCTCTGCCAATGGCTTCTTTATGTGTTCCTGTATTACCCGTCCTAACGGGCGAGCGCCCATTTTATCATCATAACCTTTGTTACCCAGCCAATCCGCAGCTGACTTGGTAATTTCAATAGTTACATTCCGGTCCATTAGCTGAGCTTCTAATTGGAGTACAAACTTTTCCACCACCTGCGCGATTACATCACGATGAAGTGGGGCAAAGCTGACAACTGCATCTAGGCGATTACGAAATTCGGGAGTGAATGTACGTTCTATCGCGGCAGTGTCTTCTCCTACTCGGCGATCTCTGCCAAAACCAATTGCTGCCTTTGACATTTCTGAGGCACCGGCGTTTGAGGTCATAATTAAAATTACATTTCGAAAATCTGTTGTTCTTCCGTTGTGGTCGGTGAGTTTGCCATGATCCATAACTTGCAACAAAATATTAAAAACATCGGGGTGCGCTTTTTCGATCTCGTCTAATAATAGAACACAATGTGGGTTCTGGTCTACACCGTCTGTCAACATGCCACCTTGATCGAAGCCCACATAGCCGGGAGGCGCTCCAATTAATCTACTGATTGCGTGTTTTTCCATATACTCGGACATATCAAAGCGGATCAGTTCAACGCCTAAGCTATCAGCTAATTGCTTGGCTACTTCAGTTTTACCTACGCCGGTGGGGCCACTAAAAAGGTAGTTTCCTATTGGCTTTTCTGGTTCCCGCAGCCCTGCGCGAGATAGTTTAATTGCTGATGCAACTGCTTCAATTGCAGTGTCTTGGCCAAATACGACGCGTTTAAGACCTGTCTCGAGGTCACGTAGGACCTCAGCATCATCTTTTGAAACTGATTTGGCAGGTATCCGAGCAATTTTTGCTACTACAGCTTCTATTTCTTTCACTCCGATTGTTTTGCGTCGTTTGCTTTCACTGAGCAGATGCTGCGCCGCTCCTGCTTCATCGATCACATCGATAGCTTTGTCCGGTAGTTTGCGATCATTAATATAGCGTGAAGACAGCTCTACAGCGATTTTTATCGCATCGGATGTGTACTTTATATCATGGTGTTCTTCAAAGTAAGGCTTGAGGCCTTTTAAGATTTTAATACTGTCTTCTACTGATGGCTCCGCAATATCAATTTTTTGGAAGCGTCTTGCCAAAGCACGATCCTTTTCGAAGTGTTGGCGGAACTCTTTGTACGTTGTTGACCCCATGCAGCGAAGCTTACCGCCTTGCAGTGCTGGTTTTAAGAGGTTGGACGCATCCATCGCGCCACCAGAAGTGGCGCCGGCGCCTATAACTGTATGGATTTCATCGATGAATAAAACAGCATCATCATGGTCTTCCATCTCTGTCATAACAGCCTTCAAGCGTTCCTCAAAGTCTCCACGGTATCGAGTACCAGCTAAGAGCGCCCCCATATCGAGAGAGTAAATAGTGGTTTTTAGCAGTATATCGGGCGTTTTAGATTGGACTATTTTTCGTGCCAACCCCTCCGCAATAGCAGTCTTTCCTACTCCGGGATCACCTACCAAAAGAGGGTTGTTTTTGCGCCTCCGGCAAAGAATCTGAATACAGCGTTCAACTTCGTGGTCGCGCCCAATTAATGGATCAACATCCCCTTGGGCAGCCTTTGCGTTTAAGTCGACGCAATATTTTGCAAGTGCGCTTTCCTTTTCTTCGCCCTCTCCAGCTTCACCTGCCAAAACTTCTTCGTCATCCTCAGCGCCAACAACTGGCCGACTTTCAACAAAATCTGGATCTTTTGCTACGCCGTGGGCAATAAAATTAACAGCATCATAACGGGTCATATCTTGTTCCTGGAGGAAGAAAGCTGCGTTACTCTCGCGTTCAGCAAAGATGGCTACCAAAACGTTAGCACCAGTGACCTCCGTGCGGCCTGAGGACTGTACGTGGATCGCTGCACGCTGGACTACTCGTTGAAATGCCGCTGTAGGTACTGCTTCTGAACCCTCTACATCAGTGGTAAGAGTGTTGAGTTCATCCTCAATAAAATCAACGAGTTGCTTTCGTAAGATTTTTAGATCAACCGAGCAGGCCCGCATCACCTTCGATGCATCTGGCTCATCAAGCAGGGCTAGTAGGAGGTGCTCTAATGTTGCCAGTTCATGTTTGCGAGCGTTTGCGGCAGCCAATGCTTCATGAATGGCATTTTCTAAAGTTGATGAAAATGATGGCACGCGGCACTCCTACAGTTTTGGCTGATCATAATGACCTCTATCCCACTAGACTTCGGTTTTCTTTTCCAACCTTCAAGGGGTAATATGCATTTTTTGTGCTAAAAAAACATTTTTTGTGTTTCACGGCTTTAAAACGAC
>Ga0302122_10001988_pt1 | contig 12909 bp, 8 predicted proteins | sample CB21_SCM_MG_FD_203115 | JGI IMG/M metagenome (GOLD analysis project Ga0302122, IMG submission 203115) | Marine microbial communities from Western Arctic Ocean, Canada - CB21_SCM | ecosystem: Environmental > Aquatic > Marine > Oceanic | place: Canada: Western Arctic Ocean | collected 2017-09-28
CCCCGCACGTCGTAGGTCTCGAAGACGCGGTCCCCGCCCAGGACGACGTCCCGCTTGGCCCAGATGAGGCGAACTTCGACGTCGCCCCGCGGCGAGCCCAGGAACACCCCGGGCCACTTGGACCGCAGGCGCTTGATGTTCTTTTTCTCCTCGGAGGCGTTCCGGATGCTGACGGCGCCGCCCTCGTTCACGTAGTGCTCCGCTAATAATGTTAACCGGTTGCACCTTGCTATACGACCATGAGCATGAATATGTTGGCACGTGAAGTCGTAGTCCTCTTTTAAAGTGAGCTCCTCGTCGAAATTAATCGTACTCTCAGGTTGACTCACGAAGAAGTCGCCCACGACGAAGTGCTCGGCCGCGACGACGTCCATAGCGCAGCCCTGCCCGGCGTTGCCGCACGGGTACGTACCGCCTAATTTGGAGGACGTGGCTTTGGACTGCACGTCGATGTACTGGGCGGCCGCGCCGGGCGACACGGCCTCGATGACGCCCGCCTTGGCCCGGCGGTTCGCCTCGCTCAACGACGCGGGCTTGGTCCACTTCTTGTCCTCCCTGCAACTGACGAAGGAGATCTGTTTGAGGTCGTCGCTGAGCTGCACACACGGTTTCTTGAGCTTTCGCGCGAGTTCCAAGCCCTTATTTCGCGACGCGCACAGCTTGCCGCCCTCGATGACTTGAGTCGCGCCGCCCTGTTCGTACGCTTCTTTGTCGCCCGCGGCCACGATCCACGTCACGTCGCAGCCCTTCAATGCGCTTTCGACCTTGACCACGTTCCCAGGTCTTCGGGCGGAGATAATACAGAAGAAGAAGTCGCTCAGCGGCCGCGCCGTGCCGCCGCAGGCCTTTTTTATTAACGCGTCGCCCTTCTTCGTCTCCTCCCCAAAGGCCTTCTGGCCATCCTTGATGCGTTGCGCGGGCGGGCGCGTGTCCTCCTCGCTGTCGGACATCCTTGGTTGCGTGGCTTTTTGGTTTCGTGTGCTGCAGCCTTGTGCGGGCTGGTGCTCGGCGTTTCGTGCGCGTGTTGCTATCAGGAGTGACAGCGCTGGCTGTCGTGGACTGGCAGCTGGGCTCGCGTGGCGTGAAGTGGCTCTGGAGACTCGCAGGTTGCAAAATGCTGAGGCGCCAAGCTTGAGACCAACTTTTGAGACCGTGGCTACCTCGCGGGTTTTGTGCTCTGACCTCTCTAGGACCGCTCCGGAGTCCTAGCGAAGCAAATGCATGTGCCCGCGAGGCTTAGCAGCGCTCTTTGTATGACTGCTTGTATGGGACGGGCTTGGGGCGGTGCCTCCGCTGTTGTACCCAAGCGCGGCACAGATGGGGTCGCAGAGCGATATCACGGCGCCTTATGCATCCTTCGTGACCAGTTATCATGCCACCGTAATATCATCATCACTGGTCAGCTCCTTGTAGAGCACTGAAGCCCAGCATACTCTGCTGCGTTCGCCATCGACGTGCCACAGACGACGATACGCCATGCTGGAACTCTACCTCACCTACCTCGTCTTACTGGGCGCCCTCAAGCTCCTCTTCCACCTCTCGCAGCTCGCCACCGCGTTATTGGTGGGCGGCGCGCTGCTGGCCCACCTGCACCGCAAGGACCTCGCAAGTGCGTGGCTGAAGGGCGTGTTCGGGCTGGACGTGACCGTCGACGAACTGCGGCTCGAGGTCGAGTGGCGGCACGCGGGGGACGCGAGCCTGGTGGCGCCATCAACATTATCGCGGGTACGGGCGCTTATTCACACCCTGCGGGCGCGCTGGCAGGACGGGGAGAACCCCATTTCAAAGATCACGTGCCGCATCCGGGACGTGCGCGTCTACGCGCCGCCGCCCTCGCGGAAGTGCGCCGAGCGGTGTTTGGTCGTCGACGCGCTAGTATTGCGGTTCCGCTGCCCCGCCAAAAATACGGTGCCGGCCGACGGCGACCCCCGGGGCGAGGCGCGCGTCGTGCTCAGCGTCTCGGCGCACGCCGCCCACTTATCGGTCGCGGCCTACGACCTCCAGTTCTCGGACACGTCGCTGACGCGCGTGCTCAGGCGGGTGAAGGACACGTTCGTGGCGCGGTGGCCCTCCCAAATACAACGGCGGAAGCAGGTCCGGCGGAAGGACCCCGTGCGGGCCTGCATCGTCACCGATAGGTACGGCGAGTTCCACGTGCAGCCCTTTCCCTCCATTGACGTGGCCGTGTTCGAGTTCGCCGTGGCGTCGCCGGCGTACGCGTGCGTGCTGTTCGAGTTGTCCCGGACCAACGCGTGGCGAAGAATTGAGGCCTACGGTTTGGAGTACGCCACAAAAGTTATTGAAGCTAGAGCTCTAGGCGACGATCTGGGGGGCGGTTTACTGGACGAGTACGCGTGCGACGCCACGCCGGCCCCGACGGAACTTGGTAGAAGGTACCTGCGGACGGAGCACGTGGCCATCGCCAAGATCAAGGTGACGGCGGCCTACTGCGAGGAGGACCACGCGTCCGGTCTGGTGAAGAAGCGGCGGCCGTTGGGTACGGGAGCTATCTTACGACATGTGGTGGTCGATCCCAAGGCGCTGGGGACGCGCCTGGGGTTCTTCGCGTGGCTGAACCGCCTGGCCCTGTCGTCGCTCGCGTCCACGGGCCTGGATGCGTTGAACAAGGGCGTGCACCGGATCACGACTTTATTTGAGGAGGACAGTTCCCACAATGAACAAGAGTCCAAGCTCGGCTATTCAAAGGTGGCGTTAAAAGGCGCGGTGGACGGCTGCACGTCCGTGGTGAAGGGCATTACCCGGGGTGCCCAGGGCGCGCTCCACGCGCTGGGCCGGGCGTTACGGGAGGGCGACACGATTGAAGTGTTGGGCTACGCTTTGAAGACCGCGGACGAGACCCTGGGCGGATTGTTGCGCGGGGCCACGACGTCCTTGGACGGCGTCCACGACGGGCTCGGGGCCGTCCTCGACACGGCCGCGGCGCGCTTATCCCATTACATCCCGGTGGCGGGCGACGTGGCCGGCGGTGGCATCAACGCCGCGGGGCACGTCTTCTCGGCGGCGTTCGGGGCCGTGCGCGGGGTCATGTCCGGCGCGTTTTTGGGCTGCCGCGCGTACGTGCGCGGGGTCATTGTGGACCGGGACCCGTTGCGGGCCATGGGCGTGTCCTCGGCGCTCTTCGCGTCGGGATGCGCGGACGGCGCGCGCGATTTAGGCGGCGGGCTGGCGCGCGCGTCGGAGGACGCGCGGCACGGCGTCGGGCGGGCAGGCCGGCGGGCCGGGACCGCGCTCGATTTCATGCGGTCCAAGGGACCTGTGGCCGTAACTGATGCGTCCGGGCCGGTTTTCAGCGGCCCGGACAACGGCGAGGGGGCGGACTTCTCGTCATCCGACGACGACTCCGACGAGATCGTGCCGCCGCGGCCGACGCCGGAGGCGTTCCGGCGGCGGTTGGCGCGGCATGCGCGACGGGCTCAGGCGATGGGGCCGCCCTAGTTGTTCCTAATTGGTTTTTGTGTGATTTATATCTTATACATACACGTGCGGTGCTAATCCGCGAACTACATAAAGGAAACTTCGGCGTGCTCCCCGCGGGCGGCTCGAACGGCTCCGCGCGGCCGCCCAGGTGCTTGGCGAGGAACAGCTCCGTGCGGCCGTTAAAGTCTAGGCGATTCTCCGGCCTGGCCCAACCGTGGCCCTCGTCCGGGTAGAGCACATACTCCACCGGAATGCCCTTGTCGGCCATCGAGAAGGCGATCTGGTCGGCCTCGGCCTGTTTTACGCGCGGGTCGTTCGCGCCCTGGCCGATGAGGAGCGGCGCTTTGATCTGATCCACGTGGAACAGCGGTGATATCATCTCGTTGAAGGCTTTATCCTCATCCACGTTGCCGATCTGCTTGAGCATATCGTTGCGGAACGGCCCCCAGTACGCCGGAATCGAGTCCATCAGCGTCTTGATGTTCGAGGGGCCCACAATGTCGACGCCGCACTTGTATAGGTCCGGCGTAAAGATCAAGCCAGCGAGACAAGCATAACCGCCGTAACTTCCACCGTAAATGCACACGTTGTCGGGATCCGCGATTCCCTGCTCCACGGCCCGCGCGACGGCGTCCGTCAAGTCGTGTTGCATGGCCCCGACGCCCCACTCCTTGTCGCCCTTGTGTAAGATCGACTTGCCGTAGCTCGAGCTTCCGCGGTAGTTGACTTGTAAACAGGCGTAGCCGCGGTTCGCGAACCATTGCGCATCACTGTTGAAGCCCCAGTAGCCGCGGGCCCAAGGACCGCCGTGCACGTACTTCAACGTGTCGGACTCCTTGGATGACGCCGTGCTCCTTCGGCGTGTCGCCGGTCGAGTTATGTAACGACAATGTGTGAATAAGTTAACTACCGGTTGGGGTAGGGGGCGATCTCGGCCTGGGCGATCGGCCCCGGCGCCGGCGGTGGAGTCGGAGGCGGCGCCGGCGTGGCAACCGAGGAGGCCCGGCTGAGCGGCGAGGGCCCGGGCCGTGACCACTGCCAACACTGGAGCATCAGAAACGCGCCGACGATGAGCACCACGATCAGAGTCGTGATCGAGAAGCTCAAGCACACGGGCGCCCACGCCGACGGCGCGAAGGTGGACCCCGGCGCGGTGGCGAGCGGCTCGCCGAAGATCGTGGAGGGCGAGGTCGTCAAGCCGGCGCCGTAGCGACGCTACCCTCCCCGCTAGTAAGCCTGCGCCGTAGCACGCCGGCGCGACGCGACGATCGCCACCCAGGGCTCCGACGAGTAAAGAAACACAGTTACTCAGCCGATCCACCACCGGCACGCCTCGCGCCGCAGGGCGATGACCATCTACTTCGCCAGGCCGCCGCCGCCCAGGGCCTCGACGGTCCACGCGCTGCCCTCCTGCGCGACGCGCCCTTCCTGACCCGCGCCGGCAAACAAAGCCCCAAGTGCGGCGCCTCCCATGCCGAGAAGCTCTTTGCCCGTGGTGCCCTCCGGCACGACGACGTGGGCGAAGCGACTGTTCTCCGCCGTCAATAACCACCGATGGAACACGGCCGCGCCCCACTCCATCGGGTCGCCGCCGACGCAGCTCCCGGTCGCCGCGAAGAGCCGCTGCGTCTCTACAATTGTTTTGAACGCGGTCAAGTCCGGCGCCATGAGGCATACGGTCTCCAGGGAATACAACGAATGGATCAAGTCGTCCGGCGCGGCCGATAGGGTCGCCATGATCGCCACCGAGCATACGTCGAAGCACCGCCGCAGGACGCGCGTGAGGGGCGAGGCGCGGTAGGGGATCCTCCGGTTTTCGTAGCGCGCCCGAAAGCAGTCCTTCAGAGCCATCAACGAGAGGTTGATGTCCGCGGACTCGCGCTGGTGCTCCCTGCCCCTTAACTTCATCGTCTCCCACTTTCTTTCGCTGCCTGCGAGGTCGACAAAGGTCATCGTCGCGCCGTTTATCTCAATCTCGACCACCGCGTGGGACCGCGACGACGCCGCGTTGCGCTCCATTTGCACCGAGGCTCTAAGTGCGAGACCCTCGTCCAGGGTTGCCCTCAAAGCCGCCCGTCCGCCACAGATACGCGGCGGCGCCCATTTGAAGTGCACCCGATCCGCCGCGTCGCTCAAGAGCTTCACAGCATTTGCATTGTTGAGCAGGTCCCGGCAGGCCTTCCGGCCCGCGAGCTCCACGAACCGCACGGAACAGGGCCCGTCGACGCGCGCCACGAACCGATTTAACGCTTCCCGCAGCGTGTGCGTTTTCCCAGTCCCCGTCTGACCAAATAGTAATAGTGTGGCGGGCCGGCCCCGCAGGACGTCCCCGACGAGCGGGTCGACGACGCCTCGCGCGACTTCGTCCGCGTCACGCTCGAACACGCCGTCGAGTTCGAGCCGGTGGTGCCTTGTCCCAAACACGCGGTGCGAGCGGCTCAGCTTTGCTTCGTGGAGCACCACGGCGTTGTGAGACGTGCAGTCGAGGACCCGCAAGGACTCGTCCGCCGCGGGCCTTAGGCGAGCATAGACCTTGACGCCCTCGCGCTGCTTCGTCGATGCGCTCTCGCGCCGTCTAATAGCCTCGACTGCCACCTTATCCGCCGAGGGCTCCGCGAACTCGGCGATCAGTGCCACGGTCTCCTTTGGTAGTGGAAGCGCGTCTTGCGCGTGGCCCGCTGCCAGCGCCTCGGCGCGCCAGTAGGCGTTGATGGAGGCCGCGAGGAGTGTGGCGTGGCGCGCCGCTACTTCCCTCTCATATAATAGTCGTCGCGCGTCCTCTTTGCCTTCCAAGTCCCAGCTTGCCTCCTGGGCCGCCCGGGCGGCCGTGTTCCGGGGCGCGTCGCGCAGCAGCTCGTCGAGGGTCTCCTCCGTCGGTGTCGACGCCATCTTGCGGCTGCAGGAACGTTTGAGCCGGAGCTGGGCAGCCTTTTTTGCACTGTTCGGCGGCCCAAAATTAACAGCCTCGCGGCGCGGACCCCTCTTCCTGGCGGGGGATTGGCCAAGCGCGGTCTTAGATGTCTTATTTAGGAGGAGACTGCGCAGCAGGCCCGGCTCTTGCGGCAGTTCGCCTCCGTCGGCATCTCCGTCGGCCACCCATGCCCCGGCCCGGCGTGGAGTGCCGGGCGCGCCCAGAGACTTTTGCTTGACGCCATTGCCGACCGCCGATTTAAAAAGTTTAGTGGGGGCCTTGCTAGCCGAGGATGCTCAAGCTTTAATTTGCGCTGCGTACGAGCGCACCGAGCGCCGGTTTCCCGGATTACACGCAAACGGCATTGCTGTTGCTACTACTTTTATCAATCGCTCAGCGAAAATCAGCGCGCCGCGCCGGCCAGGGACTGCGCGCGGCCCAATCTCCTGAGCACTGACCTATAAACGCACGTGAAGCGGCCGAAGCCATGGCCGAGGCGAAGAGCGCGCGCGGCTCGTACGTGCGCCAGCGTCCGGCCGCCGGTCGCGCGATTCAGAAACGCCCCCCGCACCTCTTTCGACCGAGGCGGGAAACTACGGGGACGGCCGCCGCCGCGGCACAAGCGCACGCCCCGCCATCGCCGCGACCCATCACAACGCAGCCACGCCATCGCCGCGCCACGCATCACAAAACGCCGCGCAGGTTCCCCGCCAAGCTCTACGATTTAGTCGACGGCCACTCGCAAGTGCCCGAGGAGCAGGCGGTCGTCACCTGGTGCGAGAACGGCCTCGCCTTCATTGTGCGGGACTTAAATAGATTTTGTGAAGAAGTATTACCGGCCCACTTCTGCCACAACAAGTGGGCGTCCTTCATCCGGCAACTGAACCTGTACGGCTTCCGGCGGATCACGCAGGGGCAAAGTTCCGGCGCCTACTGGCACAAATTCTTCCAGCGTGGCGAGCCGCATTTGTTAAGAGGGATCAAGCGGAGTCGGCGGCAGGGTTCTGGTGCTAAAAAGAAGGCCGTGGAACCGGAGCCTTCGAATCACTCAACGGGACGGTACGCCACGCGGCAGCAACACGACGACCTGAGCGCGGGCTGGGGGAGTGGTGCACCGTCGATGCACACGGGCGTGCCGCTACCGCCCATGTCCGCGGTGTTACCGCAACTGCCGCCGCCGCCCATCATCTCGGACGAAGCTTTGTTATCAGAGTTAGATGGCCTCGTGCAAGCGCAAAAGGCCCAGCACGGCGGCCAGGCCGCCGCTTTGTCGGACGCCGCGGCGGGCCACATGCGGCCGCCGCCGCCTAGAGTCGATAGCGCCGGGCTGTTGGGCAACTTCCCGGGCTCCGGCGCGTCGCTGTCCAAATTCCTCGATAGCGCACCCTTGAACGACGGGCTGAGGAAGCGCATGGCCTCGCACCAGTCCATCCACTCCGTCGGTTCTCTAGGGCAGATGACCGAGATCGGCGGGCACGGGCCGCCGCGCCAGAAGTCGTCCTTCCAGGCAGGAAGAAGGACGACGTCGAAATCGTCTCTGGCGTCGGACGACTGGGACCTGAACATCGCGGACGTCGATTCGTTGAATCTGGACGACTGGCGGTGGAGCGAGTCTCAGAACGGCGCCAATCTTGGGGCGTTCGGCGCCCCGGCGCCCGGGAACTTCCTGCGCGCGCGGGACCCAGGCCTGAGCTCCATGGGCGGCTTCGGCGCGGGCTTGCCGGCCACGGACCTTCCGCGGAGCCGCTCCAAGGGGTCCATCACGGACATCCGGCCGCCCCCAGACCTATCAGCCGCGGTGGCGGCGGCGGCGGTGGGCTCGCCGCCGCCCCTGGACGCGCCGCCGGTGCCGCCGACGTTCTAGGTCTCCCCCTTGACATCCCCGCTCCCCCACGCGTAACGTGGCGAAGGGATCGAATCTGCTTTCTTTAGTTGTAGGGCTTCTTGGCGGGGTCTCGGCGGGGGTTTTGGCGTCGACACGCGTTTTGCGATGCCGCCGGGCTTAAGGAGCGCCGCCAGGTGGACGCTGCGGTCCGAGACCGTCGTGGGCAGTGCCGCGGCCCGCGGGCGGGTATTTTTTGCTAAGTGAGGGCGCCAAAGCGTCTCCGGCGACGGGAGATGTCCGGGACGCGTCCGTGTAGCCGGGGGCAGGTGTTTTTGCGGGCGCTCGTGTGCCCCCGAAAAAGCTTCTGAGCATCACACCCGAGGAGCACCGCCGGTGACCCTCTCCGTACGCGCTCAGCATTGCACCAGAAATGCTCTAAGGCTGCTCCCGGGCATCAGCATAACCCATTTGTCGGTCAGTGGAAGCTTTCTTATCAGTCGCGCGCCTGCGCTCGCGTTTGAGCTGTCTGTTCGAATACGCACACATCAACTACAACTTGCGCCGACGCATGGCTGCGCTGCTCACACAGAGCTGCCAGGCATTCGGGCCGCAAGGGAACGCCGACGACGCGCCGCCTACACGCATCGTAAGCATGGAGCAGCTCAGTCAAGGCGACGTTCTGGCCAGAGCGACGGCGCCGCTTGATCGAGATGACGCGCGCGAGCGCGCCTCGACCGACCGCGACGAGGCCGCGACGCCGCCGCCGTCGCCACCCAAACAAGACCGGACCTACGTCGAGGGCGCCGTCAGCGTCTTGGCGCGGTGCCGCGGCGCGGGTCCGAAGCTGCAGTGGCGGCCGGCGGCGTTCTCCGTCGACTCCCAGGGCCACCTCAGGATATTCCGGTCGGACGAAGAACGTAGAGCCTGGCACGCCGTGGGCGGCGACAACATCGCCAAGTTCCATTTGGCGGTCTCGAGCCAGCACGCCGTCAGCGCGGTCATTAACGCGGACGCGCCGCCGTCGCCGCCTAGAGGCCGCGTGCGCTTCCGGAACGTCCTGGCCGAGGTGCGCGAGGAGACGTCCAGCGACGAGGGCGACGAGTCCTTCGCGTCCCCCCGCACGCCGCCGTCGGCGACGCGGACGGAGCGCTACTGCACCTTCTCTGTCTTAAAGGGTCCCACGTGCCTCCTCAAGTTCGCGGCGCCGCCCTGGCGCCGCCGCGACCTCGACGCGCTGCGCGGGGCGCTGTGTCGGTGCGCAGTGGACGTCGTGCCGCCGTGAACCTGCACGGCGCTCGCGCAGAGCGCCGCCCCCCTATTTGATGACCCTGCTATTCCCGTTTGCCCGCCCATGGCTCGCGTGTTGTGCGACTAAGGCGGTGGTTTTATATTATACATGACAAACATTACGCGTCGTACGAATCCCCGACGCACTGGCCCAGCTTGACGACCCGCTCCATATAAGCATAGCAATCGCCGATCTCCCGATCGGACACCGGCGCCGGTTCGAGGCGGAGCTCCTGTTCGACCTCCGCCACGGCGGCCTTGAAGGCGGCTTCCTGCTCTCCGATGCTCGGCAAGTCGGGTTCGAAGACGCGGGGGTCGTATCCCGCAGCTTCCTCGTTGAGCCGCGAGCGCTCTTCGTCTTCCCGCTTCGCGCACGTGACCAGGGCCGCCGCTTTACGGCGGTCATACCAGCTCACCGATAGTGCGTATGCGGTTGATTCACCACCAGAAGGTCCAATAAAACTCACCGTATCGTCCTCGTTCACCCAGTCTGGGGCCCAGTCTGGATACATGAAGTCCGCCGCGAGCGCCGGACTTTCCCAGTACTCCAGCGCTTCGGCAAGACTGTGCTGCATCGCCTTGGTGATGTCCCAACTAAAGCGCTCCAAGGCAAAGTTATGCTGAAAAATATTGTCCCAGCCTTCGACCTTGTCCACCCACGCGACGATGATGTGCCGGGCCAGGTAACCGCAGCCGTGGTAGTCGATGGCGCTGGCGTCCGGCAACGTATTCTGCAACTTGCGCAGAGCGTAATGGATGCGGTGCGCCGGTTCGCAGTGTTTCACGATGTGCCCGAACCCGTCGAGCGACGGCTCGACGATGGCTAGGAAGCGAGCCGCGATGTCGGCCGCCGCTGGGTCAGTGGTCGTGGTGAGACACAGGTGCAGCACCTCGGCCGGCTCCAGCTTCCAGGCCGCGCGGAACGTCTCGCACAACGCCGGTGTGAACGATGGGACATCCCGCCGCCAAGCGGCGACGGCCTTCACGTCTTGCCAGCGACCGCGCGGGCGGGTCAGCGCTCGCCGCGCAGCCTTCCGCACTTGGCGCGAGACGCGCTTCGCCGCCGTGTGCACCTCCTTGAAGGGGAGGAACTCCAGGACTCTGGTGAGCACGTCGGTCGGCAAGCATCGCAGCATCATTGGCGCGCCGTCGCTGCCAGCGCGGGCCACCCCGGCCCATGTGCGCGCGTAGTGGCCCTGGTCGGTCCAATTGTTCCAGTAGAAGAGCTCCTCCGTCGACGAGTCCGCACCGTAGCGCCATTTACCTCTGCTTGCCTGCATTGACGCCGCGACGCAGCGTTGCAGAACTTGCTGCGTGTGAGAGCTGTTCCAGGTTGCCTTGCCGCAGGGCTCTCTGTCGGGATTTGATATGGTCACGTGTCGTGCGGTACAGCTGCACGCGCCGTCTGGTGGCGTGATACTTGCGTCTGTACCACAGCTTGAGACGCAGCACCCAAAATGTCGGAACTGAGAGCGGAGAAACCCGTCCTCGAAACGGCTCGGGCCAATGGGCTGGGCTGGGCCTGACCGAATTTGAGCGGCATTGCTCGGCAAAACCAGGTTCAAGTTGCTCGAATTTACGCCTCCCCCGAACATATAACACAATTCCCAAAGCCCGCGCTCACGCGACGTCCGAAGACGTGCGGTGCGCCCAGCCCGGGGATCCGCCGCCGCCGAAAAAAGTCGACAGCGGCGGATTTACGCATCATCAGCGGAGGCCGGCGCCGGAGCCTCAGCTTCGTCGTCATCCTCCTCGTCGGGCATCTCAAAATCCATCGGCAGGTCGCGGTAGACCTCCACTTCCTGAAGTGGCTGGTGGACCACGTCCGTGTAGATGTCGTTGGGCAGGCCCGCGCGGACGTACTCGTCGATGGGCGGGTTGGTGACCACGGCGCCGGGGATGGACGGGTTGAGGTGCTCCTTGAGCGCATGAAACTGCTGCTTTTGCTGGTCGTTGCCTTCGTTGGTGACCTTCATCTGGAGCCAGCCGAGCACCCAGCCGTTGTTGGAGGTCTCGTCAGCGAAGCTTTTAAGCCCGTCAAGGCCCGAGTCGAGCACTTCGTCAATGGCGACGTCGAGCGAGGCGGCCCACATGTCTTCGACGACGACGGCGCCCGAGGGCAGCCGAAAAACCGGACCGCGGAACGGGCTGTTCCCGTAGGCGGTCGTGACCTTGGAGCGGAGTTGCAAAGCGGCGGGCGAGTTCCTCGCATCGTTTGTATCATCGAAGAACGATGCGCGGATTGGTTGAGTGGCGGCGGTGCGGCGCAGGGGGGGCTTCGCGAGGGTAGCCATGCTTGCTTTGGAGCGTTTAGAGGAGCAACTTGAGTACGGTTACACGGAGGCCATGTTCTCCTAAATTAGAGACCGCGGCGATGCGCTTTTTTGGTGGAGTGTGTGATTATGTGTGCTGAATGTGCTAAGCAGCAACGCAGGAGCGATAGTGCTTCCGAGGCTTGAGTACAGCGTTCGTAAATAATCACAGCTTGGGCGGATGGAAGTTTATTTAGCCGTTGGGGGGAAATCAGGATTTTTTTATCGCTTTGCAAACAAAGATTGGCCTGCAGCCAAGCAGATGGAATAAGGAACGCGGCTCCGGGCAAGACTCACCCTTGTCCTCAAGACCCCAACAACGAGGCCGCTGAGACGCCATGTTGCACTGAAAAGCCTCCGCGGCGGGTCCCGTGAGACCCTGTCCAGAGTCCCGTCGACAGTCAAGCTACCGCCCTTTGAGCGGCCCCCTGCACGTGGGGAAGTCCCATTCACCTCCACTAAGACGGCTGGTACCGCAGGTCCGACACTCAGACACAGGGTCGAAAAAGGTCCCCCCGGGAAGAACTAGCTACCTTCCTCTTAGCTATGACCCCGCGCCCGCCCCCGCCCGTCCCCGCACGCCGAGGCCAGCTCGTCCACGAACGCCTGGACGTCCTGAACGTCCTGTAACGTGTGCGTGGCATGCGTGGCCCGCGCCCGCTCGCTGTCCTCGGACGGGCACACGAGGACAGAAACGGCGCCGAACGGCGCGATGGCCCGGAACGCGTCCTCGTCCGTCACGTCGTCCCCGATGTACACCGGTAGGACCCCGCCGTACCACTCCTCCGTCGTGAAGGAGGAAGAGGTGAGCTCGTCCTGGGAGACATCCCCATCGCCGTACTCGTCGAAATCGGTCTCCCTTTTCCGCAGCAGCTCCAGCAAGTAGAGCACGGCCTCGCCCTTGTCCCACTTCACGTCCGGCCGCAGCTCGTAGACGCACTTGCCGCAGTTCTTTCGTAGGACGCCCGCGAACGGGGCCTCCGCTAAAGTGGCGTCGACGATCGCCTCGACGGCGGGGCGGTCCTCATTGGCACAGTTGCGCCAGTGGACGCTCACGGAGAAGCGGTTGTCCTCCACGCTCGCACCCGCAATCACCGTAAGGCGCTCGATGAGTAGATCCCGGGCCGCTTGGAGCA
>Ga0302122_10001989_pt1 | contig 12907 bp, 6 predicted proteins | sample CB21_SCM_MG_FD_203115 | JGI IMG/M metagenome (GOLD analysis project Ga0302122, IMG submission 203115) | Marine microbial communities from Western Arctic Ocean, Canada - CB21_SCM | ecosystem: Environmental > Aquatic > Marine > Oceanic | place: Canada: Western Arctic Ocean | collected 2017-09-28
CTGGCTGTATGTTCCTAGCGTATTCAATTCTCCGTACCTTGATAGCTTGGCTTGAATCGTCGCAACTAGATCGCCGAATCGATCTTGTTCGAATCGCGGAGCGAAGATTTCCAAAACCGGACCATCGCCCGGTCTTTCCCGTTCTCCCAAGAGATGTACCTCGATGGGTAGCTCGTAAAGGCGCAGCAGCTCTTGCATCACTTGCATGAAATCCTGCCGGCGAAGTTCCCTCATGTTCTCAGCAATGTCAGGCATACTTATATCGTAAATCGGGTCCACCAAGTTTTTGAATTCGACGAATAAAGTCTCCGATTCATCGAGAAAGATATAGCGCTCGGTATCCTGAGGACCCATGCTCACGCAGGCAGCAAGCATCAATGCCAAGAGCGGAGCAATCGCATGTTTTGTTGATCGTAGATTCATCTGACTCGGTTCAATTCGATGAAAACGCCAACGGCCGAATTCCGCCTAGGCAAGAAGGGAAAGGGAAAGGGATAGAAGGGAAAGGGATAGAAGGGATGGAAAAATATCTGGAGAGAGTTCGAAAAGGCATGATCGAAACAAGCGAACGGAGAGGTACGAGGAGGTAGAGTAGGTTCAGGTTAATTGAGTGCTTAGCGATACTGCATTGCCTTTCTTCCCATTCTCGATGGAGTATCTCCGTTAGCGAAATACGTCTATGAATCCCAATAGGATAGTTGCTATTCTGGTTGCACTGACCGCTTTGTTTACCGGCGTCGCGGCTGCGACCGGGGAAGAGAGCACAGCCGTTCTCGAACCCTTGCCTGACAAGGTAGTCGTTCTCACGTTCGACGATTCCGTTCGATCTCATTATACGGTAGCTCGTCCCATACTTCAGCGCTATGGTTTCGGCGCGACATTCTTTATCACCGAAGGTTTCACCTTTGCCTGGCCGGGAAATGCCATCGAGCTGGAAGCGCTTCCGATCTTCCAAAAGCATGGCATGCAATGGGCTCGACGTGGCGGATTTCCCGAGTACCCGCGAGGCGGCGAACGCGGATTTCCTTACGAGCCCGGTCTCGATCATCCTCTGCTTATTCCGTCGGCAGGAATCCCTCGGCCCGGTTATACATTCGAGGAGTTTGTCGAGACGCTGGAAGGTGCCCGAGACGGCGAGGCTGTCGTTCTCCAGTTTCATGGCGTACCGGAAGGAGAGCACCCCTGGGTTCACGTTTCTCGAGCAACCTTCGAGCGATTCATGGCTTACCTTGCCGAACACGATTTCCAAGTAACCGCTCTACGGGACCTGGCCCGATATGTTGATTGGAGAGTCGAACCGAGGGATACTATGAAAATAGTCGAAGCAAGAAAGGTGAAGCTGGCCGCCAGCGTAATACCGTAATTGTATCCATGAGAACTGACAAAGGGATTGGATCTTGGTATTGAATCTCTAGTCCTATTAAGGAGATTAAGAATCAAGCACCGACCCCTTTTGGCTTTTCGCGATTTTAGGATGTTGCTTTGAGGGCTTGAGGCGTAATAGCTTGTACTTGTGAAAATAACCCTCCAGCCCAACCATCCTGAGATGGGCCCGCGAACGAGCGGGGCTTAGCGCGGCTGCATTGGCGAAGAAACTGGGAGCAAAGGAGTAGTAGGTTTTTCAATGGGAAGAAGATGGTATTCTCACTCACAAAAGGGCGGAGAATCTAGCGCGCTCGACTCACACACCCTACGGATTTCTATTTTTGCCAGAGCCGCCTAATGACGTTTTACCTGTTCCTGATTTTCGAACGTTAGGTGACACTCCGGTACGTCGTCCAAGTCCAAATTTGCTGGATACGGTCTATGCAATGCAGCAACGACAGGGTTGGCTTAGAGACTACTTAATCGAAGAAGGGGAGTAAGGGAAGGACTTCGTTGGAAGTTTCAGTATTTACTCTGACCCGAAAGCGGTAGCACTAAATATGCGAGAGACGTTGGGACTCGAATCTGGTTGGGCTGGCGTGGCAAATACCTGGACAAATGCTTTGATGATCTTACGTGAGCGGATCGAGGTGTTTAGTAGTTCCTCGAGCGTTCCATTGTCTATAAAGCAGTCTGTTAGGAACTTTTTGTCATCTTCGGCGGCAGCGGCTCCAATGTTGTCACTGGTTCTGAATTTGAATTTGTCGGTCATTTGAAGGAAGAGTTGGATATTTTTGTAATAAAAAGCCCTACGTGGTCTAGTACGTAGGGCTTGGAATTGGTTTTGAAAGAGGTATGCACCTCTGAATGTCCCTACCGGACTACTGGCAGCTTTCGCAGACTTCCGGTTCTTCGGAGTTGGCGGCTTGGGAGGTGGCTACTACGCCTCGGAGGTCTTTCTTGGCTCCGACGGTGGCTTTCTCGATGTTCGAGGCGCCTAGGGTGCGGAGGTAGTAGGTGGTCTTGAGACCGTGCTTCCAGGCGTCGCGGTACATGTGAGACAGGGTCTTCATGTCGGGTGTCGCTAGGAAGAGATTGACCGATTGGCTTTGGTCGATCCATTTCTGGCGTCTTGCAGCTGCCAATACAAGCCAGCTGTAGTCGACTGCGAAGGCGGTCTTGTACTTGAGCTTGAGGCTTTCGGGAATCTGGTCGATTTCGTCGAGCTCGCCGTCGAAGTACTTCAGGTTATTGAGCATTTCCGTGTCCCAGAGGCCACGTTCCTTGAGGTCGCGAACGAGGTACTGATTAAGAATCGTGAATTCGCCGGATAGGTTGCTCTTAACGAAGAGGTTCTTGTACGAAGGCTCGATACAAGGAGAGGTGCCTGTGATGTTCGAGATCGTAGCGGTTGGCGCGATAGCCATGACGTTGGAATTACGCATGCCGTGCTTGGCAACCTTTTCGCGAATAGGTGTCCAGTCCATCTTGCCGCCGCGTGGTACGTCGATGACTTGACCGCGTTCTTTTTCGAGTAGGTCGAGCGTGTCTTGCGGGAGGAGTCCGCGATCCCACTTGGAGCCTTTGTAGCTTTGGTAGGTGCCGCGTTCGGCTGCGAGATCGCTAGAGGCCTCGATGGCGTAGTAGGCGATTGCTTCCATGGCTTCGTCGTTAAATTCGACGCCTTCTTGGGAAGCGAATGCGGTGTCACGTATATAGAGCGCGTTTTGCAGACCCATGACGCCGAGTCCGATTGGACGGTGGCGTTGGTTGGATCGTTTGGCGGCTTCGGTAGGGTAGAAGTTGATGTCAATCACGTTGTCGAGCGCTCGGATCGCAGTCTGGATCGTTTCGCGGAGCTTTTTGTGATCGATGTTTCCATCCTTATCGAGGTGCTGGTCGAGCACGATGCTACCGAGGTTGCAAACGGCCGTTTCGTCGTTGCTGGTATTGAGCGTGATCTCGGTGCAGAGATTCGAGGAGTGGATGACGCCGACGTGGTCCTGTGGGGAGCGCACGTTGCAAGGGTCCTTGAAGGTGATCCATGGGTGGCCAGTTTCAAAGATCATGCGGAGCATGTTCTTCCAGACTTCGATGGCGGGAACGGTCTTGGTCCACATTTCGCCTTTGGCAGCTTTGGCTTCGTAAGCGTTGTACTTTTCTTCGAACTCGGTTCCGTAGGTGTCGTGTAGGTCTGGCGCTTCGCTTGAGCGGAAGAAACTCCACTGGCCGCGTTCTTCCATACGCTTCATGAATAGATCGGGCACCCAGTTGGCCGTATTCATATCGTGGCAACGACGACGGTCGTCACCGGTGTTCTTACGAAGTTCGAGGAAATCGTAGAGATCATTGTGCCAGGTCTCCAAATACGTGCAGCCGGAGCCGCGACGTTTGCCGCCTTGGTTGACTGCGATGAGCAGATCGTTGTGCAGCTTGAGGAATGGGACGATGCCTTGGCTTTCGCCGTTAGTTCCGGAGATGTGGCTACCGGTGCCGCGTACTGCGGTCCAGCTGCCGCCGAGTCCGCCTGCCCACTTGGATAGGTAGGCGTTTTCCGCGATACCGCGCTGCATGATGCCTTCGATGGAGTCGTCGACGTAGTACAGGTAGCAAGAGGAGAGTTGCGAGTGGCAGGTGCCGGAGTTGAAAAGGGTGGGAGTCGACGAACAGAAGCGGCGGCTCTTGTAGAGTTTGTAGAGCGCTCGGACACGGGTTTCGCGTTCGGCTTCTTCGATAAAGAGTCCCATGGAGACGCGCATCCAGAAGAATTGGGGCGTTTCGATACGGCGGGAATTGGCGAGTCCGTTGGTTTTGTCTACGATCAGGTAGCGATCGTAAAGGGTTTGCACGCCGAGGTAGTCGAATTCCAGGTCGGCGGTGGGGTCGAGGACTTTGGAAAGCTTGTCTATATCGTACTCACTGATCTTGGCGTTGAGGCGACCGATCTTGATGCCGTGGCGGATGTACTGCTTGAACTTTTTTTGATGGAAGCGTTTGAGCTCGCGAACGCCGTCTTTGACGATGCTCCAGCCGAGGACTTCTTCGTAAATGTAGGTGAGCTGGATGCGAGCGGCGAATCTAGCAAAGTCCGCGTCTTGCTCGATGAGGGTACGGGCGTTAAGTGTAACGGTTTTCTGGAGACCGTCTTCGCTGATCTCGTCGAAGATCGAACGGCGCAGCTCGGATTCGATTTCGTCTGCAGTGAGGCAGAGGTTGAGGCCGATCATAGCGAAGTCGATTCGCTTCTTTAGATCGACGCCGTCCCAGAAGAAAGTGGAACCATCGTCGTTTTTGACAACGACCATCGAGTTTTGCTCGGGAGTGTCTACCCCTAGTTGGGCTTCCGCTTCGCGTCTTGTACGGCGTTCGGCGCGGTAGAGAATAAAGTGTTCGGCCACCTTGAAGTGTCCTTGGCGCATGAGTTCTTCTTGAACCATGTCTTGCACTTCCTCGATTTGGACGAATGCGCCTCCAGAGGCTTCGAGGCGTTCGGTGATTCCGTTGGCTACGGCTACGGCCGGCTCGGAGTTTAATTCTAGAGTGAGGAAGGCCTTGCGGACGGCGATCTCGATCTTCTGCTGTTTCCAAGGCACGACTTGTCCGTTGCGACGGATGAGGCGTAGGGTTTTGAGGCCTGGGTTTTGGTCGGCCGCGAGCTTGCGCTGGCGATTCATGAGCATACTTTTTGCCACGTCATAGGCATCATTGTCAACCAATGTGCGTTCGATGATGTCGTAGACCTCAGCCAATCCAAAACGTGTCTCGCGTGTCGAAGCGGATTTGTCTTCTAGTTTGCCGCAAACCTGCTTGGCGACTTCTTGTACCCAACCTCTGTTCTTCTCGGTGAAAATTTCCTTCTCGTTTTGCGATAGCAACACATTTGCCAAGGCGTTGCCGATGGTGTCCATGATTTCGCTCTGGTCGAAGGTCGCTTCGCCTTCGTGGGTGACGACATGGATTTTGGATTCTTTTTCGAGTTCCGAAGCTTGGGCTCCTTCGCGCCAATCGTAATCCAATTTCTTCTCACGTGAAATGGTTACGAAACGCTTTAGGGCTAGGTCTTCTTCGAGGTTAGGATTGATCATAATGCGATGGATGAAACGATGAGGGATTAGGGATGAGGAATGAGGAATGAGGAATGAGGGATGAATGGGCGGTGGAAAGAATGAAGGAAGAAGCGAGATTACCTCATAATTCCTCCTTCCTGATTCTTACTTTAATTAAAGGTCGTCGTCGCTTTCGATTTCGAGGGACGATGCTTTTTGGTACTCAGTGACGCGGCCTTCGAAGAAGTTTTGCTCCTTCTTAATATCCATCATCTCTGCGAGCCAGGGTAGGGGGTTTTTGACGTTGCCGATGAGCGGCTTGAGTCCAACGCCTTCAAGGCGACGGTCTGCGATATAGTCAATGTACAGAAGAAAGTCTTCTTTGCGCAGGCCGATGGAGTCGATCGGTAGGCAATCGTTGATGAAATCTTTTTCGAGCTGAATGCCTTCGGCCATCGTATCGCGCAGCTCTTCTTTGAATTCTGCAGTCCAGATTTCCGGATTCTCTTCGGCGAGTTCTATGAGCAAGTTACGGAGCAGCTCGATGTGGTTGGATTCGTCGCGGAGCGTGTAGCGGAACATTTCGCCGATGCCCCGAAATTTGTTTTGGCGATAGAGCGAAAGGATCATTCCGAACATGCCGTAGAATTGGGTACCTTCCATGCACTGGCCGAACACGAACAGGTTCTTGGCGAACATCTGCTTGTTTTTCGGATCGGTCATATCCATGTCGCGACGCAAGCGATGCGAGGTGCGAGTGACGAATTCGTTTTTCTTAACGATGCTTTCGATGTCTTCGAACATCGCTTCGCATTCGTGTGGGTTGATGCCGAGAGAGCTGATCATGTAGAGCAGCGAATCGGCATGAACGTTTTCTTCGTGGCTGTGGCGACCGAGTACGAGCTTGAGCTCGGGAGCGGTGACCAGCTCGCGAATTACGTGTATGACGTTATCCCCTACGATGCCTTCGGCGGCGGAAAAGTAACCTACGCTCATCATGATGATCCAGCGCTCGATGTCGGAAACGACTTCGTCGTCCTTCCACTGCTCGATATCGCGGTTCATGATGATGTCTTCCGGCTCCCAGTGGTTCGCCTTCATGTTCTTGTACAGCTCGTAGGCCCAATTGTACTTCAGCGGTAGCAGGTTAAAGCACATGGATTGACGGCCGTTTATGACCCGTTTTTCCGCGAACGCTTTTTCCGCTTTCGATTGGTCCAAAACGAATGTTTTGGTGCCGACTTTGTACGATTTATTCATGTGGAAGGAAAATAATGAAGATGAGTGGTTGAAAAGGTGCTGAAATCGAGAAAGGAGCCTCGAAAAGGGGAGCAAAGGAACACATTCGCCAAGGACTGGCGAATTTAAGTTATTTTAAGTTATACACTTCTTGCTAACCACAAGATGGTGTGGGCAATCAGAAGAAGACCACAAGATATTGTGATTGTTTTAGCGACGTCAACGCGTTTGTCATATTTCTCTTATCGAAAATGGAACTCGAATAGGGTTGATTTCGAGCTAACGGCTTCATTTTCAAGAGCTTGCCGCAAGTGAAAGGGAGATCCGAAAAAAAACGTTAATTTTTCGATCGGAAACGGACTTATTCGACAACCGTTTCGGTTTCCAGGGGAGACTCCTCTTTGCGCTGCTTTGTGGTGCGAAAAAGGCTCCATTTTGGATCGGAGATCGTGCCGGTCAAATTGACCTCGAAAATCCCGGTAAAGATGTCGAGGACGAGTCCTGGAAATTTCAGCAAAGGGCTTGAACGAAGGGGGTAGAGTCTTGCTTTGAAATCGAGCTCGCCTGCTTCGAGATCGTAGTTTCCGCGACTGGCGATCTGGGCGACAGGGCCTTTCAATGTGACATCGGGGAATTCGACATAGCGTTGTTCGACTGTGAAATCGCCTTTTGCGTCTTCGAATTTTAGAGTGGTGAAGGGAAGGTTGGCACCTTCGAGCACGCGTGACAATCCGCCGAAAAGCTGGAGTTGGTAGAAGTCGGCTCCAGAAATTTGATACGTTCCTTTGCCATCGTAGGAAAGGGTGTCGCCGACGATGCCTGCGCCTTCGAAGGTTAAGTTAAGGCCGCCACCGTAGCTGGAGAGCTCTTCCGTGGAGAAACTGGATGCGGAGCTTTCTTCGTCGTTTTCGCTAAAGTAGATGGCGCTGGCTTTGAGGGTGTTTCCGAAGTGGGCTTCGTCGAGCGTGATTCCCAGTTCGATCTTTTCGTCGACGATTTCCGCATGGGCTCTAGCGGTGCCTCCGGCTAGGCTGGCGGTGATGGTTGGAAGGCTGGCCCAGCCATTGCCGAGCTTGACGATGGCGCTGACGCTATCGAGCGGGTAGTGGTAGTAGCTGAAGGGGTGGTCGGTATCGATTTGGAGGTCGATGGCATAATCGAAAAGGTTTCGATTGCGAACGCTGGAAGCTACGGCTATCACGTGCGGCGGGATTTCGTAGCCGTAGGGTTCGAGGATTTCGATGACGTTTTGACGGACTTCTTTAATAAGGTCGGGGCCTATGCTGAGATCGATGTTGGTTTCGGCATCGATCCAAAGGGCGGTCATTTTGAATTGTCCGTCTCGTGGGTCTCGGGCGATGGAGAATTGGGCTTCTCCACGGGCGTCGCCTTCTTCTCGAAGGAGAACCAGGTCGTAGAGGTCGAAGTAGCGCTGCAATATATACATGCGCGTTTCGATCGCCTTCATCGGATGCCCTCGAATGATCAGTTCTTCGCAGAGACCGTATCCAGTGATCTTCAAGGTCTCGGGGCGTTTGATGATTTGGCTGGAATCCATCAAGCAGTAGAATCCGGCTTCTGGGAATTCGAAATTGCCCCAGAACTTGGTCCACCAGTCTTCGGGTATCCAATCGTTGATGAGGTTGGGATTGAAGAGTCCGTCGATGAGGATGCGTCGGCTTAGGGTCTCTAGGTTCACTCCGATCGACATCCACCCGTTTTGAGGACCGCTGCGAAGCCAGAGATTGTAAACGTCTAGATTTTTGCCGCGGAGTTTTGTCTGGGCGATCGCATGGTCGAAGTGGGCTCCTCGCGAAGTGACGCGACCGGTTTCGACGAAGGCGTCGGCGCTGTGCGGGATCCAGGATCCGTCGAATTCGGCGCTAGCTTGGACTGTTACCTTATCTTGGATAAGCACGTAGCTTTCAATCGGCCTTTGCTCCAGCCTCTCTTGAAATTGAGGGGCGCAGAGAGAGGCTATTTCGGAGGCGAAGCTGATGAGTTCCTTTGTCGGAGAGCCGGACAAGGCTACGGATGCGATTCGCGTTTCCGGATTGCCGGTTACATCGATTTGCCAAGGGGAGTTTTGCAAGGCGAAGATCGCCTGGGCAGTCCAGTCGCCGTTTTCCAGTGGTTTGGTTTCAACGGCTAGGTGAGATAGGATTTCGACATCCTTGCCAATCGAGTCGGCAGTGGAGCGAACGAATATCGGCAGCCAATCTTCAAGGCTAGGGAAGGTCTCCCAGACGGTTTCGATATGAAGATTTTCGGCGAAGGTGTTTTGCGGTCCGGTAGCTCTGGCGATATTCGTTTCCAGACGGGCGTATTCGCCGTGCCAGGCATCGAGCTCGATGCGGATCTCTTCGGCTTTCGCCTGATCTTTCCAGTGGGCTTTCTTTATAGAGAGTTGGGCGTGGAGAGATTTTTTTTCGCCTTTGGGCGCGTCGATCTGGATACGAGCTTCGAGTCCGTCGATTGAGTTGAGGGCAGCTTTTACTTTTTGAGCGTTTTTGTGAAAGGCGATGAGGCTTTCGTTGAGCGATAGAGGCGTTTCTCGGAGCGTTTGTTTAAAGGGTAGGTCTTCGATGTCGATGATGCCGCTGGCGATTCCCCGAACGTCGGCGAAACGGAATTTGGATCGTTTGATCTCCCAGCCTTTGAGCTGGTTCTCTACGCGTAGATCGATTCTGTCGATGAGCGGTTCCGATAGGCCAGAGGGCGAAATAAGGGCCGGGACGATGAGCGATCCGTTTAGAACGTCTAGTTCGCTCAGTCGCGTTTGCCCGAAGAGTAGGAGCGCGGGGTTGAGCTTGATGCTTATTAGATCTGCCCGTGCAATTTCGGATTGGAGTGTATCGGAGTGGATGACGGGATCGTCGATCGTTATGCGGCCGCTTGGTTGCAATCGAATGCCTGACATCGAAAGACTGACCCCTTCGGCATGAAGTCTGTTTTCTAGCATCCGAATGAGGAAATCGGGCATGCTGCTTTCATCCAAGGTTACGATATAGGCGAAGATGCAAACAAGTCCGGCGAGTATGCCGACGGTGATCGTATAGAGGAAATCGAACGCTGCTTTGCAAACGAGGCACGAACCGTGCCAGGCCATTTTACGTTTCGATTTACTATCGTTCTGCAAGAGGCCGTTCCTCGGTTCCTATTGGTTGCCGTTGTTAGCGGGCTGTTCGCCAGCGGAGGGAAGTGGCTTGTCTGGATCGAAGGGTTGTTCCGGAAGCTCGCGTTTGACGCGATCGAAGACGGCTTCGCTAAAGGCGTCGATGAATGATTGGCGAAACTTGAATACGGTATCGCTTTCAATTGAACCGCCTATTAGGAGCGGGCCGCCAGTTAGTTCGGAAAGGTAGAGTTCTACGTCGCGGCTTTGTTCGGCATCGGCGACCTTCCAGACGAAGGTGACATTGAGGGAGTATACCCATGGCTGGCGCTTCCCAGCGACCTGTATGTTCGATGCGTAGGCGGTCTGCAGATACGATTTAACTCTGAAGGATTCGAGTTCCTTTGAAATCTGTTGAGGGAATTGAGGATCGCTGTCGGTTTTATTGAAGAGGATTTGGCCATCCGAGAGTTTGTTGACCGCGATCTTTGAAACGCGCGCTCCCTCGGGAAGGTTGAAAAGGTTGCGGTCTTGGAATTCGAATGCTCGGTCGGCGATGAGCGATAAGGTATCGTTGGAAACGAGGTAGACGAAGTCCTTTTCCTTGAGTTTAACGTAGCGGAGCGATCGATCATTTATTTTTCTATCGCCGTAGAGAAGGGTTTCGACTTGCGGAGAGTCGAGGGCTTCAGATTGGTCGCGCGATCGAGACGACGCAATACTGATCGAAAATATTGGAACTTCGAGTCCGTAGCTTTCCAGGTCGGCTGCCGTGGGAGCGTCGTGAACGAATCCAGAACTATCGTCTGAGGCGATGGCTTGGATGGCGTTGAGCCACGAGAGGGCTTCGTCGACTGCTTCGCTGGAACCTTTTTCTCGTACGATGCCTTGTTCTTGATCCGAAGAGAGGATGTCCCATTCGCCAGTTTCCAGTTTTTGGAGATCGAAGGAGCCTTGGCCTTCACGGTCGAACGAGATAGAGGTGGCAAAGTTGGTGTCGACTTCGATAATGCGGCGGTTGCGTAGTCGGGTTTGAGCGGCCTCGAGATCGCTGAGGTAGTTGATTTCCAATTCGAATATCGTGTCGCGACTTTCGAGTTTCGCCCAGCGTAGGGAATCGTCGTCAGCGTTGACTGGGTCGCCGACTTCGAGGGCCTCGCGACTTTGGTCGGATTCGATGGCGATTCGGAGAAAGGGATCCGAGAGACCGTACTGGGAAAGTTCGATTGGCGTGGGTTGGACGATGTTCTGGCTTTTCAGTTCCAGTAGTTGGCCTAGGAGGGTGTTCACTTCGATTGAATCAGCCCGGGCGCGAATGGGCGTTTCGAGTATCCAGAGGTCGTTGTTCTTTGTGATGCGCGTTCGCAAATTGCTGGCTTCACGAAGTTGAAGGTTCCAGGACTCGACCTCGAAGATGCTAGATTTGAATATGCGTGGATTGCGGAGGGCTTCGAGTTCGATGGTGAGGCTGTCGAGGAGGCTACGATCGACTACGTGGATTTTCGATTGGTCGTGGGAAAGAAGGTAGAGGTGGTTGCCGACAGCTGTGGCGTTGCCGATGCCGATGGAATAGGCGGTTTCACCTTTTCCGAATTTGAGGGTGATTTCGGGTGGTTCTAGCCCGTATTCTTTTAAAGAGGTGCCGGCTTGCCCCAGGCGATCGGTGTCGAAGCTAACTTTCGTATCCAGAAACTGTAGTTGGTTGAGGATGCGTTCTACGGCGAATGTGTTTGCGGGCCAGCGGTAGGGTTTGGTCAGCATCCACCCGTCCTCTTCCAGTTCGATGGAAAGGCCGCGACTTTGAGCGGCGTTGGAAATGCGCAGGAAATCGATGTCTATGGCAAGCGATGCTAAGGCGTTGCGATCTTGGTCTTCGATGGAGCGCGAGTCGCCCCAAGGGTCGATGTAGAAAATATAGGTCAGGAGACCTAGCAGGATGACGAGCAGCGTGAGTGTGATTTTCAGTCGCATGGCGGTGATTACTGTCTTCGAGCGAGGTAGACGATCAACCCGAAGAATCCCACTACGAGGGGCGGTCCGAGCCAAATGAGGTATCGGGAAATCAGGAGTTGTTCGATGCTAAGGTCTAGCTTAACTTTCCGGATCGGGCGAGGCGGAATATTTAACTGAGCGACGCGATCGATCGCGTAGTTGATTGCATTTAGGACGAGAAATAAATTTCCCGAAGCCTGTATTCGGTTGTTGGTGATGAAGTTCGATGAGCCGATAACGGTTAGACGCCCGCCTGGAATGCTGATGCCGAGCGAAGAATCCACTTTCCGTTCGGAAATGGCTCCAACGCGGATGGGTCCTACTAGATCGATCGCGGGATCGTAAGTGGGCGTTTCTTCTGTGGCGTAGTTCTTTTCGCCCCAGCTTTGGGAAGAGGTCTCCATTAGTTCGGTGACGATTAATGAATCGTCGATAGGCCGACCTGGATCTTCGCGAACGACGCGGGCTCGGTCGGTAGTGATGTGCAATCCCATTTCGAGAAGCTCGTCAGTGATTGCGTGAGAACTGTATCGGCGGATCATGAGATCGCCGCCATTGATAACCGAGGCACGGTCGGTTTCGACGGCAATGGCGTTATCGGTAAGGATGCCCCAATCGAATAGGAGATCGTCCAGGCCGTGTTGATCGCCCGGCTCTAGCAAGACGAGCAGTCGTCCTGAAGAGCGGCGCAGATAGGTTTTGAGGAGTTCTTGCTCTTGCGGCAGAAAGCGCGTTTTCGGACCAGGAATGATAAGGAGAGAGGCGTTTTCGGGGACTTTGTTTTGCGAAGCGAGATTGAGAGTACTGACCTTGATATTGCGACTTTTCAGTTCGTCTTGCAGGCGAGATATGCCTTGGCCGGAGGTGAAGTTTTGAAGGTCGAGTTCGCCGTGTCCGCTGGTGAAGTAGATGTGTGGAGGGTTTTTTTGCGAAACTTCGAGAACCGATTGCGTAAAGACGCTTTCGCCCAGGAATTCGTGCAGCTCGTTATTTACCATGTGGTAGAGCTTGTTGATCGGGATGACGCGTTTGGTTTGGGGGCCCGAGAGAAAAATAATCGAGTCTTCTTGATCGATTCCTAGCTCTTTAGCTTTGCTGGCTTGTTTGTAGATATCGATATACTCGACTTGAATGCGATTCGTCCCGTTGT
>Ga0302122_10001990_pt1 | contig 12905 bp, 9 predicted proteins | sample CB21_SCM_MG_FD_203115 | JGI IMG/M metagenome (GOLD analysis project Ga0302122, IMG submission 203115) | Marine microbial communities from Western Arctic Ocean, Canada - CB21_SCM | ecosystem: Environmental > Aquatic > Marine > Oceanic | place: Canada: Western Arctic Ocean | collected 2017-09-28
CATCGCGACCGAGGCGAACGCCGCCGCGCCGGCGATCTGGAAGCCCTGCGTAGAATCAATCGGTGAGACGGACCCGCTTCTGCTCCGCTGGCGCGGTTGACTAGGACGCCGCCCCGAGCCGGCTGCCCCGCCACGTAGGCCACGACGCTCCACCGGTCGAAGAACACGGCGTCGAAGGACCGCTGTGCGAGGATCGAGACACCGAGTCGTGCCAGAGCGGCCACGGTGTAGCTCGCCAGAGCGGCCCCGCCGAGCGCCGCGACCGCGCGGGGCCGCCGCGGCCGGTCCCGTTTCTCGCGAAACAGCGCTCGGCGCCGCGCGCGTGCGGCCACCACCAGGAAGACCAACGCGCAGAGGTTGGTCGCGAGCGCGGCCGCGGCCGTGCCGACGCACGCCCGCGCGAACCTGTGCGCAAATCAACCCGTCACGCCATCGAGCAGGCATCACGATGGCGTTGAAAAATTTGCACACCGGGCGCGAACCTTCGCGACGCGCGGCAGTCATCCCCGAAGGGCCGGAAGGCCCAGAAAGCCAATGTCGAGAGGCTCGACGAGATGGCGGTGGGAGCTGGCCAACCGGAGGCCGCCGGCGGGAGCAGGATCGCGAGCGTCAGGAACAGCACGTTCACGATCGCCGAGCCGAATTCCTGACGCTCGCAGGCGCGCTGCGTGACGAGGAGGCCCGCCCCGGCAAGGATCACGCTCTGCAGCAGCGTCGCCGCCAGAAGGACGGGCAGCTTCTCGGGCTGGGAGCTGTCGACCCAGTGCGCCGCGATGGACTGGTCGCACAGGCAGCTCCACCACTCATGTCGTCTATCGTCGTCGTCCCCGCCGCGGGCTCGTCGTGCCGCGACGACAACCCACTCCGCGACGGACGCCAGCACTCCCGCGCCGGCGGAGACGATGAGGAGGTAAATCATCAACCGGCGCACGAGCACCAGTCCTCGCTCGCAGCACGACCGCAGCGCCTCGGCGGCCGCGTGGGCGTCCTCGTCTTCTGGCAGCAGCGGCGCCTCCAGGGCGTAGCCCTCCGATTGCGCATCATCCTCGTCATCTATGCGATTGCTGCTCTGAGGGAGCATGTTTAAATTTTAGGCGTGCGCAGCCGACGTAGACGTTCCCGTTTTTCTCTGTTTTCGATAGGTGGTCTTGCAAATAAACGGTACACACACGCTTCGACCGAGCCTTGACGCGCTCGACGGATTTGACGCGCTTCGACGGCTTGCTTGGGCGCTCTGAAGGTACGGGTCTGCGCGAGTACTGCATGCCCGCCCACTAGTCCTAGTCTATAGTCCTAGCACCGTAACAAAAATCGCGAGTACTGCATGCCCACTACTCCTAGCACCGTAACAAAAATAGAGTACTGCATGCTCGGCGAAGCGCATGCATCTACCATGGACGCCGAGCACCGGAGGAGCGATACCGAAAACAGGTGTATTTTTTACTGGAGCGGTGCGTGCGCCGCCCAGTACGCGACGCTCTCCCTATATTTATCCGCGTCGAGCGGCACACCGCTCCCGCCCTCGTCGGCGCCGAGCGCGTTCCGCATCATCGTGATGGGCTGCATGGGCAGCTCTGACGCGACGTCCTGCGCCTTGACGGAGACGATGCCCCAGGGCGCGTCGCTGCCGGAGTCCTCGCCCATGGCCGCGTTCTCCTTGCGGATCTGGGCGCGCGAGTACAGGATCAGGTCGAGGTACCGCGCCGGCGCGGGGGTTACCTTATCCTTCGGGAACCAGCGGCTGAGCACGGGAAGCTCCTTCTCCGTGCGCGCCGCGTAGCCGCTCTCCAATAAATGCGCGTCCGCGGGCGTGATCGCGGCGACCGCGCCCCGGGCCCCCACGAAGTTCTCCACGAAGACGTGCTTGCAGAACGGCGCGTAGCCGGCCACGAGCGCCTCGGCGCCCTTGGCCTCGTAGAGCGCGTTGACCCGCGCCTCGAATGCGGCCACGTCCAGGTCGAGGAAGGGCGCCTTGCCGCTCGTCTTATCGAACTGGCGCAGGCAGAAGGGGTCGACCACGAGGGCGGGCTTGAGGGCCGAGGCCATGAGCGTCGTGGAGGCGAGCCGCAGCGTCCGGGCTGCGCGCATGCGTCGGCCGCGGCAGGAGGACTTCCGTTGGAGCACAGATGCTGGCGTATGGAGCCGGCAGAGCTCGCTACTCGTCGTACGTAATGCAGAGATGTCTTACGTTCGGGTTTTGTGCCAAACCCGTATTGGCTCGATTTTGAAGCTTGCTAGGCGGCAATATACGCTGTAACGCAACAATATACGCTGTGCGGAGGACGCCACGGCACCTACGGCTGGTTGATTCACTTTGTGCCAGCTTTGCGCCGCGGAGACGACTGCCGACGCACCCCGGAACGGTCCACCAGCCACATCTGCGCCACCGCGGGCCGCTCACGCATGGCGCCCATCACGGCGGCCGACCAGGCCTTCCTCCAGCTCCTATCGCAGCGCAAGGTCCTCACGGAGGCAGACGCGTTGGAGGCCATGGACGCCGTCGGCTCCAAGCTCGGCGGCTTCGGCAGCGTCGACGCCGGCGGCTCGGGCGACCCGCGCGCCGACCTGCGGGCCACTCTCGCGAACCTGAACCGCAAGCTGGCCTCGTCCGACCTGCAGATCCGGGGCTACTACGCCGCCGGCGGGGACGACGACGGCGACGGCCCGCCCACGGTGCAGATCGCGCTGATTAATCTGGCGAGCGACGACGTCGCCAAGCTGGCGGGCGCCTCCCAGAAGGAGGAGGAGATCGCCTGCCTCAAAACCGTGCTCAAGGCCCTCGCGGCCAACGAGGGCACGGACCTCGCGGAGCTGCGGAAGGACGCGCGGGGCAAGCTCTCGGCGGCGGCCTTCGACGCCTTCGCGGCCGACCTCGTCCGTGGCCGCTGGCTCGACGTCGACGGGGCCTCGCAGGAGGTGACCTACGGGCCGCGGGCCATCCTGGAGCTCGCGGACGTGCTCCGCGGCCACGGCGCCGAGGTGCCCCAGATGGTGAACTACTGACGGGGGCCGGGCGGCTGTGTGGTGTAAAAAAGGAGATCTATAATACTCGTCGCCGCACATGCCGGGCCTGGACGAACGAGGCCCGTTCGTCGCGCGGGTTTCCTCGTGCGGGTTTCGCTAAGGATGACGCAGCTTCAAAAACCCACACTACTGCAGGACTGGCTACCTGGCAGGTCTCAGGTCTCATCATGATCTGGAGGAGACTCCTCGCAGTCGCGTGCATGCTCTTGGCCGACGCCGCGGCACCAAGGGCGAACTTGAGGCCAGCGCCAGCGCCGCATGCGCATGCGCATGCGACGAGGCCGCTGCCGCCAGCGCTGCATGCGACGCAAGCCCACACGAGGTCGCCAGCGCCACTTGCGCAAGCCCACACGAGGCCGCGGCCGCGAGCGCCACGGTGCGGCGACGCCACGCGGCGTGGGGCGCTCGCGGCGCTCGCCCTCGCGCCGGCGACCGCGCGCGCCGCGGCGCTCACGGACCAGAACGCCCCGGTCACGCGGCCCGCGGCCGGCCGCTTCTTCGGCGAGGCCATTTTGCCGCCCGTCCCCTTCGGGCGCGCGACGTACCGGTACGATTTAGGAAAAGGCGCGTACGCCTTCGAGCAGCTCTTGCGCTTCTCGAACGTGTCGGCAACGATACGGATGAACGTGCAGCGGTTAAGTAATGGCAAGCTCTGGGTCGTGGCGCCCGTCGCGCCGACGGGCGAGTGCCTCTCGCTTCTCAAAGAGATAGGGGAGGTCGAGCATTTGGTGCTGCCCGTCACCGCACTTGAACATAAGGCCTTCTTCGGGCCCTTTCAACGAAACTTCCCGGATGCGACGGTCTGGGCCGCGCCTGGCCAGTACGGGCCCTTCGGTTCACTGGGTTTTGAACCAAGGTCCTCGACTTTGCCGTTCCGCGTCGACGGCGTGCTACCCCGGTCACCAAAGGACCCCCAGCCGCCCTGGGCGGCGGAGATTGCGACGAAGACGTTTTATGTCGACCTGCCGGGCAACGCCGGGCCCGTCTGTGAGGCCGCCTTCTTCCACAAGGCGTCCCGAACGTTGTTCGTGACGGACGCGATTTCTTATATTCCGCGCCTGGACCGGGCGCCGGACATCTTCAGGACGTCCTTCGACGACAAAGTGTACGACGACCCGGACTTCTGGCCCAAGTCCGTGCTGCAGGCCGTGTTCCTGACGCTTCGAGAAGAGGGGACCAGGTGGCCCGGCTACGAGGCCATTACGAATAAGGTCGTGCGGGCGCCCATTCTGGCGGCCTTTGCCGACATCCGGGCGCCCGCGGAGACCAAGGCCTGGATCCGGGACGTGACGGCGTGGCCCTTCGAGCGAGTGGTCGCGGCGCACTTCGCGTCGCCCTTTCGCTGTACGCCGGCGGAGGTGCGCGCCGCCTTCGCGCAGAACCCCAACCACCTCGACGCGCGCGACTGGCGCCAGCTCGACGACCTGAACAAGGTGATTGTGGCCAACGATTTGGGGGCGCCGGTCCGGGGAGACTACCACTGAGCGGCGCTAATCTAGTACACATACTTCCGGCGTACTAGGACGCCCACCAACACGCCGCCGTGGGACTGCCACTGAGCGGCGCTTATCTAGTACAAAGGAAGTACGTCCGTAGTACGGATGTTGCGGCGATGGCGTAGGCCGCCCACCAACACGTCGCAGCGACGATTTCACACTCTTACTCTCAGGACGCGCCCCGCAGCGCCGCGACGTCGGCCTCGAACGCGGCCATGGCCTGCGCCACGACGTGCTCCAGCGCGAAGGCCACGTCGCCTGGCGAGGCCTCGTCGGCGGGGTCGGTCCGCGAGGAGGCGTAGAGCGACCAGAAGAGCGCCGGGCAGCGCGTCGCGACGCCCTCCGGCGTCAGCAGCCGCGTGGAGGGCCGGTCCCCCGACAGCTTGCGCCGCGTTGACCCGGCCTGCCGGTGGAGGATGGCGCACACCACAGCCACGGACTCATCCGCAGAAAACTTGCGCACGCGCTCCTCCGTCTCCTTCTTGGTGCGCGCCGTCGCGCGCCAGTGGACTTCCAGCGTCGCCGGCGTCGCCCGGACGCGGACGCGGCCGGCCCGGGCCGCCTCGACGCGCTGCGCGGCTTGTTGGGAGGTCCACATGCCCGCCGCGGCGCCGGACAAGCCCTGGGGCGCCTCGTGGCAGTTGACGAAGGCCGCCGCGACCGTAGACGCGTCGTCGCCCGACCGAGCCCCACCATCTAACGCGGCCCGGGCCCGCGCCGGGCCCAGCAGCCGCCGCGCCTTGGCGTCGTCGTCGTCGCCGTCGGACGGCACCCAGACATCCTCCTCCTCCTCCTCTTCGTCGCGCGCGCGCTTCTTCTTCGTCTTCGCCGGCGCCTTCTTTTTCGCTTGGACCTGGACGTTTAAGGTGTCGCCCGTCGCCAGCCCGACGCCGGGCAGCGTGCTGGCAGGCCCGATCAGCAACGCGCCGCCGGCCGGGTACGTACTTTCGCTGAGCAGCGAGACCGGCCGGCCGTCGGCGCTCCGGAAGGACACGTGCGTGACTGGTGCCTTCATCTCGGCCGCGCAGGCGGCCACGAGGGCCTGGAGCGTCGTGGTCGTCTGCAGATCGAGTGTAATTATGCCGGCCGGGCCGCGAAGGCGCAGCCGCACCGGCTGGGGGGCCACCGGTGCCGGCGCTGTGAGGGAATTGCCGGATGGTTCGGCATCGGTGCTCGTGGGGGTGGTCTTGGCGCGGACCATGATTCTTGTGTGCCGCACGGGTGCTCTCGAGAGCCAGCCGGTGAATAGATGCGATTACGCGCGTTTGGAGGCTAGCACCTTGGGGGTGGATGTGCGAGAGCAGTAGTTCTCGCTTGGAGCAAACCCGTGAAAACTGCAAAAACCCGTGGCGTGCATTCACGCCGTCGACGTGTCCTGCATACGTCGTTCACAAGGCCATAGCGGGCTCTACTGTTGCTCCTAGGCTGAGAGCGCTGCCACGCATCGATGGCGCACCACATCGCATGGATGCTCCTCTTGAGCGTCGCCGCAGCAGTGGCACCGCAGACGCGGCGCACAGCACTTAGACACACCGCCTACGCCGTCGCCGCAACTGCAGCACCCGCGAGCGCCAAGGACATCTACTATACAAAACAGGACTTTTGCGAGAAATCAGACCAGGAATCAAGGAACGGCATCGAGTTCGGCTGCGAGCAGTACGTGCAGAGCCCGGAAAAGCGCGCGAGGATGCGCACGCGGAGTCTGGTAGCCGTTCAGAGGGCGAGCGACAAGCTCGACACGTATCGGGTCGACAATGCGGCGAGCGGCGCGCTGATTCGAGGCGCGCTGCGGAAGGACCCCCTGGATGGGCTGCGGGCGCAGGGGCGGCGCCTTGCGACGCTCACGAAGACGTCGGACGCGGGCCTGAAATATGACGACGCCATCGCGCGCGTCGACGCCTTGGACCGGGCGCTGCGGAAGCTGGACATCGACGGGAGCGCGGGCGCGCTCGCTAGCGCGACGAAGGAGCTTGACGCCGCGCAGGGCGCCTTGCGCAGACTCGTGGCCGTCGGTGGCGAAGGCGAAGTGCTGGCGCCCATCAACGTGCCGCTCCCGAAGGGCTGCAGCCCCGACGGGCGTGGCTGCGGGCCCTTGGACGTGATTGGTCTGGATTTGTCCCGGCCGGACCTGGAGGCGCGGAAGGCGTCGGGGAGCTGATGGTGCCCGGCCCGTGTGTCTGTGTGATCGCCTGCCCGCCCGTCCGCTCGTCGATGGGATGGGGACGAGTGTGCTTGTCCGCGAGGCGCGTGGATAAATTAGCATGAGAATGTCAAGTTAGGAGCACAGTTTCGGCCGGGACGCGCTCGCGCGCGTGGCTACGGGTCTAGGCCGCGGTGAGCAGCGCGCGCGCGTCGCGCACGAGCCGCCGCTCCTTCTGGGACAGGCCCCAGACGGGCTCGCCGCCCATCTCCAGCCGCTCGAGGAGGGCCGCCGTCGTCTCGCCGGTCATGAGCCGCTTGAGCGCGCCCTTGGCCTCGATGACCGTCTCGTCGAGGGGCTCGCCAGCTCGAATGGTGGATTCAAGCTGACTAGCCTCGCCCATGAGGCCCGTGAGGCTCGCGATGGCCTCGGCGCTCGCGACGGCCTTGGCGTCCCAGCTTACGGGGCCCCGGGCGACGCGCGCGCCGCCGCTCCCGTAAAAGCCGCCCTGGCCCTCGCTGGCCTGGCCGCCAGAGTAGGTGATGGACGGCGCGTAGGAGCGTGCGAGCGGCTGCGTGGTGCGGAGGGCGCGGCGCGCCGCGGTGCGTCCGGCGATGCGAAGCATCTTAATGTCTTCTTTTCTGTTGTCAAATGAACAGCTTCTCCGCAGCGGTTACTCGTGCGGCAGCGGCTTAGTACCGATTGATATGACTGCGTGGGCGCGTGGACAAGCGGTGGTAGCTTGTGCGCCGGGATTTCGTGTTGTGTAATATTTTATCGTATCGACAAGCCGAGCATCGAGGAAGAATCAGAGCGCATTCGGCGCCCGCCCACCCCTCCAAAATCCCCTCACCTACTTCTCACGGACTCCCAGGTCTCGCAGAAGCGACAAGCCCGAAAATGTTCCTCGACGCGGGCCGTGGGGGGAGGCGCGCGACCGTGCCCGCCAGCACGCCATCGCTGCCACAGTAAGAGAAAGCAAGTACTTAAAACACGTCGACAACCAACCGCGTCAGCCGTCCTCGCCCGGCACGCGCGTCTGCGAGCCCATGGTGTCCAGGTCCGCCCCGCCGTCGTCCGTCCAGGTGACGCCGATCTTCGGCGGCCAGGAGAAGCCCTCGCCCGGCTCGTCCTTGAGCGGGTCCGCGTCCCAGCGCTCGTACTCCTCGCGCATCTGCTGGAGGAGCGGCTTGATCCCGTCCGTGTTTGGCTGGCCGGCGACTTGGTCCAGCAGGGTGCGCTGCTTGGCCTTCCTTGCGATGGTCACGACGGCCTCGTAGCGGTTCGGCTGGCGCTCGAGGCACGCGTGGATCATGGGCGTGACGCTGCCGTTGTTGATCGACGAGCCGTCGTCAATGGCCACGTAGAGACGGCCCTCGCGCCGTCGCAGCGGTTGCGGCGTGCGAGGCGCGATGGCGCGCCGCCGGCCCGTGGGCAGCGCGGCGTCGGGCGCGAAGCCCCGGGCGCCCAGCGTGGCGGCGATAACCGCGAGGGCTGCTCTGTGCATAGTTGAGCTCTGCGCTTGCGTGCCGTGCAGCAACGCGCGGATGCCCAGGGCGTGCGTATGCGTTAGAGCGACCGTACAGGAGCCACGTAGGGCTTGGTGTGGTGCAAAACCGGGTGCTAAAAGGCAGTTGCGTTGCGCTGCGCACCAGCACGGGTTTTACAGCTCGGGTTTTGCCTAGTTTTTGCATCCGGCTTGCCACCGGTGCTGGCTTTTTGGCGCTGCGAGCGATATATCACTGCTTTAGAAATGGAGCTGGAGGCACCAGCACTCAGCGTTAGGACGACGCCGCCCTGGGGCTGGACGAAGGCGACCCGAGCGCTCACGCACCTGGTGCTGCTGTTCGCACTTTATCTTATCGTCGGCGAGACGGGCACGCCGGCATTGCACGGGGCGGTCTACGACGACGACGGCTTCGACGGTTTAGACGACTTTCGCGGCGCGGTCCTCGACGGCGGCTCGGGCAAAGCGGCGCTCACGGCGTACGAATGTACGCTCGATGCGCACGGCTGCGTTTCCGGCTCCGTGAAATCAAAGCAGCTCTCGCGCACCAAGGCCGACGCCGTGGCCGCCGTCCGGGCCGGGGACCTCGCGCGGCTCGTCACGGCGGCGACGCCGCCGTTGAGCATCGGCCTGACCGGTGGCGTCCGGGCGGCCCTGGCGCGCGGCGACCTCGCGCGACCGGACGTCAATGCATTTTTCAGCAGCATTAAGCGTCCAACGAGGACGCTCGCCGTGCTATCAGGTGACGACGAGGCACGGCTCGAGCGACGGGGCGGCAGCTACTGTGCGCGGGCCGCGCTTGGAGTTCACGAGGACCGCGTCGGCACGATAGGATCCGGCGGTGCCACCATGCAGCTCGCCGCGCCCGGCGCCGGCGCCGTCGCGTCTCTCTCAACAGACCTCCTCGGCGTGGAGACGCGGGGCGCGGAGGTCGGCGATGAGGCTGCTCTACGCGAGTGGCGCGACGACCTCGACGCGCAGCTAAAGACGGTGGACGTCTCGGGATTTTCAAAAGCGGAGCTCGTCTTCGGACTCGCGATGCACGCCTCGGCGGCGGCGCTCGCCGGAGTTGATGGAAGACGAGTCATGCGAACCGTGGTACGCGACGCCCTCCAGACGCTTGTCGGCGCCGCGAGTGCTCCTGGTCCGGCGTGGTCCGCGGTGGGAGCGCCGAATCCTTATAAACTCGACGACGAGGTCCTGCGGCGGGCGACGCTGTTCAACGCGGCGCGGACTAGGGCAGTGGTCGAGAAGCTACCCGAGGGCGCCAATTTTTACTTCGCGCGCAAGGTCAGCGCCATCGCCTGCGACTGGTCGCTCGGCATGTTCCTCGAGGACGCGGCGGCGGCGGCGGCGGACCGGTCACCGCGCTGAGGGGTGGTAGGTCGTTGTAATGTGTCTGGATTTTGACATTGCTGGATACCGCCAGGGTCGCGCTCGGTTGTCTCGAGCCTCATCGAGAGCGTAGACCGGAACCCGCGCGATCAAAATTTTTATTTGCATTTTAATCGGGTCGCCTCGAGCTAGCTCTCTGCCAGCCATTGGGAGCTACTGCTGTGCGCTCACGTCGCGTGTGCCGTGTTATCTGGCGCAGGCCTCGCACAAAACTGCGCAGCTGAACGCTGTGCGCTGGTAACCGTGCGATCCGTGGCGCACCACACAAATAAGTTTGGAGAGCATCTCCGCACTGCGGCACGAGCACAGAAGAAATGCCGCCGCCGCCCATCCCCGTCGTGGTAGACGTCGTCGTCACGCGCGGCCACGTGCTCGGACCGGCCGGCTACAGCCGCGTCGTCACGACGGACTCGAACGTCTTCGACCTGCACAGGAGCAAGGACGACACGAGCACGGACATCAGCGACGACGCGGCGTTCCTCTGGTGCCAGCGGGGCGCGCCGGGACCCCAAGCGATCACGGGGCTCGCGCGCGGCGTCGTGGAGGACGCGCTTGTGTTGGACCTCGGGAACGGCGAGCAGTTGTCCTTCCTCCGGTCCGGCGGCGACGCCGTCACGAAGCTGACGGGCGAACTCACGTGTAAGGACGTCGGCGTGGAGCGCATCGTCCTCAAAAGCGGCGCCGGCATCCGCCTCGCGCGCCTCTCTGAAGAAGAGGCGGCCCGGATTGTGGAGGACGAAGTGACGGCCAGGGACGCCCTGGGGGTGGAGCAGGCCGTCGTGGCGCAGCTCACCGCCTCAAAACCCTCGTCGGAAACCTGGTGGCGCGAGCACGAGAGCCAGCTCAAATGCCTCGTCGCGGCCGCGGCCAGCGACCCGGGCTCGCCGCTCGCCGCGCGGACCGTACGGGTGGCGCGCCGCACGCTGGAGCTCGTGGCGAAGAGCCTCGCCGGGCCGGGCGTGGTCCCGGACGCGTGCCCGCGGTGCTTGGACATCGCGGCGTTAGGGGGCGGCGGGCTCGTCGCCGCGACTCTTGGCGACGACGGCCCGGAGGAGGCCTTGCTCTTAGAATCGCCCGACCAGCAGAAGAAGAAGGGTTTCTTCGGCCGCATCCGGAAGCCGAGCCGGAGCCTCCTCCAGGCCGCGCAGGCGACAAATGACGGCTGCGAGCCGCTGGAGCCCACTTTCGAGCTGAATGTACTGAGAGACCCGCCGTCGGACGACGACGAGGAGCCACCGGACGCGCTCCAGGGCCTCAACGTCGCCGGCCTGCGCTTCGCGGCCTTCGCGCGGCGCCACCCGCTGCAGGCGACGTTTAGTAATGGTAAAGGCACGAAGCGGACCACAAGCGAGTTCCTCAACGCCACGGACACGATCGTGAACGAGTCCGGCGCGGGCTGCGGGCAGCTCCTCGATCACTTCCTAGCAAGTGGCGGCCTGGACGCGTTACTGGCGAGGATCGCACCGAGCGCGGGCCTCGAGTGCTGCGCCCAGAAGCTCGGGGAGGTCTTGCGGGCATTCGAGGTCGTGTGCGACCGCGCGGCGCCAACGACGTGTCCGGCCTTCGCGCTGTCCTACGCGCGGCACCTGCAGCGGGCCGCCCACGCGCGGTTACGACGCCTCGCCGCCGAAGCAAAGAACACCACCAAGCAATATATAGACGGGCGGTGGGACGCGGACGAGAAGATCCGGCAGACCTGCGACCGTTTGTCGCGCTGCCTGGCCCAGCTCGCCCCGGACGCCTTCGGCGAACAGCACCGCCCGCACGCGCAAAAGTCGTGGACGCAGCACGTCACGTCCTACTGGGCCCCGGGGCCGACCCTGTCTCCCCACGCCAAGGCGCTGCGGCTCAGTTCTGAACGGTTTGTGTGGACCCACGCGCTCATCGCGTTCGAGGACGAGGACCGGACGCCCGAGTCGAGATTACGGGGCCTCCACACGCTCTCGTCCGTGATTCGCGGCTGCTGCGCGGCGGAGCCGGCGGAGGTGCCGCCCTGGTCCTCACGGCCTCAGCGCTGGGAGACGGGCGAAGACGTAATGGCGGCCAAGATTTCCCGCTCCGGGGCCGTGGCGCTTATTACAAAACTGGCGGCAGACGACCGGCGGGCCTTGACCGCGGGCCTGCCCGTGCTAATTATTGCGGCGCAGCGCGACGCCATTTCCGGAACTGTCGTCGACGACCTCACATCATTGGCGGTCGCGGACGCGAGTGGTGAGGACGCGCCTCTGCAAGACGAGCAGCCCGGGAGCTGGCAGACCTGCTGGGCGTTAGCGAAGCACCTGGACCCGCGCTTTGTGGAAAGGCAGCGCGACGTCTTGGAAGAAGCCTTCGCTGCGAGGACCGCGACGCCCAAGGTCGTGCACCTCGTGGCCCGCTTCGCGTCCTACGCGGCGGAGCGTTTAGAGCAGCGGGACGACACCTTGGACGGGGGCCTCGAGCTCTTGTGGCGGTGGGCGTCGTCCCATCAAGCCGACGACTGCCGCGCGACGTCCTCCTTGCGGCATTTATTGCGGGGCGCGCCGCACCTCGACCGGGTTGGGACACTAATTGCTGAAAAGTGCGTCGACGTCTTGGGGGGCGAGGACTCGCCGGGGGCCGTGCGCGCGGCGGAGTTGCTGGCGTCCCTGGTCGTGGCCGCGGGCGACGACGCCACCTACCGCCAGCACTCGCCCGTCGATGCACGGCGCCGGCGCCGGCTCAAGCTCGAGCGGGGCCTCAAGACCAGTCTATTGGACGTGGCCATTGCGGGCGCGGCGCGCCACAAGCATGCACCCACCTCCTACGAGGCGTCTTTGAGATTATCCATCGCGCTGGCGGCCGACGCGCTGTTGGCGGTCGCGGGCATGGACGGCGACCCGTTGCCCTTCCTGCGACCGCGCGACGTGCGCGCGGCCTTTTCGCGGGGCGACGACACGTCCGCGCGCTGGCTCGCGGCGTGCGCGGAGCGCTTGGCGCTGGACCCGGCGGCGGCGGACGCCGCGTTGGTGGAGTTGGCGAACGACCCGGCGCCGTCGCAGTACGCGGCGGACGCCGCCGCGGCGCTGTTTGTCGTGGCGGAGCAGCCCGTCGCGCAAAAGCTCCGGCCGCCGGCCTACGGCACCGACTCGCTGCCGCCGCCGGTCGAGGAGCCCCTGGACAAACGGCACGCGCGCGTCGACGCGCTGATCGACGTGTGCCTGAGCACGGACGCCGTGTCGAAGCGGCGCGACGCCTTGCTCGCGCGGCTCGCGACCTCCGATCTGCGGGGGCGGATCGTCACGCGGGGCGTCGACACGCTCCGGACCACGAACGACGAGGACCTGGCGGACCGAGCCGCGGACGTCGTCCGACGGGCTTTGAAGGG
>Ga0302122_10001991_pt1 | contig 12902 bp, 8 predicted proteins | sample CB21_SCM_MG_FD_203115 | JGI IMG/M metagenome (GOLD analysis project Ga0302122, IMG submission 203115) | Marine microbial communities from Western Arctic Ocean, Canada - CB21_SCM | ecosystem: Environmental > Aquatic > Marine > Oceanic | place: Canada: Western Arctic Ocean | collected 2017-09-28
CACGATGATCCCGGCGGCGCACGGCTGCCCGCGGGGCCACATGCACCTGCGGGTCACGAGGGACCGGGAGGGCAGCGAGGACCACGTAGTCGAGGCCAAAGCCATTTCCAGCTGGCGGGCCGTGATGCCGACGCTCTTCCGGGCCGCACCCGTGAGCGACTACGCGTGGTTCTACCCCACGCCCAAGGGTGTGGACGACGCCTGGGCGCCGCTGGTCCTGGGCGACGGCCACCGCCTGAGTCTAGAGGAGTGGTGCCAGAAGTGGCGCGCGACGGCCAAGCGCGAGCTCAACCTCGCTTTGGAGGACGACTGGAAACATGTAGTAGAGACCTGGGACCACGGCTGCAAGAGTCGCTATAGGGCGCGCGCGCGGCAGTGCGGCACGGAACTCGCCGAGCGCCTGGACGCGAGCGGGGACGTCGAGGCCGCTTTAAATAGCTGCTGGGAGTTCGCGCACGAGCCGTCGAACGCCCGGGCCTGCGGTGCGCTGTCGCGGCGCGTCGTTTTGAGAATTCCCTCGGTGGATGCGAAGATCCGGGTTGCCGCTTGTAGAGCCGCCTGGCGCCTCTGCGAGGCGGACGAAGGCATCTGCCGCGAGTTGATCCGGCGGGACCTCGCGGGCGCCTTGGTCGGGGCCGTCGAGCGGCGCTGCGACGTCGCTTTGGGGTGTTTGGTCGCCCTCGCGCACCGCGACGCGGGTGTGCGCCGCGACGTCCTCGCGTCCCTTCACGGGCTCCGCGCGCTCGTGACGGCCGCGGCTCGTTCACGATCGCGGCTGGCCCTCGGCGGTTTGCTCTTCGGGCTGACGGCGGCAAATGGCGACGCGCGGCGGCAACTATGCCTCGCGAGCGACCTCGAGGAGGCGGTGGCCGAACCGGAGGAGCTCCCGACCGACGCGCCGGCGCCGGCGCCCGAGGACGTCGCGAGCGCCCCGGCGCCGGCCGCGACCGCCAAGGCCGGCGTCCTCGCCGCGCTGGCCCCGCTCCTCGCGGCCGGGGACCTCGCCGACGCCAAGCTCGCCGCGGCGTGCCTGGGCGTCCTGGCGGCATCCGTGCAGGGCATCTACCCGGGCGCGACGCGCGCCGTCGACGCGTGCGCGGTCCTCGTCGGCCGGGCGTTGGATGGCGAGGACTTCGACACGGCACGCGTCGCGGCAAAGGCGGCGGACGCGTGCGCAGCCCTCCCGGCCGCGGACGGTCCCGACTTAAATCGCTTGCTGGACCTCACGCACCGCTGTGTAAATCTCCCGCGCGCAAAACAGACGGCGCGGGCCGTCGCGAGCTGCCACGCCCGATGCATCGGCCGCTGCGACGACCGCGCGTCGGTCGAGGCGTGGATCCTCATGCTCGGCGAGCTGCTGCCGCACCTGGATGAAGGCGTCACCGCCGCGCTGCCACTGGCGGTGTCTACACCGAACGGCCGCGACGCCGCGCTTCGACCACTTTGCTTTAGAGTTTTGTGCGACATGTTGCAGGGCCCGTACACCACACGAATACTCGAACCGGTGGCCTGCGCCCTGGAACTCCTGAGCCGCGAGAGCTACGACCCGTGCTCCTTAGTCCTCGCACCAAATGCCTGGCACGACGACAGCCACGTGGGGCCCTTCCTTGATAGTTTTGCAATTGTGGGCAAAGCCTTCCGCGACAATACGGAAAGGCGAGTCGTGGTCGGCTTCGGGGCGGTTATTCTAGCCCGGCTCGCGCGGGCCTGGGCCGCGGCCTGCGCGAAGAAAGGCCGGTGCCCCCGCGCCAGCCCGCTCCTCAAAAGAAAATGTTTAGGGACCCTGTGCGCGGTCGTAAAATTACTGGCGGTTCAAGGCCTCGACGCCGTGAGCTGCGCGGCCATCACGGCCTTGCGCGTGTTAATGTTGGGCGCGGCCTCGCTGACGCGAGACGCGGTCAAGGACCTCCTCGAGCGCGGGGCCGTGGAGAAAGCGGTCCTCGCGGTCCTCAAGCGGCCCGAGGAGGATTCTGAAAGTATTCAAGCGAAGCGCGAGGTCCTGGAGCTCGTGTGGAAGCTGACCAAGTCCCGCGAAGTAGATGAGGAGGCTTGTCGAATAGACGCGCGGGGCTTCGGTCCCGCGCTCGTGCCGCCGCTCTGTGCGTTAATGAATACGCATGCGGCAAGGGATGCTGCACAGGACCACCAGGAGCTCGCGGCGGGCGCGTGCCGCGTGTTGCTAAGGCTCTGCTGCGAGTCGGCGGCGCACGCACCGGCTCTCGAAACCAAAGGGTCGGACGTCGTACAGGAAGTCCTGCGATGTCTCAGTCCGGGGCGCAACGCCCTGGTCCAGGAGACAGCGTTGTTCGCCGTGCAGTTGTTAGCTGCGCGGGACCGGCGCCTCGGCGTCCAGCTCGCCAAGCGGGGCGCTTCACGCATCGCCGCTTTATTACATGAGAAGCACCCCCACGCGGTCCGGAAAGGTGCGCTCCACGCGCTGCTGAACCTGAGCGTGGCCAAGGACGCCTGCTGGCCCGTGGGGCGCAAGGCCCTGGAAGGGGCCCTTGAGGCCTCGACCGAGGCCAGCGACTTAAGGACGTACGCCGTGTCCTTATTAGCGAACCTGTCGCGGGACGCGCGCGTGTGTTATGCGATCCACCTCCGCAAATTAAGAGTAGACTACGGCAACTGCGAGCGGGCCAAGCTCGCCAAACTCGAACGGCCCCCTTCCACGATCTCCGAAGCGACGCGGGCCAAGCTCGCCACGTACGACACCCTACGAAGCCTCTTCGAGGACGCCGTGTACGAGGTTTCCGTCGTAGACACGCCCGTGCTGGACGCGAGTTTAGCCGAGGCCGCGCGCGTCAGTGCCCGGCGGCACCTCGCGGCGGCGCCCAACAGCCTATGGGTCGCCCAAAAGCCGATAGCCACGACCACGTTCTGCGCCGCCTCGCCGAACAGCCTGTGGATTAACAAGAAGCCGGTCGACACGACGATCCGCCAGCTGCTGCGGGACCACGCGGTGCGCCCGGCGACGGCCCCGCCCAAATTGGCGGACGCGCCGCGCGCGGGCTCTTTCCGCGTGGGGCCCGCGACGGACGATAATGGTGTGAGCCCCTGGAATCCACATGTAGCGCGCGGCGCGGCGGCGCCCCGACTCGGGAAACGATGTGTGCTACAACCGGGCGGCGCGCGGAACACGTTCCGCTTCCCGCCCGGCCTGGCGACGGGCGGGGGCGGCGAGACGCGGCTGTGCTGCTTCAAGAGCTGCGTCGGGGCCAAGCTGTATAGCGGCGAGTGCCCCACGTTCTTCTTACCTCGAAAGAAGGACGAGGAATTAGATGACGTGCCCGACGCGGAGTTGGACGCGCCGGGCGCCTCCGAAGCGTCGAAAGCTTTAAGAAATATGCCCTCTTTTGCTCAAGCCGTGGGCAAGCTCAGGGCCCTGGTCCAGGACGACGACGCGTCCGTCGCGACGGAGTACACGGCCTACCACCTGTTTAGGACCACGCGCGTCGCGTGCGAGGTCCTGCACCCGGGCGCCTGGCGGGACGGGTCCGTGCCGCCGGGCTGGGAGCCGGACGATCATTTGGACGAGTTCGAAGCAACGTATCGCGCGCCGCCGCCGAGTGCTGCGCAAGTGCCGGCCCCGTTCCCGCCGCACGCGCCGACCGTCACGAAGCACCACATGGTCGAGCTCGAGCACGCCCCCCTTGGATCCTGGGGCCGGCTCGCGCCGGCGCCGCTCTGCTTGTTCTGTACGCGGCGGCCCGTTGTCGTGGAATCAATGCCGGAGGAGCCCCCGTCCACCTGGACGCTGGACGCGTCCATCTGGGCCCCTAGGAAGTTGGAAGCCGACGCCCGGGACTACTACGACACGCCCAAGGTGACCCACCGGGGCTTTCGCAAGGACTGGGCCTATTTGACGGACATGCCGCGCTTCCCCAACTTCGCGAAGCGCCTGAGCGGCTACCGCATGAGCGACCCGCGGAACGCGCCGGCGTCCGTGGTCGAAGCATTGCAACACGGGGCCGAGGTGCTGTATGGCGCTCTGCTGCCCATCTTGAAGCACTACGCGTCCACCGACCTGGCCTCGAACAACCCGTTTGACCTAAACATGACGGACTGGGTGCGATTTTTGCGGGAGACGGATTGCTTTGACGACGACGCGGAGTCGCCGACGCACTTCACGCCCGAGGCGGCCCAAATTGTTTTTAGGCAGTGCAAGGTCGAGATCGGCGCGAGCCCCGCGATGCGGCGCGTGAACGACGGCGAACACCTGTGCCGCTACGAATTCCTGGACGCCGTGCTCCACGTCGTGGAGGCCAAGTACGACCTGGACCATGCGCCGCCCGACTCGCATTCGAGGGAAGACCACATCCTGGAGAGCGTGGAGCGCTTCCGCGACGAGCACCTCGCCAGGATCCCGGCGGCGGCGCACGAGTGCGTCGACGCGTTCCGGCGGGACACGCTCTACTGCGAGGAGGTCGACATCGTCCTGTGCCGCCACGACCGCGTCCTCAAGCAGATCTGGGCGGCCTACGGCAACGCCCACCGCAAGGCTGGCCACGCCCGGTTCACGGCGGACGTCTTCGGCGAGTTCCTCACGAAGTGCCTGCTCTGCCACTCGGCCGACGCGATCCAGGCGGCGCGCCGGAGCTTCGCGTTCGGGCGGACCTTCTTCGTGGACACGTGCGACGCGGGCTTCCGGGAGCTGACGTACGTGTCCTTTCTCGAGGCTCTTTGTCGTTTTATACATGTGGAGGTGGAGGTCCCCACCTTCGTCCACCTGCGCGAGGTCGGCGCGACCGAGCTCACGGAATTTTATGAGACCCTGTACGTGCGGTCGACGAAGGGCGACGCCGTCTACGCCATCAACGAACTCCGCCGGTTCCTCGCGCCGGACCGCGACCTGAGTCTGGCGGACCGGCTGGCCCTCGTCCTGCCGGCGGCCCTGGCGTGTTTTTCCGTGTCGTGCGGGGGCGACTTCGTCACCAAGCTGGACCACGTGGTGCGCCTCACCTCGGCCCTGACGGCGGCGCAGAAGGCCAAGTGGGTCAAGCGGGCGTGCCACATCTCGCGCGGGGACTGCGAGCACGTGCTCGCGCGGGACCAGCTCGCGGCAGCGGCGCACGCCGTCGACAGGAAGGACATGTTCGCGGAGGTCGTCCAGCGCGAGGAGGCGGGGGCTGAGGGGGTCTGGTAGGGGTATTTTAAGTTTAGTGAGGATAGATGTGCGATGTATCAGACGGGGTGGACGGACGATTTTAACGTTCGGTTCGGATTCGCGACGGTCCCGAAACACGGGGGAGGCGGTGTGAGAGTGGACGACGACGGTGGCACGGGGGGGCTTCTTCTGGTGCTGATGCTCATGCTGGTGCTTCTGGCGGCGAAGGGCTGACACTCCGATAAACAACCACGTCGTTCGTCGCGGGTCTTCGAGGCCTGGATGAATTCTCACGACCCCAGACGAGTTGCCCCGTACCGGTACGGGGCATCGTTTGCTGCCTGATCCCAATTTAACCTTCCTTTGTCAAAATGACTAGTTTTTTTCCAAGTTTCCGCGACGACTTCTTGGCTCGGTTCTTGTGCTTGTTGATTTTGCGAAGGCCCAGGAAGCAGGACCTTTTTGAAGTTGAGCTCGACCTCCCCTATGTTGAAATCAACGAACCAACAAAATAAAAAACCGATTGTGCCCGTGCATAGAGACAAGAGCACCCAGGGCCTCATGCGCTGAATTCTTCTTTTTTTGTGTATCGCTGCAGATAAAAAGCTGCCCCATCTCACGATCATTACCAACATTGGTGTGTCTCCATTTTTTATTGGAGCCTACTCCAAATGCTACGCCCCAAAGGCTGAGCAGGAAGCAGCAGTGTACTGCACCGCAATCCTCATCCCGATGCCTGTTGTTCGAAATCGCCTTTTGCTTCGCCTCGTTCAACCCCAACGCATCAGTATCACACGCCACATTCAAATGTACTACGCACATGCCGAAGCCTCCCATGTCCACCGACGAGGGGTTTTGGGCTTCGTTCACACATTCGCCGTACTGGAAGACATCGGTTTGTTCAAATGACGCTTCAGTTACAGATCGTTGCATCGTCACTATACGTGTTCCTCCATCTCCGTCACTTACTTCGTCTTCATAAAACTCCCAAAAACCGTGCGAACAGCGCACATGGACACAGACGCCCACGCGAGTCCCATTCACCTCTGCAACGATAGCATCCAGGTCTGACGAGGAAAACGCCTCCGTCTCCAAATCCTAAGTCATTCCCAAGTGCCAAAATACGCTATTATTAAAAACAAAAATAACGTACAAGATGATTGCGATAGTGAGAACGATGGTCCCAGCGGTGGTGCCTTCCCACACCGTGCAGGATAGCACGCCGAAGATTGGGCATGTGACCAACCAGGAAACGGCCCCTTGGGTATCGTTGTACTCGTCACTTCTCTGGACAGCTACACTGCCGTGCTGAGGGCCGTGCTGATGTGCTTCCTCGTCGGCGTCGCACGTGTTTCTCGCCGGGTCGCCGCCTTCGACCACACCGCCCTGGACCACGCCCTGGACCACGGAGCCCTCGACTGTGCCGCCCTCGATCTCGACCACGCTGCCCGCGACGACACCGCCTGCGACCGAGCCACCCAGGACCACGGAGCCGTCGACCACGCTGCCCTCCGCAAGCACGCTGCCCTCCGCGACATAACTTTCTGCGACCGCTACAAGCTCTGAGCCCGGCGCTATGCTGGCCATCGAGCTAGCCGAAAGGTGCTCTCGCAAGCGGCGCGCGGGCAGCCTCTTGCGCGCTGGACCGCCGACTAGGTGCTCTCGTGCGGCGCGCGGGCAGCGCACCTTGCGCGCTGGGGACAGGCGCTCGTGCCCGAGATTTGCTGATCTGGGGTTGTTCAAAATTAATCGCGCTGAAACAATCGGGACATATCCGCCACGCGCGGGACACGGACGGATACGGTTCCCCTTTTACGTAATTTTCGGTTCAATTCGGGTTTTCATGTTCAAACTTGAGCTCGTCAGCAACCGCTCGCGGCAGCACACAGCAGCACAAAGGCCATAGGAGACGTATATATATATTATTGCGAACAGAGCTCCTGCCATACGCCTAGGCAGCAACCCAACTCGCTGGACTCGCCGTCATCTAAGACTACCAAGCCAGCGCGTCAACCTGCACGCCTGCTACGATGCGCCTCCACTTTGCCCTGTGCTGCGTCGCCGCCGCCGCTGCCTTTTCCGGCCCGCCGCGGCCGCCGCGCAACCCGCGCCGCTCCAACGGCTTTGACGAGGACCCCGACGAGGGCCTGCGCCTGGGCCGCGCGGCGAGCACGGCCATCACGCTCGCCGTCGGCGCGTCCGCGCCGGCGCTCGCGCGGCGCTACCGCCGCCGCAAGGCGGCGCCGGCCGCGGATAAAACGGCGGCGGACCCCCACAGCTTCGCCGGCACCTGGAAGCTCGTGCGTTCCGAGAACATGGACGCCTATTTGAAGTCCCTGAACGTGTCCGCGACGCACCGGCGGCTCGCGGCGGGCGCCTCCGTCGTGCACGAGATCGAGCAGGACTCGTGGGACAGCGTCGACGTGTGCGTCGTGACGCGCCTGGGCAAGTCCCGGGAGCAGCAGACGGTCGGCGCGGCGCGGCCCGGCAAGGACCAGTACGGGCGCCCCATCACGAAGCGGACGACCTGGGAGGGCCGCAAACTGAAAACGACGACGGAGTCCGAGGTCGGGACCGTGACCGACGTGCGGGAGCGTATGGGCGAGGGCATGGTGATCACGCTCACGTCGCCCGCCGGCGTCGTCGCGCGGCGCTTCTTCGAGCGCGCCGGTGCGGCGCCCGCGGCGGTCCCTGCGGCCATGGCCCGCCAGCAGCCCGTACGGATCGTCTTCGCCGGCGGCGTCGCCACGGGCTTCGCGGCGGGGCGCTTCTCGGCGCGGCCCTCCTAGCTAACTAACTAGTGCGTTTAGACTAGCTGATTGGGCGACGGCACGGTGTGCGTGTGGATGACCCCTAGTACGGGCACAGAACTCCATTCTACCTATATTTGCTGAATACCCGCGTCAAAAACCCGGCGCGACATGCGGCGTTCGCAGAGCACCTCCTTTGATCGTGAGCGCTGCAAGCCATCGCAACGCTGCGCGCAGCAGCATGAAGCCGACCGCCGCAAACATCGCCGCCGGCGCCTTGCTGGCGCTGCACGCCACGTCGCTCTTCACGATCCCGCCGCTCGCGGTCAACGTCGTCGTCACGGCGACGGCCATCGTCTTCCTCGGCTGCCGGAAGAGCTTGAGCTTGCTGTCCACGGCCAAGGCCAAGGCCGCCAAGGGCGCGTCATCGCAACCCGAGACGCTCACCCTCTCCGCGAGCGAGGCGTGGCAGATGCCGATCTACGGGTCCCTGGCCCTGTGTGGCATGTACGCGTTGATCAAGCTCCTCGGCAAGAAGCTGCTGAACTACATCCTTTTAACGTATTTTGTAGGCCTAGGGCTCGTGGCCGTCGAGCAGCTGTTGGAGAGCGAAGCCTCTCGTATCTTCAAGAAGGCCGCCCGATCCAAGGCGCGTCGGGGCCGCGTCGTGACGCTGTGGAAGGTCGTGGCGTCGCTCGCCGAGCAGGCCACCGTCGACCTCCGGCTCAATACGCTCCAACAACTCTGCTGGGCCTGCTCCGCTATTCTCATGGTTTTTTACGCGACCACGAAGCACTGGCTCCTCAACAACCTCATCGGCGTGGCGCTCTGCGTCTCCGGCATCGAGAGCATCTCGATCGGATCGATGCGGACCGCGGCCCTCCTCCTCGCGTTGTTGTTTGTCTACGACATCACGTGGGTCTTCGCGTCGGACGTCATGGTCACGGTGGCCAAGGGCATCGACGGGCCCGTCAAGCTGCTGTTTAGAAGGTCCTTCGACGACAGGGAGAAGAACTTTAGTATGCTTGGCCTCGGCGATATTGTCGTGCCCGGCCTCTTCCTCGCTTTGCTGCTCCGCTTCGACGTGGCGCAGAAGCGCCGAGGGCGCCCGTTCTTCCGCTTCACGCTGCTGGCGTACGCCTTAGGATTGATCTTGACGCTCTACGTCATGTTCACCTTCGACGCCGCCCAGCCCGCTTTATTGTACCTGGTGCCGGCCTGCCTCGGGGCGTCGGCGCTCGTCGGTGTGTGTCGGGGCGAGTTCGCGCAGCTCGCGGCCTACACCGAGGAGGACAAGGCCCCGCCGCCCCCGGGCACGAACGGCGCGGCGGCGCCGAAGCGCGCCGCGTCGCCGCGGCGCGGGAGCAAGTCGCCGAAGCGCGCCGCGTCGCCGAAGAGAGCTGGCGCGACGACGCCGCGGCGGCGCTCGGCCCGCATCACGTCGCAGTAGAGGTCCGCGGCAGGAAGGGCCCGGATACCTGTTCTAACACATGTGATACTTACATTGGCGTCAACCCCCGCGCCGTCGACGCGGCGTCTAGTCGTAGAAGTCCGCCTCGACGCGCGGCCCCGCGCCGTCGTCCGCGTCCGCGTCGAGGAAGTCGTAGACGAGGTCCGGGATCTGGTCGGCCACGAAGCCCAGGAGGAAGGCCGCGCCGACGAGGACCGCCTGCTGCACCAGTGTGAGGCCGCCCGCGCGCGCTGATTTGTCGAAGGCCTTCTCGAAGGCCGCGACGCCGGCGTCCTCGGTGGGGGAGTCGTCGCCTCGGTCGTCGCGCGCCTCGGACTCGGCCCGCTTCGAAGCGAGGTCGGCCTCGAGCCGCGTCCGCTCGCCGTGCAGGCCCAGGCACAAGGCTAACCCGTCGTCGAGCTTCGTCCGGAGCTTCAAGAGCTCCGCCAGCTGCGCGGCCTCGGGGGGCACGACGTCGGCGCGGGGCCGCGCCGGCGGGAGGGCCGGCTCGTCGAGGTCGAGGAGGTCCCTGGTCTCGTCGAAGGGCTCCAGGGGGGGCGCCCGGGGCAGCAGCTTCATGGTGTAGAGGGGCGCGTCCGCGTCGTCGGCCATTTCGACGCGTGGCGTTGGTGGGGCAGCGCTGTGGTGGACGCGGTCCCAAGCTCGCCCGAGGCCGTGTGGAGACTAGTTCAAGCCTCGATGCGGGCAGCCCGTGAATAATACCCGCACGTTAACTCGCGGGATTTATCAAGGCATTGCGTACATAATATTGAGTTTTTGTTTAGTGCGGCCTCCTCGCGACTCGTGCAGTGTGCAGCGCGCTGCAGTGAGCTGAGCAGCTGTGCAGCGCAGTCGACACAAGGTGATCGAACGATGGCATACGAAGCCAGATTCGGCAAACGAAAGAAGAAAGATGACGCGTGGGCCAACGAAGAGCCGGCCGCAGCACCGGAACGCGAAGCGGCGGTACCGGCGCTGCATGAACGTTCTCGCTCGCGCTCGCGGGACCGCGGCCGCCGACGGAGGAAGCGCGCGGACGATCGCACGCGCCGCCGCGCCGAACCGCCGCCTCCGCCGTGGCTCGCCGGGCGGCCCGCGAGCCTCGATGCCGAAGTGCGGCGCTTTGCGGCCTGGGCGCGGCCGACGCACGACGAACGCCGGGCGCGGAGGCTGGTCGTGAAGCGCGTCGAAAACGCCGCGCGCGCCGTCTGGTCCCGAGCAACGTGCAGCGTCTACGGGTCGAGCGATACCGAGAGCACGTGGTTTTTGTCCGACCTCGACCTGCGCGTCGCGCCGAACGAACCCATGACGTTCCTGTCGCCAAGTTACGCAGTCGAGGAGCTCGCCGAAATGCTCCGGGAGCGGTCGGCGTTCGGGCGCATCGAGACGCGGCCGCGGGCGCGCGTGCCCATCGTCGTATTGCAAGATCGCGCGACGCGCATTTCGTGCGACGTGAGTTTCGCCGACGCCGACGGCGCCAAGGTCAACGTCGAGCCGGCGCACGCGGACCACGGCGACCTCATGGTCTTTCTTAAGGCGCTGCTGCGCGATCGCGACCTCGACGCGCCTTTCACTGGCGGGCTGGGTTCCTTCCGAACCTCCATGCTGCTCGACACGTACCTCAGACGGCCAGACCCGGATGTTGGTTTGCTCCAGGGCTTCCTTGAGCGGACCATCGGGCGCCGCGGGGGCGGTCTCGCGGCCAATCTCACGATCCGCGGCGTCGGCTATGGCGGCGTCGACGTGCGGCGGGTCCGGATGTCGTTCAGCGATGCGCTCGGGGCCGCGTCGCTCGAGGGCATGTTGATCGATTGCGGTGGTCTAGTCGCGCTCCGAGAAGAATCTTCCCGCCGCGCCGCGGATGCTCGCCGGTCAGCGCCCAGCGGCGCAGCCATCCCGCCGCCGGTCTCGTACGCGCCTCTCGGGCCCTCGGAACCCGACTTGTTTGGGACGGACTAATGTTGTTTGTTTTGTGACTAGTAGAAGTGACTAGAACTCACATTAGAGACAATCCGTCGCGTGGACGTAAACTACGACGTATTAACGCAGTTGCCTCAGGTTTCTAGTGTAATTAATATAAGATAACGTAAACGTTAAAGCGGAGCCCGATGGCTCGACGCGGGGGGCGGGAGGCGACGTGAGCGGTCAATCAGGCGGCGTTGCAGATGTCGGTCACGAGTTGCTCGTACTTCGTGTAGAAGTCATCGGCCTTGTGCGAGCATCGGCCGCTGTACTCCGTGGTCGGCAAGCCACCCATGGTGCAGCCGCAGAAGGGGAGGGCCGGGCTTAGGTTCGATTTCTGGATCGTCGAAATGGGGTACCCGGTCGGATGAAAGGGGTTGTTCTCGCAAACGCCACCCTCCTTGTTGGGGCAGTTGGCGTGCGGTAGGTCCTCGCGGCACCACTTCGCCTTGGAGTCGTCCGACACGCCGTCGATTGTGACTACGCCGTTCACGCAGCACGACTGGACGTAGCCGACCGCCTCGGCGATGCGAACGTTGATTTCGTCAGTTTGCAGCACCGCCGTTATCGTCTGCCACGGACCCAGCGTTATCTGCTTGTCGTAAGGCTTCATGTTGAGATCGAAGAGGTCGGTGTTTATGAGGAATTCCTCCATCGAGAGGGGCGCCCCCCCGGGGCCCGCCCAACACCAGGCGTCCGGGGCCGTGCCAAGGCAGCCTTTCTTGGTCTGCATGCAATCTGGTTTCGCGGGGTCGCAGATATAGTTGAGCTGTTGGCCCGGAATGATGCCCTCGCCAAGGGCGATGGACATGGCGTTGACACAATCCTTTGCGTAAGCTCCGCCTTGAAACTCCTTCCACATCTTGGCCACGTAAACGGGCGCGCAGGACTTCGACCCCTGGGCATTCGCCGTTTAGCAGATGGCTGAGAAAATCGCTCTGCGCGCGCCCTGCCCGCGCTCTACGGCCACCAAACCGCCACGGCGGGCACTGCGGTGACAATTGCCCCCGCCCCCAAACAGACATTGAAAGCGAAAACGGCCCTCGCGTGCGCGCGACGAGAAACGGCACGGCCGACGTCTTAGCACTAAACTCGCCGTCGCCGCAGGCTACTACCCCATTACCACTTCACCTTCATTATCATGGCCATATACAACAAGTTAGACCAGGAGACGGGCTACGGCTCGCTCAAGACCGAGGCCGACGCGCTCATGCCGGCCGAGCCCGAGAAGTCCTGGCGCCGCGTCGGCGTCGCGGTCGCGGCCCTCTCCGTCCTCGCCCTCGGCACGGTGGCGGCCATCAAGACCACCTCAAGCAAGCGCGGCGCCATCTCTATGCCCTCTTACCCCGCTCCTATCTCAATCGATTGTCTATGCCCCAATTTCTGGGAGGGTTCGGGCAAGCTTGAAGTTACAATACGTGATCTCGACGAGTCGGATGCCACGCAAGCGACAGGACGTGCCGCGGTCCAGGCAGCCTGCGTCACTTCTATTGCGACTAGTGCGGGGTTTTGTTCGCCGGCTATGTGCAGTACTGCCGTATGTGCCACATTCCCCAACTCATGTCAGGTTGCAAAAATTGTTGGCTGCTAAACCAATGAGGCCAGTCGGTGGCGGAGTCAGGCGTGGGCTGGC
>Ga0302122_10001993_pt1 | contig 12899 bp, 8 predicted proteins | sample CB21_SCM_MG_FD_203115 | JGI IMG/M metagenome (GOLD analysis project Ga0302122, IMG submission 203115) | Marine microbial communities from Western Arctic Ocean, Canada - CB21_SCM | ecosystem: Environmental > Aquatic > Marine > Oceanic | place: Canada: Western Arctic Ocean | collected 2017-09-28
TTGTGGTTGCCCCCGCCGTCAAGCGTATCTTTCGAATCCCAATCGACGTCTCCACTTTTCACGTGAGGCAAATCCACGCTCCAGGCTTGGCACGTGCGTCCACTCACCGTTTTCGTTTGGCACCCGACGTACCCATCCTCGTTCGTCCCGGAAAGACTTTCGTCGCACCCGGTCATCGCGTACACCCAAACCTGCCCGTACGCCGGCTGTGTCGACCCGCCCGGTTTCGCTTTCGCCGCGCCAATTGCTACGTATTCCCAATTATCTCGATCTGAGACGGCCAAACCTGACCCAAACTGTGAATTCACGTTATCTTTATAGCCCGGATTGACCATCGTCATTCGCCACGTCTGGTCTTTCAACTTATACGCCTCGTAATCGCAGAGTTCTCCCATATATTCCAAATACACGTCGTCCCCGTACTCGTGACTCGCCTCTTTGCACGTGCACTCTCCGTATTTCTCCGTCTCCAAATCGTACGCTTGATACCGCGTCCCGTACACGTCGCACACTTTCTCGATCCCGTTTCTCTCCGCGACCACTTTCACGCCTTCGTACGCTCGTTCGTTTCCCTCTTTCAACGTTTTCATCTTCTCCGAAACTTTCCCGTTTAAACTTTTTATGTACACGTCGCCGGTGAACTCCACGTCGTGCGAGTTTATGTATAATTGGGTGTTCCCGTCTTTCAGAGGGGAGAGAATCCCAACCGTTTCGTTCTTGAATCTCGTCACTGGATATTTTCCGTGAACTGAACCGAAAAGAAACGTCAACACGACGAGTTGGCAGAAGAAAAACATCTCACTCCTCCCATCAAGCACGCTCCTCTTTCTTCTCCGAGCAGAGGTAGAAGACGAAGAAGTTAAAGAAGAAGAAGAAGAAGAAACCGAAGACGAATTTTGTCGACCACCCCCCTCGACGGAATGGATCCAATTCTTAGCACCACGCACGACAGAAAAGCGTGTCGTTGTTCTTCTTCTCGAGAAAATCGACGCAGACGCCTCCGTCTCGTTAAAACGCTCGCTACTCATGCTCGTCTTTTCGACCAAATCCTTTTTATTCGTCTCTGTTGTCTCTCTCGCTTTCTTTCAATCAATGCAGTAAAAAATCGCCAGATTTGAATCGCGCAAAAACCTTCAAACTCTCTTTTTCTCCCTAAATTCTCTCTCTCTCTCTCTCTCTCTCTCTCTCTTTCGTGTACCGCGTTAAGCGTGTTCTCAAAAAAGGAACCTCGAGACAACAAGAACGAGAGAACGAGAGAAGAACTTTAACGACAACAACTGACACGCGCAGACAGCGTCAGAGAGCGTCAGAGAGAACGGAAGACTTCTCTTTCTTTTCTCTCTCTCAATTCTCTCTCTCTCGTATAATTTTTATACTCCTCTCTGCTTTCTTTTTAGGACGGTTTTGTCTACCTTTTTAAGAATGAGGAAAGAAAAAAAATCGAACGAAAACAAAAAAAAAGTTGCACCAAATTTTTTTTCTCTGATGCGCACGCATGTGTTTGATGTGCACGCGCTGTTTGTTGCGGAAAGAAAAGAGAGAGTGAAGAGAGTTTACGAGAGAGACGATGAAAAGAGAAAGACTTTTACGATGAGAGAGCAGCGAGCAACAGCTGTTCTTTTTTTTCACCGATGAGGGATTTGAATGGAAGAAGCACAAAATGAAGGAAGGAAGCGACACCGTTCCACGGTTGAAACAACTCTTCGATGAGGAAGGAGACGATGGAAGAAGACTTCAAAGAAGAACGTTCGGCCGAGCGGATTTCAACGACCACGCGCGGTTCTCAAATCTCGCGAAATATATCCTACCGAAACACGTCAGAGTTACCGAAAGAGCAGAAAACGTGTACGAGGTGGAAGTGTTGAGAGAGAAACTTTGCGTGTGGGTGTTTTCCCCACTCGGAGAGGTAGAGAGGGAAAAGGAAGACTTTGAAGACGTCCAAGGCGTTTGGCAGAAAATCGAACGTTCTTCCTCTTCTTCTTCAGTGGTCAGAGGGAACGGGATCGTGTTTTCATTTTTCGCCCCGAGATGGTGCCCAGACGACGCGAAGATGTTTCGGAACAAGTTTTCGCTGGACGAATGCGTCGGCGCGTGGAGAGTGAGCAGCAGTCGTTCGTCGGAGTCGTCGTCTCAAAGAAAAGAAGGACGACGACAAAAACAGACGTGCTTAGTGCTCACGGGCACGTCCGGGAGTGGGAAATCGACTATTGCGAAAGGATTGACCGAGAAGAAGTGGACCGTGGTGAATCAAGACACGATCGGGTCGTACTGCGAGCGAGAGTGTTTTCGAAAGAAAGCGGACCAGTGCGTGATGAAAGCGAAGCACGGGCTCATGCTCGGTCGACACGTAGTTATCGATCGAACGAATATGAGTGCAGAGCAAAGGAAGAAGTTTGTGGACGCGGTGGAATACGTCCGGGTGAATAATAATAATGGGAGTGGTGTTGATATTCAAATCGTTTCTTTGTATTTGGATTTAGACGTCTCGGTGACGACTTCGAGAGTCGCGCGGAGAAAAAACCACGAAGGAAGAGTCGAAGGCCGCGAAGGCGTGGAGATTGTGCACAAGCAATTGTACAGTCGAGACAGCTCGACGCCGCACAAATCGGAAGGTTTTGATGTGTGTTTTCGATGCAAAACGCCGGCGGAAGTTGAAGTGGCAGTTGGTAAGATTAAAGCGATGACTGGTCACGATTTGCCGCCGTTCCCGACGAAATGGGACGGGACGCAAAAGCCGCCGGCGAACGCGTTTCTTTTAGCGAAAGACGACGACGACGACGACGACGACACACGGAAAAAAACAAAACACACGGGATTCTTTCTGGACGGATTACTCCAGAAACAACGCGACCCTGAACGATTTTGTTCGAAAGAGGAACTTTTGACGATAAACGACACCTGTTTCGCAATCAAAGACAAATTTCCGAAAGCGAGGTTTCACGCGTTGGTGTTGCCGAGAAGTCCAAAGTTCAAACACCCGTTTGATTTATTCAAAGAAGAAGGAGGAGAATTTGGTGGGAATAACAACGACGAGCGCCAAATCGTTTGGGATCGAATGCTACGCGTCGCGCTCGATATCGTCAAAGACCAACTGCAAAATCTTCCTCCGGGAACGAAATTCCGCGTCGGATTCCACCTGAAACCGAGCATGGAACCCGCGCATCTACACGTCATCAGTCAAGATTTCGTTTCGGAAAAGTTAACGACCAAACAGCACTGGCACACTTTTACGAACGACGATTTTTTTGTCGATTTCTTCAAAGCGGTGACGATGACCAGACGATGGGACGATTCCAGGTCTGAACAGATTGTGAAATCGAACGACTTGCGATGCCACAAGTGTAATTCGTCGTGCGCGAATATGCCGCAGTTGAAGCGCCACATCTTTGAGTGTGTCGCGCCACAAAAAACGGGATACACTCACGACGAACTGGTCAGACTGTCGCTGCAACATCAACAACAACAACAACAACAACAACAACAACCAACGGGTCACGCGTTGCTTTCGCTGATGTTCGGAGGCGGGGAACAACAACAACCGCGAGGCAACGACAACAAAGACGACATGGATATTGGAGAGACACGGTAACATAGAGATAGAAATAGAGAGACAACAATTAAACTCACATAGTAATATAAAGATTTACTCATCACGGTATGAAAAATTACAAGATTTGAGCGACGTAATACGCGATACCCGCCAAACCAACAACCGTCGCCGCCGTCGTCACCAACGGCGTGCTCAACCCGCCACCAACGGCTCTCCCTGTCTCCGGATCGTACTTCGCGAACCTGCTCCTCGGTGCCGAGCATTGCGGGCACGAGTACTCCTTATCCTGATCCGCAAACGGCGTCGGCAACGCGTACACGAAACCGCAATCGACGCAAATGTGCGACGCTCGTTCCGCTTGCGCCGCGCTCATTTTCCTCCCAAACTTTGGCGGTGCCGGCCTTTTCGGTAGCCTTTTCACGTCGAACTCCTTTTCGCCCGGCCCTCGAACGACGATAAAATCCACCGTGTTCGGACACGCGTTTATCGCGCTTCTCGAAAATCCAAGCTGATCTGCCGGCCATAACTCGTCCCCGAAAAACGACGAGTGATACATCACGACGTCGCCGGATTTTAAACCCGCTTTCGCGCCGTTCCCGGCCACGCGGTCGATGCACACGCCTGGTATTCCCCCGCCTCTGGCTTTGAGCGTCACGCCGAGCGGTTTGTCCACCGAGATTAACACTTCGCCTTGTACCGCTTTAATGATAATGTGATGTTGTCGTCTGTTCATTTTGTTGTGCTTCGTCATCTTTGTCGTCGTCGTCTTGTTGAAAGAAGACTTCTCTCCGCCGCGATAAAATTGAGACGAGGACGCCCTGCGAGTGGTCGTCGTGGCTGATGATGCTAAGCTTTGCATTATTGCTCGCGTGTGTGTTTTTGTGCGTGTTGTAGAGTAAGAGAAAGAGCGAGAGATGGTTTATCACTTTGGGGAAAATCAAAATCAATCAAAAAATCAAGATAAAGCTCGCTTGACTGAGGATGAGAGACGTCGGTCAGATGCCCGGACTCCTCCTTTAGGCGGAAACACAAAAACCAAAAAAAACAAAACGAGAGAGAAAAAGAGAGAGAGCGGACAAAAGACAGACTCTGATGATGAGAGAATAAATAAGTCGAAATCTCTCTTCTTTTGTGCTTTTTTTCGTCGGAGTTTTTCTTTCTCGTCCCTCTCTGACGCTCTGACGCTCTCCTCAAAGAACAGACTGTTGAGCGGTCGAGAAGAAGAAGAGGTCAAAACACTCGTCGAAGTTTCTTTCAGCAGGCGAGGCTCGTGATTCAAATGCGAAGAATCGGTTTAGGATGGCTCCCGGGCGCCTCGATCGGCGTTCTGAGCGGATTTTTTATATTCAACGAACCGTTGAGAGAATTTCACGCCGTGCAACAAAAGAAGAACAATAGCAAAACCATCAACAACAAGAACAACGAGAAGCGCAGCAGCAGCGGCAGCGAGTAGTAGTGGTGGTGGTGGTAGTAGTAGTAGTAGTAGTGGTAGATTGGTAGCAGTAGTAATATATAATGAACACTTCGAAATCTTATTTCTGATGATGGCGTTGTCGCTTTTTGTTGCGAGGACTCTCGCGCCTCGGCGAAGTAGTAGTAGTCGTCGTGGTATTCTTCATCGGGGGCGACTTTCTTTTCTTCTTCTCCGCTTTAAGCGTTAACGGCGTGCTGTTGTTGTCGTCGCTTTTTCCTCCTCCTTCTTCGCCTTCGCCGACGACGCCACCACCACCATCGCTTTCCGCTGGATGAATCGGTTTCTCGTCCACGCTGCCTTCTAAATCGAGCTCGGAAACGTCCGTCGCTTCGCCTTCGCCTTCGCGCATGCTCAACGTGTCGCGCATGTCCGCGGTGTCTCCAGAAATGGCAGAGGTTGTCCGCGGAGGCGATGGTGGTGGACTGTACCGACCGCGACGACGACCGGCGCCCATGGTGCCGCCGTCGTCTATGGTGGTTGGAAAACGAACCGTTTTCGGTTTTTTCTTTTGTGAAGAGTTGTTGTTGGCGCCGGTTAAAATGGTAGATCCAGAGATGTTGTTGTAATTTGTTCTCGGACCGGATGGATTCGTGGCGCCGGGCAGTTGTGGCGTCGCCAGCGTCATCGACGCATCTCCACCGCGCGGTTCCACACCCTCCTCTTTCGATTTCTTGTGGTCCGCGGCACTCGTTTTCAAAGCTCCCGGCATCCACGGCGTTTGATGCTTGTTCACGTCCGATAGCGTCACGTCGGTTTTCGTATGAAAATCGGGCATTATATCGTTCGAGGGACGGCTATTCATCAGTAAATATTTCGTTTTTTCATCGTTTTGAAGAGAATCTTCGGAATCGCGTCGTGTCATGACACCATCGTCGTTGTCGCTCGTTGACGGGGGAGGCGTCGCTTCTTTTCGCGCCGAGGTATCGCTCTCTTTCGCTTTACGCGCCGCTATCCGAGCGGCTACATTCGCCGCGGCATCTTCGACTGATTTTGCAGCAACATCTGTCGACGCTGGTGTTGCGGCGGCGGCGGTAGAACTTGGCGTAAGTCCAGCATTCTTCGTAACGGCAGTAGCCGCTGGATTTTGTTGCACAGTTGGAAATCCCAACACGTTGACCCATGGTACTTCGTCCCTTGCCGCTTTCGTTTCCGCCCACATTTCTTTGATGACTTCTTCCAGCCATTCGCAACACTCGTGCAAATCACCGCTCAAAACAACTTTAGAATATTTTCGGGCTTCGGCGACGGTTTCTGGATTTTCAGAGACCAAAAATACCGATCTGCACGTAGCGCCATGGCGAGAAGCGAGCTTCACTGCGTCTCGAACCTCCTGCGGAGGAAACTGAAAGGGTTGATGCGACGCCTCTTCCCAATCGATGCCTAAAACTCTCGCGACTCGACCAGCTCTATCACCAGTCGCTTTGTGCGCGTGTAAGAGCTTAAGACAATTTTCGATTCTCCACGCTTTATCCGGATCTGTTCGCGCGACTTGCATTTTCTGTAGCATCAATTTCTGAACCGTGTCGTTGTTTAACTTGATTGCCCACGGCCACGGCGGGTTTTCTCGAGCCCCTTCTTGGTTGTAATGCAAAACACCTTTCGCTGCAGACGCAGCAGCAGAAGCTGCCGCGGCTTGGCCCAATAGTTTCACAAGCTTTTGAACAATCTCTTCGCCCATGGCTAACGTCGTATCGTCGACGACTAAAATGACGCCTTCTGGAAAGACTTCCGCGGTTTCAATTCTCGGGTCTAATAACCGTTCGTTTTCGATGCACAACTCCAAGTGACGCAAACCGAGCGCAAAACGTGCTCGGCGGGAACGCAAAAAGTCTCGGATTTCCAGCTGCGTGAAATCTTTCGCGTGTAAGAGTTGCAAGAACGGAGGATGGACGACGATTAAATCGAGCCCTTTTTCCGCCATGTCGTTCTTGTCGTGCGTCAAGAGCACGTGGATGGCACCTAAACTTTCCATTTTTTGCAACAAGAACTTCACGTGCGGATGATCCATCTCGAATCCAAGCAGTGCGAAGCGTGCGCCTTGAATTGGAATCTTGCGAACTCGAGTCACGTTGACAGAAGTTTGCGGTACTAACGAATTTCTATTCGCCGCATCCAACGCCGCCAGTGCTCTTCCTTGCGACGACGGCGATATATCGTCTTCAGTCGCGTCCGAAGAAGACGGTGAGCTCGCCGGGGATGGCGTACTTCGATGTTGCGGTAATGATGGTTCGCGTCGCATTTTATGCAGATGAGACCTCGTCTGTTGCGTTTGTTCGTTTGCGGGAATAGAGAGCGAGGCGTTGTTGTCGTCAACCGCGCTAACGTCGTCCTTGTTTTTAGCATCTTCGGATGGATTTGAAATTCCAGACGTTAGTTCTGTCTCTTCGTCTGATGCGATATTACTTCGAGGTCGGTTTGCGTTCACGCTTTCAAACAAGTTCGCGTCTTCATCGACCACGGCTCCTGAAATGTTTGAACCGCCGGCGTTTGCGCCTTCGGAACCTTCATCTCTTTCTATACTATCTGGATCCGTTTCGCGACTTCCGGCGGAAGTTCCAAATCCTCTGGAGTCGTTATCGGTGTCGTATTCACCATCTAAAACGACGTTGTGCATGTTCATGGCCCGCGCGACAACCGTAGGTCGTCGCTGATGTTGTTGTTGCGAGCGCGGATCCGCGTTTGTCAATCCGCCAGCTGTTAACGGCGTCGATAAATACGCATTTGCCCCTGCGGTATCCATACCACCTCCACCACTTCCCGCACCAGAGTGCGACGTTCGCCTCCTGTGCAATGGTTCTCTTTCAGAAGTTGCGCCTTGTGTGATCCCTCCGGCGCCGCCGGCTACCGCGCCGGTTTCTTTCGAGTAATTTCCGAGCTGCGACGCCGTCCAACCTTTCAAAATACCCCGCGCCGGTCGAGAATCCGGTGCTGGCACATTAGCAATCGGTTGAGGCGCCGGTAAAGGCTCGACAGTTTGAATAATAACCCATAGCGGTTCGATTGTCGGAAAATTCGTATTACTGCTCGTATAATTTGTCGACGTCGTGTTCACGTTGGCGTTTGCGGCATCCGCGAGAAACCGTTCGCGAGCGATGCCCGGCATTCGTCTCTGTTGTCGTTCCGATGCATTCGCGGGATCATATCCACCCGCGGCGTTGGCTGGTGCTTGTTGTAAATCTCGTTCTTTTGCGACGGCTTCGTATGCTAAATCCGGAAGTTGTTCTTGAGAAACAATATACGCGACATATCCTTCCGGTAGCTCTACTTTCGCTGCTACGCCTACTGCAGTTTGCGACACTTCCACCATGGACGGCGTTCTCTGCAGCTCTCCACTCCCAGATGTTGTCGTTCCGGTGGTATTCTCTGCCGCTGTCGCTGCAGCAGCCTCTGCCGCCGCTCGTTGTTGCTGCTCTCGGACGCTCGTCGATAATGGCGATAAAACAACCTCTGCCCCAGGTTCTCGTTCGTTGCCATGACTATGACTTGAATTCAACGAACTTCGATCGTTAAACGATTGCGTCGACACGGTTATTCGTTCCCGCAACAAGCCGCTACCTCTACCACCACCACCGCTACCACCAGCGCTACTATTACCAGGTCCGTGATGTCCACCCGTACTCGCCGGTATTGTCACGTCGTTGTTGTTGTTGTTGTTGTTATTATTATCTCTATTATTATTATTCGAAACCGTCGGCGTCCCAGCGCCGCCAACGTTCGCAGTCTCCGCTACATCTTCCGGCATCTCCTCTCTTCTCGCCTTCAAACTTTGTGCCAACTTCAAAAACGCCTCTTGCGACCTTTCGCTACCGGGATACAAACACAACAACGCGACCGGATCCCAAACGATTGGGAACTCGGCATCTAAACTCGTCACCCGTTTCGCCCTCAAAATATCCGGTAAAACGTTCCCGGCCGCGTGCGCTCTCGCAACGCCTTCACCCGCCGCCGTCCCTGGGATTCGAAAACCCATCGGTGGTGCTCGAGCAATCAACTCGGTTGCGTTGTTGAACAGCGGCTGTTCCGACGCGTTATCGTTGTTGTTATTATCTCTGTCCCTATTGCTAAGAGTATCGCGCGCGACGCCCGTATCTTCTGAATGCTCTCTGTTCGTGTTCTCATTATCATTCTCTCCTCTGTTGTTGTCGGTGTTGTTGTTCGCATTCTCGTTATGATGGTGATCTTCAAACGACCCTTGACTCATGTTACTCGTCTGACTGGCTTCTCTCGTCGCGTTCACATTCGTATTCGTATTCACGACGTCCCCGCCTCTCTCGCCGCTGTTCGTGTTGGTATTCTCAACCGAGGTTTCATCCTGCTGCTGTTCTCGCTCTCGCTCTCGCTCTCGCTCCCGTTGTTTCCTCATCAACCGCAACTGCCTCTCTTTACTCGTCAACCCGCCGCTCGTCGTCTGTTGTTCTCCCCTCTGGTGCTTTTCCGAAATGTTGCTCAAAATCTGCGTCGCGTCCGACCCGGTCTCGTTATCGTTCGTCTCTTCGTCGTTATTCAAGCTGACGTTCCCATCGGACACGCCCGAGTCCGCTCTCAACGCGTTCGACGTCGTCGGTCCTTCGTCGTCGAACATGTCGTCCATCCCGTTTTGGTACTCATCCCTAAACTCGCGCCCGAGGGAGAAAAAACCTCTCCAGACGATTTGTAAATGAGCTCCGGGGGTGATGATTGATGTTTGTGAACGCCTGAGCCAGTTCGGGTTTCTGAGCGTGTCGGAGGAATGAATCATCTGTTGGAGAGAAGAGTTGTTGTTGTTGTTACTATTCGCGTTCGTGTTTCTGTTGGTGACGTTGATACGATGGTGAAGATGGTGATGGTGACGCTCGTGATGATGATGATGATTGGACATGGTGATGGACCCGCTAAAGAGGTCGAAGAGACGAGAATAAATAAACTTTAATAAAACCTTTTCGTTCTATCTCTCTCCCTCTCTCTATCTAATTGTTCTCAGATGCTCTCTCTTTTGTAATAAGTGTCACAGAAAGAGAGAGAGAGAGAGAGAGAAAGAGAGGTCTAACTTGTGAAGTGATTGAAAGTGGGAGTTGAGATGGATTTTAAAAGGAAAGCGAGACGAGCGGACGAATTGACGAGGTCGAAAGAGACGAGATGTTTCTTCTCTCCTCTCCTCGTTGTTATTAGTATCATCTCTTCTTCTTCTTCTTCTGTGTCGTAAAGTCGTTTTACAAAAACATGTGAAGGTGCTAACATGGCTAATCATCTGTGCTACCACCGCGCGCGATACCGGTATCGCTCGTTTCTCGATTTTTACGTTTTACACGGCGTGTAGCGAAAGGTTTGAAACTCGCGCCTCGCGTGTTCTTCGCGCAACCGTTTGGTTTCTTCCTCAAAATCGTCGTCGGCCTTGATGGGTGAGTAATCGTCGTTTTCTTCTTCTTCGCGATATGGTCGCGGTGCGCTGTCAGGGCACCACCACGTTTTTGGCATCGCGCCGACGTAGGCTTTGGCGAAGAGTTTGCTTTGCGCTCGCAAACCGAATTTGATGTGGGACAACGCGACGAGAATCGGGGATTTTCGAGTGCCCAGGTTGTTCGGGAGCAAACGTTCGAGCTTGTCCGCCGGTTTGCGAGGTTTGATGGTGCACGCGTGGTAAGAGGTGGATGTTATCGCGGCTTTGTTCGAGAGCTGTTCGTCTTTGGCGTCCAAGTTGTGTTGGCAGACGTTCGCGAGGAGTTCGTCCCAGAACGGTTGTTCGACTAAGCCGTCTTCGACAGCGTATTGGAGTTGGTCGAGCGCGTCGAAGCCGCCAGAGGTGGAAGCAGCGGCGAGCTCGACGCCGACGTTCGGACCGAGAACGGTGTGTTTGCTTTTACCGTCTCCATCTTTTTCTCCTCCTTGTTCGTCTTTCAGTCGAACTTTTTTTGGCAACACGTCCACTTGCAACGTGTAGCCCATGGTCGTTCGATCGAGCGCGTATAAACCAATTCTCTCAAACTCTTCTAAATCGCCCGGCCAATTCGCGGCGGCGAGAAAGTCGGACATGTCTTCGATTATGGACGGTAGCTCGTCTTTTTCGTTTATTCTTTCTTCTTCCTCTTCCTCTTCTTCTTCTTCTTCTTCCTCTTCCTCTTCTTCTTCTTCTTCTTCTTCTGCGTTGAAAAGTCTCGGTCGAAATACAAACGCCAACCGAATGGCTTGTATCCCAACCTTCTCGCTCGTCCCTCCTTCGGTTAACCTCGAATGCATCACCGCCACTAGCCACGTCGTCGCGCGCCACGTGTCCCTGCTATACTTTCCCGTCTTCTCTTTATCCGTCGCTAATTTAATCACATCTCTGACATTTTGCTCGTGTTCGGCGCTAAACCCGTTGAGCATCCCGGTTGCTTTTAAGTAATCTTTCAATGCGTCCACGGCTTCATCATCTCTCCCGTACTCAAGCACCGAATGCTCTAAAAACGACGCCCCTACAGGACTGACTCGATTGTTATCCTCCATGTCGTGCTCCAACCACGTGTGCGTCCAATACTCGTGCCCTCCGTTCAATCGCTCTCTCTCCGTCCCGCGCACGCTCTTCTCGTGTAACACTTTCAACCAATTCTGAATGCGAGGGTATATCTTCGACCGTTCTAAACCCATGCACTCGCTCTTCTCTCCACTTTTCTCGTAATCGCACTCCGCTAACTTTTTCATCACCCCGTTCTTAAACAATCCAAAATGGAACAACTTCAAAGACGGATCGATGTTCCGCACTTTGGGCATTTTATTAAACTCCAGAAGCATCATCCCGTTGGAATAGTCGTCGATGAGTTCCCAACTCAAACTGTTCGTGAATATCTCCGCGCCTTCCCACGTTTTGTTGTCAAACACCGCCTCGCGAGGGAGTAATCGCCGGATGTAATTCGACGTCCACTGTAACGTGTGAGTGTTCGAAAAACCCTCGAACACGGAGCGAGAGGAATGTATATCCGTCGAATTGGAAAAAGTGGCGAACACTTCGTTGTTTATCCGTCGAAGACCGGATTCGCGATATGCTTCCTCCTCCTCCTCTGATCCGAAAACAAAAGTCATCGACGACGAGAACAGCAACAACATAAACATAAACGACGGCAGTGAAAGTCGTTTTTGTGTTTCGCCTCTCCTCCGCATCATCGTGAAGAATACCAACAACACGATTATATAATGGAAAAATATCTTTCTTTTTTCCCTAGAGAGCTGATTGTCTTCACTTCACTGCGGCATTAAACTCCGCGCGATAGTATACTACTCTCACAACAACAACAACAACAACAAAGACGCAAAATATGGAGGAGGAGGATCAGGGGGACGTAAAATCCGCGCTCCTTTGCGCGCACGTCTCCTTCTTCTCGTCCGCGTGCAACAAAAACAACAATCACGTTTCCAAGAACAAAAGAAAGAATCGAATCGAAACGAGGAGTTTTGACGCTTCGGCGAACGTGCTCGTGTTGCGCGTGACGAAGGAAAAGGAGGAAAGAGACGGGGAGTTGACGCTGATGTTTCCGGAAGACTACCCAAAGTCGGAAGTGATGGCCATCGGGGACGGAAACGCGATCGACGAAACTGAGTTGAACGAAAAGTTAGAAGACGAAACTGGGAGTTACGCGAATAAGACTTTGTTCGAGGTCTTGCGATTGGTCGGGAAGACATTTTTTGAAGGGAAAGAGTTGAAGCGAATCGAGAGAACGGTTGGAGACGCGGAGAGGATGGCGATTGAAGCCGATGGGGGATTAGGGAACGAGGACGAAGAGGAGGACGATTTGTGCGGTGGCGACGCGATGGACGTGTGCAGCGGCGCGAGGAGCGAGGAAAGAACGGTGAAATTGACCAGGATGCTTTTGCAAGCGAAGCAGAGGTGTAAAATGAACGAAGAGAGGAGGATGCAGGAGAAAG
>Ga0302122_10001998_pt1 | contig 12882 bp, 11 predicted proteins | sample CB21_SCM_MG_FD_203115 | JGI IMG/M metagenome (GOLD analysis project Ga0302122, IMG submission 203115) | Marine microbial communities from Western Arctic Ocean, Canada - CB21_SCM | ecosystem: Environmental > Aquatic > Marine > Oceanic | place: Canada: Western Arctic Ocean | collected 2017-09-28
CTTTTAGGATATTGCCGCTAATTCTAATTTTTACCGTGCTATCAGCCATTCTATGGCACTACAAAATTTTACCTGTTGTAGTTCGTGGGTTTTCATTTGTTCTACGACGTAGCCTTGGGGTTAACGGTGCAGTTGGGTTCAGTGCGGCGGCAAATATTTTTATTGGCATGGTTGAGTCGCCTGCATTGATTAGACCCTATATTAAGACGCTTAGCCGCAGTCAGCTTTTTGTCGTGATGTCATGCGGCATGGCGACTATTGCTGGTTCAGTGATGATCCTCTATTCAGTTGTTCTGCAGGGAATCGTTGAAAATCCACTGGGGCATATTCTCACTGCATCGGTAATCAGTGCTCCAGCGGCCATAATGCTTGCCTTGATTATGGTGCCCGAGGAATCTACTTATTCTGAAAAGCAATTCGCTGAAGATAGCGTGGTTATTGGCCCGCGTTATCACAATGTAATGGATGCAATAACTCGTGGGACCAGTGATGGGTTGAAACTTATGGCGAATGTAGGCGCCATGTTATTAGTGTTAGTAGCGCTGGTCGCTCTACTCAATAGTGTGTTGTCTTTAATTTCCTTTCCTAGTGGTGAGTCATTGACTTTACAGGGAATATTCTCGGTTATATTTGCACCACTAGTTTGGCTTATGGGCATCCCTTGGGCAGAAGCACAAGTAGCTGGCAACTTGATGGGAATAAAAACTGCTTTGAATGAGTTTCTAAGTTTTCTTGCTCTGGCTGATTTGCCAGTAGGTTCTTTATCACAACAATCAACTATTATCATGACTTATGCCATGTGTGGGTTTGCTAATTTCGGTAGCCTTGGAATTATGATTGCAGGCCTTACCGGTCTCTGCCCAGAGCGCGCCAAAGAGATAGTCCAGCTGGCTCCTAAGTCTCTTATATCGGGCACCTTGGCGACTTGTATGACAGGAGCTATCGCCGGCTTGTTAATTTAGAATTCGAATCTAGAGAGTTCGCTCCAGAAGGTTTAATGCAGAACCAGCTGCGTCTAGGGTTAGTGAGCTCTCAATCTCTGTGGAATGGTCATTGTGGTTATCGGTTTGCAAGCCGATTCTTGACCCTGCCTGGGAATCTCTAATAATTTCGCAGCCGTAATCGGATTGTTCGTGGCTTTAATAAATAGAATAATTCTTCGTGCAGGTTTGCAGTTGGCTTATTCTATGATAAACATGAATTTAGCTTTTCGGACTAACTAGATACCACAATGCTAACTATTCCGCTTTAATATATTGAAATCGCTGAATCTCAGCCCCATCCCGCTCAATCGTTTCAAGAAACATCTCAAGTGGTCTAACCCATAAGCCATGATCACCATAAAGGGCTCGGTAAACTGCAACGGGTTCTTGGGATTCGCTATGATGAGCTACTTCGATTAGTTCGTAGAGATTCCCTTTGAAATGGCGGTACTTGCCGAGTCGAACTTCATTTATGTTAATAGTCACTTTGTGATTTCGCTACTTTTTCATTAAGACATTTAAAGTCAGAGTTGATTATAAAATCGATACGTTAAGAGTAACTTAGTTAGATTCTAGCTTAACCTTCTCTAGGTTCTAATTTATCATTTAGCTCATTGATACTTGCTTTATCTATAAGCGGTCTTTCGCGTAACTGTTCCGTAGATAATCTAACGGGTTCGCGTTCGTGGTGGTCCACCAGGATCTGGAGGTACTCTGAAACCGCCGCGGCCTTCTCGCCTTGTCCTAGGTCCGCGTCGCTGTAAAAATTTCATTGCCATTGTGCGCTCTTCTTCACTCAGTTGTTCCAATAGGGAAATGGTTTGCTTATGAGACAGTGCTTGATAACGATCACTAGTAGCCCGAAGCGCTTTAAACGCCTGGTTAAGCGATTCGCCATCGAATGATGAAGACGTCATTAATTCATTAACATTATGTTGGGCAGTAAACATTTCTTCGCGAATTGGCCTTACGCTTTCATAACTATTCAATAATTGAGGTTCTAATTCACTCCTTCTTTCCTCATTTAAATCACGAATTACCCAGCCCAAATTTGGAGATAGGGGCCGAAAAGAAGGCATATCAAATTCCGGTGTATTGATTAAGCGATATCCAATACCACCAATAAAGAAAAGATTAATCGCAATTGAAATCAACACTCCTAAGCTAATCAGATTTTTTCGATTCATCATCAGTAGGAGTTCTCCGTGTAATCATTTAAAGAAAGTAGTGTGAGTTCATCTTCCCAATAATCTAGTTCATTAACTTCTGCTCTAATGCTGAAACTGTAAAAATTACCGACTATTATTCCGAATAGAAGCGGCAAGCATCCGACCAGGGCAGGGCGCCACCACAAAAGGTGAGAATTTTGTTGGGGAATTAACCAGCCAAGAAACTGATCTAGAAAAGATTGCTGTTGCTGAGGTAGCTCTTGGTATAAGACTTTCGTTAACAGGTCTGAAAATTCAGGAATCTGCTGCGACTTGAGTACCTCGTTTAGCTGGTGTTCTTGATTGAGAAGGTTTTTTGCGGCAGTGCTGTCAATAGCAAAAGTGCTACATTCTTCCCGCAGACCGTTAGGCCAAACTGAAATATCGGCTCCATAAAAGTCCACTAAGTCTGAAAATTTGTCAAATGTCATAGTGATTACCTATCTATTATTTACCGCCAAGATCAAGAGCATTCAGGCGGGCTCAATCTTTGGTATCCTCGATTTTCGAAGCGTCAGTTATAGCCATTGCCTGACGCAATGTTCGCTTGGATCGTGCCAATGCTGATTCTAATGCTTTTATTGAGATATTCATTATATGCGCTGCTTCCTTGTTGGAAAAATTCTGATAGTGACAGAGCATTAATGCGCTGCGCTGGTTTTCGGGAAGATTACGAATCTGCTCATTTAGCTTTTTAATATTGGATTTATCGGTAATTTCTTCGTTATCGTAGCCGTTACTTTTATGGTCGTCTTTTGTTTCATCAAAGCTTTCCTGGGTTACGACCCATCTATGTTTTTTCAGATAATCAATGCAGAGATTATGAGTGATTCGATGAAGCCATGTTGATAGTTTTGCTTTTTCACTTTGCCACTTCGCAGCGTTTATCCATAATCTCAAAAACGTTTCCTGAGTGATGTCTTCAGTGTCTTTCTGATTGCCGAGCATTCGAAAAGCATAATGACTGATGGACTTAAGATGTTGGTGAACGATGACCTGATAGGCAGACTGATCACCATCACAAACTGCTAACATCAATTCTTCATCAGTCATTAATTTTTTGTCGCCTTTCTATGCGAGAGGCTCCTTATACTCGAGGATCTTGTCCTCTTCGGTGCCTACCCGGTCCACCTCGCCCGCCGCGTCTAAATCCGCCTCGATCTAGACGTGGAGGCCGTAATTCATCAGCAGAGAGTGTGCCGTTACCATCCTGATCCATTTCAAGGAATTTTGCTTCCTGAAATTCCGCAGCAGTTACGATTTCATCGCCATCTTGATCTGTTTCTTGAAATCGCTGGGTAGCGATTCTAGCCTGCATTTTTGATCTTCTAGCAATCTGCTCTTTAGTAGATTCTCTATTATCTGTATCTTGACCACTGGCACCAGGACGTGTGCCTTGACTGCCAACTCTTGGACCTGGTCTGGCGTTTAGGTATTCATCAATCGTTAAGACATCATTGCCATCCGTGTCCATTGCTGCAATTGAACTAAATTTGCTTTCCTGAAATTCGACAAAACTGACGACACCATCTCCGTTATTGTCTAGAATTGCTAGGGCAGTTTGCCCACGAGACGGCTCATCTTCAGATGCTGCAGAGGTTGTATACCCCAAGAGTACAGCGGTGCTCAGAGTTGATGCAACTGTGAAAGCAAGTCGTAAATTCCTCATGGTATATCTCCTGGGTTGTGAGGCGCGGTTAGCACTTTTAACTATTTATACGTATGACTCGGAAATACCAGTCGCTGGCTTAGAATATTCGAGGCAGTCGCTTCATCGGGTTGAATGATTAAGAGTTCCGTGTATTCTTGAGATTCTGAAAGTGCTTCACAATCAGAACATAATTAAAACTCAGTTAACAACAGCCCAATGGTGCTCAGCAAATGAATCCTATTAACAAGAAGTTCAAATCCCTATTAGCTGCAACTCTGCTGCTTGTATTCACATTTTTGAGCAATTTTGCCAGCGCTGCAGAATATGTTCTCGACCCAGATTGGCCAAAGCCACTACCTGATGGAATCACTTGGGGCCAAGTTCCAAATGTCACCATTGATCAGGATGGGTTTATTTATGCCTTCCATCGAGCCGATCCACCAGTATTGAAGTTTTCACCAGACGGTGAGCTAGTGGAAACTTTCGGTGCTGAGTGGGTGAGTACCCCTCATGGTTTTCGCGCCACACCTGAAGGCACAATATGGGCGACTGACTACAACCGTCAAACCGGCCATACAATTACTAAATTTGATACTACTGGCAGGATAATACTGCGACTTGGTGCGAGAGGGTTTGCTGGAGTTGGGCCCAATACATTTGATGGGCCGGCTGATGTGGCTCAATCTGAAAACGGCGATTTCTTTGTCGCTGATGGTCATTGGAATAACCGCATAGTGAAGTTCGATAAGACTGGTCGCTATCTTATGGAATGGGGTCAGCGAGGCTCCGCACAAGGTGAGCTTGATCTGCCCCATAGCATAGTAATTGATAGGCGCGGTCGAGTCTTAGTGGGTGACCGGTCCAATCATCGAATTCAGATTTTCGATCAAGATGGTGGCTATATCACGGAATGGGATCAATTTGGCTGGCCCAGTGGGATGTTTATCGACGATAACGATATACTTTACGTAGCTGATTACCAGAGTCTTCGGGGCGTAACGTATGGCAGCGCTGAAGATGGCACTGTTATGGGCTTTATCGAAGGTTCAGAACCTGAAGGTGTGGTTGTTGATGCTGCAGGTAATGTCTATACCGGCGAGGTTACTGGCGGTGAGGGCGGTGAAGGAAGCATCATGCGCAAGTTCATCAAGCAGTAAGACCTTACTTCAATACCTGTCGCAGCGCTCAGCCCTGAGTGCTGCGACAGGTATTGTTAACTTCTCTTGTTTCACCTTTAATTCCTTACATATCGATTGCTTTTGGCTTATTAGTTGGTCTTATTCTGGGAATTCGCTGATTAAACCACTCTACTCTAAGTTGTTGACTTTATAGGACACGAATCCTAAATCTGGTAGAATCCTGCCTCCTTTCAATAAGGTGGTCTAGATCAACCTATATTATAGAATTTTTTCTGATGAGCCGTTTGTAAAGCTCAATATAAAGATCGAAAGAGTTTGTGATGGAATTAGCTGAAGAAAAGCTAGATGAGCATCATCTTGATGAGAAAGAAGTTGTCGATGTAGTTGTGCGCTTCGCTGGTGATTCTGGTGACGGCATGCAATTAACCGGTACCAATTTCACTCAGGCCACGGCACTCTATGGTAACGATCTTTCTACTTTTCCAGACTTTCCTGCAGAAATCCGAGCGCCAGTTGGTGCAACTTTCGGTGTCTCTGCTTTTCAAATTTATTTTGGCGCTGAAGATGTAACTACAGCCGGTGACGCCCTAGATGTCCTGGTGGCGATGAATCCAGCTGCTTTGATTACGAATATTGCTAATCTGGTCGAAGGTGGCCTGGTAATAGTTGATAGAGGTGCTTTTACCGCGAAGAACCTCAAAAAAGCAAAATATGAATGTGATCCGCTGAAAGACGGTTCTTTGGATGGTTTTCGAGTCCTCGATATTGATATATCTAAGCAAGTCCTCGCAGCTGTTGAATCGTTTGGGCTCACTCACAAAGGCGCTCTGCGCTGCAAGAACATGTGGACTCTTGGATTGGTCATGTGGTTGTTTGATCGAGATCGTCAGTCAACCATTGATAGCTTGAATGCAAAATTCTCCAGTAAACCAGAGATTGCAGGATCAAATATCGCAGCACTTAATGCGGGTCATGCCTACGGTGAAACCGCTGAGCTGCCTGCAGGGATTCATGTTTATAAAGTTCCTCGAGCAAAAGTTTTACCCGGCACTTATAGAAATGTTACAGGCAGTAGCGCGCTGGCCTGGGGATTAATTGCGGGTTCGGAATTAGCCGATATTGATCTGCTATTCGCATCTTATCCAATTACCCCAGCATCTAATCTACTACACGAATTAGCCACCCGCAGGGACTTCAACGTAAATACATTTCAGGCTGAAGATGAAATAGCTGCCGTCTGCGCGGCAATTGGTGCTTCTTTTGCGGGCTCTTTGGGAATTACTAGCAGTGCTGGCCCTGGCATCGCATTAAAAGCTGAAGGTATCGCTTTAGCTGCTGCTACTGAGCTCCCTCTAGTGGTCGTTAACACTCAGCGAGGCGGGCCCTCCACTGGCTTGCCTACTAAGACAGAACAATCCGATTTAAATATGGCATTGTATGGTCGACATGGTGATACGCCGATGCCTGTAATCGCTTCTTCAACTCCTATAGATTGTTTCGAAGTTGCAATTGAGGCAGTTAGATTAGCAACAAAATATATGACTCCGGTTATGCTTTTGTCTGATGGATATTTGGCAAATGCAGCAGAGCCATGGAAAATCCCTGATGTATCCACGCTGAAACCATTTCCTGTAAATTATCATTCTCAAGCAGAGGGATTTAAACCTTCCCTTAGAGATAAAGATACCTTGGCAAGAGTCTGGGCTAAGCCTGGCACGGCAGGTTTGGAGCATCGCATTGGTGGCATCGAAAGATCCTATGACACCGGCGATATTTCCTACGATCCATCAAATCATCAAAAGATGACGGACATGCGTCACGCAAAAGTAGCCGGCATTGCCAATGACATCCCGCTGCAAAAAGCCTGCCTGGGAGAGGGTTCAGGAAAGCTAGCAGTAGTTGGCTGGGGGTCAACTTTCGGTGCTATTCATCAAGCTGTAAAGAGAGCACGGGGTGAAGGCTTGGATGTTTCGCATATTCATGTTCGATATCTGTCGCCGTTACCGCGTAATCTTGGTGAGATTTTAAATAATTTCGAAGCAGTTTTAGTCCCAGAGATGAATACTGGACAATTTGTTAATTTGGTGAAATCAGAGTTTCTGATTGATGCTGAAGGTTTGAATAAAGTTGCTGGACAGCCATTTAAGATTGGTGAGATTTTAGCTGCGATACATAAGAAACTCGCAACATTGGAGAGTGAAGCATGAATCAAGCTCTAGCTAAGTTGACACTGAAAGACTATGCCTCGGACCAAGAGGTGCGCTGGTGTCCAGGCTGTGGCGATTATGCCATATTAAAAACTATTCAGAAGTTGATGCCTGAATTTAACCAGCCGAAAGAGAATCAGGTTTTTATCTCCGGCATTGGGTGTTCATCTAGATTTCCTTACTACATGAATACCTATGGATTTCATACTATTCATGGCCGTGCTCCCGCTATTGCGACTGGGGTTAAACTTGCAAATCCAGAATTAGATGTCTGGGTAATCACCGGTGATGGAGATGGGTTTAGTATTGGTGGAAATCATATGCTGCATGTCATTCGGCGTAATGTGAATTTGCAAATTTTGCTTTTTAATAATGAAATTTACGGCCTTACCAAAGGCCAATATTCCCCGACTTCCCAGACCGGGACTAGAACACCTTCCTCCCCCCAGGGCTCAGTAGATTCGCCTCTATCGCCTTGCGGAGTAGCATTGGGAGCTGGTGGGACTTTTATTGCCCGTTCAATTGATACTGAAGCAAAACATCTCGCCGCTGTAGTTACTCGCGGTCATGATCATGATGGGGCTTCGTTTATTGAAATTCTCCAGAACTGCCCGATCTACAATGATGGGATCTTCGAGCAATTAAAGGACAAAAAAATCGCGGCGAATTTTAAAGTCGTTTTAATTCATGGTGAGCCGATTATTTTTGGTCTTGAAAAAGAGAAGGCCATTAGCCTCAATCGAGAGTCTCTGCAGTTGGAAGTAGTTGAAGTTAGTGGTAATGAAGACAAGATTCTTATCCATGATGAAAACAATAAAATTCTTGCAACAATGCTGGCTACTATGTCAGCCCCAGATTTCCCGGTCGCAGTAGGTGTTATTTACCGAGAAGAAAAAACTTCGTTTATTGATGATTCTTATCAGCAGCTTATTAAGGCCAGAGAAGTAAAAAGTTCATTAGAGGAACTGCTGCACAGTGGACACACTTGGGAAGTTGAATAGGTATTAATTTATAGCAGATTTGGTTTCTTTTCTAATTCGCAGTAGACGGAAATTCAGTCGAAATCAAAAATTGGTTCGGGCGGAGCTCGTGTCTTTGAAGTTAGAAAACTTAAGAACTTTAGTAAGTCATACCGATGATCATTCACCTTATTACCAAAAAATCATTACAGAGCAGGTAATCGACTTAGCTTTGAGCTTATTGCTGCAAATGAAAAATTGGAGGTTGTGTTAAACCAAAAGCATATGGAAAGCGTAAGACTCAGAAATTCTGGTAGTGGATAACGTGCCGGTTAATGAAAGAACCGGTAAGTTCCAGTTAATTGTTCAAGCGGATAACTAGCGTTTATATCTAGCAATCCTAAAAATTCTCAATCAGTACTGACCATTGCGGAATGCTCATTAGAATCCTTTTCATAGTCCTTAGCCAATTTTTTCGCGAACTCTCTCCTCACCAACAAATAGCTCGCTACTGCCTGAAGAGTTACCGCTAAAATCGAAACGTACCAAACTTGTCTTATTTCAAAATCAGGTTGATAACGTATGAACACTGCTATTGGAATGAATACGAGCAAACGGATTGCAGAGCTAAGTAGAGCGGGGCGAGTATTTCCTAGTCCCTGAAATACGCCTGAGGCAGTGAAAATGATTCCTTGGGCAATGAAGTTCAGTGAAATTAATTGAAGGAATACCGCACCCACTTCAATCACTTCGAGATCTTCAGTAAAGAAGGCGATGAGAACTTCTGGTCTCCATTGAAAGAATAGAGTTACCAGTAACATTGTGCCGGTACTCAAAATCATGCCGCTGTAGGTTGCTTCTCGTACTCGACCTTTATGACCAGCACCGAAATTCTGACCAACGATGGGGCCAACAGCAAATGCGATCGCCATGGCTGGCATAAATATTGATTGCATGACTCTACCACCGATGCTGAAGCCAGCCTGAGCAGTAGCCCCAAAATCCTGAATTAGCCAATAAACCGAAGAGAAATAGAGAAACATCAACGCCATTTCACCGCCAGCTGGCAGGCCAATATCAAGCATCTTCCACCAGATATCGTAGCGAGGTTTCCAGAGTCTAGGTTCGAATGAAACGTATTTTTCCAGTTTGAAGAAATACAGAATAAGCAAGCCAACACCCACAGTTATAGAAACACTGCTAGCTAAACCGGCACCCATAACGCCAAGCGCTGGGCCAGGCCCCCAACCAGCAATGAGAATAGGTGCAAGAATTGTATTCAACAGAACCGTAAGAACTTGAATCACCATGGCGGGCTTGACAATGCCAGTTGCACGCAAGGACGACGCCATTGCCATCATGCCAAATTGCAACGCCATTCCTGGTAAAAACCAGAACAGAAAGGTCACTCCTAGCTCCAATGTATAATCATCAGAAGTAATAGTGCCCAAATAAGCTCTAGCTAGTAGATACCCACCTATCACCGTTACTGCGGCGCCGATAGCGGACAGCACCAACGATTGATTAAAAACTAAATTGGCATGTTCTTGATCTTTGCGACCGACTGCCTGCGAAATGAGCGCGACCGCACTGACTCCCAGAACTTGGGTAATCGCCATAATCATAAAAAGAAGAGTGCCGGCGGCGCCAACACCTGCTACAGCTTCTTCACCAAGAGCGGCGACGAAGTACAAATCGACAAGTAAATATAGAGTTTGGAAAATCATGCCGGCGGCAACAGGGATCGCCATGGAGAGTATTATCTTCGTGGTCGAACCTTGAGTTAGATCTTTCATGAAAAATCTCTTTGAGGGGCGTTACTGATTGGCAAAACACCCGTAAAACAGACTTCCCAGCATGGGTCTATTATCTGTTTCTAGTGTTATGGGGGGGTTTGCTATCTTGGAAGCGGCGTAAGCGTATCATTGATTTCTAAAAAAGCGAGGAAAAATAACTCCAAAAAATCGCTGATTCTTCTGCTGAAATCAACTGAGCTTAGAAATAAGTCGAACTGGCAAACCCTTGATTCAAGAACATCTCGCAGTCACAACCCTAGTGCCCATATACAGAATTTTCGATATTTGCTAGGCTCAGATTCGGATTGCTACTGCTTAGACAAGTGACAGGCTAGCAGCGATGAGTAATGCAGAGCGCGGAGAGTAAAATGACCACAGATTCCGAAAAAATAAATAACCAAGAAGGTACAAGTGAAGGTCAGAATCAATCCCTTGGCCTATCACGAAGAAGTCTATTAAAAGGTGCTGGCATAGTAGGTGCCGCCGCCGTGGGCTCAACGGCAGCCTCTACGGTAATGGCACAAGATAGCTCCTCTTTGATGTCAGCTAGCAAGCCTATTGCTGCCAGAGAGGCGCTTGAGGTCTTAACTGCAATAGAAGCCTCAACACTTGAGGCTTTCTGCGATTGCTTAATTCCTTCTGATGAAAATGGTCCCGGCGCGAAAGAGGCAAGAGCTGTTCATTATATTGATCGATCTCTCGCCAGTCATAATTCAAGTTCACGACACAATTATATGGTGGGTCTTTCTGCGCTTAATGACTACTGCAATAAAACCCGCAATAAACAATTTTCCCAACTAAGCAAAGACCTTCAAAATTCAATTCTGCAAGCAGTTCAAGCGAACAAAATAGAAGGCTTCGCTCCAAGTGCTGCGGGCTTTTTCAACATGGTTCGCGGTCACACAATTGATGGTACTTTTTGCGACCCATACTATGGTGGCAATCAAAATTTTGTTGGATGGGACATGGTTCGTTATCCAGGTATTCGATTAGGTGCTTCAGAAACTGATGTTGCTCAAGGAGCTCAGCTGCGGCCGAATCATCAATCTGCTTATGACCATAGTACTTACACTAAGATAGCGAGCAATATCGATACAAAGATTGGTACAACAGGAGGAGGTGATCATGCCTAAGACTCTTGCGAAAACTGATGTTGTTATTGTTGGTATGGGCGCAGCAGGCGGTGTAGCTGCGTTGCCGCTCACTAACTCTGGTTTGAAAGTAATTGGTTTGGAAGCGGGTGGCTGGCTAAGCCCGCGAGATTTCGCTCCTGATGAATTAAGGAATAGTTCCCGGAATTGGCCCCAGTCCATGCAAAAAGCGGCAACTGAGGCACCAACAGTTAGAGCAACTGCTGAGGATCAAGCTAACCAAGGTGGCCATCCGATGATGAATGCTGTTGGTGGCACCACTATGCATTATTGGGCCCAAAGTTGGCGATTGAACCCCTGGGATTTTAATGTGGTTAGCGCCACCAAAGAACGTTATGGCGACCATCGACTCCCTGCAGGGACTACGGTGGAAGATTGGCCAATCACATACGATGACCTCGAGCCCTATTATGAAAAGGTTGAAGTCACTGTTGGAATTTCTGGTCAGGCAGGCAATGTGCAAGGCGAGATAAACAAGGAAGGTAATATTTTTGAAGGGGAACGTAAGAGTGAGTACCCCATGGCAGCGCTGCGCAGTTCACCTTTCACTGACATGATGTCCGCAGCAGCGAAGAAGTTAGACTGGAATCCGTTCCAAGGTCCGGCAGCAATTACAACTGAGTTATATGATGGTCGCGCGCCGTGTCAATATCATGGTTTCTGTAACAAAGGTGGCTGTCATGTCCAAGCCAAGAGCTCCACAGCAGTTACTTCGATTCCAAAAGCTATCGACACCGGTAATTTGGAAGTAGTCACTTTTGCACGAGTTACCAATATCGTTACTGACAACAACGGCAAAGTAACAGGAGTTGATTACATAAAAGGCAATGAGACCTTCTTTCAGCCAGCGGATGCAGTTTTATTGGCAAGCTATGCTTATGAAAACGTGCGCTTACTTCAATTATCAAAGTCTCGAGCCTTTCCAAATGGATTGGCAAATAATGCTGGGCAAGTTGGACGTCACTATTTGACTCATCATCAAGGCTCGCCGGTTATGGCGCTGTTTCCAAAAGATCTGCACAATTGGTATGGCTTACCAGCACAGGGTGTTGCTATTGACGAATGGGCTGATGACAACTTCGATCATTCTGATCTGGATTTTATTGGCGGGGCGAATCTTTGGGTACATACGGATCGTAAACCAATGAGTGCCGCGAAAATGACCACCTTCGGTGAAGTAAGGAGCTGGGGCTCAGATTGGAAGGCTTTTATAATGAAAAATGCCGATAGAACGAATTATGCTTATATTCAAAAAACTACTTTACCCTATGAAAATAACTATCTCGACTTAGATCCTGTCGTTAAAGATCCACTGGGTCTTCCAGTAACTCGGATTACCGCCCGTTATGGAGACAATGAGAAGCGTATTACTGCCTTTTCTCAAGAAAAAATGGAACAGTGGTATCTCGAGGCTGGTGCTATTAAAATTGTAAAATCACCTCCAGGAAATGCAATGGGTGCTTCCACTCATGCCTATGGTGGCACCAGAATGGGTGATAATAGTGAAACTAATGTAGTGGATCGTTGGGGTTTTGCTCATGAGGCGCCAAATTTAGGGATACTTGGCGCCTCTGTGATGGGAACCAGCGGGGCTCGTAACCCCACTCTAACCGTACAGGCTTTGTCTTGGAGAACTGCTGAGTATCTTGCAAACAACTGGCGTTCGATTGTTGGTTGAATCTTGGATTAGGTCGTGGATTGATTGCGGGGCTAACTCGTCAAGCCTGAATTATTGACTTAACTGCCTGGCAGTCAGAACTCAGAATATATGAGGCTAAGTAAGCAGAA
>Ga0302122_10002001_pt1 | contig 12871 bp, 7 predicted proteins | sample CB21_SCM_MG_FD_203115 | JGI IMG/M metagenome (GOLD analysis project Ga0302122, IMG submission 203115) | Marine microbial communities from Western Arctic Ocean, Canada - CB21_SCM | ecosystem: Environmental > Aquatic > Marine > Oceanic | place: Canada: Western Arctic Ocean | collected 2017-09-28
GCGGCGGCGGCCCACAGCAGGGCGAACGCGGCGCGCATGATTGGGCCACGAGGCCTTCCACGACACGGACCTGGGGGGCGTGTCTTCCAGCCGACGGGCAACAGGTGCGAGATGTATGCCTCGGTGGGCGTGTCCTTCCAGCGGACAACAGGGGCACGCGTGCGGGTTTGAATAACTATAGTCAATTCGGGTTTTGGGAGGCGCGCGCCTAGGGAAGCGTAGGGGGGGGGCTACCCCCCGCGAGCGGGTACGTAGGCTTGTTGGCGGTCGTAGAAGCGTGCGTCGTCGTCGGCGTGGGGGTGTCTTAGAGGCTAGCGCGCGGGTTTTCCTAGCGCCCCTCGAAGCCGCGCCCCAGGGCGACACCCCCTCAAACTGGCTCATTGCCGAACTGACTCATCACCGATCCCACAAATCAAAACTTCCAAAACGGAGCTGACCGCGGGCGACACCCATGGCCCTTGGGGCTTGGCTTTTGCCATGGGGGGCGGAACGACGCATGGGACTAGCCCACCGCCGAAGAGACCAGCACGCGCGAGGAGAATTGTGCCGGCTAATTCGGGTTTTTAAATCGATTTTGTTGTCAACTCTGCGGCCAGCAAAATGAATGCCAACTCAGGTCTCTTCGTTGCCCCGATGGCCAACTCAGGTCGCCCCCCTCACTCGCAGCTAAGTCAGGTCGTGGAATAATTTGAGTTGCCAACAGTGCACAAATCAAAATATTACAGGAGTAGGCCTCGGATATCTCGGCTGTGTCAGGTTGAAGTTCAACGTAAAGTTGAAGTAGGGTAAGATTTAAAAAAACCGTTATTTGGGTTCCAAAAAGTCAAAAAAATGGCCTAAACCCACGAAACTCGGCAGAATGTGGTTCCTCCGGGGCCCAGGCTGCGTCTCCGGTGGCCCGGGATACTCAGCTGACGGATGTGGAGCATCGCGTGTTACCCTAGTTACGCGGCGGAGCACAGCGCTAAGCGCTTTTCGCCCCGGGCCCTAGGCTTCCCAAGGCGCAAACTCTTTCGAAAAGAAAGCCCCGAACCGGCCCGGGCGTCAGCAATGACTAAGTTCAATGAGCCGTCGTGAGGCTCGACGTTAGCCAACTACGTTAGCCCACGAGTTCGGTGGCGCATGAACATCATTATAATAGTCGTGGTGCCTAGTAGAGCTTTGCGATCTCGTACTCGTCGTCGTCGAGGTGCCGCTTCCTCACCTTCTCCGAGTCCGCGCGGCGGCGATCCGCGTCGCGGTCGAGGGACGCGGCCAAGGTCGCGGCCTCGCCCTCGACCATGGCGTAGGGCGAGTACTCCTCCGCGGGGAACGCCCCCGAAGACACCGCGTCCCGGAAGGCGGACAAGCCCGCGTGCGTCGCTGCGCCTACGTCCGCGAAGACCCGGCAGAACTTGGGCACGTGCGACGCGTGGTGCGGGTGCGTCAGCGCCCCCAGCAGGTCCGAATACACCAGGACCTGGCCGTCCGTGCGGCCTCCGGCGCCGATGCCGATCACCGGCACGGTCAGCGCATCCGCCAGCGCGGCCCCCACCTGCTCGGGGACGCACTCCGCCACCACCGCGAAGGCGCCCGCCGCCTCCAGTGCCAGGGCTTCGTCGACGATTCGCCGCGCTCCTGTTGACGTCCGCCCCTGCGCGCGGAAGCCCCCCAGCGTCGAGACGGCCTGCGCGCGACGCCTCGGGGCGGGTCGCGGGGACCGCGTCGCGCGGCGAGCGACTTTCCGCGCGGGTGCCGGCCTGCGGCGTCAGGCCCACGTGGCCCATGGCGGAGATGCCCGCGTCCACCAGCACCCGGACGGTCTCGGCGACCCGCCCCGACCCGCCCTCGACCTTGACGGCGTCGGCGCCGCCTTCCTTGACGGCGCGCTGCGCCGCCCGCAGGGCGACGGCGGGCGACTCCTCGTAGGCCCCGAAGGGCAGGTCCATCACGAGCAGCGCCCCCCCCCCGCCCAGCCCCCGGCGGGCCGCGCCGCAGTGATGCAGCATCTCGCCGAGCGTCACGGGCCGCGTGTCCCCGTACCCCAGGGCGACCATGCCCAGGGAGTCGCCCACCAGCGCCACGTCGACGCCGGCCGCGCGCAGCTGGACGCCCGACGGGTAGTCGTGCGCCGTCACCATGCAGATCTTCTCGCCCAGGCGCTTCATGCGCAGGAGCCCCATGGCCGTGATCCGCCGCCGCGCCGCTGGCGCCGACGTCGCGAGCGCGCGCCGCATCGCCGCACTCGCCCGCGTCCAGGGCACGGTCGTCCTCCGCACCGCTGCGCGCCGCGCCGCGTTTGGGTACGGGGGTGCGGAAAGGCGGGAGCGATCCCACGAGCGGGGACGGAGGCTTGCTGGTGGTCTTAGCAGCGAGCGTCGCCGTTTGCGCGGCGGGCGCGAAGCGCGTGTGGCTTCAGCGCAGCCCCGCTGGCTCAGGGGCGGGCCCCCCGGGTACATCCACCAAGCTAGGAAATCGTGGGGTCGGACGTAGTTCCAGTAAAAGACTGTAACTGCGTTGGGGTGCGGGCAATCTGTCCAACGAGTTCTTCCGTGATCATGAATCGTACTACTGAGAGCCGTCCTAGAGTCAAAGCAGTGCTTCTCGACAGCCTGAGACCGTGACATCAAAGCAGGCCTTCGGAGAACAGGTTCAAGTTCCCCTCGGCCAGCTCGGCTAGTGCGTCTCATGCTAGAGGGAACAGCGGCCAGCTCAACGTCGCTGATTGCTCAGGTGTACGATTAACTTGAGCACTCTTGACGGGCCCCGGGTGAGTGGGGGCGCTAGGAGGGGCGCAAAACCCTACAACAGAAGCCACTTCCTCTTCCTCATGATTTGAACCTTTACCACCTGAGTTAATACCACCCTTTGATTTCCCTTTACCACCCTTGGCTTTTCCTTTGCCTCGAACCGATGGTGACAAGGGCTCTTCTGGAGCTCCGATGTCCAACAACAAGGGATGGTGCAGTTGGTGTCTAGCCACATTTTTGGTTTTATTGCCGCTACCATCAATAATATCGTAAGTGGTTAGAGTCGGGTCTTGGTCTTCATGTGGGTTAATATGAGTAACAGTGACTTTTTGGCACTGGAACGTGACTTCTTCGGATTGAGGGATTATACAATGATTCACCGCTTTTCCCTTTATAATTTGCGGACCGTAAACACAATCCAAATGGACCTGTAGCGGCTCATCATTACCAGGCTGGTACTTGTCCAGTACATCAACAACAACTCGATTATCCTCTAAAGAGAGAATCTTTGAAAGATGAAGAACTTTTTGTCCCTTAGCGTTTTCTTTTTGTAGCGAAACTAATGCGCCTTCTTTGAGCATTGTCAACCGGTGTGAAGGCACGTCGTGTTTAAGGTCGCCATTTGCTAGTGCAATCAAAAATGTACCGTTGGTCTCTTCCTCCACAGTCACTTTCTCTTCTGTTGTAAAGTCGGTTACTCTGTAATCAGCTTTATCTCCTCTTGAGAGAAGCCCGGTTAAAGGTTCAGCCATTTCAGCCATTTCGATTTGCGATGCTGGCAATGCGCTTCGGGATGCGGGCTTGTGTGTTGCTGCCGGCGGCCTAACAGCGGCTTTGGTGCTTGGCTGCGTCGTCAAAGAGGCAGCAGGACCAGCGGCGTTTGTAGCGGGCAATTTTAAGCCGTCGGCTTCAGAGCGCACTGTCTATTTTTGAAAACCCGAATAAATCGATTCTTTCACCAAATGTATTTATCGATTCTTTGAAGAAATCGATTTTTCGATTATTAAGAACTTACCCGGATGCTCACGGTCGGAGGTTCTTTGGGGGCTTTGGGGCAGATGGTTGGCTTCTAAAAGCAGTCTCAAAACGGATTTCATTGGGATAAAGCATTGGGGGGTCGACTGTTTTGCCATTTAGGCAAAACGGTCACCCCCTACTCTCTCGTCTAGAACGGGGTTTGGCGTATTGTCGAGCTAGCGTTTCCGGGAGTGGGTGCGGGTGGTCTTGATTGTGGTCTTTACTCGCCAGGCCTCCAGCTGGCGGTAAGAAAGACCCCGGATCCCGGCGGTGACCGGGTGACCGGACTCGGAGAGGTGACTCGGATTCACAGGCAAATTTATCGCGGGCCCAGGTGATCAATGTGCACTGCCTGGCAACCTCAGGCTAGCCCGCTGGAACTGAGACTGGGGGCGTCGACAGTTTGACTCGGAATAACGAGGGTCTTGGGGGGGGGCGACTCTGGACTGGTACCTTGAAGCCAGTGCTCCTAGTTCTATTTGCGGGTGGTTGGCCAACTTGGCTCAAGGTTGCACATTGAGGACGTCCGAGGACGCAAAGGCCCACATCCCACCGCTAAGCAGTCTTTTAATGTGCCGTTTATATGTTGTGCTGTTCTGACATTGCTCCCCCCGAATCCCCGCCGCGCGCTCCGCACGCAACCTGGTTCTTCATCATCAGGTCGCATGCCAGTGCTGAATTCAAGGGCCCTGGAGCTCCCGGTATCTGTGTTTAAGACATCGAGCCCTAGTCTGTGAGGGCGCGGTGACTAGTCATATTCCCCCCAAAACGCTGTCTAGATGTTTCTCACAAGTTTACCATGCCAGATTAGTCAGATCGCCCTCGATTTCTGCACCTCCTATGCATATCGAGCTCAAGTATCTTTTGCACGCTGAGACTTACCAGGACTCTCGCTACCTTATACACTCCATCATATATATCTCTAGCTTGATCTCGCCGTTACGACGACTGCATCAGATTAAAGAACCTCGCCATTAGTCATCGCACCCGATGAGGTCAGTGGGTTTGAGCCTGAAAAACGAGGCCCCTTGTCATTCTTTGCGATGGATGGGTTGTAACCGGTATATCCGGGTAAATTGTGTTGATGGTAGAAGCGCAGATTTGAACTTTTTGTTCGAGCTATTGCACCAACAGCATGGTCAGCCACTGTGTGATTTCGAGATGAACACGGAATATGGCCACTGTAGCCTGGGACGTGATACGTTATCTTTGCACTTCCATCGCAGAGGTCCATGGTAGTTGATGCCATTCCTGTTTTGGCCACAAAAGGGCGACTAGAAGGATACTCCCCGGCCATTCCCATGTCCATCTGGTAGCTGGATTTTGTTTGGTGTTCGACCATAAGGTCGTCACAGGTTACACTTGATGACCATTTCGGATGATGGAATGTAGAACAAGCAGCGTGGTCTGGCTTACTTCTTCCGTACGAATGCCGGCTCATCGTCATTCCTGCGCACGGCTTAGTTGCAGGCGACTTGTTCGAAAATGCAGCGCTTACACCGAGTGGGTTTGGCACGTGATAGTCTGACAGCGTCAGACCTTGTGACATCATTACTGAAATCGTCATGTCGCGCTTTCCTGACAAAGATGCGCTTGACGTGGGATAGTTCCCAGAGTTGAGATATTTGGATCTGCGCGATTCGAGCGTCTCTCCTGGTTTGAGCATGGGAGGAGGTCTCAAACTGAAACCTCTAAAACCCTGATACCCAGTAGTCCCGTTTGCCGCCATTATGAGGCGACGTTGGGCGCGGATATCCAGATACGGTATCCTTCCCCCCATGACAGCCGCAGCAGTAAAACCGGTAAGGTACTTATGATATAAGTCTGACTACACAAGTTTATAACGTTGCTTGCATGTGACTGACTCGCCACCATGACACATTTGACATGATGACACATCGCATCTCTTCACGGAGGCGATGCGAGCCTATATCTGCGGTCACAGGGCAAGTGGTCAATACGCTTCCATCACTGGGTTCACTCTCCGAAGCAGAGCATCGTCAATTAAATTGTGCTCCAACAGCGTCAGGCGTGGCGAAGTCGAAGATGGAAGAACTAAAAACACGGCTAAGTGCGCTTGGTCGCCGAGAGTTTTGTTTATCCCCCACATCAATTTCGAAGTATGGGCACCATGTAGTCACAGAAGCTAGTCTCAAGCATCCTTTTGGAGGATGCTTGTATGACTCTGTGAAACGTACAGGAGAAGGTCATGCACAGCAGGGCCCACCGGAGAGCCGTAGGCTACAATCTACGGAGCTGTCGGCCTTAGCGGCTGAAATGAATGTGTCTAAACCCAGACTTTTGAGCAGTGATACTGAGTCATCATTTGGAACTTCATCAAGCAAGTCTGACTCACGTGCCTTCTGTAAACTTATGCATTTGCCGTTATAGTGTGCCTACATAGGTTGAAATCAAGTTCGAGGTGCAAACATGTAATACGACGCTGCAGTGTTAGGATTGCGAAGCCACTTTTTATCGAGAAAATGGCAAGAACCAGGATGAGTCCATCAATGACTATTCAATGTGCTGCTCGACAGTGGCTTGCTTGCATGGAAATGCACAACCGAGCAAAGTTAAGAGCATTGCAGGCCAGGCGCGAACACTGCTCGCTGATTCAGCTCGCAAGAGTGAGGCAGATGGCAGTTGTTACCGCACAGAAAACTGCTCGCAGCAATATCTCAAGATCTTCAGCGAAGCAACATTCTGAGTACGCTATTGCCTTAGCTATCTTACAGTATTATGCTTGTTGTCGAGCTGCCAATCTCACTCTGACCAAGTTGCGTCAGGGAAACTTGATATTGATGTCGACCATTCTCTTAATACAGTGTCATTGGCGAAGAAAGCAGGGTTACAAACGCGCTGGCACAGCACGTGTTGTAGCTCTTTCGATGAAACTTACTCAATTTGTCCAGGGACGATCTGTTGGGCATCGCAAAAACTTTAAGACTCATGGTGCTGCCATTGCACTTCAAAAGTATTGGCAAAAGCGCACACATATGCGCCGGCAACAGTTCAAGCGTGATCATCTTCGTGAGCTTAGTGCCAATGTTATCCGCAGTTGTATTTTGCGTTTCATCTCTCGCGCACAGCGTCGTCATCGCCGTTTGGTAGACAAAACAGTCCTTAGCTAGAGTCTCAAGTCGATCTTTTATAGAAAACGGCATGATTGCTTCGCAGGTAACCCATATAGCAGAATTGATCGCAATTAAGATTCAAACGCTATATCGTCAGAAAGCTGCGATGCTACTCGTGAAACAGATGCGCCTTGATGCTCGTGTTGATGTTATGGCACGACACAAGTATCGTGTTCAACGACTAGCGCTTGTGCGAATATTTATAGTAGACAGCAATTCACTAAGTACATATCCCTGTCAATGGAGGCGCTCTATGGTTCGAGCATACAGACATTTTCTCGTGGCGTCTGCAAACGCTGGCGTTCCCTGTAGGATAGCTAGAAGATCCACCAGATTGGCTGTTGTCAAAGTAGGGGCCATTTACCGAGCCTACACCTGTGCCTCACGCGTACATTCGAGGTTGCTGCAACAGAAACTACGTGACAGCGCCGCAGAGGCAAAAACACAGAGAAGCTTTGTTGTTGAATTACAGCAGTGTGCGCGCGCCTGTCTGGCTCGATATGATGCTAGAAGAAAACACTTGACTCGTTCTAGCATAACAATTCAGAGGTTCGCTCGGGGTAAACTAGGGCGGCGACGGATCTTTCATATTCGTACTAAGCTCGCTGCTATAATTTGCATTCAGGCAACTACGCGCAAAGCTGCAGCTATCCGAACATATTACCCCCAACTACGATGGCGGCAGCGACTTAAAGTCCCCACTTCAATCCTTCAGAGTCAAGTTCGTCGACTTAAATCTATTGTATTGGCTACGAAATTGCGCAGAGCTGTAGTCTTTGACAACGAAGAGATCCTTAGAGCACACAAAAGGCTCAATTACTGCCGTCAAATCGTGCGTACTGAGCTTTGCATTGAATCATATAGAAGCCACTCCAAGTACCGAGGAGAGTTTCAAGCTATATTTGCAAGGTACTGTCGTAAATTAGCAACGTCACACAGCTATATTACTTATTCCCTACAACAAGCTACTAGGTGTACACCCAGCCGTCGAGCTAACCTCGAGTAAGCGGCAAATGCAGCCACGTGCGATCTCCCAAAATATTGCAGTACGAGGCAGAGTGCTTACTGATGAAGACTGCAATCGATTGGTACAACAAGCACATTGCCACGGTGCAAAGATGTCCGCGTCAGAATTTATTCGGCTATTCAAGGATACTCATGGGGCGGTTGCTGATTTCAGTCAGCCTCCAGCCAAAAAGGTTTCATACAATGGAATAAAAGTCAACGATCTTGAATTAATTTTTGCTCGTGAAAAACGCCATGGTGAGAAGTGCATTACATTTGATATCTTCCTAGCACTCAGCATCGTATTACATTCGCGTATTTTAGTGCTGATGTGTGAGATGCCCTAGGTTTGCCTCGTAAAAGTCTGTGCGCATCTAAACCTCAGTGGAGAAAGTGCCATGGGGGGTCTAGCTGATGACCGCTCTGGAAGAGCGCTTTCTATGCTCATTCATGTATGGTTACAGGAATTTTGGGCACTTGATATAAGATACGCTCTCGAAACGCGTGTGGATAGAAAGCTTAACGCAAGTGTAACATCCTTACAAACTTTCTTTCGATCAGCTGCTGCTCGTTACTATGTGACCATCAAAAATAGAATGCACTACAATGGTATGCATTCTCGTATCACAGCAGGAGCCGCTATTTCCATCCAAACACAGCTCGCACGTGGTCCTGCCGCTCGCGCGCGTGCGGCTATGATAGCCCTGCGTGCCTTCAAGAAATACGCAGTGGATGATGATGAGATGCATCAGTATTCTATTCCATGCAGTGAACTGAACCATGACTCCTCTACCTCATTTTACTGGGCTTATGTTGGTCTAGAGAGTGAAAGTTCCCGTAGCAAGCCCATTCGAAAGATGACACATACCCGAGTCGCATGGGTGAAACCTAAGCTTCTGCGTAATGCTGACGTACAAAAGATCTTGCGTAGACCTTCTGTCCGAACTGCATTTATTGTTGATTGTGCCTTTTGTGGAATCAGGGCTGCAGAAAAAGTATGCCTTGACTCGTGTGCTGACCCGTTTTTTAACGCGTAGCAAAACCGAATAGTGAGAGAGAAAGATGCTGCGCCTTTGTAGGTACTGTAATGAATGTTGGGACACAGTCCATCGGCGCGGGAAACGGCAGCAGCATGCCTTTCGTGCCATTGTAATGTGCGTGGACTGTGGTGGCAGCCAGCCTGCAAGTCGTGTTTGCAGTACCTGCTCGGCCTCTGAAGGTTGCACTGTCTCTCTCTGTGACGTACATTAATCTGTGCCCGTGATTTATCTCATGGATCACGTACAGCATATGTATCAGGTATGTTTTCATAGTCGCCATGCTTTGCGCTTGCAGCAAGACCAATCACAAGACAATGCACCGATCAGTCAGGAAATGCGATCAGATGGACTCAGGCCTCATCGTTGGACACCTCTTGTTCAGCCGTGCACGTTCTGTGGTAATTTTGCAGCCAGGTGGCTGTGTCCACCATGCAAGGAGGCTTATTGTGCTAACTGCTACTCGCAACTTCATGGGCGTGGTACAAGTCTGGCGCATGCATGCAATCGCCTGGGCTACTACACAGCAGAAGCTCAGCTCCGTGACGATCATTTCTTCCGGGCAAGCGCACGGCGCTCCATTGAACGCTATAAGAAAGAACTGGCTCGTAATTCTGAGCCCGTATTGCGCAAGCAAGCAGCACTAGCAATCCAAAGACTGTACCGCGCCGCAAGTGGTCGTGCTTTGGGTCTCAGTTGGCTCCAGTCGGCAAGAGCGAAGCAATCTTGCCAGCGACAGCAAACTTACTATTCGAAAAGTCTATGCATCCGTCAGATACTTGGGCTTACTACTCATAGATTGTTGCCACGTGATGCTAACGAGCAGATTGCAGTGGAACGAACATTGTTCTGGAAGTGCCAGCCTGCGAAAGATAGTATCCACACTCATTATTCATAAGGTGCAATATAGGCGCGCACGTGCTCGATACTTCATCCTTCAAAATTGCACAGATGCCTGCTCGGAAGTTGATTACCCCACTGATCCAAAGAGGATTGATGGGCAGGGCTGTGGCATTGGAAGCACTGAAGAACTTACTGATCAGGCAGCCTTTGGCGGGGTTCGGCTACCAGGTCGCACTTTCCCAGTTGAAGGTACCAAGCACGTCAATGTATCACATGACCTACGCAATTTGTTGCGGCCAGGTGATCGAATCCGCATAGGAAGCAGCCTTTGTCGCATCCACAAGACTCATCCGGGAGCGGTGGATAGAACTAGCCTCCAACTGCAGTTTTGCTGGGTTGGTCAGGATGCTGTGAGACCGAGCATAGGCGCTGCGGGCTTGTGTTTATATCGTTTACCACCTCAGGGACAAGCAGGTAAAATGTGGACAATGTTTGGGCGCATCATGTATGAAAATCAGCTCACACAGATCCTGATCAAAGGATATTGCGGGTTTCATTTAAAAGTTTGCCAATATCAACGAGTGTGGGCAAGAAGGCTGCATCATAGACTTCCAAAAATCGCTGATCAACTCCAAAAGTGGTCTACTCAGCATGACCGAATTCAGCAGCGGACCCGGTGGTGGACAACGGACTGGCAACAAATTCTTGAGTCTCGTGGTAGGAAAGCAGACAGGTCAAAATGAGGACCCATCCTTTTCAAGCCCCTCTTAATCCCATCAGGTTTTTATAATCGAGAGAATACTTCTATAAAGGAAGCTATGCTTCTTCAACCGGGAATGCAGTGACGATCTGCTAGCGGCCGACGCCTGACGCGACGTTGGAATTTGGCCGCGGGGCTGGACGTGCAAGTAGCCCGGGTGGAGGGAGTAACAAATCTATTAATAAACAAACTTCGCAACGGACTGTCACGGTCCGAGTCACTTAGGGCCGGCGTCAATGACCAACGCTATGCAGCTTTTGGCCGGGCAAGTGCGAAAATGACACGCAGCACCAACGCCGCGTTCAAAGCGGCACGCGCCAAAGGTTCTATCTCCGAGTCAACCGGTTGGAGGTCTTCAGACTAGCTTATTCTTTTCAAGGCTGAGTTGGGGCGGGGGGGGCTAAGATAATCGATCGCCACTGGCGTGGCGATCTTCAACTCAGCGTTGCCCCTCACGCGCCGCAATTGCGCCAGCAAACCACCTAGGACGAGCGTCGCTCGCCACAATGCCATCTATTCGCCGCGCACAGTCACGGTGGCAACCGGGCCCCGGCGAGCGCCTCTTACTAATAGTCACCGTGACTGGGATCTCTCTGATGGAGATGGCGCTTTTTTGACAGTGAAACTTCGCCCGGGCGGCTGATACAAATCATCTATTCACATCCTGCATCTTCCTGAGGACGCTACAACTTGAAAGTTATGCCAGTGTCACGGTCCGAGTCACGGTAAGGAAGGCCCCGGGGTTTTAAACGCCCGGGCCGGGTCCGAGTCGAGTCCGCTTCAAGTTAGCATCATACTAGTTCGCGTGTCGTACCGCAGCGCCCTCCAAGTCGGGTCGCGACTCCGAGTCCGAAAGTTCAACTTAAGCTCACTGACAAAGGCCCCGGGTGCGGCCGGGCCACCAGCCTGCGCCCTGAGGCGGCAGTTTCGACTCGGAGTCGCCTCCGAGCCAGCCTGCCAGTCAGTGACGGTGCCACAGTGAGCCTCCGAGTCAGGCTGAGGCTCAGAATCATTGAATCATCACTGGCATGATGATGATCCCGCGCCGCCCGGGCCGGCCCGGGGCCACTCCTCCACACACATACACCCATATGTATTTTCTTTCCTCTAAGAAGCTGCGGGTTCCTGGGCAACTCGGGGGATCGGGGACTCGGAGTTGAGGAGTCTGGTCGGGAGTTGTTCGGAACCCTACACGTGACTCGAAGCCCTTATTGTAATGTAAGTACGTATGAATCTTATGTACGACTATTCGAGTAATCGGCGCAACGCAGGCATGGACTTGGGAGATTTGTGGAGCTGGGACAAACATAAACTAGGTTGTAGGATCCGTGTTGAAACGCATAATCCTGCGCTTGACGAACTTAGGGAGACACCAACAGCAGCGGATGGCGGCAGGCCCGGAAACATACGGGCGGCAGCTAGTTCTATTGCAGTATCTAATTCACCTATGTTGGTGGGTAATCAGCATGACTCGCAGCGCAGGATGTCAAACACTGATATGAATATCTACAAGAAGTTTTTTCAAATTCCGCGTAGTCCACCAGCCAAAATTATTCTTGACATGCAAAAAGAACGGCTCAGGCTCAACTTGCCAACGTCGGCGTATGCACCACCACGTTCACTGATAAAGACTCGACCTGAAGGAAAGTCTATCCTGCCATCAAAATTGTACCGGCGCCAACAAGAACAGGAAGGCAATTCTGACGTCATCTCCAGTGACCTCTTGATGACGAAAGATGGTCACAGCGGCGAAATTATACGCCAGTCTCATTTGAATAAGTATGCCAGCAGTGAGGCTCGTCAGCACAAACTTCAGAAGCACGGCAAGCCGATATTGAAACAGATGCACTTATCACATAAATCTAGCCCGCCAAAATGTGATGCAAAGGAGGACTTTACTAGCGTGGGAAATGCATCACAACTAAAGGACGAGCCAAGCGTGCAGAAAGCTAAACTGGACTGCGTCAATTCTATTGCCGCGTGGTCCGCTCACAGCGAGAATATTGTGCGCTTAGCTGAAGAGGGCGCTGTGCCTGGAATTCTAATGTTATCTCAGGACGAGCATGAGAGTGTGCGCGGAGCATGTGCTACTGCCTTTGGACGTATGTCACGACATGCTGAATTATGTGAGCAGCTCATGAGGCACAACGCTGTTCCTGTGATCTCCGACCTTGGCATCAATACTATGGATGTTACAATGTCCCGTGACTGTACCTTGGCCTTAGTTAATTTGACCACTATAGATGGAGTTGAAGCAAAACTGGTTGAAGACGGAGTTGTGGTATCTTTGCTAGCCCTTATGAACCAGCATGAAATACATTCGGAAGCATGTAGTTATGGCCTTTT
>Ga0302122_10002002_pt1 | contig 12867 bp, 6 predicted proteins | sample CB21_SCM_MG_FD_203115 | JGI IMG/M metagenome (GOLD analysis project Ga0302122, IMG submission 203115) | Marine microbial communities from Western Arctic Ocean, Canada - CB21_SCM | ecosystem: Environmental > Aquatic > Marine > Oceanic | place: Canada: Western Arctic Ocean | collected 2017-09-28
CGACGCCAGCACCTACGGTTATACCCCTGGTCGCGGATGACAGCACGATCAGAACGGCCGTCGCGGCGTGGCTGGCGGACCGCGCCGCGGCCGAGGCGACGTACAAACACGGGGTCGCGGAGTTGCCGAATCGCGCGGACCATACGGAGTACATGACCATGCTCAGTAATCGTTCTGGTGGACTAGATGGACTCTACCACTAGTAAAGGGAAGGAAACACATCTAACGAAGGGAAGTGTCTAGTAGAATTCTTCTCCCACCCTCCGAGCGCGGGCTATCGGCTCCAGTTCCGTCGGATATGCATGAAAACTGGGCCGGAGTACTTATAATGTACTAAACGAACGGTGGATGACGGCGTTAATCGCTGGTGTACTTTGGCAACCCGTAAAACTCATCCGCGAATGTCCCAAGATTTCCGGGAGCCGCGAGCCCATGTCCCTCGGCCGCTACACGTGAACGTTTGGTCTCGCTGACCGACTATGGTGCTAACTTAATTTGGGAGCTCGTTTATTTTACTCTACCTACCCCGGAAGGTACCAAAGTCAATTTTTGGGCCTTCGGGCAGCCGCGGGAATTTCAAAAGAATGCTCAATTCTGACGGGCATGTGTTGTTAGACATCATACTAAGACAACCTAATTACGCTGACCGCCAGGTTGCAAGTATAGCCCATCTTCGGGTGATCGCGGGCAGCTCCGCTCGATAGGTGGCCGCGACGAATTGGAATTGTTGCCAAATCTTAAGCAAGGACCGCGGCACGGTCCTGCAATGTAATGGCCTCGCTGAACTCCTCTCAGGAAATTATATTTGTACATGTATGCTACTGCCCCCCGCCCGGGGGGCCGCGTGGGAGACACCATAAATCCCGCTAGCCATCTTAGATCCTAAGTCGCGTGGACAGACTCCTCCCAACAACTAATGCCGACGACGCCACTAAGCGCTTCTCAAAATTTAATATAGATATCAGGTTTGGCACTGAAGCGTTCGAGGTGAAGCGTCTGTAGATTCAGTTTTGAACACAATGTCGCAGGGACAATCTTGATAAAGCGCCTGCAGAGAAGTATTTGAATGTCGTCGACTGGACATGCTAAAACGTTCTAGGCGCCTGAAAAACCCGTTTCATGATTTTTAAGACTTCAGCGAAAAACTCAGCAAAAACGCGACCTACTTTTGTTTGAGTGCGATTGAATGATGGTACAGAGAGACCGACGCCGACGACGGCGGGGCAGGAAACCCGCGCCGTCTTTTTCTACGCTTTAGTCGTTCTTACTCAGACAGGCATTAGTGGCAATTGTGCCTGGTGCAAGCTATACAATGCTCGCGAGGGCCAGCCACACGGCTGCACGCCGCGCGGCGCCGCGCGCGCTGAGCACGGCGCAGAGCCTGCAGGGCGACTACACCATCGTGGACCACTCGTACGACGTCGTCGTGGTCGGCGCGGGCGGCGCTGGCCTGCGCGCGGCCATGGGCGCCGCCGAGGCCGGCTTCAAGACGGCGTGCGTGACGAAACTTTTCCCGACGCGGAGCCACACGGTTGCGGCGCAGGGCGGCATCAACGCGGCCCTCGGCAACATGACCGAGGACGACTGGCGCTGGCACATGTACGACACGGTGAAAGGGTCGGACTGGCTGGGCGACCAGGACGCCATCCACTACATGTGCCGGGAGGCGCCGCGGGCGGTCCTCGAGCTCGAGTCCTACGGTTTACCGTTTTCCCGGACGGAGGACGGCAAGATCTACCAGCGCGCGTTCGGCGGCCAGAGCCTGGACTACGGCAAGGGCGGCCAGGCGTACCGGTGCGCGTGCGCCGCCGACCGGACGGGCCACGCGATGCTCCACACGCTCTACGGGAGAAGTTTGGCGTTCGACACGACGTATTTCTTAGAGTTCTTCGCGCTCGACCTGATCATGGACGACGAGGGGAAGTGCGTCGGTGTTGTTTGTTTGGAGATGGAGAACGGGACCATTCATCGAATCAACGCCAAAAACACCGTCCTCGCGACGGGCGGTTACGGGCGGGCCTACTTCTCGTGCACGTCGGCGCACACCTGCACGGGCGACGGCAACGCCATGGCGCTGCGCGCGGGTCTCGCGGCGGAGGACCCGGAGTTCGTGCAGTTCCACCCGACCGGTATTTACGGGGCCGGGTGCCTCATCACCGAAGGGTGTAGAGGAGAGGGCGGCATCCTGCGCAACAGTGACGGCGAGCGGTTCATGGAGCGCTACGCACCGTCCGCCAAGGACCTGGCGTCGCGGGACGTCGTGTCGCGCGCGATGACGATGGAGATCCGGGAGGGGCGCGGCGTCGGTAAGGAGAAGGACCACTGCTACTTGCATTTAGATCATCTCCCGGCGGAGCTGCTTGCTGAAAGATTGCCGGGCATCAGCGAGACAGCGGCCATCTTCGCGGGCGTCGACGTGACGCGCGAACCGATTCCCGTACTACCCACGGTGCACTACAACATGGGTGGCATCCCCACCAATCATTTAGGAGAGGTGATCCACCAGAAGAAGGACGCAATGGGAAATATTGTCGACCACGACGCGGTCGTGCCCGGTTTGTTCGCGGCGGGCGAGGCCGCGTGTGCCTCGGTGCACGGCGCCAACAGGTTAGGGGCGAATTCGTTGCTGGACATTGTCGTGTTCGGGCGCGCGTGTGCTTTGAGAATTGCCGACATCGCCAAGCCCGGTGATGCTATCCCGCCGTTACCCAAAGACGCGGGGCACAAGACGTTACAAGATCTAGACGACGTGCGCCACGCAACCGGCCCGACGCCGACGGCCCACATTCGGATGGACATGCAGAAGACGATGCAGGACCACGCGGCCGTCTACCGCACCGACGAAAGTTTAAGGGAAGGTGTGGGGAAGATCGATAAGGTCGTGAACTCGTTCCAAGATGTGGGCGTCTCGGACCGGTCCCTGATCTGGAATACCGATTTAGTGGAGACGCTGGAGCTGCGCAATTTGTTGCCGAACGCCGCCGCGACGATGCACGCCGCCGAGGCACGCAAGGAATCTAGAGGAGCGCACGCGCGCGAGGACTGCCCCGACCGCCTCGATGACGACTGGATGAAGCACACGATGACGTACTTCGACGAAGATACAGGGAAGACGTCGGTGACGTACCGCCCGGTCCACTACGAGACGCTGGACGAGGACGAGTGCGCCGTCGTGCCGCCGGTCGCGCGCGTCTACTAGCCGGTTTGTCCCATATAGCGTAAATTAGCTTGTCGCACAACACTCTCCCGAGGGGCTTCTGAGGACTCGAAGTCTCGAACTCGTCGTAGCCCCTCCTGTGCACCCCATCTTCGGCCACGTCCCACTGACGGACCAAGCACAAAATCGCGGTGGCGCAGATCCCGCGTATCCTGGGCGTCCTCATCATCCGAGCTCCCATATATAACTCTGGCAGCCACTTGGCGAGTCACGGTCCTATTATATATTAAAAAAAACCAAGGACCGTACTACCTAGTGGATTCATGGGGTACTCTAGTAGGCAGCTCCGGGTCGTGCGAGCTCGTGCAGCTTGTAATTGGTGGAGTGTAACTCGGAGTCTCGCGTGCGGGTTGCGAAAGATATTCTTATCTTAGGACCTACGCAACGCAGGGGCGGATGTCTCAGTGTATGGCTAAGCTGTATGGCTGGGCAGCTGCTGGGCGCTCGTACGAGCTTGTAGCGATTGGCTAGTCGTGCGTGCCCGGATCACTATTTTTTCGCTGGCATAGCTGCCACACGGGGCGGAGCTGGTGCGCTCGCTGCCCGCAGGACCATGACGCCCCTCTTCGTTACGTGTCTGCGTGCCGCCTTCGCCGTGGGCGCGATGGTCGTGATCGCAACCACTGCCACCGCGGCTGCGACCATAGCCGTGCCACGCCTCGAGGTCAACGATTGCGTTGCGCGGAACGCGACTCCAATCGAAGGCCGCCCGACGGTCTTCTGGTCCGAGGCTGAGCATTATGCGGACGGCCTTGTGCGACAGTCCGTCGCGGCGTATTTAATGCGGCGTTTTGGCGCGTTCAAGGAGGGCGGCGCGGTCGTTGACATCGGCGCAGGCCGCGGCGGGCTCGGGGAGTACCTCCCATCGACCACTACGTACGTTCCCGTCGACGTGATGGGCTACGAGGGTGTCCGCGCCAGTGTATAAATCAAATTGCATGGCCCCTTCGTGCAGAATCATTGCGTCGACCTCCACGCCATCGACGCGACGTCTGCTCGATGGCGGGGTGGTGCTGATCTCTCACCCGGCGCTCGACTCAGCCAGCACGACCGCGTCGTTGCCGAGAAATAATTTTGTGAAAACACACGACTCACTGGTCGATTCCCCCACAGGTCCGTGCAGTGGAGTGCGATGTGAACAGGCGAGAATTTCCGTTTTTACTAAGACCAGACAATGACGCCCGAGACGCTGTCGCCGCATTCGCTTTCTTGGGCTCCTTTCATTACGTGCTCGACAAGCAGACGGTACTTCACCTCTGCCGCGCTCATCGCGGCGCGCACATCGTCCTTGCATACAACTTCGGCTGCGGCCACGCCGCGTCTACCTCAACGGCGACGTACGAGTGGGTCGCGCCCCTGTCTTTCCGGGCGTTCGCCGAGGCCGCGCAAATCGCCGATTTTGACGCGCTGTTCTTCGACGGTCCGAAAGGCGAGCCGCTGACGTGGGCCGAGGCGCAGCGGCGCTCGGAGCGCCACGGCAACTCCCACGCGTACGCTTATTTGACCGCGCGGGGCACGCCGCTCGTACTCACCGAGGCGACGGATGAGAATTCCGTCGCTTCTTCTAATCTCGGGCAGGGCTCAAACACCCGTGCCAAGACCGACGCCGTCATCGCTGCCTCCCTGGCGGCAGGCGACACACCGTGCTGGTTCGAGCTCGATCCGGATGGCGTGGCAGAAATCTTCGAGACAGGATGGAACCGCGAGGCGTGCCTCTGGGCCCACGGCCTCGACGTCGTCGTCTCGCAGATCCGCGCGGCGCACTGGCCAGCGACGAACGAAACGGCGCTCTTTCGCGGCCAGCACGTTCGTCTACCAAATGGCGAGCCCAGCCTCGTCGTTCCGCTGCGACGCGCCACGCCCCCGAAGCCCGACGAGCGGCCGTTCGCCTTCGACGCGGCTGCCGCGCTCGCAGCGCTCGCCCCGCCCGCGACGGGGCACGACGAAACAACGTTTCTGAGAGCGCTGCGCGAACGCGTCGACCGACGGCTCGCGACTATCGACACGCAGCCTGCAACGGATCCAAGCACAAAAAACGCATTCAATGAATTCGGATGTGTAATGTAGCAGGTATTCCTTGGAGGTATTCCTCAATATTTAAATAAACTTGAATAAATAAATAATTAGAAATCGAGGACGGAGGACACGCAATGGCCCACATCACAGAGCTTGGCGCTTTCGCCCCTTAGCGTCACAATTTTATTCACAGAGACAAAGACGGCGACGACGAATGCCTCAGACACGCCCACGAACTCCCTCAAGATGAACGTTTTGCCGTTCTGCCCTGAAGCGTCCCCCGGCCCACTCGCCGCGCGTCCGTTTATCTAGCTTGTTGTACCAGGCCATAAACTGGTCGAGGCCGCTCTCGATCGAGGTGGTTGGCGAGTAACCCAGCAGCTCGCGCGCCTTCGAGATGTCCGCGTAGGTCTCCTTGATCTCGGCGTTCGAGGCCTGGTACTTGAATTTTGCCTTGACGCCCAGGCGCTTCTCGATCTGCTCGAGGACGTAGCCTGTGCGTGCATTAGCATCGAAGACGAAGGCGACAGAGACGCTTTTGATGTGGACACCGAACGAAACCGAGCTTCACGGGCTTGGAATTACCTAGATTGAACACGGCCGCATTGTCCGCGCAGTACTGCATCGCAAACTCGACGCCCCGCACGGCGTCGTCCACGTACGTGAAGTCGCGCCGCATGTCGCCTCCGTTAAACAGTGTAATGGTCTCGCCGTTTTCGATCTCATTCGTGAAGAGCGAGATGGCCATGTCAGGCCGGCCCCACGGGCCATACACGGTAAAAAATCGAAGCCCAACGCTCTTCAGGCCGTGGAGGTTGTGGTACGCCGCCGCGATCTGTTCGCCCGCGAATTTCGAGATCCCGTAGAGGTTTGCGGGGTGGTCTATGGCGTGCAATTCACTGAAGGGTATCTTTTTGTTGAGGCCATAGACCGACGAGGAAGAAGCGTACACGTACGCGGGTTGAGGGTTCCGATGAGCAACGTATTCCAAAAGCGAAACGACGCACTCCAGGTTGTTGCGTGCGTACGTCATCGGGTGCGTGATGCTGTACCGGACGCCGGCCTGAGCCGCCAAATGCACCACGTGCGTGAACGTGTATCTCTCGAAGAGCCCGTCTACGACAGAGGTGTTGCACACGTCCGCCTCGACGACATCGTAGTTAAATTCTTGCTTGAGTCTAGCTGCACGGCCTCTTTTCATGGCCGGGGCGTAGTAGTCATTGAACGAGTCAACACCGACAACTACCGCCGGCCGCGTCCTCGCGTCCCGCTTGCCGAGCGACGCCATGAGCGACATGCCTATGAACCCCGCGCCGCCCGTGACGAGCACTCTGCTCGAAGCATTAACGAGCGGTACTGTCACACCGTCCGGGCATGGGGTGTCGTGCCACCTCTCTTGCGCGTTACCGCCTAAAATTCCCTGCGGACTGACTCCTAAGCCGACGACTGCTGATAGCGCCGCCGCCGCGAGCGCCCCGACAGCCCACGTATTCAAGCGGCGCGACGTCACTGGCTGTTCGAGTTTGTTAGGCTCCGAGGACGCCGGTGTGGCATGCAGCGCCAGCTCCCTGCGGAGCGCTTCGTTCTCCGCACGCAGCCGCCCTACCTCTGCCGGCATATATGTCGCAATGGACGCCCTTCTTGGCGGCCGTGCTGCCATCCCGTCGGTACAGACTACCGGTACTGCGGTACCTACGGTATATACCTACGTATACCTGCGGGCCAGCAAAGGACGCAATGACGTGATGCCGCCAAAATTCGCTCGGGCCGGGCAGCAAAGTTCGCTAATTTTTTCATTGTAGCACCCCATGATGCTGCAAGCAAGCTCCGTGCTCCTCCTCCTGCGTGCAACTTTCGCGGCACAGACTCCACGACGGAATGCGTCGACTTGCGCTGCGCAGGACACGGCACTCGCTGCGCACGGACCGCCGCCGTCGTTCGACGTGTCTATTATCATCCCACCTAGTCTAGCAATCGCGGAAAATGGGTGCACAGATAGCGGTGTGCGCTTGAAGTGCGTGCGCACGCGTCCCGAGGCACCATCGACCGCCGCGCCAGCGCGGCTCTGCGCCGTGCTGCTGCTCTGGCGAGGCCCACACGCGCTCCGACCGGGGTTTGCGTTTCCATGCACGGCTCAACACCTGGCGCCTGAAATATGCTTCGACGAGGTGGGCGAGTACGCGCTCTTTGCGTGGGTCGAGTCGGCGGACGGCGCCGAGCGACTCTCGCAAGTCACGGCGGTGAGTGTGCTGCGGCGCGGCGCCGCTGCCGTGGCCCTGGAGGCACACCCGCGACTCGTCGCTGACGATCCACGCCGCGCATTCACTGAGTTCAGCTTCTCGGAAATGATGCTCCTGCGGAAAATATTCGACCGGCGCCCGCTTCTTGTCGAGTTGGAAGACAAGCTACGCGCGCGCGACTTTGCCGCTGCCCTTGGCGTCGCAACGCCGCGGCTGCTACTGCCGCCGCAGGAGACTGCGACTGGCATCCCGTTCGACCGGCTACCACGCACCGGCTTTGTGATTAAGCCAAATCACTGGAGCGGCGAGGACTCGGTGCGTATCTTCCGCGGTGACGGCGCCGAGGTCACGCGGCTCCGCGGGCGACGGGTGCCCGGAGCGGCAGCGCACGAGCCATCGGCGGCCGCACTTAGAACAGCAAATGTGCCGCCGTTCGCGCGACCCGCAGTCCGGCAGATCGACGGGCTTCTCGGGTTGTCCTTCTCGGAGCGCTGGCTCAACGGCGAGTGGTCGCTCGGCCAGGTCCAGCCACGGCGCGTCCTCGTTGAGGAGGTCGTCGAGCGGGGCACACTCGCAGAGGACTATAAATGCCATTGTTTCAATGGAAGAACACACTTTGCCCAGATCGACTTTGCGCGCCACGGGTCCAATGATTCGCACACACAGGCCCTCTTTGATCGAGAGGGCCGTCTCACGCCATTTCGTATGGTGGAATTCGTGACGCCTACAGACCCAGTCGTTGCCGTTGCGCATCGCGTTGGCGACGACGAGTGGGCGGCTCTAATAGCCGCCTGCGACCGGCTCGCGGGTCCCGTCCACGACTACATCCGCGTCGACCTCCTTCGGAGAGTGCTCGAGGATGGCAGTTCCGAGTTCCTGCTCGGGGAATTTACGACATCCTCCCATCCGCGGCCCGACGATGCGTTCAACTGGCTCCTTGGTGCGCTCTGGTCGGACCCGCCGTGGCTCGGGGCGTTCTTGCGTGCGTGGGGCCCGCGTGTAATAATAAACCAATAAACTGTGTCACTCGCAATTATTCCGAGTCAATTTCATGTCTTCGTGTCCTCCGTCCTCCGAGTCCGAGTCTATTTGTACTAGTACTTAATTTATTTGCTTTGCTTAAAGCTAGGCCACCTAGCCACCGAGCCGACGCGAGTTATTTATTTGCCTTTAGTTAGCTAGGTCACCTCGCCACCGAGGCGACGCCTGAGCGCCCAGCCTGCCCCCACCCCACGCACGCAGTCCTCCTGGGACAACGGAAGTATTTAAATAGAGAAGATGTTACTTGGATTACTGTTTCCTGTGCAAAATCGTGAGTTGTCCGAGCGGCTCGACTTGGAAGTCGGGAAACTGGGCAGAAATGTTGTGATGGGCCTTGTCGTTATCTTCGATGAAGCAAACGCACTCGTCACTTAAATACGGATAGATTGCATTCAGCGTGCGGATAATCGCCGTGATCGTGTGCGGTCCGTCATCGATGAACACGTCGATCGCGTCGCCCTTGAACACTTCCTCGAGCGCGGCCACGTCGGGAGCGTACGCGTCGAACTCGTAGAGTTCCACGTCTCTTGCGGCGAACGCGCCTTTTCCCTTGAGAAATGACAGGTTTTCCGCGATGTACGACAGGTCTATGTCCAAACCGACGACGCGACCGCTCGGGAACAACTCGGACCACGTGGCCAGTCCAGACCCCCGTAAAATACCGACTTCGACGACAGTCGGCGCTCGCTTCGTATCGACGACCTTTCGGAGAGCCGCGGCGTAATGGTTTCCGTAGCCGTGCCTGTCGGTGGACATCCGATCGCCGCCGACCATGCGAGACCGGGCGTTCAGGGCCTCGAGCGTCGCCGCGAAGTTCCCGTCTCGTACGCGCACGTCTTTTGCGCTTATCTTGTTCCGTTCGACCTCCACATAACCGCCGTAGCGCTGCTCCGCGCGCACGAGCCGCGCGTGCAGATCGTCGACGTCCTCGCTGAGGTCGTTGCTCAGATAGCAGCTTGGGACCTGGTCGGGGCTCTCCAACGATACCGCACCACGGAAGCGCGCGACAATGTTCCGGTCGGGCGCACCGCCGTAGCCGGGCGCAAGGAGCGCGCGCTCGGGCGCGGCGCCCAGCGCCCCGGCGTCTAGCCGTTCGGGCGTGAGGAGCGCATCGCGCAGGTTGTGTGCGGCGTGCTCGCGCGAGCCGCCGTTCATCTCCAGCACCAACACGTGGCGCGCGCGCGCCCGTGCGACGGTCAAAATCTCTGCTAGCTCGCCCAGGGACCCAACGCCCCCGTCAGCGAGGAGCTCGTGGAGGATCACGACGCTCGCGGCGCAGCGCCCAAATCGCATAAATTGGTCGAGACTCACCACAACGCGCGCGATCTCGTGGAATCCCACAAACCAATTTGAGTGGTCGGCGCGGCGCGGTAGCACCTCGACGACCAGGCCGTGCGCGGGTGCGGGTGGCCACAGCCGGCGTACCGCGGCAAGGGCCCAGAGATGGCCATTCCAGCGGGGCGGGAGCGCAAAAACACCGCCATCCTCCATGTCGGCGAAGCCAACGACGAGCGCCGGAGGCGCGCGAGCGACGTCTGCGCCGCCCAGAACGGCGGTCGGCACCGGCAGCGCCCTTTCGAGCTGTTCGCTTGCCCATCGGGTCTGGAGTGAACCGAACTCATCGGGGGGGAGGAACAGTGGGACGTTCGAGAGGTAGACGAACGCGTCGCTGCGGCCGACCGGCAGCGCGCCGTCCAGGTTATCCCGATTGGCATCCCAAAAGACCATCGAAACGCTACGAGTTGATATGATGTGCTCGGCGACGTGCGAAAAGGCGTCATTATTCGCGAGCCACGACCCCTCAGCGCCGTACCACCACGCATTCGTATTCGGTGCCTCAAAACTGCTAGAAACCGGCCACGCCGCACCCGTTTTGTCTAGGGCTACGCCAGGCTCGAGCGGCCGCGAGTCGTCGGGAAAGCGCCAGGCGCCGCGCTTCGCGTTCGTCGTGTACGCGCCGCCGCCCGCCCGCGACCGCGGAAAGCACGGCAGCACGCGCGACGCGAGCCGTACGTGCCCACGATCGGGGGCGAGCCCGGCGACATCCGCGCGGGCGAGGGGCTCGATAATCGCTTCGTACAGGGTCGCGAGCTTCTCCGGCAACGCGGCGCGGGTCGCGTTCGCCCGGGTGGCGTCAAACGGGTGCTCGGCGAACCACGTGGCCTGCGAGGCGACGTCCAGGCGAGCGCCGGTGCGCGCCTCGAAAGCAGCGAGCGGCCGCGAGAACCAGCGCTCGACGAAGCAGCGCGCGCCGTCCGCCGCGTCGAACAGAGCGGCGTCCGTGGGCCGGTAACAGAGTGTGATGAGCTCAAGAACGAGCTGCGCGTAGTCAAGCTGCCCGCACGCGACGTCCGCAAACGTTAGCGAGTCGAGAGGCGCGAGAGACGCCGGTGGCAGGGCCAGCAACAGATTCAGCGCGGAGAGCCCACCCGCGACGCTCGCGACGTCGCGGACCTTCAGACCATGTGCGGCGATGGTCGCCTGGAGCCTTCGCCGCTGCGCGATCACGGAATCGACGACCTCCGCGCTCGCTGCGTAGACATCCGTCGCGTCACGACCGCACCACGTGCCGTGGTCGCACGTGATGCGCCGCGCGAAAACGTCGCACGCGGACTGATCGCGGAGCGCCGAGCTCTCGGCCGACCATCGAACACGGCCGACCGCAGATCGCGCGCCTGCGCCGGTCGCCCGGAGCGGCGCCTCCCGCGCTGCCCGAGTGATAACCTCGGCAAAACACGCCTCGTCGTCGCAGCCCGCGCCCGTAAGGCCCGCGCCACGGTCCCGGAGCGCGGAAACGTACGCGCGGGCGAGCGGCGCGATGTCCTCGCCCGGCAGCCAGCCGAGACTCTGCTCCTCGCCGTCGATGGACAGCTGTAATTCGTGCCAAGCGGCGTGCGTGGCAGCGAGAAAGAAGGCAAAGCGACGGCTCCGCATCCTCATCTCTATGGTCTGCAGCTTCCTTTATAATCCAGCGGTGCCAGGACGGCCTCGCCCATCCATCTGGTGGGCCAGCGCCCTATCCATGGGCATGGTCAGCGCTGCGGCGCCCAATTGGCATCCGAGTTGTCGCCCCCGGTGCGGGGTTCAAAAATTATGGGGCGGGGCGCGGCAGCAGCGTTACGACTGCCACTCGGCTCATCACACACTCGGGGCAGCAATAATAAGTAATGCGAGCGCGTCGGCTGCTGCTATTAGCTGTATGGAGCACGGTGGCTCTTGGGGCTGCCGACATGTCTGGTGACGCCTTCGACGCGGCTGCCGTGCTCGCCGTGCTCGCCTCGCCCGCGACGGGGCACAACGAAACCACGTTTCTGAGAGCGCTGCGCGAACACGTCGACCGACGGCTCGCGATTATCGACACGCACGGCAGCGCGCCCCAACGGGCAGAGCCCGAAGTGGTGCCCAACGACTGTCGGAGTCTTTTTGACCCAGAAACGATCGCGGAGGCGCGACGCGCGAGCGCCAGCTGCACCCGGCTGTCCTATTCGTCCATCGACATCGTCGGCAAGCACCCGCCGCTCGTCCCCCCCCGGAGCGACAGAGGCTGCGTTTTCGTGTTCGTCGGCGCCGAGACCCTGCGCCAGCCCGCAGTCGATTTCGTGTACCTGTTGCACCGTCGCTCCGTAGCCACCCAAAGCTTTTCACGGCGCCTCTTCTCGAAGCTACCGAAGCTCCTGCCGCACGTCCTCTTTCCGGGCAAGTGGACTGCGTTTTTCGACTCCAAGCTCCAACTCTACGGTACGACGCTCGATGAGCTATCAAAAGCGTACGACGCGCGCGTCGACGACCGCGCCTTGCCCTTCACGGCCTTTTCCCACGCGCTCAAGGTCCGCAAGAACGTTAGCAGCGCCTTCGAGTGGCTGCAGATCGAAATCGAAGTGCTCCTCGAGGAGTTTCCTGACCGCGTGGCGAGCGTCGACGCGCTCCGGAACCAATTGGCGCGCTACGTCGCGCGGACCCGGGACGGCGTGCCGCCATCAGCGTACACGGCCTTCGTCGACGGCGCGCTGCTGCTGCAGCGCGACGCCGTTCAACTGTTTGATGGGTGGTGCGCCGAGACGGTCCGCACGGACTCTAGTGATCGGGATCAACTCAGCTTCGCGTTCACGGTAGCGCGGCTGCGGCTAGCACCGCGACTGCTGGACCCGTGTTTTAATATAACAGCGAACCGCACGTTGTGTCACTGGTTCGACGATGACTCGCTGGGCGCGCTCCACCGGATTAATTACGAGGCGAGCCGGAACATTGTTGAAAACGGCGATTTTGTGTCGATCGACGACGCGGCGGCCACGTATCTGGGTCGTGCGACCTGGGCCTACGGCGTGGCCGAGGCTTGGTCTCGAAGCGGGCCAG
>Ga0302122_10002004_pt1 | contig 12860 bp, 7 predicted proteins | sample CB21_SCM_MG_FD_203115 | JGI IMG/M metagenome (GOLD analysis project Ga0302122, IMG submission 203115) | Marine microbial communities from Western Arctic Ocean, Canada - CB21_SCM | ecosystem: Environmental > Aquatic > Marine > Oceanic | place: Canada: Western Arctic Ocean | collected 2017-09-28
AGCTGGAGCATCGACATACTTCATACTCTTTTCATCCCAAGTATGCGGCGCGTGATCTGTAGCAATAATATCAATCTTGTCTTGGTTGACTGCATCAACTAAAGCCTGTCTATCAGATTCTTCTTTGACTGATGGGTTGCATTTAATCTGATTGCCTAACCTTTCATAGTCACTGTTATTAAAATGTAGATGATGAACACAAACTTCAGCTGTTATCTTTTTGTGATCAACAGCGCCGCTTGTAAATAAGCTCATTTCTTTTTCAGTTGAAAGGTGAAATACGTGAAGATGTGCTGAATGTTTTTTAGCTAAATCAACTGCTAATGAGCTTGATAGATAACAACTTTCAGCATCTCTTATGTAAGGATGATGTTTGGCTGATAGCTCATCGCCATATTTAGCTAAAAAAGCTTTTTCATTTGCTCTAATTCTTGGAGTATCTTCACAATGAGTAACAATATTTAATGGTGAATATTTAAAAATATCCTCCAAAGCATCGATGCTATCAACAAGCATGTCTCCTGTTGATGCTCCCATGAAAACTTTTAAGCCTGCTGCTTTATTAATATCTACATTCTTAATTTGTTCTATATTGCTATTAGTTGCTCCTAGGTGAAAAGAGAAATTTGAAAGAGATCTTTGGCTTGCTAATGCAAATTTTTTATCTAAGTTTTCTAGTGTAGTGGTAGCTGGGTTTACATTTGGCATTTCAAAATAACTAGTTACTCCGCCTGCTAATCCTGCAAATGATTCTGATGCTATATCACCTTTATGAGTAAGACCTGGCTCTCTAAAATGAACTTGATCATCAATTAGGCCTGGCATGACATATCTTCCATTTATATCAATAACTTCTTTAGATTCAGCCTGAATATCTATACTTATTAATTCGATTCTGTCATTTTTAATTGCTATATCTGATTCAAAAATAGAATCTTCATTAATAATATTGCAGTTTTTTAAAATTAAATCGTACATTATTTATCCAAGTTAAAGGCTTTATGAAGAGTCTTAACTGCTAGCTCTAGATACTTATCTTCAATCACCATTGTTATTTTTATTTCAGAAGTGCTGATAAGCTGAATATTAATACTTTCATTAGAAAGAGCTTCAAAGGCTTTACTTGCAATGCCTGCATGAGATCTCATTCCTGCTCCAACGATAGAAACTTTAGCAATATCTGCATCTATCAATAAATCTATATAATCTAATCCAGATTGCTTGCTTTTTAGAATAGATTTTACTTGCTCTTCATCTTCTGAATCAACTGTAAAAGTAAAATCAGTTTTTCCATTAACGCTTATATTCTGAACAATAACATCAACACTTATATCCTTATCATTAACTGGTCCTAAAATCTTATAAGCAATTCCTGGTGTATCTTCGACACCATGAAGAGTAAATTTAGTTTGATCTTTATTAAATGCTATTCCTGATATTAATGCATTTTCCATATTCTCCTCCTTAAGGGATATAAGTGTTCCATTTCCATCCTTAAAACTTGAAAGAACTCTAACGGGAACTTGAAATTTGTTTGCAAATTCTACAGCGCGGATTTGAATAACCTTCGCTCCCTGTCCAGCCATCTCCAGCATTTCTTCCATCGTTATAGAGTCTAATTTTTTTGCTTCAGGGACCACTCTAGGATCTGTAGTATATATTCCATCAACATCTGTATAAATATCACATCTAGCTGCATTTACATGAGCAGCAATAGCTACTGCTGTTGTATCGGAGCCGCCGCGGCCAAGAGTAGTGACATCTCCACTTTCTGTAACACCTTGAAATCCTGTAATAATAGGTACGACATCTTCCTCTAAAGTTAAAAGAATTTTTTCTCCATCAACATCAATAATTTTGGCTTTAGAATGCTGATCAGTTGTTTTCATTGAAATTTGAGATGCTGAAAAAGATTTAGCCTTAACTCCAATTGAATTCAAAGCCATTGCTAATAATGAAGCGCTTACTTTTTCACCAGTTGAGATTAATGCATCGAACTCTCTTCTATCAGGATTATCACCAAAGCTTTTTGCAAGATTAATCAACCTATTGGTCTCACCACTCATTGCAGAAACAACAACAATTATCTGATTATCTTTTTTAGCTTTTTTGATTATTTGAGCAACAGCAGCAATTCTCTCATCAGAGCCAACAGAAGTTCCACCAAATTTTTGAACTATGATATCTGACATAAGACTATTTATTATTTAGCGAGAGATTTTACGATATCTGAGATAGATGTCACGAACTCATTAATATCTTTTGTTTCGCCTGCGCCTTGAGCAAAATCAGATCTGCCGCCACCTTTGCCACCTAAAGATTCTGCAAGTGACTTAACAACGTCGCCTGCTGATATTCTAGAAGTCATGCTTTGAGTGACTCCACATACTAATGCTACTTTTAAATCTATAACATTTAAAAGAACAATAACTCCATTTTCTAAAGCGGCTTTCTTTTTATCTACTAAGCCTCTAAGTAATTTATTGTCAGTTACAGCTACCTGTTCAAGAACAAGGCTCCAATCGCCGTGATCAAAAGTCTCTGTATAAATAACCTCTACAGAGGATGATTGAACTCCACCTTTTTTAAGTTTTTTATTCTCATCTATTAAGCTTTTAATTTTATCTTCTAAAGAATCTTGTGGTGAGTTTAATAAGCTTTGAATTGAATCATTTACCGCCCTTAACTCTTCTAAATAGGAAATAGCTTGTTTGCCTGAAAGTGCTTCAATTCTTCTTATGCCTGATGCAACACTAGATTGATTAACTATAATAAATAACCCCATATCGCCAGTTCTATCAACATGAGTTCCTCCACACAGTTCAACTGAAAAAGATTTTTTACCCATACTTAAAACTCTTACTTCATCATCATATTTTTCACCAAATAAAGCTTGAGCTCCAGACTCCATGGCTTTATCGAGTTCCATAATTTCAGTAGTGACTTCGACATTAGTCAGCATTTCATGATTAACTATTGTTTCTACTTGAGATATTTCTTCTTTTGAGAGCGGCTTGCTGTGTGAAAAATCAAATCTAAGCTTATGTTCATCAACTAAGGAGCCTTTTTGTTGGACATGCTCGCCCAATACTTCTTTTAAAGCTGCATGCATTAAATGAGTAGCAGAATGATGTATTGCTATAGCTTTTCTTTTATCTTTTTCAACACTCATATCAATTACATCACTTTTATTTAAAGTGCCTTTATCTAAAATGGCTTTATGAATAAAGACTTTTCCTTGTTTCTTGCAATCTATAATAGCACCACTAGAAGTTTTAGATGCAAAGGTTCCTCTATCACCAACCTGGCCACCAGATTCTGCATAAAATGGAGTTTCTTCTGTGGCAAAGAAGATCTCGTTATTTTTTTCAGTACTTTCGACAGCATCTAGCCCTTCCCATATAGCTATAACTTTGCTCTGAGCTTCTAATAACTCATATCCCAAGAATTGAGTTTCTTTTACTCCCAAGGCTGCTGGTAGCTTTGATGTAAAGCTACTTCCAGCTTTAGAGGCTTGTTTTTGTTTAGCCATGCACTCATTAAAACCATCTAAATCTACTAATAAGTCTTTTTCTCTAGCTATATCTGCAGTTAAATCAAAAGGAAATCCAAAGGTGTCATGAAGTTTAAAAATAACATCGCCTGGAATAATTTTGTCATCCATATTATTAATAGCATCTTCTAATATCTGAATACCTTTCTCTAAAGTTTCAAAAAACTTCAGCTCTTCATTAAAAATAGTAGTGGTAATAAATTCTTCTTTCTCTTTTAAGACTGGGTAAGCATCTGACATCAAGGAGGCTAATGTTGAAACTAGGCTATTTAGAAATGGTTTTGTAGCGCCCATTTTATAACCATGGCGAATCGCCCTTCTTAAGATGCGTCTTAAAACATAACCTCGACCTTCATTTTCCGGCATAACACCATCGGCAATTAGGAAGCTGGTTGAACGTATATGATCAGCAATAACTTTATGAGATACATTGCCAGCATTACTTAAAAGCATCTCTGATGCATCAATTAAGCTTTTAAAGAAGTCAGTATCGTAATTTGAATTTACGCCCTGCATTACTGCAGCTATTCTTTCTAATCCCATACCAGTATCAACAGAGGGTTTTGGAAGCGGAGTCATTTCACCTGAGCTATCTCTATTAAATTGCATAAAGACTAGATTCCATATCTCTACAAAACGATCACCCTCATCACCATCACTACCAGGAGGTGTTCCTGGAATATGGTCTCCATGATCATAATAAATCTCTGAACATGGCCCGCATGGCCCCGTGTCCCCCATAGTCCAAAAATTATCTTCTTCACCCAAACGAACTATTCTGTCAGGATTTATCCCTATCTCATCCCTCCAAATAGCTGCGGCCTCATCATCATCTTTGTATACAGAAATCCAGAGTTTATCTTCAGGAAGCTTTAGTACATCCGTAAGAAATTCCCATGCAAAGGCAATAGCATCATGTTTAAAGTAATCACCAAAACTAAAGTTACCAAGCATTTCAAAAAAAGTGTGATGTCTTAATGTATAGCCTACATTCTCAAGATCATTATGCTTTCCACCAGCTCTAATACATCTTTGCGATGTTGTAGCTCTCACATATTTACGCTGCTCAGTCCCAAGAAATGCATCTTTAAACTGAACCATTCCTGCATTAGTAAAAAGCAAAGTATCATCGTTAACCGGAACCAATGAACTAGAATCAACAATCGTATGATCTTTTGATTTATAGAAATCTAAAAATGCTTGTCTTAACTCTTTAGTATTCATGATAATTAAAAATTATTTTATGTTTTTATATTTTTTATAGTTCTCAATATAATGATGCGCATTAAGTGCAGGCATCATTTGCTCTTCTTCGGTAAGTTGTTTTTTAATTTTACCTGGCATCCCTAAAACCATAGATCCATCAGGCACTACCATATTCTCAGTAACAAGAGCTTTTGCACCGATGATACAATTTTTACCTATTTTAGCTCCATTTAAAATAACCGAACCTATACCAATAAGAGAGCCATCTCCTATCTCGCAACCATGCAGCATTACCATATGACCAATAGTTACAAATTTACCAACGGTACATTTAAAACCAGGGTCTGTATGAATAATAGAACCATCTTGAACATTAGAGCCCTCTCCTATAATGATTGGCTCATTATCTGCTCTTAGAGTGCAATTAAACCAAACACTAGCATCTTTAGCTAAATGAACTGAACCAATGATATTGGCATCTGGTGCAATCCAATAATCTTCATTATCAGTTGTTAATTTCTTGTCGCCTAAGCTTGTAATCATCTTATTACTCCCATCCCAATATTCGCATCAAAGCATCTATTTAATAGATCTGCAGTGATCATAGCTGTAAGTCCCCATATCTTTTGTTCATTATAATACCAAGTAGGCATTTCTAGCTTCATATTATCTCTTTGAAATGTTTGAGTGGTCATATTATTTTTATCTAATAAGTACTTAATAGGCACGTCAAATATTTCTTTAATTTCAGCATTACCTACTAAATTAGGCTTTTCACGGATAACGCCAACAAATGGATTAACCTCGATATCATATCTTGAAACTAAATAATCCAATCTGCCAATTTTATCTACTATTAAGGGATCAAGATTCATCTCTTCACTAGACTCCCTTAAAGCTGTTTGATATAGATCTGTATCAACCTCCTCCATCATGCCACCTGGAAAACTTACCTCCCCGGAATGAGTTGAAACTATAGAGGATCTTTGGGTGTAAATAATAGAAGGTGAGTCGATATACTCTTCATAATTAAGAATTGCTATCAAAACACCTGCTTTTTTTAAATTTGTAGGCTCTCTAGGATTTAGTTTTGTGAGCTTTTGCTTTATGCTATCGATCATGTTGATAAGTTTAACTTTTTAAACTTACTTAATCTTTTTTTTAGGTAGAAAATTGAAATACTGTCCAGATTGCGGAAGCTCAAATATAGAATTTAAAATCCCAGCAGATGATAATTTAAAACGTCATATTTGTGCTGATTGCAGTGTTATTCATTACACCAATCCAAATATGGTAGTTGGGGCGCTTTGCATTAAAGACAATAAAATCTTAATGGCAAAAAGAAATATTCATCCTCGTAAAGGTTATTGGACACTGCCTGCAGGATTTATGGAGAATGCTGAAACGCTTCAAGCTGGAGCTTTAAGAGAAACCTTTGAGGAGACTATGTCTGAAGCTGAAGTTAAAATGCCATATACGATGTTCAGCCTGCCTCATATCAATCAAATTCATTTCTTTTTTCTTGCTGACTTACTCGATGATAATTACGGACCCACATCTGAAAGCATGGAAGTTAAATTATTTGATGAGTCTGAAATACCTTGGGATGAGCTTGCTTTTCCAACTGTTAAAAAGACTTTGGAGTACTACATTCAAGACAAAAAAGATAACAACTTCAGTTTCAGAGAAGAAGATATTACTATTTGGTAATTATGAGCCTTCGCTAAATAATTTAGCATTTATAAACATTTGCATCCAAGGAGAGAAATCTTTCCAAGTATCTGGCTTCCATGAAAACTGAGCTGCCCTAAATACTCTTTCGGGATGCGGCATCATAATCGTTACTCTTCCTTCTGCGGCAGTAATACCAGTAAGCCCATCAATAGATCCATTAGGGTTTAAAGGATATTGTTCAGTAGCTTGTCCATGTGAATCAACGTATTTCATAGCAATCTGATGTGAGGCACCTAATGAGGCAATTTGACCTTTATTTGCAAAAGAAGCTCTGCCTTCACCATGAGCTGAAGCGATTGGAACTTGCCAGCCATCCATCGAATTAAGTAGAACTGAGTTACTTTTATTTATTTCAACTTGAACTAACCTAGCTTCAAATTGATCAGAGCGATTCTTTACAAAACTTGGCCAATTGTCTGCTTCAGGAATAATATCTTTTAAATTAGAAAGCATTTGGCAGCCATTACAAACGCCTAAGGTAAAGGTAGAATTATTGGAAAAAAATTGTTCGAATTGATCCTTAATTCTTTGATTATGCAGTATGGTTTTTGACCAACCTCCACCTGCTCCCAATACATCACCATATGAGAATCCACCACATACAGCCATGCCATTAAAAGCGTTGATATCTTTAGAGCCATTCAATAAATCCTGCATATGAACATCTACAGCATCAAATCCTGCCAGATGAAATGCCGCTGCCATTTCCATTTGCCCATTAACCCCTTGTTCACGAAGAATAGCTACTCGGGGCTTGCTTGATTTAATGCTAAAGGTATTTAAATCAGTATCAATAAAGGAATCTTTAGAAAATAGTCCTGAATAACCATCACTTACAAGACTTAACTCTGAGTCAGCTGATTCTTTGTTATCACGAAGACCTTGAATAGCATGAGATGTTTCACGCCACATAATTTCTAAGCTGGAAATAGATTCAGAAAAAATAGCTTGATTGTCTGAATATATCTCTAATGCATCATTGGTGTTTATTGCTCCAATAATATGAGCACCTAGACCTTGATTAACAAACTGATCAATAATATTGCTAGCTTTAGATTTTTTAATTTGTAGAACTAATCCAATTTCTTCATTAAATAAAACTTCGTTTATAGAATCAGTATCTGTAGCCAAAGAATCTAAATAAATGCTAAGGCCTGTTCTAGCAGTAAAAGCTAATTCACTCATAGCTGCTACCAGCCCACCATCAGAAATATCATGCAAGGCATGAATAGAGCCTTCTTGAATTAAAGATTGGGTTAGATTAAACATCTTAGTAAAGATTTCAGCATTATCTACATCTGGAGTTTCTTGAATATCTTGCTTGTAAACTTCTGAGAAAATTGAACCACCTAAACGATTTTTGTTGTTCATCTTTATTAAGATTAATTGTGAATCAATATCTTTGTTAAGAAGTGTTGTGACTGCATCCCTTACATCATCAACTGGTGCCATGGCTGTAATAACTCCTGAGAGTGGGCTTTTTACAACATACTGGTCATTACCTTCTTCCCATTTTGTTCTCATGGATAAAGAATCTTTACCTACTGGAATAGAAATCCCTAACTCTATAGAGAAATCAGACAAAGCTTGGACACCATTTCGCAGGGCTAAATCTTCTATATTTTCTCCCGAAGCTGCCATCCAATTTGCAGATACTTGAATTTGATCCATTCCTACAATAGGAGCTGAAACCATATTAGTAAGAGCTTCTGCCATTGCCATGCGCATAGAGGCAGCAGGATTATTAATAGCTAGCGTAGGCTTCTCACCAATAGTAACAACCTCACCTGAATGATCGGTAAATGACCTTAAGCTCATAGAAAAATTGGATGTTGGAACTTGCCAAGGTCCCACAAACTGGTCTCTAGCTGTCATGCCTCCAACAGTCCTATCCCCAATGGTAATTAAAAATGATTTACATGCCACTGTTGGATGTCTTAGAACAGAGTGAATAGATTGATCTAAATCATAACTTTGCATATTAGAAATATGCGGTTCATAGGATTCAGATTTAACTTTCATGTTACTAATAGGCAATTCACCAAAAAGCATACTTAGAGGAACATCCACAGGATAAGAGTCTGTTGAAAAATCATAAAGCTTTACAAACTTCTCTTCTGTTGTATATCCAACTAATGCATAAGCACATCTTTCACGTTCACAAATGGCAACAAAAGCTTCTTTGTTATCGGGATGAATTGCTAATACATATCTTTCTTGAGATTCGTTCGACCATATCTCCATAGGTGACATAGACTCATCTGATAATGGAATTGAATCAAGATTAATGAGAACACCTAGTTCAGAATCTTTGGCAAGTTCGGGTATTGCATTAGATAGTCCGCCTGCACCTACGTCATGGATAAACTCTATATAGCTCTCATCCATTGATGAGCATCTATTGATAACCTCTTGGCATCTCCTCTCCATTTCTGCGTTATCTCTTTGTACGGATGCAAAATCTAAATCTTCATCACTATCCCCAGAGGAAACTGATGAGGCAGCTCCTCCACCAAGACCAATCAGCATGGCTGGGCCCCCAAGCACCACTACAATATATCCATCTTCAATTTGTAGTTTAAAATTATTTTTATCTCTAATCTCACCAATGCCGCCAGCTAACATAATTGGTTTGTGATAACCAAAAGCAACCTTGTTATTATTAAATGGGGTCTCAAAAGATCTAAAATAGCCCAAAGTACAAGGTCTTCCAAATTCATTATTGAATGCTGCTGCTCCAATAGGTGCTTCAGTCATAATGTCTAAGGGTGAGGCAATCCTTTCAGGAGAATGTTCATCATCTTCCCACTCTCTTTGGAGGCTTGGTATTCTTAGGTTAGAAACATTAAAACCAACTAAACCTATTTTAGGTTTAGCGCCTCTTCCTGTAGCTCCTTCATCTCTAATCTCACCACCTGAGCCTGTAGCTGCTCCAGGATATGGAGAAATAGCTGTAGGGTGATTATGGGTTTCAACTTTAATAGTTGAATTTAATAATTCCTTCTTAAAGGTGTAAAGATTTTTTTCATCCTGATGTAATCTTTCAACTTCCCTTCCCTTGGTAACAGCAGCATTATCTTTATAGGCAGATATAATTCCATTTGGAGAATGTTTACTAGTTGCCTTAATCAGATCAAAAAGAGAATTTTTAACTTTAATATCATCAACAATCCAATCTGCATTAAAAATCTTATGGCGACAATGCTCAGAATTAGCTTGAGCAAACATCATTAATTCTGCATCAGTTGGATTTCTATTTTCAGCTGAATAAAAATTAAATAAGTAATGTATCTCATCTTCGCTAAGAGCAAATCCAAAAGTTTTATTAGCGCTAACCAGCGCTCCCTTTCCATTAGCTATTATGTCTATATGATTTATAAGTCTCTTAGGATTAGGTTTTAAAATAGAAGAACAATCTGCAGTTGATGGATAGACATCTTGAGTCATTCGATCAAAGAGCATTGATAGATCTAAACTGCTTATTGGTTTATTAAAACCTTCTATTGAAAAACCAAAAAATCTTTCTACTCTTTCAATATTTTTAATGCCAACATTTTTAAAAATATCTTCTGTTTTCGAAGACCAAGGAGTAATGGTTCCACTTCTAGGGCCTACTAAGAAAGAAAATTGGTCTAAATCTTTAGACCCTTTTACTATTTGTAAAATCTCATCAAGTTGGCTGTCTAGGTCAGATTCACTAGCAATTAAATATATTTCATAACAAGAAATAGAGGCTTCTTGAGCATTGGCTTTATTAAAAGCGTGGTTGAGTTGGTCCAATTTGGAGATAGAAAAACTTTTTTTACCTTGAAGAAATAGGCAACTAGTCTTTGACACTTGTTCCGGTCTGAAATAATGTATGCACTAATTATAGTGATGTTTTGAATTAAAAATATATAAATGAGTAATTTCTTTCAACATTTTTTGGTTATTTCGATAATTCTAGGTCTCTCTAGCTGTTCTAAGGTGGAGGAGGTAAATCCTATTATTAGTGAGTGCGCGCAATATACAAAAACTGCAGCTGAGACTTTAACCTTAAATAATTTTGAAAGGAATAAATTTGCCGAACTGCTCGATACTAGGTTCTATAAATTTAAAGATTTATTTCTCGAAGCAGAAGAACTTACTCAACTTGATTGGGAGTTCTTGGCAGCAATTTCTTTTCAAGAGTCACAATGGGATCCTAGGGCTAAGTCTAATATGGGAGTTCGTGGAATGATGATGTTGACCCAGCAAACTGCTAAAAGTCTTGGAATAACAAATAGAATAGATCCAAGAAATAGTATTATGGGTGGCTCAAGGCATCTAGCTGACATAACAGCCTCAATAAATTATGGCCTTACAGAATCAGATAAAATTAACTTTACTCTTGCTACTTATAATCTTGGTGCAACCAATATCAATAATACGATTGCAACAATTGAAGTTGCTCCAGAGTCTTTGACCTGGAATGATTTGAAAACTGCACTAATGGTTCTTGATGGTGATGAGGTTTATTTTGAACCTCAAAATGGTTATTCGCGAGGGCAGCAAACCATTGATTTTGTTGAAAGAACTAGGGAGTACGCTTTACTGATGAAAGTTAACTCATGCCAAGATTCTATAAATCAATTAACTGCCGCTTCAGGTACTTAATTTTATCTCTGCATAAAGCAGCTTTTTCAAATTCCATTTGTTTGGCAAAAATATACATTTGATCTTCAAGTTTTTGAAGAGTCTCAGTTAAATTTTTAATTGAATCATCTTTAATTTTAAAAGGTAAATCTTTCTCCAGATCCTTAGGCTTATTCTTAACCTTACCTTTTATGGTTCTAGCACCTTCCATAATATCTTTAACACCTTTGGTGATTGAGGTTGGTGTAATATTATTAGCTTTATTATAAATCTCCTGAACGCTTCTTCTTCTATCGGTTTCATCGATAGCTCTCTGCATCGAGCCTGTTATTTTATCTGCATATAAAATAGCTCTACCTCTGATATTTCTAGCAGCCCTTCCAATGGTTTGAATCATTGTAGTTTCTGATCTTAAGAAACCTTCTTTATCTGCATCTAATATTGCAACCAAGCTTACCTCTGGAATATCTAAGCCTTCTCTTAATAAATTAATACCCACTAAAACATCAAAAGCACCCAAGCGAAGATCTCTAATAATTTCGACTCTCTCAACCGTATCAATATCAGAATGCATATATCTTGTCTTAATTCCATTTTCATTTAAATAATCGGTGAGGTCTTCTGCCATTCTTTTAGTTAAAGTTGTTATCAAGACCCTTTCTTTGAGTTTCACTCGCTCATTACATTCACCAATAACATCATCAACTTGATTTCCAGCTGGACGAATTTCTACATCCGGATCAGTTAGCCCTGTGGGTCTTACTAGTAACTCAACTAAGTTATCTTTGCGCTCCATCTCGTACTTATTCGGAGTTGCTGAAACATAAACTCTTTGGGGAGCTAACTCCTCCCATTCCTCAAACTTTAAAGGACGATTATCCATAGCAGATGGAAGTCGAAAACCATATTCAACTAAGGTTTCTTTTCTTGATCTATCGCCTTTATACATAGCACCTATTTGCGGAACAGATACATGGGATTCATCTATAAAAACAATGGAATCTTTAGGAAGGTAGTCAAATAAACAAGGTGGTGATTGACCAGGCTCTCTGCCTGATAAGTAACGTGAATAATTTTCAACACCCTGGCAATAACCAAGCTCTTGCATCATCTCTATGTCATATCGTGTGCGCTCCTCTAATCTTTGAGCTTCAACTAATTTATTAATAGATCTTAAATACTCAAGTCGCTCTTTAAGCTCACTCTTAATATCGTCAATACATCCAAGCACAGTTTCTTTAGGAGTTACATAATGGGTTTTAGGGAAAATGGTAGCTCGTGGTATTTCATTAATAAGACCTCCTGTTAGTGGATCAAACCAAGATAATTTTTCTATCTCATCTCCAAATAACTCTATGCGTAAAGCCTCGCTATCTGAGTCAGCCGGATAAACATCAATGGTATCGCCTCTAACTCGAAATGTAGCTCTTCTAAAATCTAGATCATTACGCGTATATTGAAGCGTAGAGAGCCTTCTTAAAAGATCTCTTTGATCAATAATGTCACCTCTATCCAAATGCATGACCATTTTTAAATAAGACTCAGGTGCTCCCAAACCATAGATAGAGGAAACAGTTGCAATAACAATAGTATCTTTTCTTTCTAGTAATGCTTTGGTAGCCGATAGGCGCATTTGCTCAATATGCTCATTAATTGATGCATCCTTAGCAATATAGGTATCTGAAGTTGGGACATAAGCCTCAGGCTGATAGTAGTCATAGTAAGAAACAAAATACTCAACTGAATTATTGGG
>Ga0302122_10002009_pt1 | contig 12850 bp, 9 predicted proteins | sample CB21_SCM_MG_FD_203115 | JGI IMG/M metagenome (GOLD analysis project Ga0302122, IMG submission 203115) | Marine microbial communities from Western Arctic Ocean, Canada - CB21_SCM | ecosystem: Environmental > Aquatic > Marine > Oceanic | place: Canada: Western Arctic Ocean | collected 2017-09-28
CAAGGCAATACGAGGGGCTATGTTAGTAACATCTTCACCCAAGATAATAATTGCATCGGCTCTTTCTATTTCTCTAACACTTGGTGTATGAAAGCTTGTATCACTATTAAGGTCTAGTACCAATTGAGAAAGCACATGCTCCGGATCGGACATACCAGAATAGAAATTTTCGTCTCCAACCAAACAACGTAAGGCAAAGTTTGCTTCATTACTGGCCCTGGGTGATCCAATACCGATGGTGGCACCACTACTAACCTCCGCTAGTACTCGGCGAATTTGCTCTTCAGTTTGAACTTCCGCATTACCATCAGTTTGCTTAACAGCTTCTTTTAGTCTGTCGTCATTATTTACGTAATCAAACCCGAATCGGCCTCTGTCACAAAGAAAATAACCATTAACCTCACTGTTGTAGCGGTTAACAATGCGGCGCACACTTCCATAACGCTCGCCGGGAGTTGTATTACAGCCAACTGAACATCCGGTGCATATCGATGGCGCTACCTGTAAATCCCATTTCCGTGTGTAATTTTCCGAAAAAGACTTATCAGTAAAGACTCCAGTAGGGCAAACCTCAACAAGATTGCCACTAAATTCACTTTCTAATACACCATCTTCGTGGCGACCAAAATAAGTGTGATGATGAGATGCTTGCGCAGATAGGTCAGTACCGCCTGCATAATCATCGTAATAACGCACACATCGATAACAGGTTATGCATCTGTTCATTTCGTGGTTGATAAAGGGACCAAGGTACTGATTGTGATGAGTTACTTTCTTCTTGTCGTAACGTCTGTAGTTGTGACCGGACATCAGCGTCATATCTTGTAAATGACATTCCCCACCTTCTTCACATACTGGGCAATCATGAGGGTGACTAATCATCAAACTTTCAATTACGCTCGATCGGAATGATTTGGCACTATCATCTTTAATAGAAATAATCGCACCATCACTAGCTGGCGTCATGCATGCCATTACCAACGTACCATCTTTGTCTTCTTCATTTCGATACTGTTTTACCGCGCACTGGCGACAAGCCCCTACCGACCCCATGCATGGGTGCCAGCAAAAATAAGGCAAATCAAGCCCCTGCGACAGGCATTCCTGCAACAGATTGTTATCGGGATTTACTTCGTAACTTACCCCATCAATAACAATTTTCGCCATTTAACACTCCAAATCAGTTATGCGATCGTAATAGCGCCTACTTAATGTTTATAGGGACAGCGCTTCTCTTTAATGTGCTGGTCAAAATCTTCTTTAAATAGCTTTAATCCGCTACCTAATGGTGCGGTTGCCCCCGGTGCTAGAGCGCAAAATGTGCGGCCAGGCCCTAAATATTCAACATGCTCGTGTAGGATTTGTAAGTCTTTTTCGTTACCAAATCCATTCTCGAAACTCTGAAAAATTTCGTCGACCCAAGGCAGACCATCTCGACAAGGAGTGCAGAATCCGCAGGATTCGTGAGCGAAAAATTTCATTAAATTACCTACCATGCCAACAGGACATGTTCTATCGTCCAGAATGATCATAGTGCCGGTTGCGAGTCGGCTACCGACTTTGGCGATCTCGTCATAACCCAAATTAAGGTCAAGATGTTCAGGCAGCATGAAGTCTGTTGAGCCTCCGCCCGGTAAAAATGCGCGCAGCTCCAGCCCATCTTGCATACCTTGAGCATGACCTTCTATTAGATCTCGTATTGGTGTGCCTAAAGGCAGCTCCCAACAACCTGGATTCTTTACCTTACCGCTAACACCGAATAACTTGGTTCCGTGATCAGCTCCTTTAGTTAGGCTCTGATACCATTCGATACCGTAAGTTAGAATCCCCGGTAAATTACAAATCGTTTCCACATTGTTAACAATGGTTGGCTTACCCCACAGACCGCTCACCTGAGGAAACGGTGGCTTTGCCCTAGGATTAGCCCGCTTACCTTCCAATGCATTTAGTAAGGCTGTTTCTTCACCGCAGATATAACGGCCGGCACTAGTATGTAAAATAATATCTAGATCAAAGCCCGTTCCAAGAATATTTTCCCCTAACAACCCGCATTCGTAAGCTTCTTTTATAGCTGTTTTTAACGCGTGCTCTGAAGCTATATATTCGCCACGGAGAAATATATAAGCCTTACTCGCTCTTATCGTATATGCGGCGATGATCATACCTTCAAGGAGAAGATGTGGATCGCCCTCCATCAGCAAGCGGTCTTTAAATGTACCCGGCTCCATTTCATCGGCGTTTACTACCAAGTATTTTTGAATTGGGGTGTTTTCCCCCTGGGGTACAAAACTCCACTTCAAGCCAGTTGGGAATCCAGCACCACCCCTTCCTTTCAAACCAGAGTCTTTAACTAGCTTTAAAACATCATCAGGGCCAAGGCCTTTCGCAATCTCCTGAATACTTTGATAGCCATCTGCAGCCTGATACGCAGCTATGTCTTTCGGCGGACGCGACATGTCGATGTTTTTTGTTAGAGGGTTATTTACCACTTTTTGCCTACTTACCTTTTAAATTTCTTAAGCTAACCGTTTTGAATATTGTAAATTTTTACTTACCGCGATATTCAGAAATGATTTGATCAATTTTTTCCGCAGTTAAATTTCGATGCAAAGAAGGCCCCACCATCATTACTGGCGCTCGATCGCAATCACCCAAGCAAGGAACAGGGATCATTGTAAATTCATCGTCCTCACTGGTTTCTCCAAAATCGATGCCCACTTCTTTCTTTATGTGTTCGCGCAAACCATCGCAGCCCATGATCCAGCAGCTAACACTATTGCAAAACAAGATGACGTTTTTGCCAACTGGATGGCGATAGACCAGATTGAAGAAAGTCGCTACACCTTCCAGGTCAGCTATAGGTATTTCTAGATACTTGGCTACAGCCAAAAGGCTTTCATCAGATACCCAGCCTTGATGCTTTTGTACAATCTTTAGCGCTTCCAGACCCACAGCTCGCTTGTCTGGATACAGTTCCATTTCATGTTCTATTTCAACGATTTCTTCCGCACTTAATTTTCTCGCACGTACCGCTGAACTGGCAATGACATTTTTGCTCATTTCGTTTAAATACTCATCGATCAACATCAGCCATTACGAAATCGATACTGGCGATAATTGCTATTAAATCGGGCACCATAAAACCGCGGCTCATAGTTGGGATCATCTGTAAGTGAGCGAAAGAAGGAGTTCGTATTCGGGTTCGATAAGAATTAGTACTCCCATCACTCACCAAATAGTAACTATTAATTCCCTTGGTGGCTTCTACCGAAACAGTAACTTCGTTTGGCGGAATAACCGGCCCCCAACTCACGCTCAGAAAGTGGTTAATTAAAGTTTCAATATCTTGCATGGTGTTTTCTTTACGAGGAGGTGTTGTGAGTGGGTGGTCTGACTTGTAGTGTCCAGACGGCATATTATCCAAACATTGCTTAATAATACGTAGGCTTTGCCGCATTTCCTCGACACGCACTGCGCAACGATCGTAACAGTCACCATTTACTGCTATCGGTACATCGAAATCAAAATTCTCGTAACCACTGTAAGGACGTTGCTTCCTAAAGTCCCACTCAAGACCTGTAGCTCGCAGACCTGCTCCTGTGACCCCCCAATCAAAAGCTGTTTGCGTATCGTAGGCACCAACACCCTGCGTCCTCCGCTTAAGAATACCGTTATTCATCACCATGCTGTCGTACTCATCCAAACGAGCTGGCATGAAATCTAGAATTTCTTTTACGCGAGTTTCCCAGCCATTTGGAAGATCTTGAGCAACACCGCCAATACGGAACCAACCAGGATGCATGCGCGCACCACAAATTGATTCAATAATATTAAAGATACGCTCACGCTCCACAAACATGTAAAAAATTGGTGACAGTTGGCCAACATCCTGCGCAAAAGTCCCGTAGAACAGTAAATGACTGCAGATTCGAAACATCTCCGAAAGCATGATACGGATAACTTTCACTCTTTCAGGCACTTCAATGCCAGCCATTTTCTCGACAGCCATCACATAAGGCAGATTATTTAACACCCCACCCAGATAATCGATTCGGTCTGTATACGGGATAAAAGTGTGCCAAGATTGGCGCTCACCCATCTTTTCAGCACCACGATGGTGGTAGCCAATATCAGGCACAGCATCAACAAGAATTTCACCATCCAACTGCAACGCTATCCGAAAAGCACCGTGCACACTTGGGTGGTTTGGGCCAAGGTTTAGGAACATAAATTCAGAATTTTCGGACTCTCGCTGCATACCCCATTCTTCAGGATTAAACTTCAGCGCTTCTTGCTCGATATCACCGGCTTCTTGATCTAGTGAAAAAGGCTCCATTTCAGTCGCTCGAGCTGGGTGCTCTTTGCGCAATGCGTGTCCTTCCCACGTAGGTGGAAGCACTATTCGATATAAATTGGGATGACCATCGAACTGAATGCCAAACATGTCCCAAGTTTCCCGCTCGTACCAATTGGCATTAGGCCAAATATCTACGATAGTGGGGAGACTCAAGCTGTTGTCCATCAACGGCACTTTGACTCGAATATCGCAATTCCCCGTAAAAGACATAAGGTGATAAACAACCGTAAACTCGCTGATCGGCTGGCCATCGCGATGGCTCCTTAAGCGCTCATCAATCGCCGTAATATCAAACAGCATCTCGAATTTAGGCTGTGTTTCACTTTTTAAACTCTTCAATAGCGGCTTAATATGCTGACGATCAACCCATAGTGTAGGAATACCGTCACAAGTTGGCTGCTCCGCAAGTATCCGGCTACCGAAATCCTGACGTAATCTAGCCATCAGCGTTTCTACTTGAGGGTCTAACTGAGTTGAATTTTGCGCAGCTTGCATTTTATCTATTACTTTAAGGTTATGGCGTATCTATTTCTTTTATTATTAAACATCATCCGGGGAACGCAGCTCTGTCGCTGCGATTCTATCAGCGTGGCGAACCTCACGTTGGACCGGATGCGCTTCCTTCTGGATAATGCCCTGATCATTTATCACCCAACTTAAGGGACGTCTTTCTCGACCAATGGATTCTTGCAACAAGATTAAACCCTGAAGTAGTGCTTCTGGGCGCGGAGGACAACCAGAAACATAAACATCTACCGGTAAGAACTTATCTACCCCTTGGACGACAGAGTAAATATCGTACATTCCGCCTGAGTTAGCACAAGAACCCATGGAAATCACCCATTTGGGCTCTAGTAATTGGTCATAAAGCAACTTCACGACCGGCGCCATCTTTCGAAATACAGTTCCTGCAATAACAATCATATCCGCCTGTCGCGGTGTGCCCCGAATAACTTCAGCACCAAATCTCGCTAAATCATGACGTGAGGTGAATGCTGTAGCCATTTCGACATAGCAACATGAAAGCCCAAAATTAAAGGGCCAAATTGAATTCTTTCGTCCCCAGGCCACCATATCTTCTAAATTGGTCATAACTACGTTACGGCGTATGAAGTCATCGAACTGGCTACCGCCCGGTTTTGGCGATGATGCCTCATCTGCAGCCTGCAATTCCCAATTCATAGTTTGAATTCCTTCTTGTTAGTCACACCGCCTGGCCCGGCAAGGTTCTTCAATTGACGTTTTTGAGTATCAGTACGCCAATCAAGGGCTCCGATTCTCCACAAATAAAACAGCGCTACAATCAATATAAAAATAAAGATGCTTATTTCGATAAATCCTAGCCAACCTGATTCCCTCACGGCTACCGCCCAGGCAAACAAGAACACCACCTCGAGATCAAAGATAATAAAAAGTATGGCTGTGAGGTAAAAATGAACAGATATACGAAACTGAGCAGAGCCAACAGAAACTATGCCGGACTCGAAAGGCAAATCTTTATCAGGCCTAGAAACTCTTTGACCTAGAAAGAAAGACAGGCCAAGCATCGTAATAACAACCGCCAGCACCGCTGCAGAATAAAAAAGAAATGGTTTTAGCCCTTCTAAAAACTCGTTTGATAATTCCAAGCTCTAAACTCCGACTACCATACTTAACAATCCCGAACGTTGCGCAACATTCTAAACCTAATCTAGTGATGCCTAATGCTAGGCCACCCCGATAATGCCGGCGCATAATTTCTTATTTACAAACAATAACGACCCCAGCAGCTAACTCTAGGGTCTCAATTTATTCGGTTTTGGGATTCGACGCCTCAACTGCAAAGAAAAACAACCAACGAATGTAACTACCAGTAGCAGTGAGCCCTTCAGCATAATCAACTACTAGATCATGCTCGTTGGCAAAAAATGCCAAGGACTGGTTGTCACTACTCATTGAGAAATTCCACTAAGCGCAAGCAGCGCAAATGCACGCCATTTTAACCAACTACCACTAGCTCGCCTCCAGCCAACAACTCGTCTAATTAATATCCGGGCTATCTTTTGACTAAGTTTTACAAGTCCAGTTTCAACGACGTATTCTTGCAACATTTACTGCCGCTTTCAGAGTCGTAGAAAAGCCCTATTATCCGCCGGTTACAGCGGATGGGAATTTACACATATCAGCTCGCGATAGCAAGTGTTTTATGGTTGAGAACCCTTACACGCACAGGTTATTTGCAGGCTTAAAGACCTAATGACATCCCCCACTGCTAGTTAGCTAAACAAGCTTTGAATTTAGTCATTTGCTCATTAGAATCAAGCTGCCAAAAATCTTGGTTTAAACCACTCAGCCCAACTCTACGGTAACCTTTATTATAGCCGAAGAATTGAAGGTTTTAGCGAGAAAATAATTCAACGAATTTACCGGAAAACTGTGGTCCATGATTCGCTAACTAAGCGCAGCAAGGTGGTAACTTACCTAAACTTATTGCGGCGCTTCAAGAAAATGATTAAATTCTGCAGTGACCGAAGCAGAGAACCCATTGCCGCCGTCGTCAAAAATGAAATAAGCTGCCAGATTCTCGCGCATTGCTAATTCAATCGACTGCTCCAACCCTAAGATCATAAATGCAGTTGCTAAAGCATCAGCTCTAGCGGCTGAACCGTCTATAACATAGGCGGCAGCCAAATCATGAGAAATTGGTTTGCCTGTGCGTGGATCAATTTCATGCGAGTAGCGAACTCCGCCATTTTCAAAATAGTTTCTATAATTTCCGGAGCCAGCGACGGCTATTGACTCACCTTTGGTATAAAATACCTCATAAACTTGGGAGTCAGTAACGAGCGGTGTTTCTATCGCAGGCACCCAACTTATTTCTCCCGGCTTGTATCCTTTTATTTTTAATTCACCACCAATTTCAAGAAAATAGTCATCTACACTCATACCATCGAAGTACGCTGCTAACTCGTCTACTGCGTACCCCTTGGCGATGCCCGATAAATCAATCGATATCTCAGAGAGCTTCACAATTTCTGAATTAGCCTTATCGATTTCAATAAACTGGTAACCAACTCTTCTCAGCGCTTTATCCAAGGCTTTCTGCTCGGGCACAGAGTCAAAATTGCCATTTATTATTGGCCCAAAACCCCAAAGATTAACTAATGCACCAACGGTCACATCAAAGGCACCATTGGACAATTGGCCAACTTCTATAGCCAGTGAAAGCACTTCGATCATCTCGCGAGAAGCAGTAAAAGGTATGTTTACTTCGTGACGATTCAATCGGGATAGCTCAGAATTCGCCGCATAGGTGGAAAATATTTGCTTATCCAACTCTTCGAGCATTTCTAAAACTTGAAGAGCTATTTCCTCCTGCGAAAGGCCATCCGGCACCTCGACCAATTGGATGTTATACGAAGTGCCCATGGTAAACCCAGACAGTTCAAATAATTTGAATTCATCATCGGTATAAAAAAATAAACCCCCGCTAAGTGCTAAAAGAAGCAAAGCGGAAAAACTATGATGGCGTAGTAAATCTTGCATAAGGATTCGCCAGAAAACCGATAGCTGACTGCTCTCTCTTAGCTGAAATAAATCATATCGATAAGCGCGCACACCTAGTGATTGAGCAAATCTCTCGACGTCGAGTCATTCTTCCAAAGGGTATTGAGACAGGTTGATCCCAGCCATTTTGTAAACCATTCGCCCTACTTGGCAACAATAACCAAATTCATTGTCATACCATAAATATAGTACGCAACTTCTACCATTAACAATGGTGGCATTAGAATCTACGATGCCAGCCTCTCGAGTGCCAACAAAATCACTGGACACAGCATCCTTTGATTCAGTGTAACTAATTTGATCTTGTAATTTCGAATGTAAAGCTATATTTCGTAGAAATTCATTGAGCTCTTCTTTGCTGGTTTCCCTTTCAAGCGTGAGATTCATGATAGCCATAGAAACATTGGGAATCGGAACTCGAATTGCGTTTCCGGTAAGCTTTCCTTTCAATTCTGGAATCGCTTTAACTACAGCTTTTGCAGCTCCAGTTTCAGTGAGCACCATATTAAGTACCGCGCTGCGGCCACGTCGACTGCCTTTGTGGTAGTTATCGATAAGATTTTGGTCATTGGTATAAGCATGAACTGTTTCAACATGCCCATTAATAATACCAAATTCATCATTTACAACTTTTAACACTGGGGCAATTGCATTCGTAGTACATGAAGCTGCGGTAACAATCTTGTCATCGCTATTCATTTGATCGTCATTAATACCGTAGACAATATTTTTGAGGTCGCCTTTTCCCGGGGCCGTTAATAGAACCTTCGCCGCCCCTTTAGATTGAAGGTGAAGCGACAGTCCAGCTTTATCTCTCCATTTACCGGTGTTATCAATAATGAGGGCATCATCAATCCCATACTTGGTGTAATCAATTTCTTCCGGGCTATTAGCATAGATAACTTTCAACACATTACCATTTGCAATCAAACAGTTATTCTCATCATCCACTCGCAGAGTGCCTTGAAAAGCACCATGCACGGAGTCTGAGGTAAATAAACTAGCTCGTTTTTGCAAATCTCCTGCCTGACCAGGCCGCACTACAATAGCTCGCAATCTCATGATATCTGGGGTACTAGTCCGCTCAACCAGCAAACGAGCCATCAATCGACCAATTCGACCAAACCCATAAAGCACCACATCTTGAGGTTTCTTTATTGGCGCTTCAGAAATACCGACTAGATAATTTAGCTTCGTCCCAACAAAAGCATCAACATCTTGTGCGTCGCCCCCCTTGCTATTTAGCTGTTCCATGAAGCTGACTGTCAGTTTTCCGAGATCAATTTGGGCATGCCAAAGATCCAGCTTAGCCAACGCTATCAATACAGGATGGGTCTCGAATTCGGACATTTCATTGCGTTCAATTTGGCGGACAAATCGATGTGACTTCATAATAAAAGTAACAGAGCGGTTATGAAGCGGACGACCATATATATAAATGCCAACATTCCTTTTGCTAAATAACCGCCCTATCACAGGAATCATTTCCTGCACTAAGGCTTCTCGTTGTTTCCAGTCACCGAAATAATCATCTATGCTTGGACGATCCACGAAACCCCCTTTTTTAAAGTGCCAAGTTTGAGAAGGACGGTATTATCTTGCGAAAGGAATCCTTGTGCAACTTAGCTGTCGATTATCATGAATGATAACCGTCATTTCTTTCAACCCGGCCATACCGAAATGCGATATAATTAGAGTTACCCAAGCCAACTAGCTGCCTCTTGCGCTCCGCTGATCCCATGTCTCAAATTTTTAATCCACCACTACCTAGTGATAATTTACAAGCAGCCCATTGGGATGATGCCGTGGGAAGCGCCCTGAGCTTGGCTATTGCGAACGCAGCTGCCAAATGCCCCGGGCCATTGCTACTTATATGTGAAGACAACGTATCTACTGATAGATTCAAACGCGAATTAAAATATTTTTGTGCGAACAACAATGATCTAGACGTATTTAGTCTTCCTGATTGGGAGACGCTACCTTATGACAATTTTTCACCGCATCAAGATATAATCTCGGATCGCCTCAGCGCACTATTTCGTTTACCTAAGCTCAAACAAGGCATATTAGTTATTTCCATGAGCAGTTTGATGCACAAGCTACCTCCTAAGAGATATATTTCTGCAAACAGTTTAGATTTGTCTATAGGACAAACTTTAGATATCGATAAATTTCGCAGCGAGCTAATAAAGACCGGTTACCTGTCTGTTGATTCGGTACTTGAGCATGGAGAATTTGCCGTTCGAGGCTCCATAATAGATATCTATCCGATGGGTAGCCAGCTTCCATATAGAATCGATTTGTTTGATAACGAAATAGAAACTTTGCGGATTTTTAACCCAGAAACCCAGCGGTCTGATCAGCAAGTTTCTGAAATTAAATTATTACCAGGAAGGGAATTTCCCCTAGACAGCGCTGGTATCACAAAATTTCGCAGTAATTTTCAAGAACAGTTCGATATCGATTTGCGCCAATGCCCGCTCTACCAAGATGTCAGCGATGGCATCAGTTCGCCCGGGTTAGAATACTATCTGTCTTTGTTTTTCGATAAACTGAGTTCACTGTTTGACTATCTCCCAGAATCAACAATTTGTTGCCAAGTTGGAGATATTTCTCTAGCTGGCAATAAATTTTGGCAAGGGATTGAAAATCGCTATGCGGATCGACTAATTGATCGTTACCGGCCCATACTGAGCCCCAAAGATATTTTTGTATCCGCAGACTCTGTAATGAATCAATTAAAGCTGCTTCCAAAAATCCAATTCAAAAAAAGCTCTAGCGCCACCAGCCTAGGCGCTCGAACGCTCCCAGATCTTAGTAATAGCATTAAACATCAGAAGCCGTTTAGCGCTGTTCAAGAATTTATAAAGCAGCAAGAGTGTCGAATATTATTTTGCGCTGAATCTGCTGGGCGCAGAGAAACAATGTTGGAATTGTTTAAGCAGATAGAGATAGTCCCGGCCCCTTTTGAACATTGGCATGATTTTTTAATTAGCGAAGCGGCTATAGGAATTTGCATCGCGCCTCTCGATGAAGGAATGTGGCTCGAAGAAGAACAATTAGCACTAATAACCGAAGCGCAGCTATTTGGAAATCGAGTAGCCCAGCGTCGACGGAGAGGGAAATCGGAAAGTAATACGGACTTTATTGTTAAAAACCTCACTGAACTTCACTTAAATGATGCAGTAGTCCATCTTGATCATGGAGTTGGTCGTTATCGAGGACTCGAGACAATAACTACCGATGGCGAAGCTACTGAATTCCTCTCTCTAGAATACGCGAATGCAGCAAAGCTATACGTTCCTGTAGCATCACTTCATCTTATAAGCCGCTACAGTGGGGCTGACCAAGATGGGGCACCGCTTAATCATTTAGGCTCCGATCAGTGGCTAAAAACAAAACGTAAGGCTGCCGAAAAGATCCATGATGTGGCCGTTGAGCTACTCGATATCTACTCACACAGGGAATCCAAAAAAGGTTTCACCTATAAATGTGATCCCATGGAATATGAGAAGTTTGCAGCTAGCTTTCCTTTTGAGGAAACCGCGGACCAATTAACTGCCATTACAGCAGTAGTTGAAGACATGAAAAATGGCCGGGCAATGGATAGGTTAGTCTGCGGTGATGTTGGCTTCGGGAAAACTGAAGTAGCCATGCGTGCAGCTTTCGTCGCAGCCCAGAATAATAAACAAGTTGCCATACTCGTGCCTACCACTCTTTTAGCTCAGCAACATTATGAAAGCTTCAAAGATCGCTTCGCAGACTGGCCGTTTGAAATTGACGTTATCTCCAGATTCAAATCAGCCCCCGAGCAAGCTGAAAGCATAAAGAACATAGCTGCCGGGAAAGTCGACATCTTAATTGGCACTCACAAATTGCTTTTTGCAGATTTCAATTATAGTAATCTTGGATTATTGATAATTGACGAAGAGCATAGATTCGGAGTGAGGCAGAAGGAGAAACTCAAGTCATTACGAACTAATGTAGACATACTGACATTGACTGCTACCCCCATACCAAGAACTCTCAATATGGCTTTAGCGGGAATTCGTGACCTTTCTCTGATTGTTACACCTCCGGCAAAACGCTTATCAGTAAAAACGTTTGTTAGAGAGCATCAAGATAGCTTAGTAAAAGAAGCAGCATCCAGGGAGTTGTTGCGTGGCGGCCAAGTGTTCTATTTACACAATGAAGTAAAGTCTATTGATAGAGCGGCCCAACATATTCAGGAAATCATTCCCCAAGCTCGTGTCTGCGTCGCTCATGGACAGATGCCAGAAAGAGACCTGGAAAGGGTAATGGCCGATTTCTATCACAAGCGTTACAACATTCTAGTTTGTACTACAATAATCGAAACCGGCATCGACGTACCTAGTGCAAACACGATCCTTATAGACCGAGCTGACAAACTTGGCTTGGCCCAGCTTCACCAACTTAGAGGAAGAGTTGGTAGATCCCATCATCAGGCCTATGCTTATCTGTTGCTACCCAGTCATAGTAAACTTAGTTCCGATGCACAAAAACGAATTGACGCTATTCAAGCCGCCTCGGCTTTAGGTGCCGGCTTTACTTTAGCCAGTCATGATTTAGAAATAAGGGGTGCCGGTGAATTACTCGGAGACGAACAAAGTGGGCACATGCAAAAAATTGGCTTTTCACTTTATACAGAAATGTTACAAGAGGCTGTCGAAGCTATTAAATCTGGGCATAGACCAGACTTAAATTTAGACAAATCTATCGATATTAATCTTCGCATTCCAGCATTGATTCCCGAGGATTACCTACCCGATGTCCACTTAAGACTCATTATGTATAAAAGAATCTCCGCCAGCGGGGATAGCGAAGAGTTAGAAGAACTTCAAGTTGAAATGATCGACAGGTTCGGCTTGCTCCCAGAATCTTTAAAATTACTGTTCAAGTTAACTAATCTTAAATTGCGAGCCCAGA
>Ga0302122_10002010_pt1 | contig 12845 bp, 9 predicted proteins | sample CB21_SCM_MG_FD_203115 | JGI IMG/M metagenome (GOLD analysis project Ga0302122, IMG submission 203115) | Marine microbial communities from Western Arctic Ocean, Canada - CB21_SCM | ecosystem: Environmental > Aquatic > Marine > Oceanic | place: Canada: Western Arctic Ocean | collected 2017-09-28
ACGTTGTACGACGCCGACCGCGCGCAGGGCAGCGATACCACGTGCCGGCACGCCCTCCGCACGCTCTTGGGGAGGCCCTCGTCCTCGGCGCCGAGGACGTAGACGCACCGCTCCGGGTGCGCGAAGGTCTCCAAGGGTTGGCCGCCCATCTCGACGCCGACCAGCGCCGCGCCGCGCGGCGCGGCCGCCGCGAACTGCGCCACGTCGCCGTAGGCGAACTGGGGCACGCGGCGCCACGCCTCGATCGCGTCCGTGCGGTCGTCCTCCTTCTCGAACCGCGCGCCGACCGTGAACGTGTACGCCGCCCCCAGCTGCGCCGCGGACCGCCAGAGCACGCCCGCGTTGCCCGCCGTCTTGCCCCGCACGATCCCGATGCCGTAAAAGCCCTTTTCCTCGCCGTGCCCGGCGTCCGCCAGCAGCCTGTCGTAGAGCTCCACTCGCACTTCGCCCGCCACCGCGACCTCGTCCTCGTCCCCCACCGTCCGCCAGCCCGCGTGCCGCTCGTCATAGACGGCGACGCCGAAGCGCGCCAGGTCCACGGAGCCGTCCTTCCGCAGGACGTCGAGGACGGCCGCCGTTTGAATCGTGCCGTTTGCGACGCTCAGTCGCGCGAGGCGCCCGTCGCGCTTGTGCTCGCCGCGGTAGAGGTAGCGCAGGCGGATCGTCGCCGCGTCGTCGTCGCTGTCGTCGCCGAGCATCCAGTTCGACTTGTGCGGGGAATGCGGCGACCTTGGCGCTTCGGCCATTGGCCTGTGCTCGCGCTCCTGCTTGTGTCCTTATGTGTCCTTCAGTGATGCGACACTTTAGCTGTGAAGCTTGGTGCTGTACTGATGACGGCACAACACCCGTGTTCCTCCTCGTGCGATCTCTACGATCGACTGCCGCGCCGCGTGGGCTGGCTGTACGGGTTTATTGGGGGCCGAGCTGAGAAACCCGAAGGGTTTTGAGAAACCCGCACTTGAAACCCACGGCGCGACGCCGCGCCGACGAAGACCTGACGCCCGCCCGACGCCCGCGCCGAGGACTTCGCCGACGCCGCGCCGACGAAGGACCCGACGCCCGCCCGACGCCCACCCGAGTCAGTGGCACGGATTGGACGCGAACAAGATTACAAGATGGCGAGAAAACATGTCGAGGGAAACGGAAGCGTCCTATGCGCGCGGCCGCCCGCTAGGCCTGGCCCCCCTAGCACCGTAACCACATTCGGTTAACCGCACTTAGTTCCCCTTTCCCTTGCCCTTGTCCCGCTCGATGAACTCGCGCTCGGCGCACTTGACCTTGAGGACGTCGCCGATCTCGACGAAGAGGGGCACCTGGATCACGGCGCCCGTCTCGAGCGTCGCGTCCTTGGACTGGCCGGTCGAGGCCGCGTTCTTGAGCCCCGGCTCCGTGTAGGTGACCTCGTACGTGTCCGACGTCGGGAGCTCCACCCCCAGGATCTTGTCGCCCCACTTGACGATGCTGACGGTCATGCCGTCCTTGACCAGGTCGATGTTCTCGATGTTCGCGCGGGGGATGGTGATCTCGTCGAAGTCCACGGCGTCCATGAACACCAGGGACTCGCCGTCGTCGTACGAGTAGACCGCGTCGTTCGTGTCGACCTGCGCCGTCTGGAACGTCTCGGCCATGCGGAAGACCTCCTCGGCCGTGCTCCCCGTGATGAGGTTCTTCAGCTTGGTGCGGACCATGGCCGCCTGCCGCGCCGTCTTCGTCTGCTGGAAGTTGAGGACCTTCCACACGCTGCCCTCGCGCTCGATCGTCATGCCGTTCTTGAAGTCGCCGGGCTTGACGACGCCCATGCGCGGCGTCACGGAGACGCGCCGCGTGGTCGGCGGCAGCAATGCGCAGGCGCCGGCCGCGAGGAGCAGGAGTTTCGCCATCCTGTTGCTGAGACTTGAGGCGCTACCGCAGGAGGCCAGCTGAGTCCTGGTGCTAGATGCGAGCGGTTTTGCGGCGAGCGCTGCGAGTCGTGCGTGCTTTATGAAATGTTTATGCGATGCGTAGTAGGCTGCGTGAGCAAAAACAGCAATGCAATATCAGAGAGCAAAACCCGTGGCAAAATGAGCCAATCGCCTCGAAGTTTTTGCAGTCCGTTAGAGAACAAGAGATAAACTTCGTGGACGAATCTCAGCGCAAAGCCTTCGCGTAAAACCCGTCAAAAAACAAAAACCAGCTTAAGCTTTTGGATCCGTGCCCGCACGCCGTCGCCGCGTTGCCTCCGGACGTCCTTGCACGACAAAAGCACGCAGCCCTGCAAGCAAACGGACCGAGCAGGACCTGCCAGCCGCACGGATGGCCCGGTGTGCAAAGTTGCTCCTGGCGGTTGCCGCAACGATTCATGCGCTGCCGGGGGGGCGCCCGCGGCCCGAGCTGCGCTCGCGCGGCGGCCGCCTCGACCTGCGCGCGGCGACGACGGACTCGACCGTGACGCGCAACCCGCGCGCCGTGATCGTCAAGGGGCGCACGGACGTCCTGGGCGCCTCGTTCAACCTCGTGAACAACGTGGCGGGCTGCGGCTTCCTCACCCTGACGGCGGGCGCCGCGGGGACGGGGTACCTGCCCGCCGTGGGCCTGGTGGCCTTCCTGGGCGCGGTGTCGGGCGCCACCTTCCTTCTATTGGGGGAGGACGCGCTGCGGTACCAGGCCAGCGACGTGCGGGAGCTCTGGTCCGCGGCCGTCTCCCCCAGGAGCGCCTGGGCCGTGGACGCGAGCGTGGCGGCCTTCTGCGGGGCCGCCGCCGTCATCTACCACGGCATCGTCGGCGACGTCTTCGGGCCCCTCCTCGAGACGTATGGAATAGGAACCCCGGCCACGGTCTACGCCGTGGCGGTCCTGGCCCTCTTCCCGCTCTGCCAGCTGGACCTCGCGACGCTCGCCAAGTTCTCGCTCATGGGCTGCGCGTCCGTCGGCCTCACCGCCTTCGTCATCCTCAAGCGCGCGCTGGACGGCACCTACCTAGCGGAGGGCGCGCACCGCGCGAGCGCGGTCGTGGGGGAGGCGACGGGCGGCTGCTGCGACGTGAGCGCCCGGGCTCTCGTGCTCAGCGCGAACCTCGGGCTCGCCTACGTGGCGCACTACAACGCGCCGCCGCTGGCCGAGTCGCTGGCGCGGGGCGACGGCGGCGCGCGGCGGCGCTTCCGCCGGGTCACGTTCCTCTCGTTCTCCCTCCTTGTTGCGCTCTACGCGGGCGTCATGGCGGCGGGCAAGGCGACGTTCGGCGACGCGGCGCGTGCGTGCGCGGCGTCCGTCATGTCTTGTCTTGGGTTGTACTCCGATGGCGCCATGGCTCCGCGACGCCGAGACGACACACACACGCGGTGACGAGCGACCCGGTACACCTCGCCCGCGACGCCAAGCCAACTCCATCACACACCGCCCGCGCAGGCCCGAACGTGCTCCTGAACTACGGCGCGTCCGACGCGCTCGCGCGGGTCGCGCGCCTCGCCACCGGCGCGTCGATCATCTTCGGCTTTCCGCTCGTGTTCAGCGGCTTCTACGACTCGGCGACGCGGCTCTTGCCGCCGGCGTGGGAGAAAACGCTCCAGAAGCGGCGCGGCGCGGAACGGACGCTAGGCTCGCTGTGTTTGGTCCTGCTCACGGCGCAGGTCGCGCTCGCGGCGGGCGACATCGGCCTGCCCGCGGGGCTCGCCGGGTCCCTGCTCGGCGGCTTCGTCGTGTACGTGCTGCCGGCGATGATCCGCTGGCCGACGGCCGGCGCGGCGGGCCGGGCCGGCTGCTTCGGCCTCGCCTTCCTGGGCGTCGCGCTCGGGCTGCTCGGGGCGCAGCAGACGCTCGCGGCGTACGGGCTGCTGTAGATCGTTCGGTGTTTAGTCTCATTCTAAGGAAGTAGTTTCGGCCGAAACTTCAACATCAAGTTCGGAAGTTCTGCCCATTATGCCGCGTGCCCATGCCGGTTTCGTGCGCGCGGAGTTGCAAGCGCACTTACCTGTACTGCTGCTGCCAAATCCAGCGCTCGAGCGCACCGCGGCAGCCTCGCAAGGGCAGTATTTCTCAATTGTCGGGATGGGGCCGGGGGGGTGCGTCGAGTTTTTGGCGGGCAAAAAAAATCTCCGTATGGGATTCGAACCCATGTTGTTTATCCGAAATACTTATCGGTATGAGAATTTCATAGAATCAAAACCTAAAGTGATCGATGGCCGCGAAATTTTCTTCACGGGAACCACTACACTAACAGAGAAATTTGGAATAACGTGTTGGCACACGTGATTAAGTTGGAAACCCGCACGTTCAAAATGTATTTAAATTAATTGATCTCTGAGAGCATCAACCTGCCTATTACTCGAGACGCGACGAAGCAGCCATTTTGCTCCCACTGGATTGCCGGTTGGAACGCGCTGCGCTGCACGCGCAGCGCTCTGGTTTCCTGAGCCGCTTTTTGAGCGCAAATTAACGTCGGAGAGCAAAAATGGCCCTCACCAACCTGAAACGCCTCCTCATAGCCAATAGGGGAGAAATAGCGTGCCGCGTCATCAACAGCGCGCGGGCGCTGGGCCTCGAGACCGTGGCCGTGCACAGCGAGGCGGACGCGCGCGCGAAGCACGTCGGGTTCGCCGACGTCGCCGTGCAGGTCGGCACGGGGTCGGCGGCGACGACGTCCTACCTCGACGGCGACGCGGTGCTCGCGGCCGCGCGCGCGACGGGGGCCGACTGCATCCACCCGGTCCGCACGCGGCGTCTGGCGAGGCGCCTTCGAAGGGCCGCGGCGACGGCGTGCTGTTGGGCGGCGCGCTTGTAACTGCGTCTGCTCGATGGCGTGGCGTCTCTCGCAATAGTCCTCAGGATACCCTACGCAGGGCTACGGCTTCCTGTCCGAGAACGCGGCCTTCGCCCACCGCTGCGCCGAGCACGGCATCACCTTCGTGGGCCCGCCGGCGACGGCGATCGAGGCCATGGGCGACAAGGTCGAGAGCAAGAAGATCGCGGAGGCGGCCGGCATCTCGGTGATTCCCGGCTTCAACGGCGTCGTGGCGTCGGCGGCGCACGCGGTGGCCGTGGCCGAGGACATCGGCTACCCGGTCATGCTCAAGGCGAGCGCCGGCGGCGGCGGCACGGGCATGCGCGTCGCCCGGGACGCGCGCGAGGTGGCCGAATGCTTCGTGATCGCCACGGACGAGGCGATGAAGAGCTTCGGGGACGACCGGCTATTGGTGGAGAAGTTCGTGGCGGCGCCGCGCCACATCGAGATCCAGCTCGTGGCCGACGCCTTCGGGAACGTGGCCTGCTTCCCGGAGCGCGAGTGCTCGGTCCAGCGCCGCAACCAGAAGGTGGTGGAGGAGGCGCCGTCGCCCTTCGTGCACGCGCGGCCCGAGCTCCGGGCCCGCATGCAGGCGGAGGCCGCGCAGCTCGCCAAAGCCGTGGGCTACACGAGCGCGGGCACGGTCGAGATGCTCGTGGACGCCACCAGTGCCGACTTCTACTTCCTGGAGATGAACACGCGGCTGCAGGTCGAGCACCCGGTGACCGAGGCTATTGCGAACGAAGACCTCGTGGCGCTCATGCTGCGCGTCGCGGACGGGCAGGCGCTGCCGGACCACGTCATCGGCAGCGTGCCGCCGGTGGGCTGGGCCGTCGAATCGCGGATCTACGCCGAGGACGCGTCGCGAGGCTTCGTGCCCTCGACCAGCTCCCTCACCGCCTACGCGGCGCCGCCGGCCGCGGTCGCATTTACGCACGCGGGCGACGTCCGCGTCGACGCGGCCGTCGAGGACGGCAGCGAGGTGGGCATCCACTACGACCCCATGATCTCCAAGGTCGTCACGCGGGGGGCGACCCGGGAGGCCGCGCTCGCCGCGGCGCGCGACGCGCTCGACGCCTACGTGGTCGAGGGCCTGGTGCACAACGTGCCGTTCTGCCGGGACGTGTGCGGGCACGCCGCCTTCCGGTCGGGCGACTACACGACGGCTTTCATCGACGAGCACTACCCCGCCGGCCTCGACGAGGGCAAGGTGCTCACGACGCTGCCGCCGGACACGGCGTGTGAACTGGCCTGCCTCGTCGTCGGCATCGACGCGGCCGCGCGCGCCACGCGCGGCGAGCTCGAACTGAGGGGCCCCCAGGTCGTGGTGCTGCGGGCGGCGCGCGCGGATGCGGAACTGACGTTGCACGTGGACGGGTCCGACGGCGCGTACACGGTCCTACACGATGGGGAGGAACGTGCAATCCGGCTGGAGGACGCCGTCTGGGCCGCGCCGCTCGCGGACCCGCTGGTCCTGAGCGGCGGCCGCGTCGCGTGCCAGTACGTCAACTCGCGTCCGCTGCCGGGCTTCGACCACGCGCTGCGCGTGCGCGGCGTGCGTGTCGACGCGGCCATGCGCTCGCCGCGGGAGCACGCGCTCGCGAAGCACGCGCGGCCGGCGGCGGAGGAGGCGCCGCTCGCGGGCCTCGCGTGCCCGATGCCGGGCACGCTCCTCAGCTTCGCCGTCGAGGCGGGCGCCGCCGTCGACGCGGGCGAGCCGCTCGCCGTCGTCGAGGCCATGAAGATGCAGAACGTATTGAGGGCCGAGACGCGCGTCGTCGTGGACGAGCTCTGCGCCGACGTCGGGGATGTGGTGGCCGCGGACCAGGTGCTGATGACCTTTGTGGTGGGCCCCCCTAATTAACTACGTGTGTACTACTACTAGTGTTTCGTTTCACAAAACATTACGACTCCCCCCTCGCAGCGTCCCCGGCCGAGAACGCGCTCTCGAGGCCCGCGACGAACGGCGACAGCGCCGCGGCGCGGTGCCGCCGCGCCGCCGCGAGGTGACTATGCAACTCCGCCAGCGCGTACCGCTCGTCGCCCGACAACTCGGGATGGAAGACGTCCAGGTGGAGCAGGTACACGTCCTCGGACGCGTGCTCGTTGTGGGCCGAGTGGAAGAAGGTCGTGTCGCAGACCGTGGCCTTGCCCGCCTCCCACTCCATCCGGGCGCCGTCCACGACCATGTGGCCGGACCCCTCGAGCGTCACATGGCACGTGAGCGCCCATGGCACGCGGTCCGAGTGAGCGTGGATCGAGTGACTGGCCCGCTGCCGCGCGACGCATCGCCGCCGCGGCGCGAGGGGCGCGCCCCGGAGCGCGCGCGCTATCCTAGGGAAGGCGCGCGGCGAGACGTCGACCATGCCCCACCCCGAGTCGTAGGCGCCGTCCCTTCCGTACGTGTCGACCCACTTGCTCTCCCGGAACGTCGTCGCCTGTGACCGCACCTCGTCGCGCAGGTCCTCGTATTGATTCACAATCGGTTCCAGACAGTCCCAATCTTCAGTCGACACGTCCCAGACGGGCCGGGCCGTAAGTCCGGGATAAGTCTGCTGGCACTCCAGTAAGCGCCGCCCGCCCAGGTCCTCGCGCACCTCCTCCTCGAGGCTCGTGCGCCGGTTTTCGCAGTACGCCTCGAAGCGCGCCAACGCCCTGGGCGCCGCCGCGTCGGGCGCGCCGTACACGACCCGCCGCAGGTCGCGCCACGTCTCGCCGTCTATGTCGTCGAGGGCGTCCTGCCACTGCGTCGCGCGGAGGCCGGTCCGGCGCCGCGGTGGTGGCGTACCGTGGAGGCCTAGTGCCGGTGCTGTCAAAAGGAGGAGGCCTAAATGTAGCACTGCTGCATTCATCATGTGATACAGCAGCTGGCTGTTTGCAAAAGGCTGGCACAACGTAGCGATTTGATTCCTGTCGAACTATGCTCACGATATCACTGCAGCTTCACCTTGCTTGAACTCGGTGGCTCCTCTCACCTGCGGCCATGCGTGAACCCAGTTAGTGAAACCCGCGCGAATTGTTCAGAGTCCCAGAGATTTATAGCACAGTCCGAGGGGGTTGGCTTGGTTTAGAGAGGCCCAGGAGCCGGTGCACCCGCTCCAAGTTACAAAAACCCGTCGGCCACAGTTTATTTGCCGCCGCGCGAAGCCGAGTAGAGGACCTTACTTTGGGAAGTATTGGCGTCAAGAGCAGCGTTGCCACAGTACGCACACAGTGACAGCGTACTGCGTGCGCAAAAACCGTGCGCGGCAAAGCCAACGAGGCGTACAAAACCGTTTTACCATGGAAGCCGCCGCCGATGCGCGGGCCAACACGACGCCAAGAAAGCTCGCGCGGCAGCGCCGCGCCCTCAAGCCGACCGGCTCGTCCAACGCCGCCGTGACCGGGTCTTCTGCCCTGAAACCGACCGGCGCGACCGGCGCGACCGGCGCGACCGGCGCCGCCGTCGCGACGGAGGCGTCGCCCGCCGCCACTGTCGTGACCGAAGCGGCGCTCCGGACGTTCTACGCGACGCACAACCCGGCGAACACGGCGCCGGACCGCCTCAAGACGGTGCTCACGCACTACGACGGGAGGCACGACGCGCTCCTCCGCGACCTGAGCAAGCGCTATGGCGCGGCCGCGTCCGCCGCGCTCTGCGCCGTCGGGCAGCAGCTCTACCGCGGCGAGAACGCCGCGCCTCTCCCGGCCTCCAGCCCGCGCCGCCGCGGCTGGTCGCCGCCGGGGTGGTCGCCCGTCAAGCCGCCGCGCGCCGCCGCGACGATCACGAGCCCGCACCGGCCGCGCGCCGCGCCGGCGCCGCTCCGGGCGCCGCGCCGCCGCTCGTCGGCGGGGTCCGCGCCGGAGGATGTGCTGCCGACCGTGCCGGCGCCGGAGTTGGAGGTGCCGACGGCCTCCTTGAAGCCGGAAGTCAAGGCGGCTTCCTCGACGGAGTTGGTGGAGACGGCGTCCGTCCGGCACGTGCCGGAGGTGTCGCCGCCCAAGGTCTGGCCGCCGTCCATCAACCTCGCCGAACGCATCGCCCGGGCGGTCAAGGCGCGCTTCTTCTGCGACGCGTCGGTGACGGCTACCGTGGAAATGGTGAACGCCGCCACCTCGCCGATCACCGTGCCGGGGGCCGCCACGTTCGTCGCGACTGGCGCCGCCACGTTCGCTGCGACTGGTGCCACCGGGTTCGCCTCGACACCGCCGCGACACCGCCGCGGCGTCGTCGCCGTCGCGGTCGCCTGCGTCGGCGCCGCCCTCCGCGCGGGCACGGCGCCCCTCGCCAAGCATTCCAAGATCGCCGCGTGGCCGGAGCGCGTCGCGGCGGGGGGCTGTGTTCTCGTTCCCGAGCTCATCGCCTGTGCGCCGCCCGCGCCGCCGCCGCCGCCGCGATTGGCGCCGCTCCTCCTTGGGAAACCGAAGGGCGTGCTCGCGAAACGCGTGCGAACGGTCCTCCGCCGCGCCGTCAAGCCGGCTCTGATCGCCCTCGCGGTGGCGCCCATCGGGCCGATCTGGGCGTGGCGCCTGGGACGCCTCGCCCGCGCGTCGCCGGCCGTCGCGCCGCTCACGCAGCCCCAGGCGTTCGCCGCGTATTGGGTCTGCGGCGCGGCCGGATACGGGGTGTGCGCGCTGGTGGGCCTGTGGTCCTAGGGCATAAGTGATGTTGAAAACAGTGAGCTGGAGCCGTGACTCGGCGTGAGCTGGACAAGGAGCTCTAGCCTAGATGAGCGATGAGGACGTTTGTTTGATTTTTGTTACGGTGCTAGGACTAGTGGACGGGGCCCGGGGGGAGACACCGCGCGCCGATTTGTTGACGGGTTTTCGGGTTTTTCTCAATTACAAAACGGGTTTGACGGATTGTCGCGCGTGTTGGCACCCAGGTGTGCTCAATCAAGCTAGTGTAAAGCTCTTATTATTATTAGCCCAGTGTGTTTTCAACAAGCGGTCGGTATCAAAAGCGCCTGACTGCAACGCTGCAAAAGTGTTGGACACTTCTGGCTGCACCCCTGGACACTACTGTAGCACTGCATCGTAAGCCTACTGGTTCGTTTGGCGTAGTGCTCTAGCTGGCATTAGAAAATGGCAGAGTCCTACGCACGAATGGATAAGGGCGCCGCCGACGGCGTGAAGACGTCGGGCGCCGCCACCGCGGCCGTGGCCGAGGGCTGGGCCCGCGTGCGAGACGACTCAACTGGTGTCGAGTGGGCCGTCTTCGTGCTCGACGGGAAGACCTATCGCCTCGCGGCCGAGGGCTCAGGACGACCGGCGCTCGTCGCCGCGCTCGACGAGGCCGCGGTAAGCTTTTGTGGCCTTCTCGACGGCCCGCCGAATGCGCGGAAATTCTATCACCTCTTATACGTCGGCGCGAGCGTGGGAATCATCAAGCGCAACAAGGCGCAGCTGCAGAAGAACGCGGTGTTCAACGCGATGCCCGGCGCGGCCGGCGAGGCGCAGCTCCCCCCGGACGGCAAGACGCCGGAGGGGCTCGCGGAGCTCCTCGTATAAATGTTGTGTGTTGGCTAGTACAAGTCACGGGCATGATCAAGCCTAACTTATCCGTGGACATCGGGGTCGTTCCGCATCGCGGCGGCAGCCCACAAAACCCGAAAGTTAGCCTCGGCGCTGCGCTGCATCTGGCGCTGTGGGCGCTTTAACGTTCAGGGGCAGCAAAGTTAACCTCGGCGCTGCATCTGGCGCTGTGGCGCGCTTTAACGTTCAGGGGCAGCCCCATGGGGCAAGATGGGGACGCACCGCCCCACAAGGCGTTCGCCTACCTCCACGGCCTGCCCGTGCCCCTCGAGGAGGTCTGGTCGTGGCTGGCCGCGGACCAGCCCTTGGACGTGACCGTGGTGCGCGACGAGACGGACTGCGCGGCGCAGGCGGCGCGGCGCGAGGCCCGGCTCCATCTGCAGCACAGCCTCGAGGAGGTGGGGGCGCTCTTCGGCGTCGACGACCGCCACGCGCACCGGGGGCGGGACCATCGCGCGCCTCCGCCAAAGCCGTGGTTCGAACGACGCGGGCCGAGCGCCGCCGCCACGAGCGAGCTGGAGTACGCGCGCGTCGCTCAGCTCCCGCGCGACGTCCGCGACGAAGCCAGGGCGCGTAAAACGTGGACGGACCGGCGCGTGTGGCGGAGGGAGCAGGCGTGCCAAGCCTGGTCGATAAGCCAGACGATCGATAAGCTCGCCAAGCCCGTACGCCTGCGACCGCCGGTCGAAGCGCGGCCGCTGCCGCGGCTGCCGCCGCCGTTCTGCCCCTCGAGCGGCGATACAATAGAGTGGGTCCGGCGGCCCGCGGCCGCGTGGACGACGCGGGCGCCGCCGCGCGTCGAGGCGCCGCCGCTGTCGCCAGCGGAGAAGGAGGACCGAGCGGCGCGGGCCGCGGCGCAGCGCGCGGCGGCGGCGCGCATGGCCTCGCCGCGCGCGCCCAAGCCGAGAACACCGTCGCCGACGAAGACGCGCGCGCCCGTCGCGAGGGCCGAGCCGTACCCCGACGACTTCCAGCAGCGGGCGGGGCCACCAGAGAACGACGTCGCGGCCCAGGCGCCCGCGCCGGAGCCGCCGTCGGACCCGCTGGCCTGCGAATCGTACGGCGACGACTTCGCCGTGGCGGCGGCGCCAGAAACCGAGCCGGCGGCGCCGCCGTCGGATCCCGAGAGCATCGTCGGGGCGCCGGCGCCCGCTCCAGAGCCGAAGCTCTCGCGGCCGCCGTCGCCGACGCCGTCGGACCCACTGGCCACCGCCGAGCCGTCGCCGTCAGATCCGCTGGCCACCGCCGAGCCGGAGCCGTCGGACCCGCTGGCCACTCCTGAGCCATCGTACGCCTGCGAGTCGTACGCCAGGGCGCCCGAGCCGTCGCAGGACTCGTACGCCGCCGACTTTACGAGCGAGCCCGCCCCGGCGCCGTCGCCGCCGTCGGAGCCGTCGCGGGAGCTCGATCCCGAGCCGCTCGAGTCAGAGCCGGAGCACGGCTTACAGACCCGGCCGTCACAGGTTTCCTACGGGTCGTACTCCTCGGACTTCGCGGCCTCCGCGCCGGCCTCCGCGCCGCGGACGCCGCCGGTGTCGCCAGGGGAGTTCTTCGACGCGCCGGGGTCCGCGGAGGCACCGCGGGAGCCCTCGCCGGAGCCCTCGCCGGAGCCCTCGCCGGACCCGGAGCCAGAGTCGGATCCAGCCCGTATACCGGCGCTGGCGTTCTACTGGCTCGCGCGGCGCGAGGCCGAGGGCGACGACGTGGCGCCGACCAGCACGCACTCGCCGGGCCGCGGCCTCGTTTCGGTTTTGGCGCGACGCGCCTTCGCGCCCGAGTCGCCGCCTGAGATGGCACTCGACGTGGGCGAGCAGGTCCTCATCCTCCTCTCCGAGTACGAACCGTCCCCGGGCTGGATCTTCGCGGCGGGCACCTCGGAGGCGGGCTACGTACCGCGCACCTACCTCGATGTCGGCTCCGCGGAGTAAAATAATTCACAGTTACTAGTAGGGCGCCGAGGCACTCTCCGCGGCCACGGCGTCGCGCCGCGCGTAGAACAGCACGTACGCGGCCGACGACCGGACGTCCTCGGCCAGCACCTCGACAACAGAAGAGTCGTCGCACCGCAGCCAGGGCCCCGGCCCGCCCACGCTGAATAAATCGCGCGCGAACGCCGTGTAGTGGCCGTAGCCCGCGGCGCCGAAGTGGTTCACGACGCCAAAGAGGTCGTACACCAAATCTTCCCGGCCGCTGTCGCCGCCCGCGTGCGCCACGTGGGGCGCCAGGTCCAGCCCCTCCAGTGGAAAGTCCACGTAGCGGTCCACCTTGCGCGTCGACCGCGCGAAGCGTTTCAAGGCGACGACCAGGATCGGGGGGGCGCGCCAGACGGCGATGCGCTTCGTCGCGCGGCCCATCGTTTGGCAGCCCCTGCAGCGCCACGCCTCCTCCTCCAAAAGCGTCTCCGGGGACGTGAACCGCCGCAGGCACCCGCGCAGCGAGAGCGGCGCGACACGCGGCGCGTACGGGAGGTGCAGGCCCGAAAACGGGTCGCAAGTGTCCACCTCGCGCGCCGCGCGCGCGAGCGCGCGCCGCGACCGCCGCCGCGCGGCGCGCGCGCGGCGCCGCCGCTCCAGCG
>Ga0302122_10002013_pt1 | contig 12838 bp, 7 predicted proteins | sample CB21_SCM_MG_FD_203115 | JGI IMG/M metagenome (GOLD analysis project Ga0302122, IMG submission 203115) | Marine microbial communities from Western Arctic Ocean, Canada - CB21_SCM | ecosystem: Environmental > Aquatic > Marine > Oceanic | place: Canada: Western Arctic Ocean | collected 2017-09-28
CGCAAAACCTACTAGGGCCTGTGTGCCCCGTACCGTTAACGGTACGGGGCATGCGCGAGGTCCAGACTAATAATATTCAGACCCGAGCGTGGGCAGTCCAAAGTACGCTTCTCATGATGTATATGTCATCTACTTGGTTTTCACTATAGGTGGGGTAGTATGGGTCCCAACGAGACCGCTAGTACGCTTCCTGGGCGCCCTCGAGTAATTACCGTATTTGACGGTAGTGGGTGCTGTCGAGCCCAAATAAAACACATTTTTGGGATGCGGGAAGGCTCTCGGACTCCCTCCGGGTCAGGTCTGATGGTGGGTAGTCGCCTACACCGCATACGCAGGTGCTTGGAGCATCCCATAGCTCTCAAAGCTCTGGATCTCATCCACAGGCTATTCATGCTAAAATATGCTGGACAGCTGAGAGAATTGGTAGATCTATAATGATCCAAGCGGCGGCGCATGCGGTCTAGGCGATTACGCACGTCTATTACCGACCCTAAGTGACCCCAGAGAGACCTCTGGACCACGAATCGGCCGCATTCCACTGGTGCAACTGACCACTTCAGCACCTCGTTTCAAGAAATTATTTTTTATGCCCTCCAGTAAGTGTCCCATCGATCTCTTTGGACCAGTATCTAACCGAACGATACTAAAACAACTCCATGTCGCGTTTCACAACTCGCAAAGGACGGACGGGTTTCTCAGCAAGTCGTTACATTTTTGGCATCAGCGCGCCGGCCGTCTACGCGGTGCAGCGCGAGGTACCAGCACACGGACGCAGCACGCAGCCACACATAGCTCCACGCGTAGCCGCGCGCCGCAATTTAGCACGAAGACCGCGTGTGAACGTTTCGGCTGCTCCAACGTTGACGCCGTCCGCGGTAGAACAAGCCGCCGCGCGGACCCCACTACACAAGGCGCCATGGCGGCCGAAGAAGGACACGGCCAGTGCGTCTGCTGCTCCGCCGCGCACACGGCCGGAGAGCCCGGCAAGGCCTTCCCGTGCTGCAGCGCGACATACTGCCCGTCCTGCGCGGCAGAGACAATTGAGAACGAGTGCTGCGCTGAGTGCTTCAAGGACATAGACAAGGAGCGGCCATACGACGCCGCGCCGGCGCCGCCGTCGCCGACGCCGACGCCTTCGGAGACGCCGACCGAGCCGTCCGCGCCGCCGCGGCACGTCCGCGCCGCGACGACCCGAGCGTTGAGAGAAGAACGGAAGCGCCTCGAGACCATCCAGCGGCGCGGGGAGCGCGTCGCCCAGAATTCTGACATCGGGGCCGTGGACCTCGCCGCCGGCGGCGCGTGCCCGGCGCCGGAGGACGTGCGCGCCGTGTTCGAGCGCGACGAGAACCTGGCCACCCCCGACGTCCTGCACTTGCTCCAGGACGCGCACACGGCGCTCAGCCGCGAGCCGAACGTCGTCCACCTCCAGGCGCCGCTCCTGACGATCGGCGACATCCACGGCCAGTTCGGCGACTTGATACGGTTGTGCCACGGCGACGGCGACAACGGCGAACTTCTGCGCGCGCGGCGCGCGTGCGGCGCGCCGGACGCGCTCGCGCGGCCGCCGCGGATCGACGACGAGAGCGGCGACGACGCGGACCTCGCGGGACCCGGCGGCGAGGACAAGGTCGGGTCGCTACTCTTCCTGGGCGACTACGTGGACCGGGGCGCCCGGTCCTGCGAGGTCCTGTTCTATCTCCTCGCGCTCAAGGTGCGCTACCCGTGGCAGGTGCACCTGCTCCGCGGCAACCACGAGTCGCGGAACTGCACGGGCCACTTCGGCTTCCGCGACGAGTGCATCCGCAAGTACGGGCCCCACGTGTACCACAAGTGCTGCCAGGTCTTCGAGGCGATGCCGCTCGGCGCCATCGTGACCACGGCGCGCGGCGGCGTCTTCTGCTGCCACGGCGGGCTCGGACCGGACCTGCAGCGCGTCGCGGACCTGGACGCCATCGACCGGTTCGTCGAGCCCCAGGACTCGGGCCTGCTCTGCGACATCCTGTGGGCGGACCCGCGCCGCGACGACGACGACGCGGCCCGCCGGACGACGCTCGCGTCCTTCGACAAGAACCCGATGCGCGGGTGCTCGGTGGTCTTCGGCGAGACGGCCGTGGACCGCTTTCTGGCGCGGAACCAGCTGCTGGCCATGATCCGGGCACACGAGTGCCAGGTGGCGGGCCTCGCGCAGGACTTCGACGACACGGACATGCCGTTCCGCAGCTCGGGCGAGTTCGAGCACTTGGACGGCGAAGACCGGCCGCGGACGTGGCTCGCGCGGGTGACCACGGTCTTCAGCGCGGCCGACTACTGCGGGAACCGCGGCAACCTCGGCGCCGTCCTCGTTGTGGGGTGGAACGCGTGCTCCGCGGTGGCGTACGAGGCCTGCTCGGACCCGCGCGACTTCCTGGTGCCGGCGCCGGCCGCGGACGGCGAGCTCACGGCGGCGGCGGTGCTCGACGCGCAGGCCAAGGCGCCGTTCATGCCGACGACGGTCGTGGGCTTCGCCGACGCGGCGCGGGGCCTGCAGGCGCGGCCCGGCGCGACGCCGCGGAAGCCGTGGCGCTGGTCGTCGGGCGGCGCGCGCCGCCGGTCCGTCGACGCCCTGTCCCCCGAGGCGAAGTTCGTCTCGCGGCGCTTCGCGGCCGCGACCCGCAGCAGCGCCATCAGCGAGGTCAACCCGCGCGTCCTGGGCCGCCTCGTCGCCGAGGGCGCGGTGCTGAACGACTCGGCCGTCGCCGCCTTCGCGACCCGCGCGCCGTTCGTCGACTCCGGGGCCGGGGCGCTGGCCGCGGAGGGCCGGGGTAAGGTCGTCATCCTCCGGTCGCGCTTCGGCGGCAACCAGGCGGACGGCGAGCTCGCGGCGCTGCGGGCGGATATGCGCGCCAACCGCGACGGCCGGGAGAACGCGCCGCCCGCGCCCGCGACGCCGGCCCTCAACAAGGCCAAGGCGCGCTACGCCGCCGCGATGGCGCCGGCGACGCCGCTCCAGCGCCGGGGCTTCGCCGACGACGAGCTCCACGCCCTGAAGACGATCTTCGCGATGTTCGACCAGGACGGGGAGGGGCAGCTCTCGAGGCCGGACCTCCACGCCTACGCGGAGGCGGTCGGCGAGTACGTGTCGTCGCAGGACGTCGACGCCGTCTTCAAGTGCCTGGGAGGGGGCACGGAGGGCAACGCGACGATTGGCCTCGAGGAGTGGGTCCTCTTCGCCGCGAAGATGAAGGCTTCGTGGGACTTCGACTCCGCGCCCGCGACGCCGGTCTCGCCCGTGGCGGGAAGGACGCGGTCGCGGACGCCGGCATCGCGCGTGGCGGCGTAGGGCTGGTCGGAGTTTAAGTAGACAGTCGTTACCATATATCTTCCGAGTCGGGGAATACCATCGGCGCGGGAGGCGTCTCCGGCTCGTGCTGCGGCAGAGACGCGTGCCGCGAGACGGCGTGCAACGGCGGCAACCGCGTCGCCGGTTCGCGCAGCAGCGAGGGCGCGTGCCGCGCGGCGGCGTCCAGCGGCGGCAGTCGTGCGGAATCAACGATGTCCGCGCCCTCCGCTCGCAACGGCAGCCGCGTGGGATCGACGGCGTCCGCGCCCTCGCCCGCGCGCAGCGAGGTCGTGTACGCGGTGCAACTCCGGTCCATGTACGTCAACGCCCGCTCGAGGTTGCCATTCTCGCGGCAGTGGGCCGCGAGTTGGCGCAGGAATTGGGCCTCCTCCGCGTGACGGCCGCCGTAGATTTTCCCTCGCAATTGCGCAGCCTCCCTATACAACCGCTCCGCCACGTCCAGCTCGCCGGCCCGTGCGAGGCCCGCGCCCAAAGAAGCCAGCTGCGCCGCGAGGCCGCCCGCCGCCGACACCGCATCAGCCGCGTGCTGGGCGTCGCCCGCCTCGCGCGCGGCGAGCGCGTGCTTTGCTCGCGCACACGCGCGCGCGCGGGCGGCGTACTGGTGGCGTTCGCGCTGATCCTCCGACCGCCGGCGCGTCGCCGCCTCGTTTATTCGCCGCACCACGGCCTCGGTCTTTCGTCGTTCGGCATCCACAGTGAGCGTCGCGCGCTCAGCGCGAGCCGCCTCGCGCTTGAGCGCCGCCTCGAGTTTGGCCGTTTGTTCTGCCGTTTCACCTTCATCGGCGCGCGGCATCGACCGTAGGCTCGCGGCCTCGTCCTCGAGCGCTTGTCGCGCAGCCCGTTCCGCCTCGAGTTCGCTCGTGAGCGCCGCGAAGGCCGCAAGGTCGACGTCATCTCCGCTCTTCCGCGCCTGCTCGAGCTCTGACGTCAACGCGGCGATCTCGGCGGACGAGATTTGTTGCGCGGAGGCGAGCTCGTCGCGCGCGGAGGCCAAGGCCGCTTGCGCCGCCGCGAGCGCGTCCCCCGCAGCCGGGTCGCTCGCCGCCGCCGCGGCCTGAGCCTCGGCGGCGTCCGCGCGTCGCGTGGCCGCCTCGAGGCGCGTCTGCAGATCGTCCCGGTCCTTCGCGAGCGCTTTCTGCGCCACCAACGCAAACGCCCCCGCCTGCGCGGCGCCCTCCTTCGCACCGGTCGCTTTCGCGTCCGTGACGGCGGCCTTGGTCTGTTTTCTGGAGGCGGCCGCCGCGGCTTTGAGCTCTTTAACCTTGTCCTCATGCGTCTTCTGGTCCGCTGCGCGCTGCTGCTTCTCCGCTTCCAGCTCTTCCATCATCGCGGCGAGGTCCTTTTCCAATTGCTTTTTGGTCACCATGGTGGCTGTTGGGGGCTGCCCCGCGCCAGGACCCAAAGGCTGTGAGCTCGGCGCTGCATGCGAAACCCGCGCGTTTTATCGAGAGCATCCGCCGTGCTGTGAACTCGTAAACGCTGCCCTGCGCACGTCGGCAGCCGTGAACTCGTGTCGGCAGCATGGCATCGAAGCTCCGACGGCCCGCCGAGGCCTGGGACAGCGACAGGAAGGAAATAGCGGACCGGCACCGGCAGGAGAGGGACGAGCTGAACGCCAGTGGCGCGCGCAAAGGAATGCGATGGAGGCGCGGCACTGCGTCGAGTTGCGCACCCACGATGCCGCCGCCGCCGCGGACAAGGAGGCGACGACGAGCGACCGCAAGCGCGCGCGGCGCCGCGACCGCGTCGGGACGGCATGCTGCGTCTGCAAGCAGCCGGTCGTCGAGGATCACTTTGAAGCCTGCGACGGCTGCGACACGGTGCGGTGTATGTTCGACGACGATGAGGTGTTATCACCGGCCCTCGACAAGCTGTGGGCGGCCCACGTAGCGGCGGAGGCCCGCAGACTCCTGATGTGTCAAGAGCTCTGCCACTTTTACAACGGGACGGCAGATAGCTGCCGCCGAGGCGACCGTTGTCCGTTCCGGCACACCCACCTCGACGTGCCGTACGAGGCGGACCCGATGACACGCTATCAACTCCAGCAATCGGTGCAGTCGTGGCCCACAAGCGAGTGTTGCGGAAAAACATACTGCGAGGGCGTAAAATGCGACCACGATAAATGCTGGACGTGCTACGATATAAGTGGCGAGATCCGGTGCTGCAAGTTAAAAGACGGCGGCTTGCTTCTGTCGCAGTGCCTGGACTGCGCCGAGGCCGTGGCCGAGAACAGGCGGGACGAAGAGCGCGAGGAGGCACGTCACGAGGACCGGCGGCACTATTACGACTCGGCATATCCCAGGTGAGGCGGCGGCTCTGAAACGGCTAAAGATTTTGTGTGTTGTATCTAACCAGCGCGGCGGCGTTAAAACCATGACATTATTAGACTAGTAGTACAGACGCTTCGAGGCGGCGAGTTCCGCGCCCTCTAACACAGGCGTCAGCGAGAAGGTACCAACGACGAAGTACTTCTCGCGGAAGAACGGCGGCCCCCGCCGCTTGACGCTAATGGGGCCCTGGTCCACGTACAGCTTCTCCTCGCCCGGCAGGTAGCCAGCGGTCGGGTCCCGCGCGCCGCCCGGCAGCTGCGCTTCAACGCGCGCGACGGCCGCCGTCGCCGCAGCGAGGGCGTCGCTTTTCTTCGCAAACGAAAAAAGGTTTTTCGGGTCGTCCTTGAGTTCATCGACGGCCGCCTGCGCCGCGCGCTGTGCCTGCTTCGCCGGCAGGAGGCCGCGGCGCGCGTCGGCCACGGCGGCCGCGTCGAACGTCGAGGACGTGAAGAAGAGCCTCTCCGCTGGGAGGGCGACGCCGCGACTCTCCACGTCCGTCGCCCGCGAGAAGTCGAGCCAGAAGCGCAGCACCGCCGGCGCCCGGTCCTTGGCGAGGATCCACGCGCCGTCGCCGACAAGGACCTCTTTTCGGCCCGTGATCTCTGTATAAAACGACGGCTCCGGACTACAGCGCGACTGCTCGCGCTTACCGAGGAACGGCTCCGACGCGTCGGCCGCGGCGCCATCATCAAACTCGACCTGCGTCTGCAGGAAGAAGCGCGCCCCGTTCGCTGCCCAAGTCTCGGGCATCGACGTGCCCGGCTCGCGGCCGAGCTTGAGCGCCACGTTCCATTTGGCCAGCGCGTCGATTGTGGTAAGGAGGCAGAGCGGCGCCAGGCGTCGGATGAGCCCGCCGCGGTCGGCCGACCGGCTGCGCATCCGGGCGCGAAGCATGAATGGGTCCTGCTCTGCTCTCACGGCGATGAATGCGGCTCGCACTGGCGCTGCACGTGTTGTGAGTTTTGTACGAAACCCGTACGGCACAGGTTGGAGATGCCCATTTTGGGTCGAGGTGGAAAGCAAGAAATAAAGGATGCCCGGGTAAAACGTGCGCGCCCGGAATTAAAGACAGATACTAAGTTTTAAGCGGCCCCCTAATAGCGTTGCCGGTAGCCTCCCCCCCCGTATCCAGCAGAGTATGGCCGGTGGTGCTTTTTGCCGTAGCTGTGGCCGCCGCCGCCGTAGCGGTTCCCGTAGTTGCCGGCCGACGAGAACGGGGCCCGCGGGGACGCCACGGGCGGCGACGAATAGCGGTGCCGCGGCGAGAACTGCGGCGACCGCGGCGTCGCCTCGCCGTCCGGGATCTCGACCACCGCGCCTCGCGGCACGACGAGCCCGTCGTAGTGCACGCCGCCGCAGTAGAGCACGTCGACGCGGCCGCGCGCGGGCCGGTCCGGCGCGTCGAAGCGCGAGATGCGCTTGAACGGGTGGCGCGCGCCCGCCGGCGACCGCTCATAGACGTGCACGTCGACCCGGAACTTGCGCGCGCACGCGGCCATCTCGATGCCGCCGCCCCAGCCGCCGATGCGCATGCGGCCCACGTAATGCGGCACCGACTGGTTCGCGTCCCAGAGGACCCACTCGCGCACGGGCGAGTCCGCGATCTTCAAGTCCTCGTTCTTCGCGAGCCAGTCCATGAGCGCCTGCCGGAGCCGCCGGTGGTCGTAGTCCGCGGCGCGCGCGTCGCGCAGGCCGTGCGCCAGCGAGTGGAACAGGCACGAGCCGTCGCCCGGCTGGCGCACGACGCGCGCCTGCCTTAAAACAGCCCGCCCGCCGTCCGCGCCGAGCGCCGCGTGCGGCGCGCGGTCCCGCGCGTCCGGGTGGTCGTCGCGGTCGCCCTTGAAGTAGGGGCACGCCGCCGTCGCGTGCGGGCCGTCGCACTTGTCGCACTTGGGCGCTTTCCCGGGGGCGGGCGCCTTCGTCGGCTTGGCGGCGAAGGCGACGCGCGGCGAAGCAAGGGGCCGCGCGCCGGCGGGCCGCGCGGTCGCGATTCGTTTGGCCATCTCGCTCTCGACGCGGTCCGCGAAGGTGTCGGGGCACGACGCCTGCCGCATCTTCTGCGCGACCCAGGCGCCGTCGTACTCGCCCGGGACAGTGACGCCGGCCGCGCGCGCGCGCGCGAACGCAAGCTCGCAGCGGCGCGCCGCCGTGTCGCGCGCGAGCGCCTCGGGATCGAGCGGCAGTGTAATAGCCGGCCGCGCGTGGGTGTCCAGGCCGAGGACAGCCACGCGGCGCGCCGGCGCCGCGAAGCGCGCGTCCACGCGCCGCGCCGGCGCGTCCTCGCGCGCGCGCTTGGCCGTGGCCGGCGTCGCCTCGTCCTCGGCGGGCCGCTTGAGCGGCGTCGACTGGCTCTGCGTCGGCGGCGGCGGCGCCACGCTCGTGAAGAGGACGTTCGTGGCGTGGCTCGGCCGCGGCGGCGGCGGCGGCCCGTAGACGACGAGCGTCGCGGGCGGCGGCGCCGCCGACGCGACCCGCGCGTCGCGGCTGGCCTTGGGCGCGCCGCAGATCGTCTTCTTCAGAAGCGCGGCGGCGCGGGGGATCATTTTCATACTCGGCATCTTCGGCGTCGGGAAGAAGGACTTCTTCTTCGCGCCGCTGTTCAGGCCCGCGGCCTTGTTGTTGGCGAGGCCGAACGCGTCCCTGGTCGGGCCCGACGCGAGTCCGAACTTCATGGCTTCGTGCGAGGTGCCTCGGCGCTGCGGCGCGACGGCGAGAGCGTCACGTGCGTTTTTCGCTGCGGCGCGGCGATGACGTACGGGCTTTGCTTAGCAGGCGACACTGCGGTTTGCTGGAGGTTTCAAATGCCGCGGCCAGCGCTGGCAATTAGGTGTTGGCGTTGCAGTTGTTCTGGCAGAGCTTCTCCTGATGGCGGTAATGCGCGTTCCTGCACGCAGGCGCAGACGGGCTACCGCGCACGCGATTTTGCTGCGCGGGTTTCGTCTCGTGCAGCAGTGCACTGGTGTGCTTGCCTGGGGCAATTACAAGGCGCATCGGGTGCTCACAGCACAGCCGTCCTCGTCGCCAAACTGCTCTGGACGCCTACGCACTGCTAGTGCTCACAGCACAGCCGTGCTGCCTCTGCATCACAGCTCAGTACAACTACAGCTCTGTACAGCAGTCCGCACATCTGCTAGCTGCTCTATCAACAGCACAACTGGTCTGGTCACCGCGGATGCGCCGCCTCATCGCTGCGATGCTGGCCACCAGCGCGCGCGCTGTGAGCACGGCCTGGTGGAAGTCCATCGGCGCCCCGACGCACGTCTGCGCACCCATGGTGGACCAGAGCGAGCTGGCGTTTAGGGAACTGGCCCGGCGCTACGGCGCGGGGCTGTGCTACACGCCCATGCTGCACGCGGGGCTGGCCGCGGGCGACGACAACTACCTGCAAGGTAAGTTCACGACAAAAAAAGGCGACTGGCCGCTGGTCGCGCAATTCGCGGGCCACGACCCGGCCGTGGTCTGCCGGGCGGCGGAAAGGACGCTCGACCTCGCGGGCCCGCACGTGGACAACATCGTCGCGCTCGATCTGAACCTGGGCTGCCCCCAGCAGATCGCGAGGAAGGGCCGGTACGGGGCGTGGCTGTGGGAGCGCGACGCCGACGCGTGCGTGGCCGTGATTAGGGCGCTGCGCACGAATTTTGGGGACGACCAGCGCGCCATTAGTGGTAAGGTGCGCATCCTGCCGCCCGGCGATGTTGACGCAGTGGCCGAAACCGTGGACCGGTGCTTACGTTTAGCAGACGCCGGCGCGTCCTTGATCTGCGTCCACGGACGAACGCGCGACCAGAACAAGCAGCTCTCGGGGGCCGCGAACTGGGCCTCGATTCGAGCCGTCTGCGACGCCCTAAATGCGCGCGGCGTCGTGACCGTGGCGAACGGCAATGTTGGCGACCTCGGAGACGTCGAGAACGCCCTCGAGGCCACGGGCTGCGACGCTGTCATGTCCTCGGAAGGCTTACTCGCGAATCCCTCGCTCTTCGTCCGCAACCGCGACGGCGACGGCGAGTACGTGGGTGCGCGGCGCCTCGCGCGCGAGTACCTGACGCTGGCCAAAGAGACGGGAGGAGAGCTCTCGGACGCCCGCGGCCACCTCTTCAAGATTCTCCACGGGGGGCTGACCGCGCGCGTGGACCTGCGGACCACGCTCTCGACGGCGCCCTCGCTCGACGCCCTCCATGCTGTAGTGGACGCGCTCGACCACGCGGACCCGGCCGAACTGCTCGAAGCTAGGCTCGACGACCCGGCGGACCGCATGGGCTGGTACTGGCGGCACCGCGTCGCGAAGGACGCCGAGCGCGATCCGGACATCTTAAAAGCGCGCCTCGAGCGCAAGCTCTTGAAGAGCGCGCGGCGGAACGCCGCGAAAAGGCGGATCGGGGCGGTGAGTTAAAAATTGAGTTAACACAGTTTGTAGCAAACACGAGATTTAGGCCGGGGGCGTCTCGAGTGCCGCTGGAAGCCGGGGATTATGAGGCGAGGTAGGTGCCGTTGCGCCCCCCCGTGTCGATTTCTAATTATTATTATGTCCCCCACGAGCCCCCACGAGTCACCCGCCTACTTCTCCGAGCACGCGTCCCACACGAACGTCTTGCGCGGCTTGTGGGCCACTCGCGCGCACCGCGCGAAGTAAGTAAAGTCGGCGAAGGTGATCTGGTTCTTCAGGTCGAAGCCCCGCGCGAGGTGGAAGAATTTCCGTAAAGTGTTCTCGGGCGGGTCCCGCCCGTCGTACAGGGACCGCGCGAGCTCCCGGATCTCCTCCGCGCGCAGCGTGCCGTCCTTGTCCGAGTCGAAGCGGTCGAAGTACGCCCTTAAACCGCCCTCCGACTCCCCCAGGCCCGCCAGCGTCTCCATGAAGGACTGGCGCTGCTTGACCTGGGCGTGTTTGAGGGACCAGTCCCGGAAACCCCTTGGATTCCTTTCCCCGAACGCGTACGAGATGGGCCGCGGCCGCTGTTTATCGATGGCATGTAACAGCGGCGTAAAGACGCGCCAGGCCTCCCGCAACTCGCCCGAACTCACAAACAGCGAAGAATCACCTTTCGTCGCGTTCAGGAACATGCGCTCGTACGCGTCCGCCAAGTAACTTCCACCGAAAGCATTGGCGTAGCGCATGTCCATGCACGTCGGTTCTACGGCCTGCTCCAAGCCGGGTTTCTTCGTATGCGTCTTAATGTAGAGAGCCTCGTCTGGCTGGATCCGACACACCAATTCATTCTTGGCCATGCGATCCACGTGCGGCGCGTTGTACGGTTGTGATTTATATCTCACGCGCACCTCCGCCAACCGTTCATCGAGCCCTTTCCCCGCCTTCATGACGAACGGCACGCCCTTCCACCGCTCGTTGTTGATGTGCAGTACTATAGCGGCGAAGGTCGGCGTGACCGAATCGTCCGGGACGCCCGGGTCCTCCAGATAACCCGGTTCGGACATGAAGTTGTCCTCCGTGTATTGGGCTAGAAACGCGTCATTCAACGAGGGGATGGACATGGCCTTCAAGACGTCGACCTTGGCTCGCTGGATGTCCTCGGGGGCGTCGCTGACGGGGGGCTCCATGGCACACAGCACCAGAACTTGGAGCAGGTGGTTCTGCATGATGTCCCGGATAATCCCAAAACCGTCGAAATAACCGCCTCTCCCTTGCGTGCCAATATCCTCCTTGAAGGTTATTTCGACACTTTCAATACACTTAGAGTTCCACGTCGGCTCGAATAATTGATTAGCGAACCGTAACGTGGACAAATTGAGGACGACCTCCTTGCCCAAATAATGGTCGATTCGAAAGAGTTCGTCCTCGGACCACGACGAGGCCGTGGACGCGTCGAGCTCCGCGAAGCTCTCGGCGTCCCGTCCGAAGGGCTTCTCGATGATCAAGCGGGTCCACCGTTTCGAATCCTTGGCGCGACAGCACGCGGAGACGTGCTGCGCGCACGCGCCGAAGACGGTCGGGGGGACACTTAAGAAGAATAAACGGTCCGTCGGTCCTTCTTCGAGCTCATCTAGTAGGGTAGACAAACTCTCGAACCCGTCCGCCTTGTCGTAGGCGCCGCCGCCGTGGAAGAACAACCGCGACGCGAACTCCGCGAAGGGTAGTCTTGCGTCGTGTTTGACATTAGCACATTGCTTCTTGATGAACGCTTGGAGCTCGACGGCCCGTCGCCCGAACCCGACTATTCTAGTTTTGTCGCCTCGAGGCAGCTGGCCTAACAACATCAGTTGATACAGCGCCGGGTACAGCTTCTTTTTGGCCAGGTCGCCCGTGGCACCAAAAATCACCACCGTCAGCCGCCGCGACGACGTCTCGGCGATGCTCGCGGGCTTCTTCTTAGCATCCGGCAGGAAGCCGCCCGAGGCCGTGCTCTGCGAGTCCCAACTTCCCGCGCGCGAGCGCCCTGGCGTTTTTGCGTTTAAGTCCATCGAGACGCTCGCGTGGAGGCGCGTCGCGTTGTTCACGTCCGAGGTGCTCGGGTTCAATGTGCTCGGCCCGGGCGCCTTGTCGGCCAGGGATGCCATGTTTGGGGCGTAATCGCGCGTGGAAGCACCGAGCTGCCCTGGGCTATGGTTGCGTTTCGCGCAACGAGACAGCCTATCCGTCGCCGTATGCAACTGACCAGCAAACACGGCTGCAAGAACGAACTTGGCGCCTTGAGTAAGCTCCTGCGTGCCCCGTTTTAGCTTGCTCAATGCAATTCTGCGACGATAATTCAAAGCTGGTCAATTCGGGTTTTCAAAGAAGCTGCATCAACCCGTCCCAGACCGCGTATAGTATCGAACCGAAGGATCGCCTGTTCGCGTCAACGCAAATCACAGAAATTCGTGCGGTGCAAATTACGTAAAAGTTGGGCAGCCAAAGCTGCAGCCAAGCGGCGCCACACATCGTACTCATGGGCAGCCTCTAAAGCACAACACAATGGACGCCGCCCAGTGCTTCGCGACGCTCAAGGCCCTGGCCGGCGCCGAGGCCGGTGCCATCGTGGCCGATACGGTCATGGACCCGGGCTGGCGCCGCGACGCCAGGGCCGTGCGCGGCTGCGCCGCCGCGACCACAACTAATGCATCCAAGGACGACGCTCAAATGCGCGCCGCCCGCGCGCGAGCCAGTGCGTGGCTGCGGGCCAAGGTCGCGCCGGACCTACGCGGCGATTGGGACACCATGGTGGCGTTGGCCCAG
>Ga0302122_10002015_pt1 | contig 12837 bp, 9 predicted proteins | sample CB21_SCM_MG_FD_203115 | JGI IMG/M metagenome (GOLD analysis project Ga0302122, IMG submission 203115) | Marine microbial communities from Western Arctic Ocean, Canada - CB21_SCM | ecosystem: Environmental > Aquatic > Marine > Oceanic | place: Canada: Western Arctic Ocean | collected 2017-09-28
AATCTTGCCGGAAATTCAGATTATGTGTGCGATGCAAAATTTGTTGCCGATTTTCTGACGAGCACACTAGGGCATTTTGAGTTTCACCTAGAGGTCTGTTCCTCAGCCCCTAGGGCGGCGGCCGGCCGTATGCGCAAGCATAGTATATATGATCTACTCGGGTTGCCCGTTGGGCTTCACGCGTCCTTGCAAGCCGGCCCGAGCAGCCTGAGCGAGTTTGTGTAGGGAGACTGCCAGGCTGCCAGTGGTGACCAAGGGCAGCCTGAGTTTCACCGAGCGACGACCACCTCCCCCCCCCGCGGAATGGGGGGGGGGGGCGAATTGCCTCTCGCAACCACTAACGGGGCTGTATAAATCGCGAAGACGCGCCGATAGGCGGTCTCTGTTTGAAAAACGGATTCGATTGAGGATATGAACGTCGAGGCCAACTGCCGCAACTCTCCTGGCCCGGGGCACTTCTCAGGCTGGGTGCTGCCAAAGTGCTAAACAGCGGCCGCCGAACGATGCGAGCCACCAGACAACGTGCCATTACCATATCTATCAGCAGCAGCCGAGTTGGCCCCCGGGGAAAGCACGCAGCGTCGATCGCGATGACTTCGTGGGCATGCGTACGACCACGCGCGGCAGATTTTTTTTTCTCAGGCCCCTGGCGCCCTGGGTAACGATTCCGGGTGCTACTTAAGGAACAAAAAGTCCACGGGTGTCACTCTCGTGCGCGCACAACGACCCCCCCCTTACCAAACTGGCCTAATTTTGGTACATACCTTTTAACAAGTACCGTTTGAGGCCCTCTGGCCCTCAACACAGGCCCCGGACTCCTGCGTACACCCGGTATGGTAGCTGCGGAGGCTTCATAAAAAGGGACGCGCTTGTCGCGCGATATTCGCCCGAAGCGCGTTACGGCCGAGAAACGCGGACGACGCATAGACCGACATCTGATGGGCCACTGCTGCGGTAAAGTATCTCAGAGCGTCGACGGCCACACGAACGACGATATCCGACGCTGCGGTGGCCCGATCGGCTCGAAACGGCGTCAAAAAAGACGATCGCGTCGAACTTTTTATGGTTTACTCATTTTCCCGGCGAGACGCAGCTCATTTGCTGCCGCGTTTTTTGCATAGCGTCGTCCGGCTGCCGGCGCCCACGAAAATGACTGGGCTGCATGCTCCGAGTTTACGATACGACCAAAGCGCACGGCCATACCAATTATATACTACCGTTCGTGCGGGCACAAACACGTAAACTCGCTTTGTTCTCGTAGGAACGTTCCTAGGCCGGTTTGGTAAGGGGGGGGGGGCGAAGTGCGCGCGTTGGGCAGCGTAGGAAGCGACCAAAGTTCGTCAAAGTTTGTCAAGATGGTCGTCAGGACTCGAGACGGACAAAAGCCCTGTTCTAGTGGACAAAGTCGGGTATGGACTTGTCTAAGAAGCCTGCAGAGCCTCCATTCCGCCCAACGAAGTTACCCGCTATCCCCCCAACACCCCAAGGGGCAGGACCAGTCCCCAAGACAGCCTAGCCTGGCCTGGTCCTAAGGAAAGCAGCGTTAGCAGACGTAGCTCCGGGTCAAAGTTTTAGCGTTTTTAGGCTTTTTATGGTGAAACTACCCATGTATATATCTAGCCAATCCGCTATTTATGGCGCCGCGAGATAGAAAAGTGCGCCAAAGACTGATCCATTCCCTGCGCGTCCGATCTGAGTCGCTCGAGACGTTGTTACTGAGCTTGCATAAGAGTAGAGATGATCTTTTGCAAGAGTGCCCGGCAGCAATGCAAGAGTGTGCATATTGTCGCGGTTCACATACGGTCGGAAGTTATACTCGCTGCGATCAGGGTACACCAAGCAACACAAGCGATCATTCCCGATGCTGGAGATTCCAGTTGCAGCCTTGTCATCGTTTGAAAGAATTTGAAAGCTCATATATTATTCGTTCTTCAGCGTCACAAAGTGATCCACTCCACGTTGGTAAACGGAGGAATTTTGAGATCCCAGACATAAATACTCGCAGTATTACCCTTGATTCTATTTTCGAGAAAATCAAGAGCGTGCATAGCATTAGCCTGTGTGAAATAAGAATGCGACGTTTAGCCATGAAAGTCTTGACTATCATCAGGAGTTGGTTGGTGCGGAAACGGTTTCAAAAACTTGCAGATATGACCGTGGCCATTACACAATTACAGTGCAGAGATGTATTCAAGGCCGTGTTTCAGTCTTGTGTCTGCTTTCGTGAGCTGGACCTAGGTGTGACTAGAATTAGGCGTCGACATTCACGGAAGCTTGTGTGTATGTGCTGGCTTGCACTCGGAACTGAATCACATGGATCATTCCGTTCAGGCGATCGGGTGCACAGGGATAACAAGATCAAGGTCCCACCTAATCAAGTCAAGTGTTCAACGATTCTTGCCGAAAAGAAAAATGTATTCAAAAAGTGGCGCTCGTTGGTGTTCTTACAAATCAACTTATGTGGCTATCCAGGATTGGCCGACACTAAACATCCGGCCTATCAACGGACTTGTGATGGCTCTCTATATAGTATCGACTCGGTAACTGGTCGTGTTGCTCAGATGGCCACCTTGGCATGTAAAGCCATGCTTTTTACTGAAATATCTTTAGCTGAGGTCACTCGCAATCTAGCCATTGCCAAGCGCTGTTTGTGTGTTGATGCTGGTTTCTTGAAGAACTCTTTTGTATCGTGGCGCGGATGGGTCAAAAGTCTGTCCGAAGGTCGTTTGATACTGAGGGCTCCGTCAATAGCACTGGCCCAGATGGGAAAACAATCATTGGAAACACGCTTCAGAACCCCTCATGACTTCCAAGCCGCGGCCAGGATATCACGCTGCTTTCAGTTACGTAGAAACACCAATGCCTGGCGCTCACGCGCCGCCCTTTTGGGTGGTATTACTCGAAAACACCGGACGTTACTTACAGATCATCTTCGCCTTCAGTTGTTGGCTTGGAATATTTATGTAGTCCGGCTCAAAACTGCACGCCAGGTGGCCCTAAATCGATGGTGCGCACACGTTACAAGAGCAACCGCCAGTCCTCTGCGAGCATGGTATCTCTGGGCAAATATGCGAAGTACACGCCAACAAGATTCTAACCGCCTAGTTGCCATGTTTGCACGTCTAAAATGCCGACACGTTGCAGCGACAGCATTGCGCGCCTGGAGACATGCTGCCCAGTTTAATCATTTTAAGGACCAATACACACGCAGGGAACTTATTGGGGCGCTTACTGCGCAGAAAGGCCACATCCGACGATTAGAACAATGTGTCGATGACCATGATATTGTTCGTGCAGAACTCGAACACGTGGTAAAAAATGCACACGTGCGCACAGCAAGGCTTGCGCGGATGTTGCCTGACCGCGATTGTTACTGTAAACAGCTTGAAGAGAATCTTGAAACTGTGGAAGTGCGTGTCGCCATGGCTCAGCAATATGTCTCAGCTGTGGAGGTTGTCCGCTCTGCACTCACGCAGAGCATATTACAGATGCAACCAGGAGTTGGCTTTATAGACAGAGACCTGGCTATGTTTGCACATGACCGTGCTATTAGACTTGATGTGGAGATGACCAATCCCAATATGGGGTTGTGTCATAACGTCCTAAGGCCCCCCCAAACTATATGTTCTAGATATACTAACGCAAACGTACCGGCTGGTACTCTTGATTTTGCGCCAGAGAGCACTGGTATTTCAACGGCTCTGTTGGAACCGCAAGATGATAAACTTCCACATGGAATGGTATTGGTTTGCCCTCCAAATAGGTCGGGGGGAATTTTGCTCTGCCGACATGGGAGAGACAAGCTGCATTTATCGACTGATAGAAGTGTCATGTCGCCCGACAGCACCGATGTCATCAAAGCAGAACTTGCAACGCGCGTAGGCTGGCTCGTAAATTTGACACGTCAATCCTCTCCTTTGGTTGATTTCTGCCGATTGTCTCATACGGGTGATACGCCCTTATTTACAAGCAACCCAAAACCTACCAGTGACGAGGCTGGTCAAGATTCAGCCGACACACAAGAAATAATTCATAACACCACACCGGTGCTTATTAACGTGCCCAAGAAACTGATGAATGAACCCGCACTCTTTCTTATACATAGTTTCCGAGAAATGCATGGAATCTTTGAGTTTTTGCGTGAAGGAAATACTTCAGCACTCTCTTCTCGGTTGCTGGCATCGTGGGGTAAGCTTGGTCCTCTGGCGATGCGGAGGCCCTTGAAAGAGTGGAGAAGAATGACAACTAATGCATATACTTGGGCAGACTTAACGTGGCACCTAAATGGACAAGGACAGCACGGAGAACAAAATACGTCCCTGACTTTCGAATGCCAACCCGGCTCATCGCAATATAATTTGAAAGTAATGCATGTTCCCCTCTACAGTGGTTGTGTGCGAAGGACTCGTTACAACGACATTCCCAAAGGGACGCCCCAGTGCCCCAAGCTACCCCATTGCAATTTTATGGGAGGGACAATGGATTATGAGACATAATTGAGGGATAATAAGGCACATGTGATGCGATGCCGCCTTCAATGTCCATCACGAGACAAATGTCCTTGCGCATAGTGCCCAAACGAGTGGTGTCCCTGAGGTCAGGGGCAAGAAGCTACGTGGAGCGGAATATACAATTACCACCGGAGCCGAGTGGGCTAAAGAGACGGTTTCACAGTTTATGGTCGGTATTTGAGGTATAGCCTAAGAATTTCATGTGTGCTCCGATGATGAATAGTTGTAGCACTTCTTACACCAATTTCAAGGTTTTAGAGGCAACTCGAGCCGTAATTATTTTGATAAGAGGTCGCACTACCTCGCATAGCTCGGCAGTACCTCTAATCAAAAAAATGTACAGGTCGAGTTGCCTCTAAAACTTAATATAGGTGTAAAAAGTCCATACAAAGTTGATGGTAAGATAGGGGGTAGTTGAAATAGTATCATAATAAATTAATATTATATCAAAAACCCGAAATTCAAAATTAATATTATGAAATCCCCAAATTTAGATCCGAAACTGAATTTCATACTTTACATTGGGCATCGGGTCATTTCTGAGCAAGAACTTACAATAACTTAACTCGATTCCCGTTGGGATATATTTTTTTATTTTAACTCGACGATCTGGTTGAGATAGCGGCCCGGGACTGCCAATGCCGTTAACCAAATAGTCACGGTGCCAGTACCGTGACCTATTCTCCGGCGTATGCGTGCGACATTCAGGGGGCGGGGCCACCGACCGGCGCCACATAACATATTCCAAAATCTGGGCCAAATTGGATTTCCCTTTTGCTGGTCAAATGATCATCATATAATCCATTCAAAGTTGATGCAGTCCAGCATGCCTCCAGACTCGGGTGTCTAAGTTGCGCTTCGACCGTCGGACAACGCTCAGGCTCGTGATCTTGAGCCCTGGGGGGCCAGGGGGATTTACAAACCGCCGATTAAAGATGGCTCGGGTTGCCCGCTTTAGATGTACTAGTATTACTGTCCAAGTCACGGTCGGGGGGATATGGATTACTAGTAGGGTACATTTTACATCAAAACGCCCGCCCTTGTGTGTGTGTGACTACTTATTGTGACTAGCCCCACTAGTATGGACCCCGAGCGCTCGAAGACCAAAACTAGCGGCCTGCAGCTGTATGATCGTGACAACAGTGTGACCCCCACATGTGGTACTACCTCATCCCAGTCGTTAGGAACAGGTGGTCGCACTTTCGAACGATTAAGTTAACGAAGCTAATTGGGAGACGGGAGACGAATTAGCGGAGACGAGCTCTGGAATTACGTTCCAATTTGAGCTGGAGAGGTCTTGCCATGCCCGATTTCCTCGATTGGCAGCGCTACATTGGAGGAACTCTGGATAGTAAAGACAAGGCTTCACGAATTCGGGCACTCAATTTACTGAAAGACAAGCTAACTTTAGCACCGGGATCGTTGGATGTTGGCGATCACTCCATAACTTATAGTCTGATAGAGGCTCTAGCTAATAGGGTTGTCAATGATCCTGCAGAACGATGCAGAGAGCTTTCGCTTACCATCATAAACGAATGTCTCCGTAATATGGACCCTGAAAAAATTGTGATGACAGCTCGCTGCATAGTCCCGGCAGCTGCTGAGAGATTCGGAAGCCAGCCATTCAGAGAACCAGTAGAAGAGCTCAGGCTGAAGTGCGCTCGCATGATGGTTTCTTCGCTTTACTTGCCTAATTTGTAGGCTTATTGAAATATGTACAAAAATTTTGCTTCAAGCTGCCTCTGAGCTTAGTTATGAACGTAGCCACCCGATCACGGACATTTTGACATTTTCCCTTATTTCCGCACTGACAGATACATTCCCGGCGGGGAAACGAGCCGCTGCGATGGCGATCAGCAACTTGTGCCGCATTGCCCCCTGGAGCATTAATCTTCATTTTGTAGCCTTGATAATTGAACTAAGTACAAATCTATCACATCAACACGTGGGTCATGCAAAATGAGATGTCTAGAAAGTTCTGTCTTGCTATAGGCAAAGACCCGTCTTCTAATTCTCGATGCCATTGTAGATGCCTACTCGACTGTGCCGCAGCATTGCTCCAATATCAAGAATCTTACTGCCCCTTTTAGGTCACATGTGTTTCGCGCGTTTGCAATGCTCTCCCGCATGTGTTTCGTCAGGTGCTTAGCTTTTTTTAAAATAAATGCATTGCTGATGTTCGCGTCGGCAGATTATCCTGCCAGGACTCGGGCGTATTTGCATGGATCGCTCAAAAACAGCTCAGGCCTGTGTTAAGTTTGAACGAACCATGTTGTTTTGCATACCAACGTTCAGGTGCGAGTGCGTTTTGCTTGCTCCCTGGGTGCCTGGCTAGTGCGAGGACTTGACAAAGGCTGCTGCACTACAGTGGAGGCAAAAGCGATCGGGGAAACTCCGGGGGCCCTAGTAAACGCCCGTGTGCGCACAAGTCGATTTTATATCTCAGTATACTCGCATAGCATGAATTTGCCTCTGACTTGCTTGCTTTGCTCTTCATGCTCCTCTCAGACGAATCTCAGGAAGTTGCAGCAAGAGCAGTTTCCGAGCTGAATGTCCCTCCTGTGTGGGCTTTGCTACTTTGCTCTTCAATGAGATATTGTATAGGCAGTAGGCATACATTGGGAACTAGCCACCTCTAAAAGTATATCAAAGTGGAGCGTTGCGGAACTTCCCCTGTCGTGTGTGCCCTCTATTTTGCCCCGTGATTTTGCCTGCAATGCTGCATATTTGGTATCCAGTGCTGCTACAACGCTTGTTACACTCCACTTTCAACCAATCCTGAATATCCAGCTTGCCTGGTTGAGTTGTTGGATGCCGCCGATGCGTCTGAGACAGTGCATATCAAAATGTTCCGCTTGGGCATTGACCCAAATGTACAGGGGCGCATAATCTTCATGCTCTCGCAGCATTGATCACAACGTCAGGGGCTGCTGTTACCGGCTGTGCTTTTCTATGATAGCACATACCAGAATTAATTGTAGGTAAATATATTGCCGTTTCAAGTTGGGAAGCTGGTTCAAACTTATGGTGAGTTGTCTATCCGGATAATGAAGCAGATATGTTAGCGCTTCAGCTCTAGGCGACTGGATTAGTGATGATAATGAAGGCGTCCAGGACGGATCTCGGGCAGCCATTCGGGCATTAAGTGCAGTTCTGATAAATCATTCTCCCGCACTCAACATAGTGCTTGACGCTGGAGCGCCCCCCTTGCAAGGTGCACGCAATCAATTATCTGTTACCCTGTGCTGACTTCGAACCCACCCATAGCCGTTTGCGATAATAGCTTGGTCAATGTAACTTTGGAACTTTTAAGTGAGATGATGGCGTCTATTACTGATGAACTTTTTTTTCAACAGGGAGGGCGAGTACTGGGCGGATAGCCTCTTCTGCGACAACAATGGTCACCATATTCTGCTACTTGGCAGAGGCCTGTGCTGAACAGCGGGCATCGTGTCCCATGCCGACAAACACTGATGCTGCAGATACTTGCTTTTGCTACGCCGTGCGGAACCTCCTCCGTCAGTACATCTACAAATGAGGCTTTGTTTCACCATGCTATCGCAGGTTTGCGGATTAAGTTAGATGATCTTGCACTTGCAAAACTTATGCGTAGTCTTCTCCTGTTACCATCATTCATTATCGCGTTAATTCCAACTTACACGCAAGTAAGCCCAAGTTCCAATTACATGGTGAACCAGAGCCTAGTCATCCTTCTGGCGCATTTTGGTCACTCTTCTCGAGCTGAATTTGTTCAGAGTTGTTTTGATGCTGTTATTTGCTTACTTCCAAAACCAAATCCCTGCTATGAGATCCACACTGTGTCATGGCTCCTTCTAAGTGCGCTGGTACACATTTGTCCAGGAGCTGTCGCCTCTGTCTTTGACAACGTCATAGCTCCAATCTTTTTGGTGCATGTGCACCCATACTCTAATCCAAATCCAGAAGCACGAATCAAAGCATTGAGGTAAGGCTCATCCCACACTATTACATAAAATCTCAAGGATCTTTCTAGCCTCCTACACACTTTGATATGCGCATTGGATGCGCAAGGGAAGTTTAGCGAATTTACTATCGCAATGTTGGTCGAAAGTATGTTTTAAAAACAAAGACAATACTGTGGCGCTTTTAATTCGTGGTTTTTCAAATAGGTGCTGTGCTTCCTAATCTAGTTTGGAATACTGGTCGCACCGCAAACTCAACGCGCAACCTACACGGTCACGCGGGGAAAGCCAGATTAAGTTTCCGAACTTAGGTAAAGCTGCGCTTGCTGTGCTACACGGGGTGCTCCACGGTGCTCACACGCCGTCAATGAAGCTATCAATGGACCAAATCGGGGTTCAACCCATTCTGAAATTACTGCCTGTCCTTGGAACAAGTTTGGATGAGTACGACACTTCATCACGAGAAATTTCCTTGAGGTACGTTACATCTTACTTCAATCTGAACTTGCTTCTCCTCGGCCTTGCATCTGGATAGTTGCCTTACTACCTTGTTTAATTGCCTCCCACCAACCAGTCTTCAGCTTAATAGCGTTTTGGAATTATATCCTGCTATCGTGAAACGCCTCGATGATTCGCTAGACGACATTAGACTGGAAGCTTGCGCCACATTTTCTGCGTACATTAAGTGTATTTTGTCTCCCGTTATATTACTTATTCTTCTTTTGACAGATTTGCCAGGGTGACACAGTCAGACGCGCTAACAGACACAATCCTTGAATACTGTATTGAACACTTCCTAGTTCATCTGGATGATACAAACGCAAATATTCAGAGCGCAGTTTTCCAAGCACTCCTGACTATTGGAAGCTTGGGGCCCTTGGCCAAAGTCACGCTCGCGAAGAAAGTCAGCGAAATTAGTTCCTCTCATCGCGATCCAGCCCTCGCTATTCGACTTTTGACCGTGCTTAATCTAAGCTAACGGGGAATATGTGGCTAACTCGCCTACTCAGAACTCACGTTAATCCGCGCACGCACTCAACTTTGCACTTGCAAGGAATCAATATATACCAACTAGGTCTGCGTGCTCTGTTACTAGGGGGGTATCGCCCATGCAGCAAGAGTATGCGAACACTCAATTCCTTTATACCTACCCTACCCACACCCTCACAAGGCCGTTGCGGTGTAATTCACGGTCTACTCAAGTGTGGAGCACTCGCGGTGTGCACTTCTAGTGTGCACTCATGTGCAGGGGGGGATATGGTCCCGGCAGTGGGCCAGCCGGCCAGCACCTCCCCGGGCGGCCTGGGTACCAGGCTGGGGTTGTATACTAGAAGCCTGAGTACCGTGACCGGGCGCCGTGACTAAAACTTGTGGCTTTATAGAAACTAAGTACGGATGGGGGGAGCCTACGCTGAGCCCCTCTCGAATATCCCCAGGCGAACCGAGGGGGGGTGCAATAATAATAAGAAGAAGAAGAAGAAGAAGAAGAAGAATAAGAAGAATAAGAAGAATAAGAAGAATAAGAAGAATAAGAGCTTTACTACTAGCTTGAGCACACCTGGGTGCCCGAAACGCTAGCTCGACAATTCGTCAAACCCCGGTATACTTAGTACATCTTGATCCCTACCTACGGTCTTGGTCCTGCTCCAGCCCTGCTCAGGCCACGATATGACCACTGCACGCGATCCATGTGAACGTGAGAGCTTCAGTACGGCACCGGTGGTGCAGGTATGAAAAAGAATGAAAAAAAAAGTGCATCTTCTTATCATACATTATGAACCTTAACGGGGAGTCCACGCTGACAAGATTGTCTGGATTAATGACATCTGTCGTTCTGTGCACGACGGGACTACCACCCGGAGAACGAGAGGAGATATGCAATATGGCTCGCGTAATGGGAGCGGCCGTGAACGATAACCTGAGCCGTGTGACGACTCACCTAGTTTGCGTCACTGTCAAAGGAGCCAAGTACGATGCTACCATGCACCCTCCTTTGAGGGGCCAGGTCTATCTGGTTACTCCCGAGTATATCCGACGCTGTCACACCACTATTGCCCGCCTTGACGAGAGTAAGTATCCAACGCTTGCCTTATCGGGCCTAAGAATTTCCATCTCTGGCTTTGAGAGCGCCTCACGCGAGGTGCTCCGTGAAGTAATTGTCGCTACAGGCGGCGCGTACACACCGACGCTCAACGCAGGTACAACCGATGTGCTTGTTGCACGTCGAGCAGCAGGCGCCAAGTATCATGCTGCTGCTGCCTGGAACATTCCATGCGTCTCCCGGGGATGGCTCGATGATAGCCTTTTATATGGCCATCGACTTGACATGCATAAGTACACACTAAGTGACGCGAAATTGATGGGAAAGCGCAAGCGAGAACTCGGGCTTGAAATAGAAAACAACATCGTCGAGCTGGTTCGTGCAGCCCACGACACATCCGATAGCAAGGCTTTTGACAGCGTTATTGCGTTTGTTGCTGACTGTAGCGTCCCTGACACAGTGAGATCTGATATTGATGTACTTCTGAGTCGTGGACAGGGTACGAGGCTTCCCGTTCTTGCAGCTGCAGTTACACATGTCATTGTTCCCCCCAGTTTCGACCCAACGAGCTACCAAATGAAACGCTGGTCTCAGCATACAAATAGCGCCCACGTTGTCCAGGCTTCCTGGATTGCAGCTTCTGCAATATCAGGAAGTCGACAACCTGAAGTTTTGTTCGCTGCGAGTGATCATGATTGACCATGTAGCTATGCAGAGAAATACTGCTTCTCGCACAGCTTAGGTGCCGCAACGAATAGACATGCGACGAAAATGCGTGTCGTCCACATTATAACCTGTCGTAGAGCGGAAGTTTATCCCGCCGGGGCCACCGTGACGGCACTGATCTTAGATACTAGTCACGGTCACAGCCCAGATCACGGTAACTTGAAAATTAGCTGAACTTGAAGTTGCCAGTGCCAGTCATGATGAGGCCCTCAGGGCCGGCAGGGGGTCATTTTCGGAGGGTGATGTGCGGAGGTACTGCCAGTGACCGGCAGTGTGGCACATCATACCCCCCGGGCCTCAAGCTGAACCTGCCACTGGAAGTGTGATTGAAACTACTAGTAACTTGAAGTGTCGTTCTTTTCGGATTTTCCCGGGACGGGGCCCGGAAGCCCAGGCGGAAACTTTTCGGTCCATTCTTTATTTCATTTAAGTACATCCTCCCCCCTTGTGGTGAGGCATGGGGGAGGAAGCCAGACCAGGATTGCTCCGTAGCGAATACAATGTATCCGGGGGTGGTGAATTTTTACAAACGTAGGTTAAGCAAGTCGATTCCTGTCTCCTATCAAAATTTGGGGTGGGGTCGTTGGGATTTGACGCTTCGGCAGACCGATGACTGCCATACTAGGGCAAGAAAAACCGCACGATATGACCCAGCCTCTCTCTGGCCCGGTTTCTTCGGTGCGAGCGGTGCCCAGAGCTGCCTCTGCGTCGCTAGCCGCCACTATTGAGCGTGCGGCCGCCTTTTGGATGCATATCACATGGGGTCGGACGCGCCACTAAATATACTAAACGGGTTTTCGACGTGTATAGAGCTCTCCCTCACACCACCACCTCCCCTCGTACAGCCCCCTGACCTAGGGGGGGCCTACCGGCCCCTCTCGGAAGCTGCATGCGAAAAAAGCCGGCGCCGTTCGATCGATTAAGACCCACTCGTGACCTGGCTTCCCCCCCCAGGGTGAGGCCACGGCGGCCGCCTCAGGCCCGGGCTTTTTCAAGTTACTTACGCTAGTAGCTATTTTAAGCTTTAAATTGGTGGTTGTAAGGTTTGTTTAGTTGAAGTTGGCTACCCCCGAACCCTAAAAATTTGACGCTGGCGCCCAAAAGAGCGATGCGGGACGGCGCGGGGCCCTGGGACGCTGCGAAATCTGTGTGTCGTGACCCACGCGAGGCGGCGCTGCTAAAACCTATGGAAGCACTGCGAGACGACACAAAGACATTGCCGAGGCCTTGCGGACATAGGCCCCGCAAGGGCTCCACCGTGCCACGGCTGGTTTCCGCATGGGTTCTATCCGGGCCATGGGCGTCCGAAACCTGAGCGGAGCGAGGGCGGGACCCGGGTGAATGACGCGACTTGGGGCAAGGGGCACTCTCGGGACTCAAGAGAGGCGGGTGGAGCCGCCGCGCCAGCCCGCTAGCGGCCCTCACGGTAGGTTTGGAAATACACGGAGATCATACGCGACAACCAGTTCCCAGCCCCCAGCATAGAAGCAAGGTAGAATAGGGGGACTAACCACGGTACTCGCACCTCGGGCTCTTTCTTCTTTGAGTGTCCGAGTCGCCCGGGCCTTTCTTTATCTTACACCCTCTTGCGCTGCCAACTAGGGTGCGGCGGGAAATA
>Ga0302122_10002016_pt1 | contig 12836 bp, 12 predicted proteins | sample CB21_SCM_MG_FD_203115 | JGI IMG/M metagenome (GOLD analysis project Ga0302122, IMG submission 203115) | Marine microbial communities from Western Arctic Ocean, Canada - CB21_SCM | ecosystem: Environmental > Aquatic > Marine > Oceanic | place: Canada: Western Arctic Ocean | collected 2017-09-28
CGAAGTCTAGAAATACTGGCACAGCCGAATTTATGATGTTTGTCGGCTTTATCGATGTCAAAATAACCCACATAACAGGCACTAGCCAAATAAACACGAGGGCTATTGCCACTCCAAAAAGTGCCCTAGAGTATATTGTTGGATGCATTAACTAATATTCTCCTGTCTAGCTGCCTTTTCGGAGCGATACAAAGTATTCAAGAAAATGCCTACCACCCCATTGATTAATAGTAAGATCAGAAAGCCACATGCAGCCATTAGTCCTAAATGACCGTGTTTGAAAATTGTGTAGTCATAAGTGCTAGCCAACAGGGTAGATGAACCAGGTCCGCCTTCCGTCATGATGTAATTCAAGTCGAACATGCGAATCTCGTCGACGAGGCGAATTAAAATAACAACCATGATGACCGGTCGTATAAGTGGTAACACAATTTTGATATAGAACTTAATTCCCCGAATGCGGTCCAGGCGAGCCGCCTCGACGATTTCTGGCGAAATACTCTGCATACCTGCTAGGAGTATTAATGCGACGAAGGGTGTCCACTGCCAACAATCTACTAACATCAACGTTGTCAGCGCAGTATCCACATGGGACAACCAAGAATATTTCTCAAAGCCCAGCCCGTTGCTGAGAATCCAATTTGCCAGCCCAGTAACTGGCTCAAATATAAACCGCCAGTTTAAGCCCATAGCGACGGGAGAGATAAATACTGGAATGAGAATCAATGAGCGGAGTAAACCAGAACCTCTAATCTTACTATCCAGCATGATAGCAAGCAGGAACCCAAGAACCATTTGGATTACAACAACAATAAACGCCCAAGATAGCGTCAATTGGATACTAGTCCAGAACCTGGAGTCCTCAAATAGATCTGTGAAATTTCGCCATCCAATGAAACGGGCAACTTTTGGATTGTATAGAGGGTCTACACGAAATGAGAGAGTGCCTGCATAAATCAAAGGGTAAATCGCAAGCGCTAACAGAATTATTACTGCTGGCGCGAGCAACAAATAGGCAACCTTTCGCTGCTGTCTCGCGAGTTGAGAACTACGAAAATAGGCAGGAGGTCCGGTCATGGTGGTTACCGAGCCCCCTGCCTAGCAAAACCTTCGGAGAATTCGAAGCATTTCTGCACTTCGAACTACTAGGGTTAACTATATGTACCTAACCTAACTATAGTAACCACCGTCGTCCATGATTCGCCGAACTCTCTTGTCACACGCCTTAAGTGCCGCTTCTACATCCTTTTGTCCATTTACAGCGTCGGCGACTTCTTCTCCAACCGCTCCCATAATTGCGTATGCTTCAGGGACAATCGGCGAACTATTTACGCACACAGGGAAGGATTCGAGCAGACCATTAAAGAACGGTTTTCTATCAGACCAGCGCTTCAATGTAGAAAGTCGACTTAGCTGTCCGCCAGCTCCGACGATCGCATCTGCAATAAGTGGACTACCACCTAGATCTTCTCGGTCACCGGAATTCATAAATTTAGACCAGGCAAATGCGGTTTCCTTGTTGCCACCCCACGTTGGGAGGAAAAAGCCGAAACCACCCGTCAACGCTCTATGATCTGAATTTGGAGTCGTACCTTTTGGAGATACAGCCATATTCCATTCACGATAAAGATCCGTGTATGACGAATCATTAAGGACTGCGGTACCCCATGAAAGCGGGCTAAATAACGCTGTACCATTACCAAAAACTCGATTTACCTCGTCTTCCCCGGCATTCGCAGTCACTGGATGAGCATATTTCTGAAGCTCAACAAGGTGACTCAGGGCCTGAAATCCTTCTTCTGTGCTCATTGCAGGCTCAAAATTTCCACCGGGTTCGTCAACAAAGGTGTGGCCACCCCAGCTCACAATTGCACCGAAATACTGATAACCTGCCCAAAAGTTCCTTGCCATTGCAGCGCAATAAGCATATCGCTCACGAGCAGGGTCGTGAATCTCCTTCGCCACCTCTAACACCTCTGGCCATGTTTTTGGAGGTTTAATACCTGCTTTATCAAAAACATCTTTTCTATAAAACGTCATCATGGCATTTCCGTCCGGAGCCAAACCAGCTATAAATCCAGGCGGTGCCGGCCCTTTCGGTATGTTCCACATCTCCCGATACATTTGTGGAACGTCTTCATCATAATCAGCGAGCCATGCTTCCGAGCCCTTCAAATACGGTCCAAGATCAGTCAATGCATCCATTGCATGAAGAGCAGCGAATTGAGCGTGATCCGCACTTACCACATCAAATGCACTACTTTTAGACCCCATATAGGTATTGATTTGGGTAAGCGCTTCCGAAACAGGTTTTGAAACAACTTCTAATTTGACATTTGGAAACACTTTGTCGAACAATGGTTTTACGGCAACAAGTGTATTTGATAATCGCTTGCCTGACGCAGCAAAGTGAACGATTGTTCCACTCACATCTCCATACACGGTGCTTGGGGCAAACTGTGCTGCTAGCGTCGCTCCCAAAGTCGCTGCCGAAGCTTTTAACATCCGCCTCCTAGTAAAGGCTCCTTTTCGCTCATGCTCTATGGACTTTTGCGCATTGTCATAGGCGAACACATCTCTATCTTTAAATTTCATTGCGAGATCTCTCCCAAAAATACGATTTCTGTTGTAACAGTTAGTTGCACAATTTTTCTAATACTACGTAAATTACTATACATCATATTCGAATCTCTGTATAACTTAATATCAAATTGACGACACTAGATATAATTATGGATTATGACTACATCGTAGTAGGAGCGGGCTCTTCTGGAAGTGTATTAGCATCACGCCTATCTGAGGATAATAGGTCAAATGTATTGTTACTGGAGGCTGGCGGCACAGATCGTCGTGCTAATGTTTTAATTCCAGGCTACAGCATGCTTAAGGCATATGGGCATCCTGAAATAGATTGGCGTTATACCTCTGAACCTGACCCAACACGTAATGGCAGAACCGATTACATGCCCCGCGGTAAAGTACTCGGTGGCACTACTTCTATAAATGCAATGTCTTTCGTTCGGGGTAACCCGGAAGATTTCGACGACTGGGCCGCCCTAGGATGTCGAGATTGGGGCTTTAATAGTGTCCTTCCCTATTTTAAAAAATCGGAAAACTACGAAGGTGGTGCGAGTGAATTCCGCGGCGTTGGAGGCCCGCTAAATGTGAACCTCTTACGATCACCCCATCATCTGACTGAGGAATTTCTAAAAGCATGCGAGAACGCAGGCATGAAACGAGTGCAGGACTACAACTCACCTCCTCAAGAAGGCATCGGACTGGTCCAGGGGTCGATAAAGCGCGGCTGGCGATTCAGTGCCGCACGAGCATATCTCTGGCCAGCCAAGAACAGGCGAAACCTTAGCATCATCACTGAATCTCTTGCCACGCGATTAATATTCGACGGCAAAAAGGCGGTTGGTGTCGATTTTGAACGCGATGGTAAACAACAACATGCTACAGCTTCCAAGGGGGTTATCGTATCTGGTGGAACGTTTGGTTCACCGCACCTTCTGATGTTGTCAGGAATTGGGCCTGCGTCACATCTTAAAGAACATGATATCAACATGGTTCTAGATCTACCCGGAGTCGGCCAGAATTTACAAGATCATGCAGGAATCGAGCAGTCTATTCGGGTTAACAGATCAACTTACAACGTCCAAAGAAATATTCTTGATTATTTATCATTTGGTTTAAAGTGGCTAATCTCAGGAACTGGCCCACTTTCGAACCCCATGGCAGAAGTAGTAGGTGTGTTGAACTCTGATACCGAAGAGCAATATTCACGTGTTCAGTATCTCTACACACCAGCGGGATATAAGCTTAGCGAATTAGGTCCTGAATTACACGACAAACCTACCGTTACCGGACTTACAAATCTCCATAGGCCTTATTCTTCAGGCCATGTTTACTTAAAGTCTTCTAACCCTCACGACCGCATAGCTATTCAGCCCAACCTGTTTAGTGATGATCGTGACTTGTACGCTCTGACGGTTGGTGCCAGATTTCAACGTAAAATCTTTCAGACACAGCCTATGTCTCAATATGTAGTCGAAGAAGTTGCGCCTGGTGAGGCAGTGCAATCAGATGACGAATGGTACTCATATATTAGAGGGAACTCTCTAGGCGTATACCATCCAGCGGGAACCTGTAAAATGGGTACAGACCCTCTAGCCGTAGTTGATGAAAATCTTCGAGTTCGTGGCATCGATAATCTATACGTGGCTGACGCCTCGATAATGCCTCTTGTGGTCAGTGGGAATCTTAATGCGAATTGCCTAATGATTGGCGAAAAGGCATCTGACATTATTCGCAATAATTCCTAATTTTTAATTAAACTGGAGATGCTTATGCCTTACACTGTAAGTGCGATATTAAGAGTCAAGAAACGATACCTTAAAGAATTCAACAGAAGAATTCGCCTGCATGCAAAAAATAGCGTAACCAAAGAACCTGGGTGTGTAAGCTTTGAAGTCAGCGTGGATAATTCAGATCTTCAGAGATTCTTACTATACGAAGTTTATGTTGATGAGAGCGCTTTTAAGACCCACACAGAGATGCCATTTATGATTAAACACCTTAAGGAAACAGCGGCTATGATGGAAGGCGATCTGGAATTATTCTCATTCTGGAACCGAGTGGCAGCACCAGAAAAATAGCAATTTATTATTGCAAAAATGCAAAATACCTTACTCAATTACTATACATTAAAGCCATCGGTGATCCGGAGTCGCTACTAAGCTAGTTCAGGCTACATAGAACTCCAATTGAGAATAAATTTACCAGCTGCACCTGAATTCATTGCCTCAAAACCTTTCTCGTAATCGTCTACATTCAACTCCTCGGAAATAACTGGCGTTAGATCCAACCCCCCCTCTAACATAACTGTCATCTTGTACCAGCTTTCGTAGACTTCTCGACCATAAATCCCTTTTATTGTTAGCATTTTGAAGATTACTAGGTTCCAGTCAATTTCAATTTCTTTTTCAGGTATGCCTAACAAGCCAATTTTCCCACCGTGGGTCATATTTCGTAGCATACCCTGAATGGCGCTACTTGCACCGGACATTTCAAGCCCGACATCAAAACCTTCTTTCATTCCTAATTTCTTTATTGCATGATCTATCGGCGTTGTCTGAACGTTTAGCGCCATAGTAGCCCCCATTGTTAAAGCCATTTTAAGTCGGTGTTGATTGACATCTGTCACTACAACGTAACGAGCGCCGGCGTATCGACATATAGCTGCCGCCATACAACCGATAGACCCTGCACCAGTAATCAAGATATCCTCCCCCAGTAGATCGAAAGAAAGTGCAGTGTGTGCAGCATTTCCGTAGGCATCAAAAAACGAGGCTACAGCGATATCAACATTTGAATTATGCTTCCAGATGTTAGCCTCGGGAATCGCAATAAATTCTGCAAATGCACCTTGTCTATTAACACCAACACCAGATGGATGTGCACAAAGATGCCGCCTCCCTGCCCTACAGTTTCGACACTGACCACAAACTATATGACCTTCTCCACTGACTAAATCACCACATGAGACCGCTTCTACATCGGCTCCAATCATCTCAACTTTACCAACAAATTCATGTCCAACAATCATGGGAATTGGTATCGTTTTCTTCGCCCAGTCGTTCCAATTATATATATGCAAATCTGTCCCACATATAGCCGTCTTTATTACTCTAATAAGTACATCGGACGGCCCGACATGCGGCCTTGGTGCCTCTTCCAATAAAAGTCCGGTACCTGGATAGCGCTTACACAGAGCCTTCATCTAGATAATGTCTCCTGCTTTATGCTGTATGATTTTGTTACGGCTTATACAGTATTTTAGGTGATTAGGCGCTCCCTGACTCTCCTGCCAGAGACTCAATGGGTAGCCCCTTACCGTACTTTCTTCACCGCGTAGGCATTTTAATACAATACGAATTTTCTCATGTGCCAAATACTTCCGATGGGCCTTACGATGTATAGCTTTGACTAACTTTTCTGACTTTGAGTGTTTCATTTTGAGACTCCAATTAATAGTCATAAATTAACAGATGTCTCTTTCAATAATTAACCTTTTTTGGCCCCAGTTGTTCTGACGGAATACGCTCTCCAGAGGCAACGCAGACATCTGAATTATCGGAATTTAAAAGACAGGAATTCCTTCATCTCCAAATTTGGAGTGGGTGAATGAGGGGGGTTAACAAGACGATTTGCTTTTCCAATCCTCACCAATCATCGCCAACTCAAAATCAGTCAAATCACCATCTTGTCTGCTGGCGGAACTTAACCGCGCTCCACTATTGATAGCGGGCAAATGCTTATAGCAGACTGTGGTAGGAAGGGTGCTAATACTGCCTATACTCTCGCCCGATGGAGGTTTAGCCCTCCCCTACCCGTCTGAGTTACAGCCAACAACAGTGGAGACCACTGTGACCATAATGTGACCGACAGGAGTCCATTCCTGTCCATTTGAGTCACATACACGCGGGATCGGTGTGCGTATGTGGTTGATTTAACGTTAGCTACAGTAGAAAGCACTGCCTTCGGGAGGCAGGGGCCGGAGGTTCGAATCCTCTCACCCCGACCATTTAGTTATCTTGTTTTCAAGCGCTTAGAGCCATCCTAAGGGATGGCATCTTGTTGGTTGTCCTCAGTGTTCACAATCTGAACACAGTGAGGTACAAAAATGGCGACCATCAGGAAGTATCGGGGCAAATTTAACATCCAGATTCGCAAGAAGGGCTATCCCTTCATCAGTAAATCATTTGTCAGTCTCACCGTCGCCAAGAAATGGGCGACTACCACAGAGGCCGACATGGAAAGACACCTGTATGTGGCCATTCCAGACCACACCACGGTAGGAGAACTCCTAGAACGCTACAGAAAAGAGATTCTGCCAACGCACAAAGGTCAACAAGTAGAACGGTATCGATTGGGAACCCTCAAACGGTACTTTGGGCCGATGAGAGTGACTGATCTCACCGCTAAAGAAGTCGCTAACTACAGGGACATCCGACTCAAAGAAGTCTCCCCTGCCTCTCTGAAGCGGGAACTTGTAATCATACGCCGGGTATTAACCCTAGCCAGTAAAGATTGGGGCATTGCCCTGCCCCAGAACCCTGTAAAGATGATTGTCTTGCCTAAAGCTGATCAGGCTCGAACAAGGCGATTAGAGGCAGGAGAGGAAGAGATACTCCTTCAAAGCACCAATCAGAAACTTCGACGGGTCATCATTTTGGCGTTAGAGACTGCAATGCGACGAGGCGAGATTCTAAACATCAAAAAGAGTCATATTAACTACTCAAAATCAGTACTTCTCATTCCCTCTACAAAGACAGATCACCCTCGAATGAACCTTTTTCAAGTGAAGCGATAGCGTCGCTTAGAGGACAATTGAGGGCCTCTCAGAGGGTATCTGGAGGGGTAATTCCCTTAATTGAATCCACCCTCTTCGACTACAAACCTAGAGGGTTATCAGGGGAGTTTCTAAAGCTATGTCGGCGCAAAGGAATAAAGAATCTCCACTTTCATGACCTTCGTCATGAGGCGACATCAAGACTGTTTGAAAAAGGTTTAAACCCAGTAGAAGTGGCAACCATTACAGGACACAAAGATACCAAGATGCTAATGCGGTATACGCATCTGAGAGCAGAGGATTTAGTGGGGAGATTGGGTTAGTTACTGCCAACATCCCACTAAAACTGTAAACCCTTTGTCTCAATTAAATTACGGGTGATGATTTGACTATCAATAATTAGGTTCGGTCTCTTAGTGTCTCACCGAGCGTAGCTTCAATGGGGGTAGAAGGAGTATTCGTAACTTTTTCTCGATACCAAATATAGAGACCGGCAGCTATGAGTATGGCAGTTCCTATCAATGTTATGCCATCTGGAAAACTGTTAAAGACAATTAGACCGATCAGCATCGACCAAATAATGATGCTATAAGAGAAAGGTGCGAGCAATGATGCAGAGGCTAGCATAAAGGCACGTATTACAAGATATTGCCCCAAACCATTAAAAACCCCCAAAAGGATAAGAATTGTCCATTGAGAAGCATTTGGTGTCAGCCAAACAGACCAAACGAGCGGGGATAAAGCAACAACTCCAACCAAACTCGACCAAGCTAGCACCGTCAGCGCTTGTTCACTGTCTCGCATGAGGCGCGTCAAAATGAGTGCCATCGCCCAGCACAGTGATGAACCAAGTGGCAGCAGCATGGCCAACTGAAAGCTGACACCTCCGGGCCGTAGGATCATGAGTACACTGAGCAAGCCTATCAGTACCGCTATCCAGCGCCTCAAACCTACCCTCTCGCCCAAAAATAGGATAGACAACGCCGTGACAAAAAGCGGCGAAACAAAACCAATAGCAGCACACAGTTCCAGAGGAAGATGTTTCAGGGCGAAGACAAATATTAAGCTACAAACGGCTAGACACAATCCGCGTAATATTTGAAGTTTGGGTTGTGCAGTTTTTAATAGGTTACGCTGGCCTCGACAAATACAAAACAACAAGATCAAGACCGAAACAACGACATAGCGTAGGAAGATGATCTGTTGGGGGGCAATGTCCGCACTCAAGTATTTGGCTGCACCGTCTGTCGCTGAAAAAATCATCATCGCAAGGGAAAAAAGACCAATAGCAACTAGCGGCTGGTCAGTCGTAAGTCGCGATTTTGATGAATTGGCCATTCCTAGCTTTTGAACTACCTCAAACTCGATTCACTGGCGACAGACTCATCTTTAATCCGCTCTCTATAAAATATATAGATACCCGCACCGACGATCAGCACCATTCCAATAGCTATATTGAACGATGGCACATCCCCCCAAACTAGGTAACCCCATAGGGTCACCCAGATTACAAGGATATATTCGTATGGACTAATCACAGCAGGATCAGCAACCCGATAAGCACCCATCAATGTCAATATTCCAGCAACTCCGATCACAGAAATCGTGGCCAAAATGGAAATGCTCTTGATATCAACAAATTGCCAGCTACGAGTGATAAATGCGATTTCAGAATTCGCAGCAGTATCAAATCTGCCATCTCCAAACAGCAATCCCGTCATGCCACTGAGTAGGCCCGTAATCAGATAGGCAAATAGCGTCTGCTGATTGAGCGTATCTTTATCAGCGGTCTTCTTTACAATGATTATAGAAAATGCATAACTTAGTGCGACACAAATTGGAAGCAAATAGTAAATATTGAACTGCCCAGTTTCCGGCTGACATATTAGAACCACACCAACAAAGGCTATCAGAATTGATAACCAGCGACGATAGCCAACCTGACTCTTGAAAAAGTAGATAGATGTTATGGTTATGAAGATAGGGCTTATCATAAATAATACTGTAGCAGTGGCAATAGGCATTTTCGATTGGGCAAAATAGAAAGCCGAGTAACCGAAAAAAAACATAAAACCGCGACAAACAGTTAACAGTGGATAAGCAGTGGTTAGTCTTACGGGTTCGTGGATAATCTTTTGGTACGCAATGATTAGAACTATTCCAACCGTTGATCGAAAAAACTGAATCTGGAAAAGCGCGAGTTCATCTGAAACGAGTTTTATCAAAACATCCTGAACAGAAAATATTGTCATCCCAATGATGACGAGAAATATGCCTTTCCGATTGCTTTCAAGCATGTGACTCGAACCGATCCGAAACGCTGAACACTGCGTCGGAAAATTATCTAGCTCAGTGCTAGGAAACAACTAAGTTGCTGGTACACGCAAGTTAAGAAAGCGGAGAGTCTACGGCCAAATCACCAATTCTGTGCACCTTTTCCAAACTTCGTTGGTATGGCAAACAGATGTTTCATACCGCTTATCTTATTCCTTTACTTCCCCAAGGTTAACCAGTATGTGAGAGTGGGGACAGACTCTATTCTCCCAACCCAAAAGTAACCCTCCAACACCCTAAAGAAATCGCTAATTGAAGCCAAAATCAGGTAATTTCGTTGAAGTAACAGGTCAACCTGAAGGTGCAATAGAAACTAGACGTAATCTTCTGATTTCTTGACCGCTTCTAGCTCTTTCTTAGTCAAGACTCCCTCCTCTTCCATAAGTTTCTCTAGTTCTGTAAAGGAAGGCTGTTTGGGGTCAGTGTTAGCACCTTTCTTCAGTTTTACCTCCGGAATGGAATGTGGCACTAGCATCCGGTACGCCTCTTTCATGATGGCGTAGAGATGATGGATATATTGGTCTTGGACAACAAAGCTGTCATGGACTGGCAGTACCAAAATCTTCTTTGCTCTCATATGATTTAAAACATAGTCAGCAATTTTGGAGTCTTGGTGCTGTAATTCAGCCCACATCCCACTAAAGAAGTAATCAGAGAGTTCAGGGTGTTTCTCTATAGTGGTGTCTATCAGGGGGTTGATGAACTGGTTGGTACTCGTTAGGTCAGGGTGGTTGTAATTGATCTCCTGACGGATCGCCTGAATGGCCTTATCCCGATTTTCTTCATTCACACAGATCAGGAAGACCTGTTTCATCAAGTCACGATTTTCTTCGCCGTAAGGATCAATATTGCCTCTTAACCAAGGGAATTCATCCTTATTTAAAGCATAAAGAAGAAGTAAATGCTGACCGCTGTAGTCCAGTTCAGAGGTGAGTTGGCCATCAATGGTGATGTAACGTCTAAGATCAGACGGAATCTCCTGCCACCAGCCCTGATAGAACCGCCCTCCTCTGGAGAAAGTTTCATTGAAGACCCGGCACAGTTGATTCCGGGTGTAATCAATAGGATTTGAGCGACATTCGATCAATACGGTTCTGACTTTCTCAATCGGAAGAGACAACCCCAAGTGGTGTTTGCCAATAAATGTGTTACACGAACGAAGCTGTTCCTCCATTCGGGAGATTTCATCAGTAACCTTGTAAGGGATGTCCTCCCCATCAACATTTCTTAGGACGAGAACCGTCTGATCTTCATGTGCAATCATTACAGGGGTAACGGAATAACCTTCTATAAGGTCAATCAGGCTCTTGGAAGCCCTCATGCGAGATAATCGGCTCTGGCCGGAAGAACGGTCTTGGAACCCCTTATGATTCTCCAGATAACCTAAAGCCTCCAGCCCATCGATTACACGCATCATTGGTCGATAACCGAAGAACAGTTGTCCTAATCGACTCTCTTTGGAATAACTAGATTTACTACGTGGGTAGGCTACATAACTGACAGGATCAGATTGATACCGAAGATATAGATCAAGGACGACAGCTTTAAGATGTTTCAGAATCTTCTTCTGAGAAGATTTTCCTAAATACCCTGAAACCTTTAGTTCTCCATAGAGAACTTGTATAACTTCTTATACAGCTGGATGTTCACTTATACGGTGAACATCCAAAGGTCTCGAATAATCTAGATTATCCATGGCTTACCAATATTCCCCTTTGGGGGAATCAAGCTAGAACCCATAGGAGTTTCTTCTCCATTACTAGGGCCACCTTTTCAGACCCTCAGAATACCCCACCGCTGGGTGGGCAGGATATCGATTTAATTACAAAAAGGGGGTGGCGGGGGGTCGGCTGACAACCCCTTGAACATCCTACACTACATCCTCTTGAGACAGTCTTTCAGATCTCTATCCCTGTTCATAATCTGATAACACTTGACCTTCAGTTCGGCGTATCATTTAGGTGCTGAGTGACTCCAATTAGGAGTCCTAAGCGTTGAAAACAGAGCTCGAGGGGCTAAGCTCGATAGAGCACTGCCTTCGGGAGGCAGCGCTCTATCGAGCTTAGCTACCGGCGCGTTGCAATAGGCTGGCTTGCAGACCTATAGACACGAGGTATCTGATGTCTTTGAAAAAAGCCGCAACAACAGACCTGATTACAAGCTGATCGGCACCGCATATTTGACATGACGCCTTGCAGGACTTCGCCTAATCGTTTATTTTAATCTTCTTCCGCGGGGCACCCTCACAGATCCAGGTTTCCTTTTGGGTTTCTTCGTTCCAACCTCCGTAATGGGCATCGTTTGCGCCATCAGGGCAGGTCTTTACGAGCCACTCTTCGACGCTTAAGCCCTCCTCACAGGCTTTGCACTGTGGCACCAGGCCTCGGCAGCACGCTCTTGGAATCTCGCAGGCGCATGATTCTGGTTTCGCGCAACCCGAAATAAATAACACTGACAAAAACACACAGCACAAGCCTTTGCGCAAGATCATAACCACACGACTAGTCATCTTCAGTTAATCAAGATTACAAACCCGGCGCTGTAATCGCCCAGTCGTGATGAGGCCACCTTAGTCATCATGCTTTATGCCACCCCTGCCGACATGATGCACAGAGGTAATGTTGACGTGCTTTAATGTCACCGATGCCTGCATACCGCGCAGGCGTTCTTCAACCTGTGCTTTGCTCTCGCCTGGCACAATAAGCGTAATATCCTGCTCGAACGGCTCTCCATCCGCCGTTAGCAGTATCACCGTAAGGTGCGCCTTGTATTCTTTGCTGCCGATCATGTTTTCTTTTTTTGACAAGGCTTTCCGGCAGGTCCTGTGCAGATTATGAGCGCATCGCCAGCGACGCTGCACAGGCAAAGTGCTGGGCTAAATCCTCCAGACGGCAGTGTGCGTTAAGCCCACTGGTATGAGGCATGAGGTATACCGGCCGACAACCTACCTGGCTAGCTTGAACACCCGCCTTGGCTTTGGCATCTACTATTTTTCGCCAACCGCCCAAGCCGACAAAGCAGACTGCCCTGGGAGCAAGCCATTGCGCCAGGCGAGCGACGCGCGCAAAACCGACCTGGTATTCCTTAATGCTCACCTCGTCTGCGCGGCGGGTGGTGCGGCGGACCAGATCTGTCATGCCTAAACCAT
>Ga0302122_10002017_pt1 | contig 12834 bp, 11 predicted proteins | sample CB21_SCM_MG_FD_203115 | JGI IMG/M metagenome (GOLD analysis project Ga0302122, IMG submission 203115) | Marine microbial communities from Western Arctic Ocean, Canada - CB21_SCM | ecosystem: Environmental > Aquatic > Marine > Oceanic | place: Canada: Western Arctic Ocean | collected 2017-09-28
GTGGTAGTCGGCCCACTCCTTGGGGATGCCCTTGACGTCGCCGAGGGCGAAGCGGTACGCGTCGCCCCCGCCCAGGGACTGCAGCAGCTCCTGGTAGGGCACGACGCGCAGGAGTTCGCGCTGGTCCGCCAGGAGATTAATCTTCGCCCTCGTCTTCTCGTCCACGAAGCGACTGGCCACGCCCCAGAGCCCGCGGAACAGGCCGTCCGCCGGCACGACGCATGCCTTGGCCAGCGCCTCGGGGAAGTTCAGCTCCAGGATCTTGGCGAGCTCGCGCGGGTACGCGAGCTTGTTCAGCCCGCCGCCGCGCGGCGCGTTGGGGTCGCGCACGATGACCACCGTGACCTTGCCGTCGGGCGACCGTTGGGTCGCTTCGTCCATCCAGTAGACCGCCGCTCGTACCGCCAACGCGATCTGCTGGGGCGTGGCCCCGGGTGGCACGCCCGGCCCGACGTGGTAGAGGACGGGCCGCCCCTCGTAGTCCTTGCCCCGCGCAAAAATGGTGCCCTGCGCCAGCTGGTGGGCGATCTGCGTCGGCTCCACGGGGAAGCCGTAGGCCCGGCGCCACCGCAACGACGCCCCGAGCATCTCCGACGCGGCGTCGGCGTCGTCCTTGCGCGCCGTTAAAAAGCGATCGAGCGTCTTCTGCGACTCGGAGGGGAACCGCTGCTTGAGCGTCCACATGGCTCGTTCGCGGTTCTGCTGCTTCTCCTGCTCCTCCCGGGCCTTGCGCTGCTCCTCCTCCCACTCGGCCTTGCCGGGCCAGTCCTGCTGCTGCTGCGGCTGCCGGTTAGTGTCGGGCGGGTAGCCCGGCTGGTACCACTGCTGGTCCGCCTGGCCCCAGGGCGTCGTCTGGTACGGCGACTGCTGCTGTTGTTGCTGCTGGCCCTGCTGGGGCCACTGCGGCGGCGGCCCGCCCGGGTTGCCGTTGCCGCCCGTGGCCGAGCCCCAGGAGGAGGCCGCGGCGCCTGTTGCTATTGCAATGATCAGGGTTGACTGCATGATTGCTCCCTTAGTGCCAAGGCGCGGCGTCGGCGCGCGGCGCTGGCGTTGCGATGCGTGCTGGAGATATGTTCGTAACAACAGATGCACGCTGAGCACGGCGGCGTTGCGGCGATGTTGTATGTTGCTCTACGACGCCACTTGTCATAGCCGCCGAGTCTCTAAGTGCCTCCTCCTCAAACACAACCCCTGCGATGCGAAGCGTCTACTCCTCACAACAACAAAGACGGGCATATTTTTTGACGCCTCCTGAACCCGCGGGTTTTGTGTTGCTCTCGATCACTTGAGTCGACACGCGTTCATCGCATACGGACTCACTCAACGTTGACGCAGCGACAGCACACTGACGTGGACGCACAGCGCAAGCACATTCAGGAGCACCCCACAGCAACATGAGCGCCGAGCTGGAGCTCCCACTCAGCCAAGTCCTCGTCTTCGAGAAGACGGGCCGCGTCTTATGGAGGAGAGGCGCGCAGACGCTCAAGGGCGACCCGCTCGCCGAGCTCGTCGGCGCCTATTTGCTGGAAGAGAAGGGCGGCAGCCAGAAGGCGACGATCGGCGACCACGCCCTGGACTGGCGCTTCGTGAACGAGGCGGACCTGGTCGTGGTCACGGCGGCGCCGCGGAGTTTAGAACTTGACTGGACGGGCGAACTGTGCGACGGCGTCCGCCGGAAGGTCGCGGCCCTTGCAAAAACAACAGACGTCGGCGAGGCGCTGAAAGCGTCCTTCGACCCCACCTTCGACGGGTTAGAAAAGGAGTTCGGGGCCAAATTACGGTTGAGACGGAAAAAAGAACAGGCCGAGGTCGAGGCGCGGAAAGCGCGAAGCGCCGACGCCGCGCAGCGCCGCGCGGAGGCGGAAGCCGAAGAGGAGGAAGAGGTGGAAGACGACGACGAGGACCCCCTCGCGCGGCTCAAGAGGCGGACGGCGTCCAAGTCGAGCTCCGGCCGCAAGAACCGGAAGAAGAAAACGGAGGACAAGGCCGGCAAGAAGCCCACGGTCTGGCGCGACGGCTCGCAGCGCAACAAGAAGGCGACGGCGGCCGAGGTCGCCTTACTCGATAGGAGCGGCGACAAGGGCGACGCTCAAGCGCAAAAAGTGGCCCAGGACCGGCACCTCCAGGAGATGCGCGGTACCTACATGAAGGAAGAGGGCGAGCGCGCCGCCTGGGAGGAGGAGGAGGAGTTGCTGCTGGAGGATGAAAGTGATGACGACCAAGCCTCGAAGGGCTGGTTCGGCAGGAACGTGGGCAACCTCCTCCAGAACGTAGGAGGAACCCAGACGCTCACAAGGGAGGAGATCGAGCCCGTCATGGAGGAGCTGAAGAATACGTTACTGGAGAAGAACGTGGCGGTGGAGGTCGCCGACGCCGTGACGCAGTCTGTGTCTGATAGTTTAGTAGGTCAGAAGGTTGAGAGATTCGGGCGGGTGTCGACGATGATCAAGCAAGCGTTAGCTGCTGCTGTAGAGCGTGTATTGACACCTAAGCGATCCACGGACGTCTTAAGGGAAGTGTTAGATGCCAAGGCGAAGCATCGGGGACCCTACTCCATTGTCTTCGTGGGCATCAACGGCGTCGGCAAGTCCACGACGCTGTCCAAGGTGGCCTACTACCTGAAGGAGCACGGCATCGACGTGATGATCACGGCCTGCGATACGTTCCGGAGCGGCGCCGTGGAGCAGCTGCGGAGTCACGCTAATTGTTTGGATGTGGAGTTGTTCGAAAAGGGGTATTTGAAGGACCCCGCGGACGTCGCTTGGGCTTCATTAGTTCACGCCAAACAAGCGAAGAAGGACTGCGTTCTCATCGACACGGCCGGGCGGATGCAGAACAACGACAAGCTGATGCGGGAGCTGGCTAAATTGGTCTCGGTGAACACGCCGGACTTGGTCCTGTTCGTGGGCGAAGCGTTGGTGGGCAACGACGGCATCGACCAGCTCAACATGTTCAACAACTCGCTCGCGCAGTTCTGCCCCGACGGCCGGACCATCGACGGTCTGGTGTTAACCAAGTTCGATACCATCGACGACAAGGTGGGCGCGACGCTGTCCATGACGTACAAGACGGGCCAGCCGATCATGTTCATCGGCTGCGGCCAGAAGTACACACACCTGAAGAAGCTGAGCGTGAACGCGGTCGTGAACTCGCTGTTCAAGTGATGGGGTGCGTAAGAGTAACTAGGCTTGAGCTAGTTGTTACCACGGGCTGGTGCGCCAGTGGAAATCGTCGGGGCCGCCGCCGCCACTACTATTGGGGACGCGGATCCTATAGGAGCAGCGCCAGAACGAGAGGACGTTCCACGCGGGCCCGTTCGGGAGGCCGAAGACGAAGTTGAGGACGGCGTCGGACGTCGCCGCCCGTGCCTTGACGGCGGGGACGTCGTCATCCTCGCCGTCGATCACCGAGAGGTCTCCGCGATGGGGGCTGCGCGCCAGAGTCCGGAGCGTGAGGATCTGCTTTCGCGGCCGCACGAAGCACGCCTTGTAGCTGCCGGCCGCTCCCACTTCCCTGACCAAAATCTGGACTTTTTGCCAGACGGCGAGTTGTCGGGTTTCGAACATGGCCTTCCACGCCAAGATCCAGGAGCGCCAGGCAGCGGAGGACGCGCTCGTCGCGGAAACGGGCGGAAACGGTGGCCGAGGCCACTGATTACACTGACACTTTCCACGGCGACCGTGCGACAAAGCTGAGGGACGTGACCATGAAGCAGAACCGCGAGGCCGAGCACGACTTCCAGGAGAAGCTCGAGCAGGACGCCGAGTCCGACGCGACCTGGGCCCACGTCCTGTCTTTAGTGGATACGGAGCCGGACTCGTGGGACGGCGCGGACCTGTCGCGCCTCCGAGCCGTGCTCATCAAGAAGAAGGCCGAGGAGACGCAGGCGCTCTCCGCCTAGAAACCGACGGGTAAGTATACATGATCAGTCCCCCGTTCTCTTCATTTGCAGAACGGAGTAGGGACCGAGCACCGCGGCCACGGCTCCAAACAGAGGGGTCCGCGCCGGGGATATCGTGCGGGTATATAGGCCGTGCAGAGCATTGCAACAAAGGGTGCACTCACAACCGAGGCGAAAACTTGACTGCGAACTACATTCTGCAGCCGTACGACACGTCCCTTCGAGTACGATGCGCACCTTCCTCCTATGCGTGGCGGCCGCGCACGCCTGGCAGGGCCCCCAGCACCGCGTCAAGCCGCTCACCCTGCGCAGAGCAGCACCCGTAGCCGCGCCGGCCGGCAGCAAGGTCCAGAAGCGCCTCATCGCTTTGCTCAGCTTCAACGCGGGCGTGGCCGACGTGGTCCTCTTCAAGAAGCACGGCTGCTTCGCCACCATGATGACCGGGAACCTCATTAAGGGCACCTGCGCGCTCGTGGACGCCCAGTACGCCGACGCGCGCTTCTTCGGGTGCATGATCATGTCGTACTTAGCGGGGTGCTCGGGGCAACGAATTCTGGACCAACGATGCACACCTAGAACCAAATCTAGATTCATCGCCCTGGCCACCTTTTTGCTATTTCGAGCTTCTGATGACTTTGGCGGAGCCTCAATGAGACGGGGCGCCCTCTGGCTGAGCGCCGGCTTCGGGTTGGTCAACGCCGTTTCTGTTGATGTACTACTGACCATTACATGGATGCTCACCATCCACATGCAGAAGCTCACGAACTACGCCACGGACGCTGTGGGGTTAAGCGGTTCGGACGCGCAGACCAAGGCGACCTTCGGGCCGGTCCTGCGGCGGTCGTGTGTGGTACTAGGTCTGTTCGCATTAGGTGTGGGCGTGGGCCACGTCCTCTGCTCGGAACTGCTCACGATGAAGGGCTTCGCCACGGCCTTTGGCGCGTGGTACGCGCTCATTGTATTGTCTCATGACCAGGGCCGCGTCGGTTTGGACTCGCTCGGGAAGACGCTGCTGCTCAACAAAAACGCGAATCCCGGGCTGCTGGACGACTGAAGCCTGGGTTATAAGATTTAAGTACTTCTTACGGAGAGGAGGGAACTATGCTTAGAAAAACACATCCTTAGTAGTACCCCGCGATGGCCGTGCCCTGCCGCCGCGCGGCGTTGCGCCGCGCCTCTGCGGAGTCCGTCCGCCGCGCGGAGGGCCACGGCGGCCGCTTCGACGGCGACGCCGGCCGCCGCCGCGCGACCATGAGCCGCTGGAACGCGACGCTGCGCAGGGCGAGGTGGTGGCGGGACAGGCCGCTCTTGAGCCGCCACAGGCCCCGGTCGAACTCCGAGGCCCGCAGGGCCACCGCGCAGTCGGCCGCGAAGCGCCGGTGCCCGCGCTGCACGTTGCTAAGTTCCTCCGCGTAGTGGACCGCGCGCTTATGGTCCGCGTCTTGTGCATCCCGGGCCCGCGCCAGCTGCAGGGACGCCGCCTTAGTCCGCTCCTCGGCCGTCGTCGAGTGCTCCCGGTCCCGGCTGCGGCTCCGCCGTAGCACGGCGAGGCCTCGCTTGGTCGCGCGCCGCTCCGCCCGTAAAGAGGCGAGCTCCGCATCTAACGTAGCCGTGCGCTTCGTGAGGCCGTGGTAGGTGGCTTGGGTGGCGTCGCGCGCGGCGCAGGCCTGTTGCGCCGCGGCGCGGGCCGCTTGACCCGCCGCGAGGGCCGCGAGCTTTTCGGCGTCCGCTTCCGTCGCCCGTGCGTCCGCATCCATGGCGCGGCGCTCGGCCGCGGCGCGGCCCGTTTCGGCCGCCAGTCTTAAGGTGCGCTCGTTCGTGGCGGCCCGGCGCAGCTCCGCGGCCCGCTGCGCCGCCTCCCGCAATAAATCGGGCAGGGCCGCGTCGTCTGGGGGCACGTCGCCGCCGCTTAGAGCGGCGACGAGCCGCCGGGCCAAAGCCGCCGCGCCGTCCAAATCGCGCCGCAGGGCGCCTGTTGGCGAGAGCGCTGCACTCGGCAGGTCGGCCCGCCGCCGCGGCGTCGGCGTCGGGAGCAGGCGCCGGCGGGGCGTCGCGCTCGTGGTGGGCGGTGTGCCCCGGGCGTAGCCTGTTCCGCCGAGGTGGGCCGCCATGTATGACGAATGCGTCTGCGTCACCGTGGCATGAGCATAGATGGATGAGCGCCAGCTCCTTCTGAACCCGGCCCAGCCCTGCACGATGGCACCGCTCGAGGGCAGCCTCCAGATGGCTAGTGTCCTCGCGGCTAGCTCCGCGAAGGCCTAACCAGCGCCCCGAGCCGCCCCGCCGACCGCTCGGCGGCGGCCCCTACGCCCGAAGTGTCACCGGACGCGTCACCTTCTGACGCTCTGTGTACACGTTGCTACAGATCGGCCACCGTGTGCTCTGGCCACCGTGCGTACACCGCCGCGATCGCAACGACCGGTGAGCGCCGCAGCCCGCCATGGCCGCCACGCTGCCCTTCCGCGCCGGGCCCGCGACGCCGCGCAGCCCCAACCCCGACGACTGGGGCCAGTACGTGGACCAGGAAGACCAGGAATCCTCGGACGACGGCTACGCCTCCACCGTGTCGCTCCAGCGGCGGTCCCAGGAGAACCTGAGCCGGGACGCCTCGGCCCAGTCCCTCGACTCGCTCTGCGAGCTCGCCGTCGCGAAGAGCGCGCACTGCCTCTCGACGCTCCATCAGCTCGTGGTCGAAGATATTGCGGAGGACGACGCGGTGCGCGTCGTGGTCAAGGGCCCCGGTCGCGGCCTCGAGGAGCAGCGCTGGACGCAGGAGGGGTCCGTGGGCTGCGCCGTCCCTTCCCAAACAGCCTACGCGCCCGCGTGCGCGCCGTCTGTGTGGTCGCGGGAGTTCGCCGGCGGCACCGTGGTCGGCTGCAGCCTAGGCGGGATCCGGGTCCGGAAGGATTGGACCCTGTACGCGTCCTACCGCTTCCTGGTCTCGACGCAGGGGCGATGTACGGAGCGGTGGCTGCGCCACTCGGACTTTTGTGCAATACACGCGGCGCTGCCCGCGACGCCGGCGTTCGACCGGGTGCGCGCGTTATGGGCGGAGGCCGAGCGGAGTAGGAAACGGTGGCGGTCACTGGAAATGGGCTACCTCGTCCAGCGGCACTGCTTCTACGAGGGGTACATCGCGGAGCTGGTCTTCGCGGTGAATCAGCCGGACGAGCTCTTCATGCTGCTCGGCAGCGGGCGGTTGCCCGCGGCGCGTGTGGCGCCGCGCCGCGAGAAGCTAGCGAGGTAACAATATATACAATTACACTTCAAGCCAACTCGGCTTTGACACAAGCTTCACATTGTTTTCTCCTTGGGCCTTTCGTCTTCGAAGTCGGCGAAACAGGCGATCCACACCAACAACGGCACCAACACCAACACGATGACCAGCGACGTATATAACACATCGGTCGCGCCGCCCTTTTCGGCCGCCTGGCACAGCCGCTCGTCGAAGAAGAACGCCAGCACGAATCGGTCGCCGTGTGTTACGTTCTCGCCGCCGTGATTCAGGCGCGCGCCGTGGACGACAGCGCCGCCCCGTTCCGGAGAGAAGACGACGTCCCGCAGAGAAGAGAACCGCGTCCCGCCCCCCGCAAAGTCGTATTCATCGTTTACCTGAGAAGCGGCGACAGATTCACAAGCCTGGGAGCACACGCACTTTTCTCGGAGGTGCTCGTCCACGTCGTCGCAGCTCTGGCCCAGGCAATTCCGAGGACAGAACTCATCGTACTGGAGCAGAGGATACTGCGCGCTGAACCGTTCTTGCGCAAAGGTGCGCTCCGGGAAGTTACTATTGCAGGTCTCGTTCGCGAAGCGCTTTCGCAGGGCGCAGGTCTGCGGCTCTAGCTTGGCGTAGCGAGGCACGCGGACGCCCGTCCTTTGAGGCCGCGACAGCGCCACCGTCGCGGAGTAGCGGCCGCCGTCGCCGTGCTGCCGTAGACCAGCTTGCTGCGTTGGCGTGTATTTGATGACGAAGCCGTCGTGCAACGCCGGGTCAGAGGCCCCGCAACGCTCAATTAACTCCGCGACGGTGGCATTCAGCGCTCTGTCCACTACTCGTCGCGCGGCCTCGGCTCGTGGACCGCCGTCGGCGTACACCGCGGCCACGGGAAGATCAGTTGTCGCGTAGTGCGCGTGGCGGCTGCTCGTGTAGTTGCGTTCACGAGCGGCGGTCTCGGTCGCCTCTATTATGGCTGCCGTCTCGTCCGCCGTCAAGAGATTCGGCAGGAGCCGTGGCAGGCACAACGCTCGTTCATCGTTTTGGTATCGCGGGCACTCGTGGTGTGCTCTGATGCTGATGCTTATCAAAGACCACCACTGAGCGATCAGGGCTAGCATGGCTCGACGGCGTGATCGCCACGCAGCTCTGAACGACGGCTCAACGTTCAAAGCGCCCAACGGCGGCGTTTATGTTCAGATTCGGTCAGTACACAAATGAAACCCGCACGCTGTGCGTACGGGTTTTCCAAGGTTTTTTGTACATGTTTGGCATGACTGCGGCCAGTAGGCACAGGCATTGCTCGTTCTTGGGATCTGGTTGATCTATTTTGCTGCGTGCGAGCCGCGAGATCCAGTGGCGACGGCCGAAGACGCGGGTCATGGTCCTCGGTGACGTCTGGCTGGATTTTGATCCCGCCGCCCTTGTGACTACAGGACTGGACGTGGACGACGACTTAGCGTTCCTCGTGCTTTTGGCGCTACAGAGTCGTGTTCAACTAAACATCGTCGGCATCTCAGTGGTCGCGGGCAATGCCGCGCTCCGAGACACGCTGGACAACGCGAAACTGTTGCTGCGCTACGCCGGCGTCGACGTCGTACCGGCGGCCGGCGCGTCGTGGCACGACATGCACGTGCCGTGGCCCTGGGTCCGCCGGCTGCATAAGCTTCGAGGCGACGTCAAAAGCTCGCCCGACGCCGCGGCCGCGATGCGCGCGGAGATTTTGGCCCGGCCGCCGCAGACGCTAACCATAATAGCGCTCGGGCCGCTGACGAACGTGGCGGCCGTTTTAAGGGACGACGCGGTCGCGGGCCGCGTCCGGCGCGTCGTGTCCATGGGCGGGGCGCTGGACGGCAAACGGCTCGACCTCAATTGGATGTCCGATCGAGCGGCCGCGCGCGCCGTGCTCGCGGCCAAAGCGCCCGTGACGATCGTGCCCGTCGAGCTCTGCGCGCAGGCCGCCGTGCGACTCGCGGACGTCGACCGGCTGGTCGCGAGGTGCTGCCCGGGCGCCGCGGTGTGTGCCCTCGCGCGCGGCCTGCGGCGCCAGTGCGCGTTCTCCCAGCGCTTCGTCAACGGGGGCCTCGCCCAGCGCGTCCCCGATGTCCACGTGGCGCTCGGGGCGGGCCCGGCCTTCGTGCCGTGGGACGTCGTCGCTGTCCTCGCGGCCGCGCGGCCCGAGTTATTTGGAGAGTGGCGCGACTTTGAAGTGACCGTGCCGCCCTGCGCATCGGGCGAGCCCTGCGACGGCACCGTGTCGGTCCGGCGCGCCGCCAACGCGTCGGTCCGGGCGCCGGTGCGGCTCTCGCCCGGTGGCGTCGTCGACAGCCTCGTCGACCTTGTCTGCGAAGTGCCGGCCGTCGGGGCGGCGCCGGGGGTCGTGGCTGGGGGCGCACCCGTGCTGTTCGGATCCTTCGCGGTGGCAGGTGTGGTGCCGTGGTTGTTGTTGTTGAGAGTGGTCTTTAGGAAGAGATAGCTCTTACTAAATAAATACACGCATGTAGTCGCCTGAAGTTTTACTTTTAGGCCGGACAAGTCCAAGCGAAAAAAACAAGTGAAACCCGTACGTAGCAGATGGCAAAAACAAGATAGACGCTAAATTAGCCCGCAGCGATAACCAATGGCGGCCAAACGGCTGCCCACCTGGGCAGCCATTGTGCTATCTGTGGCTGCGGCGACCGACGACTGCCCGACGCCGGCCGCCAACAAATACACCATACAACCACCCACAGCTACGTACCCCACGCGGCCGCTGCGCGAACTTTTGACGCCAGTGACCGCTATCATTCGTTGGCACGACGGCGACGACGCCGCGCTCGCGGCCTGCCTTGGCACTTTACGAGCGACGCTACCGCGGGCGCGCATGACGGTCGCCGCGCGAGATATTGACAGAGCGCGTCGCGTCGCCGCGCGCTTTGAAGTGGAGCGCGTCGTCGACGCGGACGCCACCGCACTGCTCGTGGATGGCCCGGTCGTCATCGCCGACGCGTCGGTCGTCTTCCAACCCGACGCGACGCGAACTCGAGTCGTCGCCATGCGGGGCTGCGCGGCGCGCGCGACGGGGGACACGAAGACGTGCTGGGCCGACCGTAATTGTCGCTTCGTGGCCGTCGGCGAGGCGCAGAGCGTTGTAAGATGGCTCCGCGGGGGCGATTGTTCCGAATCCACCGCGGGCCTCGTGCACTCGACGACGGACGGCTGCGCGCACCGCAACGGCTTCGGCGAGGTCGTGCCGACGGCGAACGGGCCGCCCTACTTCGCCCTCCTGCACCCGAGCGCGGACTGCCCCTGGCGCGCCCCGCTCGCCGCGCGGCTCCGGACCTTCGCGGCGACGTGCGCGGCCCCGCCCTGCGTCGCGCCGCTGTCGCGGGTCAAGAACCGGAAGCGCACGCAGCAACTGTTGGAGGCGCACGGCCTGGACGGTAAACGCGGCGCCGACGAGGTATTAGCTGCGGCGTCCTCTTTTTATCGAGACGCCGTCATTGTCACACGCAGGCCGCCGCGCTGCGTGCGAGACGGCCCCTCTTCGCGAGTCCCTTCGCCAACGCCACGCAGACGACGGACTGCCTCCTCCTGGGCGCCGGCGACTACACGGACCCGCGCGTGTACGCGACGTTCCTGCGTTCTCTTCGAGAAGCTGGTTCGGTTTGTGACGTCACCTTGTTTACGAACGGTGCGCGCGGCGTCCGTCCTTTCGAACGTCGACACGCCATCGCATGAAACTCACTCTCCGCGCAGACGCCGCCGACGAACGCATCCGGACCATCTTCCGCAAGTATGGTGCGCGGTGGCACCGCTTGTTGCCGGTTGTTCCAGGCCTCGCCGAAGACGAGGTGGCCAAGCGGGCCTTCCAGACGGCGCCCGGCCTGGGCCGCAGAGCCTCCACTCTGCGCTTCCGCATTTTCAGAAGCTACTTGCGCGGGGAGTCCCGCCATGCGCATGTGGGCTGGGTCGATGTCAGGGACGTCTTCTTCCAAGCCTGTCCGTTTTCCCGATTACGCGGCCAGGGGCTGCACGTCTTCTCCGAGACGGCACTTTTAAGTCTGGCCCACAAGCGGCGCGTCTATTTGGAGTGGTCGAAGCGCGCGTGGGGCTTCGACTGTCCCGATGGCTACGGGGCCTACGACGACGCCCCGCCCCTCAACCTGGGCGTCGTGCTCGGGACCAGGCGGGCGGTCTTGAAAGCTCTTGAAACGTTAATATGCGCACTGGAGCGGTGCGGCGGCTGGGACCAGTTCCTGTTCTCGAAGCTCGTGTACGAGGGGACAATCCCCGCGACGGCCCACGCGGGCGACGACGACGCGGCCGTGGCGAATTTATGCGCGAACCTGGGCGTCGACGTCGGCGACGCGTCGCGCGTGGTCTCGGCGCGGGGCGATGCGTACGCCGTCGTGCACCAGTACGACCGGTACGACGGCGTGGCGGGCGCGGTCGCGGAGCGGTGGCCGTTCGTTTCTAGATGATCGCGGTGTGTAATGGTTCGTTTTTGTATAGAGCCATGCGGGTTTTCCATAAATTGATCAATAAGAGTGCGCGCTTCTTTGAACCCAGCACTCCAGCAAAAACTGCACAAGCAGCAGCACTGACTGCAACGCGCACAACTCACCGGGCGCGGTAGCATCACTGGGACGACTATAGATGCGCCGCTGCGCAGCCGTATTGGTAATGCTGCGTGCCGCAGCGATCGTCCCCCGAGCACAATGGCGCCCGCAAGCCGAGCGGCACCTCGCGAGGGTCACGGAGCTGCTCGGCGCGCCGCCGGAGATCGCCGCCTCACGATCAAAGGACGACCCCTTGCTCAACTTTGTGTTCAACTATTACGGCGGTGATTTGGGCTCGGCTATTAATCTCGGGCGATGGTGTCCGCCCGTCGGCGTGGCCATCGAGGCATCTGAGGGCGACCGAGAACGGCTCTGGCGTGGCATCGAGGGCGGCGGAGCTTATGATCCGCGAAAGCTCCCGAAGAAGCGCCTCCTAGCGCTCGAGCGCGGCCGTCTGGCTCTCGCGGCGACGCGCAGGCGGCAGTCCGTCTGGCACTGCTACGGCCTCCACGAGTGGGCGATGCTGTACCGGCCCGACGGCGTCGAGGCACCCCACAAATGTCAAAATCTACCACTTAGAGTCGACCAGGCCTGCATCAACCGCGTCGTGGAAGCGGACGAAATAAAATGCACGCACTTCGACGCCTTCCGCTTCTTCGCCCCAGAGGCCGTGGACAAGAACCGCCACGTTTTGACGCGCAAAACGCAAATCGACCACGAGCAGCCGGGCTGCGTCCACGCGAACATGGATGTATTGCGGTACGCGCTGCGCCTGGCGCCCTTTATTGACGCATCACTCATCGGGGACGCGCTGGCCGTCGCTTTGCAAGCGCGGGACCTGGACATGCGCGCGTCGCCCTACCTGCTCGCCGGAGCAACGCCGGTGGCGGTCGAGACCACGGCGGGGCGCAAGGAGTACGTCCGGGCCCAGGCCGCGGTCCACGACGCCGCGGCGCCCGTCCGGGATCGGCTTCTCGCTGCCTACGACGACTTCTTCCTCCATCGCGCGCTGGTCCCGGGCGCTGCCGGGGCGGAGGCTTGTGTAAGTTAATACTGGTGTGATTTGCTTTACGCGGAACAGGAGGGCCAAATACCCCTAATTAGGGGTATTTGGAGCGAGGCGCCGGCGCGCCGTTAGTGTTCTAACCCTAAAAAACCCGCACGTTACATACCCGAAC
>Ga0302122_10002019_pt1 | contig 12830 bp, 10 predicted proteins | sample CB21_SCM_MG_FD_203115 | JGI IMG/M metagenome (GOLD analysis project Ga0302122, IMG submission 203115) | Marine microbial communities from Western Arctic Ocean, Canada - CB21_SCM | ecosystem: Environmental > Aquatic > Marine > Oceanic | place: Canada: Western Arctic Ocean | collected 2017-09-28
TCACGCGCCGCCGCGCGCCGCGTTCGCCGTGCGCCGCCAGCGCGAGCGGCGCCCCGGCGTAGAGCGACGTCTCGACGGCGTGCGGCCGCGCCGTCCACCAGTACAGCGCTGCCGCGCGCAGCGCGAGGGCTCCCAAGAATAATGCTGGGGGACGCATCGACGGGACTCTCAACCTCGATGCGCCCTTGGAGTTTGAAATCGATGCGCCGAACGAGTAGCTTCCGCACGTGTAACACTGGATATCTCGCACGGTGTGTAACACTTGATTCTCTAGCCTTGGTTACACTTGGGCGCATAATGTGGTCCCGAAGGGCAAAAACCCGTAAGTGCGAAAGACAAGGAGGCCGGCTGCGAATGCTGCTAGAAAAGAGGCTCTAGGGCTGTCGGGCTGCGAGTCTGGGCGCCAGCCCGCCTATCACGGGTTTCCGCGATGACATTTTAAGCCACGCATCGACATCCATAAACGAGGTCCGCACACCGCGCTGTTCATTTGACTTCGGTGCGCCGCCTCTTTCCTCTCCCCGCGACTGGCTCCGGCCGCTGCCAGCACAACAACAGCGGCGCAGCTCCTCGCCAACTCCCCGACCCATCTGGATTCCACGGCAGCGCCAGGACGCTCGGTGTAACGGCGCGCGCCGCGCGCCGCGACCCACCGATGCGACACGCCGCCGCGCTGGTTTTCCGACCCCGGAGGCAGCCAGCCGGCGCGGACGCGTCCTGCGGCCGCCGATGGGTCGCGTCGCCCCGGGGAGACCAAAGCCGTCCGCGCGAAGGCGCCGCGTCACAGTACGACCCGCGCAGGCATTCGCACCATGGGCGGCTCCTTCGTGACGGACTTTTTGGCGGGCGGCATCAGCGGCGCCATCGCGAAGACGTGCACCGCGCCCATCGAGCGCGTCAAACTCATCATCCAGACCCAGGATGCGAACCCCAAGATCATCTCGGGCGAGGTCCCCCGCTACACGGGCATCGTGAACTGCTTCACGCGGGTCGCCGCCGAGCAGGGCGTCAGCGCGTTCTGGCGCGGCAACTTCGTGAACGTGCTGCGCTACTTCCCGACCCAGGCCTTCAACTTCGCCTTCAAGGACACGATCAAGGGCTTCTTTCCCAAATATAACCCCAAGACAGACTTTGGGAAGAGCTTCGGCGTGAACGTGGCCGCGGGCGGCATGGCCGGCGCCGGGTCCCTGACCATCGTCTACCCCCTCGACTACGCGCGGACCCGCCTCGCGTCCGACGTCGGCAGCGGCAAGGCCCAGTTCTCGGGCCTCATCGACTGCCTCCAGAAGACGGCAGCCGGGCCCAAGGGGCCCCTGGCGCTCTACAACGGCTTCGGCGTGAGCGTCGTGGGCATCGTGCCCTTCCGCGGCACCTACTTCGGCGTCAACGACTCCCTGGTCTCCATCAACCCCTACCAGAAGGACAAGGGCCTCGTGGGCATCGGGTCCAAGTTCGTCTGCGCGCAGACGGCTGCCCTCTGCGCCGCGTTCGCGTCGTACCCCTTCGACACGGTGCGCCGCCGCCTCCAGATGCAGTCGGACAAGCCCGCCGAGGAGTGGGTCTACAAGGGCACGATGGACTGCTTCGGCAAGATCGTCAGCGACGAGGGCATGCCGGCGCTCTTCAAGGGGGCCGGGGCCAACGCCCTGCGCACGGTGGGCTCGGCCATGGTCCTGGTCATGTACGGCGAGCTCAAGGAGATCCTCGCCGGCAACAACTAGGCCGCGCCGCCCCCCCCCCCCGCTAATGTCAGCATTTTCACCGACGACACGACCGGCCTTAGGTTCTGCTTAAAAGGAAGTGTGCTATTAAAAAGATGCGGCCCGCGCCCGCCGCCGATGAATCGGCGACGCGCGGTGTCTCCCCCCCCCGGGCCCCGCCCACTAGTCCTAGCACCGTAACAAAATCGAACCGGCCTTAGCGCGCCGGCGAATAGGACTAGGAGAGGCCACGGTCGCGATGTCCGAGAACTCCGCGAGTCTCGAGTCCCCGACCCCGCCGGACGTCGCGGCTCACACATTGCTCACGCTGTCACAGTGGACTTGCAGACCGAATGCTGCCGCACTTCTCGCCAACGGCTGAATCACAATTCCCCACGCCATCGACGCGACGTTTGCTCGATGGTGTGGCGCTCGATGCAGTCCGAGAGTCAGCAAACCGCATCGTCGCCCACCCGACTCACCATTTGCACTTTGCGCACAGACCGGGCTCCGTCGCGGGGACCGGGGCCGAGGTGCTTATGTAGATACATTAGAACCGGACGGGCCCTAGGTGGGCACGCCGAAGCCCCCCGCGCGCTTCTTCCTCTTCTTCTTCCGTGGTGGTTGGGGTTCCCGTACATCCGAAGGCGCGGCCTTCGCGCGCTCCTCTGGCCGCGTCCGCAGGCCCGCGAGCTCGTGCTCGGCCCGGAACTGCGCGACCGGGTCGTCGGAAATCAAATCAGGCACGTCCAGCACGTCGAACAGGAACTGCAGGCTCGCCCGCTCGACCGGTGACAGGTCCGGGTGCCACGTGCGCATCATCAAAATGTACCGCGTCTCGTCCGAGTCGTTTGCGGCGTCGTGGTACAGGCTCGTGTCGAAGAGCATCACGCCGCCCTCTGTCCACGTCCGCGTCGCGTCGCCCACCGTCAGGCTACACCCGTCCGGGATCCGCAAGCCCAAATGGGACGTCAGCACGAAGTTGCAGCTGTCGGTGTGCGGGTTTATTTTTGACCGCGGCGTCATCGCGGCGAAGAACGCCTCGACGATCGGCGCGTCCGCGTCGGCCAGCAGCTTGGCCGTCCTCGGAAACAATTTGGAGTTGACGGGGTCCCACGTCGTCCGGTCCATCAGGACCAACGTCTTCCAGTCCTGGCCGTATTTTTGGGCGCTATCCGCATCCGCGGCGCCGGCCCACACGTTGTTGCCCACCCTCTTCGTATTCTTCGCGTCCTTAAGCGCGACTTTGTTAAATTCGTCGCGCACGACCTCCCAGCTCGCTTCCAACTTGGACGCCCACGCCATGGTGCTCGTATCCCAGAACGGAACCGCTCGCAACTCGGGCACGTAGCTCCGGGCCTCCTGCTTCATGTACGCGTGGCCCGGGACCATCTCTTCGTAATGGACATAGCCCGCGTCGGCGAGCCGCCAGCTCTGGCGCACGCGCTCCGTCTCCGCGGCTCCGAACCGCGCCACGAGCTCGCGTTCGAGCTTCGCCGCGAACGGCGCGAGCTCCGTGTGCCGGGCGAGCGTGGCGGCGTAGTCCGTGTTCTCCGCCGTGCCGCCGCGTTTGGGCGGGGGCCGCCTAGGCAGGGGCGCGACGAGAGCCGCGGCGGTCGTCCAGAGCGCGGCGCTCCGCATCTGAGATCACCAGGCTTGGCCAAGGCGCTCCTCCGAGTTTCTGATTTCTTCCCTTGTTTGCAATCCCCTCGCTGGTCGATGTCGAGGCAGGTGATATCGATATAATATCGCGTCTAGGCGCTAGGCCTTATACTCTAGAGGAGCCACGCGGGTTTTCTTTTACAAGACAATGAATCGGGCTTCAAAACGGGTTTTCTAAGACGCTATCGGGGAGTAAGGCGATCGGCCGCCGCCCTAGGGTCCTCTTAATCATAAAGGCCCTGTTTGGGGGTTTTGCCGAGGCGGTTCTACTTAAAGGGAGCCTGAGTATACTATTATAAAAGACGCGGCCCGCGCCCGCCACCGAGGGGCCGGCCACGCGTGGTGTGTCCCCCAGGGGCTCCGCCCAGTGCCCACTAGTCCTACACTAGAGTCCAAGCACCATAACAACAATTATTTAACGTTTAATATACGGCGGCCGGACGGGCCACGGGTGGGCCCGGCCCAGGGGAGCGGGAGCGACACGGGGGTCCGCGCCACGTTATAGCCTTAGCTCGGCGGCGTCGGAAAGAAGAACTAACTTACCAACATCTTACTACGACGGCGCGTTCGAAGCGCGTCTGGGTTTACCTCGCGTGGCGTTTCCGGGCGGCTCGAGGCGCGACAGGTCCAGCATCCACGCGTAGCGCGGGTCCCCGGCGAGCGCCGCCGTGATGCACTTCGCCGCGCCGGGCGACGTCCGCTTCGCCAGCGGCTTGCCGCGGTGTGACGTCCGCGTGTGCGGATTGTCTTCGCCGGCCTTGCGACACTTGCACTTCGATCCGCCACACTGCTCCTTTTCCAACGCGGCCGTGGCGCGCTCACGCACGTACATATACCGCCCGCCGAGATGAGGTCCAGGAACGTGAACTCGATGACTTTCAACCGCTCCGCTTTCGCCGCGACGACGCCGCGCTCGTAGAGCGTCCGTTCGCCCTCGAACCTCGCGACAAGCGCGCCCGGCTTTCTGCAGTATTGGGACTCTGCCTCCGCCGCCGTGTGGGGGTGCATCTCGAAGCTCGACACGCTCCGCGCGAGCGCATTCCGGCGGTACTCTGCCACAACAACACCAAAGCCCACCTCCCGCGCAGCCCTGAACAGCGCCTCGGGCGTCCCCAGGCCGCCTGCGTCGAGGTGGCCCGGCTTGATGTGCGTGAGCATCTGGCCCTTTGCCGCGCACCGCGCCAGCCGGTCCCGCGTGAGGCGCTTGCCCCGCGAGTGCATCTTGTTGAAGCCCTCCTTGATGTTACGGCAGTAGGGGAGGTGCGCGCTCCTTTGTAAACTATCGCAGAATGTATCCGTTGCCGAGCGGCCGTGCGCCCACAGGATGACGCCGCGCCGTGGCGGCGATTGTGTCGCGTTTGCGCCGCGCGTCGCCCCGGTGTGGTTCTTGGTCCCGGTGTGGATGCGTCGATGCCGCGACCCCGAGAACGCGCGGAGCCGGGCCGTGGTGCCAGCCAGCGAGCCGCGGCGCAGGGCGCGCCGGCGGCTGACGCCGACGCCGACGATTCTCCGCTCGCGGGCTACGTCCTGGGCGCTGCCGCGCCACCCCGCGAGGTCGCCGAAACCGACGGCGGCCCCAGCCTGGAGAAGCGCGGCCGCGAGCAGCGCGCATTTGCTCATGCGCGGCCTCATGGGCTGCCCCGGTCCTTAGCTGCCCAGGTTTTGGTTGAGTGGTGGTGCAGGTGGCGGAGCCAGGGTGACCGCACCGCTGCGAGAGGCTGCTAATTGCCTGTTATGGTGCTGTGCGGCGCCCGCTTGGCACTCGAGGGTACGACTCGTATAATAATAGTATAGGGATCCCTATAATAATATTCCCATCAGATCAGAGTGGTATGTAAGACGCTATCGAGGAGTAAGACGGCCGGCCGCCGCCCTAGGGGCTGGGGACCGGGCCTCTAGGTAAAACTCAAAATGCCCTTAGTGTGCTCGTCAGAGAGTCAGTCAGAAGCTTTGTCCGCCGCCACGTGTTTCGCCACTTGACAATGACACGCGGCCGCATTCTGACAGTGGCCAAGGCACGGGCGCCGCGGACAAGGCGGCTTGAGAGTTTTAATAAAAAGAGTGGTATGTAAAAAACGCCGCCGCCGAAAGTCACATTCTATGATAATACTTTGTAATAATAATAATATTTAAACAAAAATTAAGGAAGGCCTAATAAAAGACAAAAGCTCCTAAGAGCCTTCTCCCTGCTCAGTCAGGATACCCAACTGGAGCGTTGATATACTACTAATATCCGCACGTTAGCAAAAAATGGCAACTTCGCGGCCGCGCCTCGACGCGAAAGTGACCCCTCCCCACCAGCCCGGTCTCGGTGCGCGTGACGGACTCCCATGAGACTCCGAAACCAAAATCGTTCGCGGACAAGTGGCCAGGTACGGGGTACCCGATCATTCTCAAATTAGGGCAGCCCCCCCTTGCCGAAATCAGTGGCCCTTCGTCGAGTGGCCGACGGCGTGCAGGTTCTGGAGCGTCTGCTTCAGGCACGAGAAGTAGGGCCGCACGTCGTAGACCAGCCCGTGCGCCTCGAAGAACGCCTTCACGCGGGGCGAGATGTGCTTGTGCTGGAACTGGGGCATCGCCGGGAAGAGGTGGTGCTCGACCTGGAAGTTCAGGTTCGCCATCCACCAGTTGCACAGGGGCGAGGGCGCTATGTTGGTCGTGTGCTTCGCGGCGTATTCGACCCAGTGCACGTCCTCGTCGGCCTCGACCACCGGGAGGTGCGTGTGGCTCAGGCTGAAGTTCGTGAAGATGTACGACGCGGCGACCTGGTTGTACACGAGGTAGAGCGCGAGCGGGTGCTCTGCCTGGCGCAGCACGACGCCGAAGAGCAGAGCGTACCGCAGCCCCATGCACGCCAATTCCCGCGTGCGCTTCGTCCGCACCGCGTGCCGCGGGTGCAGGTAGAGCTGCCAGCCCAGGGCGACCAGCAAACACGACACGGGGATGAACAAGTAGCACTGGAGCCGCAGCCACATCCTCAACACCGGCGACCGGGCCCGCGCCGCGACCTTGACGTGGAAGGCCATGAGCGGCAGCGTGTCGAGGTCGACGTCGTGCTCCAGCTTCTGGGGTGTCGCGTGGTGCTTGTTGTGCTGGTTGCGCCACCAGGCGCCGGACATGCCGCAGCCCACGCCGTAGATGATTTCCTGCAAGCAGCGGTCGATGCCTATCACGCCCGTCAGGCTGTAGTGGCCGGCCTCGTGCATGAGCCAGCCGCACCGGCCCGAGGCCAGACCCAGCAGCACGATTCCAGAAGCAGCGTACCCTGTCGCCATGACGAGGTAGGTGCCCACGAGGTGCATGAGCAGGACCTCGCCGAGGCGGTACACTATTTCGCTGCGGTTCGGGTCGAACCTCCCCTCCTGCGCGAACTCCCGCCTTAATTTCGCGTAGCCTTTGGTGAGGTCGGGCCGCCCGTTGCCCTCGCGCTCGGCCATGATTTCGCGGGGCGCCGCGACCTTGGGCAAGGACCGGAGCATCGACTGGGCCTTCTTGGAGCGGCCGTGGAACTCCTCAAAGGCCTCGGTGGCGTCACCGTGGTTCGTGAGGAACTTGACGATGGACCCGCCGGGGTGCTTGAAGGACGCGACGTCGTAGAGGTAGCCGCCGATGAGGACGTCGGCCGTCGTCTTCGCCTCGGGGCTCATGGCCTTCGGGGCCTGCTGGCCGCCCTTCCCCATGACTTGGTCTCGTCTCGTATCGCTCCGCACAAAATTTGCTGCGCAGGGATGCGCTGCGCTCGATTCCTTGCGCGAAACCAGTTCGACTAGCTACCGTGCGCAGAAGCACCTGAGCTCAGTGAGGTGTTTCTTGCTTACTACGTGTTTTTGCCAGACTAAAACCCTCACATTTTTTTTTCTACCCAATCGAGCGGCGGACATGTGGACGCGCCGGGAAGTTAGTAACCCCAGCACTAGACTTGGCCGCGGCGCCTGCTGGTAGCGTTGTGGCATCACTGGCAAAAGTTCGAGGTAGTCCGGCGCCGGTCTTGCATCGCCCGAACCGGACAACGCGTGTCGCGTGGAGCTGAGGGGTCACGTGTTTTAGTGCCTCCTGCGCTGACTGACGAGTAACACCAAGGCTAGAAGATCAATAGTGCGACACCGCGCTCCGGAGCCCCGCGCCCGGCAGCTACTCGTTCGGCGCCCTCCGCGCAGCCCCCTCACGGCCGATGCGGCGCGGCGCGCACCGGGAGGAGATGCGCCGCCGGGCGGGCGTGGTAAAGGCGGTCCAGGCGGGCAGGGTCGCCAACGACGCCTGCGGTCAGAAGATGAGCGAGACCGACGCGAAGGCGATGCAGCTGCATCGGAAGGCCGCCTCCTTTCTCAGGGACCACGCCGAATTGAGGCGGGCGCTGCGGGGCCACGACTTCGAGCGGGACCTGCCGGACGCCGCCAAGATGCACGAGGCCGCCCGGCTGTTCGAGTCTGGCGGGCTCGGCGTGCGCGTGCACCAGGCCGACGCTCTGCGTTGCCACAAGTTCGCGGCGGCGCTGGGACACCGGGAGTCGCGCGGCGTCGTCGGCGAGTACGCCGAGACGGGCGCCGCGGAGCGGCGGCGGCCGAGGCGCGCGCGGACGCTGTGCCGGGCGGAGTTGTGGACCACCATGTCGCGGCGCCTTCCTTTTTGACTCCCGCCGACGCCCCCCCCGTCGAGAGGGCGTCCACGATGCGGCCGGCACGGCCGCGTCGGCGCCGAGACATGACTCCGCGCATCGCAGGTACCGGGACGCCGCGCGCGACGACGACCCGCGGGCGCGGTACAACTTGGGAAGAGTGTTCTACCACGGCCTGCTCGGGCAGCGGGCGAACCGGCGGACCGCCCGCCTCCTGTTCGAGAAGGCCGCGCGGCGGCGGCACCGGGGCGCCCAAATGTGTCTGGGTTACATGTACGAGAAGGCCGAGGGCGACTTGAAGGCCGACGTCCTGCGGGCGCGGCACTACTACGCCGCGGCCGCAGCGCAGGGCTGCGACCGCTCATGTTTCAACCTGGGCCGGCTCTACGAAGCGCGGTTAGTGCCGCCGGCGGACGAGACGGCGCCCGACGCGGCGCGCCGGTGGTACGGACAGGCGGCGAAGCGCGGCTTCGAGCGGGCCGCGGACCGGCTGACCAAGATGGCCAAGCCCGCCGGCGACGCGCCGGCGCCGGCGCCCGCCGCGGAGCTCCCCGCCGCGGAGCCGGAGAGCCCGTGCGGCTCCGACGCGTCCGAGTCGGACGCGGCCGCCGACGATGAGGCGGCCGCGGCGCCGCGCGACGCGCTTTTGCTCCTCGCGCAGAAGCACCGGACCCGCGGCCGGCGAATGACGGGGGCCCCCGGAGGATGACGAGCACATAAAAACGATAATAATACGTCTATTTCGAAGAGTAGGTACCGTGCATTTGCAGTGGGGTCTACGCCGGCGTCGACGGCGTACCGATGCGCTCTGGCGGCGGCAGGGGTGCGAACGAAGCTTGGCGCAGCGGTGGTTTTGCGACGCTTGGGGGGTCCATGAAAATTGCATGTAGTGAAGAAAGATACGGGTTTGAGCTAGTCACTGATTTCGACGTCCTGAGTCATTTGCGATAAACAGACTGGTAGTTGGGAATAAGTATTGATAGACTCCGCTCGAGCGCCGCGCCGTCCTCGTGACCCCATCTGTCCCCAGGTGCCAACGCCTTCGACTTTCGGTAGTAACGCGCCCACCGCCACCCATCTCGCCACCCCGGCCTGCCCGGTCCGCTCAGAGCTATCCGGTTCGTACTTCTGCGATCGCGACGCTGTGCCCTGGGAACCAAGATTGTCGAAGCTAGCTTGGGAGACCGCCAGCCTGGAGATCCGGGATCGGGGTTTATTAGGCGGGAGGCACAGACGCCTCCGGGGTGGGGGGGCGGGAGGCGATCACGCGACCTCGCAGCATGAATCGGGCCCGGCGGCGCTCCCGAGCAGCGGCAGCGTCGCCGGGTCGGGGATGGCCGCGCACGCGCGCACGTCGTCGAGGGACTGGTCCACGAGCACCGCTCCGTCGCGAAACACCTCGACGAGGACGTCGCCGGGCACGTGCCCCCGGGGGCACGCCGTCTTCGTCATCAAGGCCCCGTTCTCTCCGGCCACGAGCGCCAGGCGCCCCCGCTTGGAAGCCTTGCCCGGGTCCGTGACGGGGTCTTTGAAGACGTCCCGGTCCTCTCCGTCGATGGTGATGAAAGAGCACTTGAACGCACACTTCTGCGTGTCCCGGTTCAGCTTCTGAAGCAGGCCGCCGCCGCTCCCGAAGGCGATGTTGTCGAGGGACCACCCGTGGGCCTTGAGCGTGGCGCAGATCGTGCACAGCGCCGCGTAGTCGACGCCGTCGCCCCACATCAGGCGCACGTGGGGGTCCAGGACCTTGTAGCCCTTGGCATTCACCTCACCTGCGCGAACGACGCAGTCGCGTCAACGGCGTGGGGACGGGGGTGGCGATCGGAGCGCGTCGTCGACGCGACGAGACTCGATTCAAGTCCTTTCGAGAGCGTATTCGCCCCACCGGCCCGCCATCGCCGCGACTCCTCCACGCGAAGGCCCCTCGAGGCGTCCGACGCGGACCGCGGACCGCCGAACTTCTCGTAGAGCAGCTCGAGGCACTTGAGCGACGTCGCGCAGGGCTCGCCGGAGTCGGGCCGCACAACGAGCGTGCCCTCTCGTTTTAGTACCTTCTCCCGCAGCGCCCCCCCCCAGATCTCGCTGCAGGCCTTGAAGATGTCGTAGGAGTCGGACACGCACGCCACGAGGCCCGTGGGGTACGCATCGAGCATGTTCTCCAGCGCACCGGTCTCATCCGCCCGCCCCCACGCCGTGATCGTGCTATGCTCCGACGCGGGAATGCTAAACCCGGCCGTGCGGCACCCGTAGTACTCGCGCGCCACCACCAACCCCGCCACCGTGTCCGTCCCCAGGAAGTTCACGAGGTGCGCGCAGGCCCCGGTGCCCGCGCTCTCCACGCTCGACACGCCGCGGAACCCGAAGTCGTGCAGCTTGAAGCCCAGGCCCCCGACGTCGCCCGTCGCGTGCAGGTAGGCGGCGATGACCAGCTTCTGCGCCCGCGAGTGCGTGGCGACCGTCATCGCGTGCCAGACCTGCACCAGCAGCGTCTCCACGTAGTTCGTCAGCCAGAAGCACGCGGGGTCCGTGTTCTCGACCGTCATGAGGACGTTCTTCACCGTCACCATGGTCCCCTCGGGCACGGCCTTGATCGTGAGCGGCAATCGACCCTTGTGTTTGTCCACGACGTGTTCCCAGCCCGCGCGGTTGAACTTGAAGCCTTCCGGGAAGTGGCCTTCGTAGTAGGCCGCGGCCTCGTCGATCTTCGCCGTCGTGACGACCGCCCCCTCCAGGTACCGTTTCAGGAAGTACTGCAGCCCGAAGAAGCAGACCTCGTCATATTTGCCGCCCCGGCTCTCGAAGTAGGAGTACACGGTCTCGGTCTTGGGCGGGTACTGGGCCCAGTGGCTCACCTTGTACGAGTCCGTCAGGAGGAGGAGGTTGTCCATGGCCGGGGCTCGGCTGCGTCCTTGGCTCGACGGCGTCGAACGAGTGGCCGGTGAGCTAGTCAGGCAGCTCTCCCAAGGTCCTTGCTCAGACCGCTACTCCCGTAAAACCCGCGCTATATAAAAACCGTAGCTTCACAGAAAGTGACTGACTAAGGTGCTGCAAGCCTCAGTGTTAGCGTGTGTATAGCACGACTAAAGATCAGCAGCCGCAGCGCATCTCATACCACGCGTGTACGCACGCGTACGGCTTTCGACAAGCACTATCTTACTCGCTCATGCCGTCCTTGGAGACGCGCCTGCGGCCGCTCCTCCGGGCGGTGGGCTACTTCGGCGCCGACGCGACGCGCGCAAGAACAGTGAGTGCGCTGTTCAAGTCGTGCGCGCTGCAGGCGGCGCACCCGAACTGGGCAAAGCGTTCGGGAATAGACACAAAGGCGTTCCGGCCGCGGCACGCCCTCGTCTTCGCGCACGTTTGGCTCGTCCACCGGGCCTTCGAGACGGTGGGCGCCTCCACAAAACGCGCACGGGGGCTGCTCCAGGAGGAACTCTTCGACGAGCTGTGGGAGGACACGCAGGAGCGGATAAGAGTTGAGGGCGTCGCTGAGATCTCCGTGAACAAGCACCTGACCGACGTGCAGAAGTACTCGTTCCAGGCGGCCCTGGAGTACGACGACGCCTCGGCCCGCACCGGCGCCGACCGGCGCGACGCGCTCGGCGCGGCGGTCTGGCGCCACGTTTACCTCGCTAAAGAAGACGCCGAGGAGGACAAATGTCTGGCCGTGGCGGACTACCTCCTCGCGCGGCTCGATTCGAATATATTGGCGGGTCAACCAGATAAAGTGGGCTGGCGAGGGGCGCCGCTTAGCAAAGGGTAAGTTACTTTGAACAAGCCTAGCCGTGGCAAATGCGCCGTCACTATCATCACTGACTCTCTGACGAGCACACTAAGGGCATTTTGAGTTTTACCTAGAGGTCCGGTCCCCAGCCCCTAGGGCGGCGGCCGGCCGTCTTACTCCTCGATAGCGTCTTATCATCAACGTCAAAATAAGGGGGAGCTAAAAAGGTATAAACTACTTTAGGGTCACCTGTCCTTCGGTCAGCCAACCCTAGAGTAGTTCACACCTTTTCTCTTGCAAAGGGCTGGTCCACGCCGACAAAAATCGGCGTGGGGAGGTTCGTTCGGGTTTAAGACTTTTTGAAACTTATAAACCATCGATTTCGGGTTTTGGGAGTGTTCCTGCGTCGTCGTGCGGGTAGGTGCGAAGCATTCGATTCGCCAAACGGAACATTGAATTTCTCACGGTGAAACGTGCTGACAGAACGTTAGTACGCTTGGCTTCAAGTTCAAGTTTGGCAAAGTTTAAAACGCTTTGCCCAGCAAAGTCGAACGGTTATGTTCAGTGAGGTCAAGTAGCCTAGCTTTAGGTCCAAGTTCCCTCGGGTAGTCAAAGCGTCGTCGCCAGTCCTCCGGACAAGCGAACGGGGCCCGGGGGTGAGACGGGTTTTAAAAACCGCCTTCCCACTTATCAATGTGGGGGCGACTCCTGCTTTCGAGCCTTCGGGGGGGCCTTCACGGATCCTAGGGTCGATAAACTTTACGGAGATCGGGATTGGGGCGCGCGGCGCCGCTAAACATGGCTAAAACCCGTGAAAGTTGATTAAATTGTGCGCAGACGTATTGCGCAGCCAATACGCACCCGTAGGCAGCCCAGAGGGTCACCGGAGGCCACCAGAGGGTCACCGAAGGCAACGCGCCACGAAAAAGCGCCGCAGCACAACGTTGCGCCGCGGTCCTTTTCCCATTTGGAGAGCACAATGCGCGATGCGCTCACCGACGCGATGCGGGCATGCCCCAGCCCAAATAACGGTGCGGCCGGGTCGGTGGGCGTGCCCACGACGCCGTAGACAGCTTCACCTGCTCGAAACGCTGGATATAGTCAACACCGCGTCGACCGCGTCGAGGTC
>Ga0302122_10002022_pt1 | contig 12815 bp, 10 predicted proteins | sample CB21_SCM_MG_FD_203115 | JGI IMG/M metagenome (GOLD analysis project Ga0302122, IMG submission 203115) | Marine microbial communities from Western Arctic Ocean, Canada - CB21_SCM | ecosystem: Environmental > Aquatic > Marine > Oceanic | place: Canada: Western Arctic Ocean | collected 2017-09-28
TCCATGCTGTGTCATCGACCTCACCAGCGGCAACTAGGCTCCCGAGCAGGTTAAAGGACAATCGTATAGCCAAGGGCCCGGATGGTACCTCTGGATTTGCTATATTTCGAAGCGCCGGTCACCACAGGGTCCAGCCTCAAATGAATTTAGCGCCGGAAGCAATTCGCGGATTGCCTGGTATCTTATCACGTACTTCCTTAACAGCCACAGTGCCTCCTGTAGCCCCCAAGCGACGCTTCAGGGGCGAGACAGTGCCAATCCATGTTACACCTGCGCTGGCTGCATCACGGCCACAATCGGCTATAGTTTTACCTTGCGCACCAATAATTCATGCGCAATCAGATTTTGATGTCAATGCGCCCCCAGTGCATTCTCAACTTCCTACGGCGACGACGCTACGAACTAGCCATCTTCCAGTTCCCGATAGGTTGACGAGTATCAGCCCATCTGTGCCACAAAAGCCCGCTACTCCAAACGCGCCGTCCCTAAACATGGCTCCGCCGTTGGCTTCCCAGCCTCTCCAGGTTTGGTCCGCTTCCACTGAAGATCGCCTTGCAGCACTTGAACGCAAACTCCACCAGGCTGTCAACATATCAGCAACTCCACGCCCGGCAATAGAACAGCAGTCTATGGACCTTTCCTACGGCTACCAGCCCAGCACAAATCCCCTTGTCAAAATTTCCGATTCGACTGGTGAGAGCTCGTCGACGTTCAGGTACGTACCTGTTCCTACGGCAACCAGGCGCATGCAACGAAACTCCCGTACCTCGACTGCCTCCACGCTCATGCTACCAAGCTCGCTTCTTGGTATGGCCCCCGTCTCCCCGAGTCCGGGAAGAACAGAGGACAGCACAGATGACCGCGCGTCAGACCCTTGATGCCTGGCTCTTGCCTTGGCTGCACTGCTACATGCATGAGACGATAACATGGGTAAAAGTTGTAGGTTACCAAATATCGCAAATCGGGGTTCCCTTCTAATCCCGGCGCATGATGGCCGAACCTCTAGTAGGGTAAAATGTGGACACCCTCGGGCCCTCCACCTTCAATTCATCATTTCCCGTGTGGAAGTCGCCGGGTTGGGAGCACTGGCAGCAGCGGCGTCCGAGTCGTCGCCTTTGGAAATAATACCAGGGGTTGGGGGCTGCCACTGCCAGTATCGCGTTTAGACCACGCCTCCCGAGCCCCTGAAGTGTCTAGGTAACGGGAATTCGGGTTTAGCCTAATTTCCCGGCGGCGGAGGAGTCGTGGTCTATACTTGACAGGGTTCGGGGCAGTACGTGATATATGAAATAAAACTTTGAACCCGCACCAGCCCGTCGTGCACCGCTGGCCCTCCAAGACTACAGCCCCCGCCGGGCCTCAAAAACCCGTGCGCAACCACACTGGCAGCCTGGGGGGCAAGGCCCAGGGCCGGCAGGGTGTACTACTCGCGGTTGTAACCATGTGCGGAGGGGTATGGTCCCGGAATCTCCCCGGGCGGCCTGCGACTGCGCACTAAAACCGTTGACTTTCACGGAAAGTAAGTGTGCCAGTGGATGGGGGTGTGGGGGGTACCATTATGACTGCCGTGGCGCGGCCCACTGGCAGCTCACGCCGCGTTATCAGTCCGAGTCTGGACCTCGGGCAAGTCGCCGGTCGATGATATAACAAACGAGTGCGTCAAGGTCCATGGAGATGGTACAATTGCTGATGCACTCAGGTCCGGCTTATCTGGCCGTCTTGGTATATAACTTTTATAAATAAAGTATAAAGCTGGCCACTGGCAACAGGTTTCCCGACACTAGCAAGCCTGGTTCCGCCCTCCGAGTCCCGAGATCACTCCGACTCGGAGTCGAAAAGTCGGTCCTTACTTTCACTTACTTCGGAGGGGCATGGTTTGCCCATCGGTGCGCACGCACCCCGGAAAATTGACCCCCCTGTGGCCTGGTCGGCACCAGCGATAGTCTCCGCCAAACGATGATGGCCTCGGCATCTGTACCGTTTCACTCGGCCTCGTTGTATGTTGGCGACCTCGCTGCTGATGCTTCTGAGGTATGTTGCGCACATATTGACGTTATTACTGTACTTCGCAGGGCTTGCTCTTTGAGATCTTTAACACAGTTGGCCCTGTTGCATCTATTCGTGTTTGTCGCGATGCTGTAACACGTCGAAGTCTAGGCTATGCGTACGTCAATTTTCATAATGTGTCAGATGCTGAAAGGGCATTGGACACAATGAACTATACGCTTATCAAGTCTAAACCATGCCGAATCATGTGGTCGCAACGAGACCCTACGCTGAGGAAATCAGGAGTGGGCAACGTCTTCGTGAAGAACCTTGACGCCTCCATTGATCACAAGGCCCTGTTTGACACGTTTTCTTTGTTTGGTAACATTTTATCCTGCAAAGTGGCAACAGATGAGGCTGGTCAATCACAAGGTTATGGTTACGTTCACTATGAATCAGAAGAGGCCGCAACTGATGCGATAAGCAAGATAAACTCAATGACCATATGCGACAAGGAGGTGTACGTGGGTCATTTTGTGCGGCGTACTGAGCGGTCAGGTCAATCAGACTGGACAAATCTTTATGTGAAAAATTTCCCCGCTGAATGGGATGAATCCAATTTGCGCAAAGCATTTGAACTGTATGGAGCTATTACCTCGTGCAAGGTACAACCCCTTCGGATTTCAATCAAGCCTAAGCCTGCAGAAACTGGGGGAACAAAGGAAGCAACATCTGTGGCACAAGAAGCAATGGACGAGGTCAAGCATACACTCCATGACGCTGGAGAGGAGATGCCACCTTCTGTGGCGAGCAGCGGTTCCACGGCTATATCAACAGATGTAAACTCAGGAGAGTCAACTTCACCAGCTGAAGTATCTGCTTTTGGCTGGGTCAACTTTGAGCACCATGATTCTGCTGTTGCTGCCATAGAGGCGCTCAATGGAGCAAGTGAGTTGCCTCAAAAGGAGAGTGGCTCCACGATATATCTCAAAGCTCCGCTCTTTGTTGGTCGAGCGCAGAAGAAAGTTGAGCGCGAGCGCGAACTCAAGGCGAAATTCGACGCAGCTAAGATAGAGCGCATAAAAAAATATCAAGGTGTAAACTTGTTCGTCAAGAATTTAGATGATGCCTTAAATGATGATCAGTTGCGGGAACATTTTGCTGAATTTGGCACAATAACTTCCGCTCGCGTCATGCGCGAACCTGCCTCTGGTACTTCTCGAGGTTTCGGGTTTGTGTGCTTCTCATCACCTGAAGAAGCAGCTAAAGCCGTAACCGAAATGAATAATAAGCTTGTCCTCGGGAAGCCAATTTTTGTTGCACTAGCACAGCGCAAGGAGGTGCGCCGCGCTCAGTTAGAGGCTCAACACGCACAGCGTCGGACCCCTGGCCCCTATGGTACACACCCTGGTACCCTTGGACCTGGTGGTGTACCAAGTCACGGGCCTCAGGGTTTGCATCCGGCACATTTGACTGCGCCCTACGGCGCTGCAATGCCTATCATGTACGCGGCAGGTACACCCGGCGGTCACCCTATGGGGATTCCTCCCCAGGGTCATCCAGGCGTTCCTATATCGAGTGTCCCACCAAACGCTCGTGGCTATGTTATGGCTCGTGGCTCGCCTAGGGGTCCAATAGCAGATCCACGGACAGGCTTTCACGGAGGTGGGCCTCGTCAAGGAGCATACCCAATCCATCCCGGACAGATGCAGCAAATGGGAGGCCAGGGTGGCTCAAATAGACGCTCCCGAAACAGGGGAAGTCAGGGCGCTCAAGCTCAAGGGGGTCAGCAGTACAAGTATACACAGAATGCGCGCAATGCCGCTAACATGACCCCTAGTATGACGCAACTTCCGCCACAGGCTCATCTTATGCCTCCCACTGTCGGTCAACAGCCTGGACAGGGTTTTCCCGGTGGTCCTGGGGTGGCACCACCTATGCCACCACCATTGCCCCTCCAACAGCCTAGTGCATCTGGCTCTGGGCAGTCGCCGCGACGCCCCCCTGAGGACCCACTTACGTTGTCAGCCCTTGCTAATGCCTCCCCAACACTCCAGAAGAACATGATCGGCGAGCGTCTTTATCCCCTGATCCACCACTCTCAACCTGAGCTAGCTGGCAAGATTACTGGCATGCTACTTGAAATGGACAACTCTGAGCTTTTGCATCTTCTTGAATCACCAGATGCTTTGCGAATGAAAGTAGCAGAGGCCCTCGAAGTGTTAAAGCAGCATCAAGCGCAGCTCCAGCAGGTGTCTCGCGAGGACTGATTTTGAGCGCCAAGCAAAATTACTTGATTCAAAAGTATTCATTTCCCCTTGCTTAATCAGCCACTCACTCAGCCTATCACACCACGCAACTCGAGGCCACGGGTTAGAACTGAGGACATAGGAGCTCTTCCCGACCCGGGGTCGGGTATGTAAATTTCTAGATAGAGTTCGGAATATGGGTTCAAGTTTCTGTAATGCCCCTGCCACTGCACCCGCCCGATGGCCCCAGGTCAATTGCCAGCTCTTCTACGCAGGTATCTGGGCGCTAGGCCTGTAACCCCCCAACATCCTAGTTACTATGTATGGGGAGGTATTAACTTATTTTGCCTTACGTGCAGGTACCGGGTTGCCGAATTTTCGTACGGGTTTCAACGATAGTGGAATAACTTACTTAGTATGCATAATATTAGTTAGAAATATTAGTAAGTTAATATTAGTAAGTTATTTCAAAGCGGACCTTACTCCACGCGACGATGGCGCTGGTGGCCTACAACACAGCTACCGCGTTGGCGGCCTACCATAATGGCGCTAGCGCCACTTCTGTTGGCTATCATTCCTCGCCACGCCGGTGCGGTTCGGCAGCAGAGGGATGTCAAAGGCCAGCACGGGGGGGGGATAATCGCGTCTCCGTTCTAGTAGCTTAGCTTCGTTGTGCGACTCGAGTCGTTCATGCGGGACTCAAACGCCAGAGGAAGCGGGAATAGAAGTTAGGGGAGAGGCCGCTCGGTCTAGGGTCTGTATGCTCAAGACGGCCAGCGGAAAGCAAAACCATCCGTGGATTCACCTACTGGGCGCTTCCCATCAGGCACTTATCAAACTTTGAAAGCCAAATGTCTCCACGACGGATCTAAGAGTTTGGTCCTACTACCACTCAGATTTCGGCACATTTGGAACTTCGACTAGCGAACACCCATGGCTTGATTACATTTTTGTGCTGGTACTGACCCTCACGACAGGGGATCATCACCTTTCAGCTCCCCCCCACGATCTTGCACATCCTAAGCAAGATAACCATCAGATTTAGCCAATATCGCTGCTGAGGCCTTCGCATCAAAGAATAGGTCATCTACTTCTGCAATGTCGCTAAGGTGGATAGATGCGCGTCCATTTGTCTCCGCGAGGATCTTTGACGGCGCCAGCATTTGGACAGCATAACGGAGTGAAGTTCTTACGCCAATTTCGCCAAGGGTAGCGAGAGCTTGGTCCTCAATTTCAAGAGACTCGGTCTCCGCGCGAATTGACATAATTTGGATTATCTCCTCTAGCGAGTAGGGCATGGTACGAAGAATCAACATGCGATCTAAGAGGTCAACAGGTATACCGTGAGGCGAGACAACATCTGTGCCGCGGATAGTACATACACCGCGATTTGTTGCAAATATCACTATGGGCGCCAGGCTAGACTCGAGAGCGCGATTCAAGTATGTAAAGCATTCAATGTCTAACATATGGACTTCGTCCACAAAGAGAACGCCAGGCACTAGCTCTGCGGTGCCTTGGTCAATGTATCGATTAACAACACGATTAATTTCGGTGCGGAGCTTCTCAGTTATCTCTGTTTTTTTTGGTTTGAGCACAGAGCCCATCACAGTTGCTAGATCACCCCCGCCACCCTGTGGCCGTGCGTTTGCCACATCAAGGTCATGCAGGCTCACATCCTGAATGACCTCTTTCTTCTTGTGTACATCTCCTTTCGGGAGGGGGACGTATTCTTCCGCCTCCAGATCAAATTCGGTCGCATACGCGTCCGATCGTCCAACTCTTTTTACCGCCCCTGTGGATCCCTCTACATAAATGATGTCACCAACTGCAACCTTTTCTTTTTGCATCTGCTCATAGATGCTAGGATCAAGTCGCAGCTGCTTAGCACCCCTGGTGGTCTTCAAACCAAGAATAACATGACTGACAGTTCGTCCGTAGCCTCCCAAGGGATTTTCAGTCTCTGCTGGGGTGATTTCAGTCACCTCACCTTCGTAAACTTCCTTGTTTTCCTTTATTCTTAGCCCGATGGCTCTGCGAAAATTCTCCATGAGAATTTCTGTTTTTTTCACTTCAGAGGAATAAACTTCAGAACCTACCATTGGGCAAAATGGCACCTTGGAGCCCAATTCCTGGGCTACCGCAAGAGCAAGAGCTGTTTTACCAGTCCCGGGGGCACCCGCAAGCAACAACGCTCGCCTAAGCCAGAAATCAACTTGAATTACTATAGGCATTCCCGACACTGTGGCACGCCCAGCCATCTTCTTGGTGCCAATCAGCTCTACAACCACGCCCGCAGCTTCACGCGCCTTTTCCTGACCGACCATTCCTGTGCCAATTGACAAGGCGCATCCATGCGCATCTAGACCCAGTCCCTTGATGTGAGTATGCGCCGCGACACGTTGCTGGCGCGCCGTCGATTGCACGTCCTCGATCTTCATGCTGATGAAAAGTTAATGCTGAGACGGTAACAGCCCTCTAGCCAGCTTACCCTAGTACGCCTACTAGGGGGTAATTCAGCTTACCCTAGTCTCCTCTAGGGCCTAGTGGAATGGCAACAGACTAATAGTCGGGAATTTATACTTTGCTGAGTTGTCGCCCAAAGGGCAAAACCAACCCCCGGGGCGCGTGGAGACCTAAGAGCCCCGCAACCAAAAACTTGAACTTGAAGGAGCGGGGCCTGACTCGGAGAGGGAGGGTGGTCCGGGGTCACGGTCCGACTCGGAGTCTACTAAACTTGAATAAATTTGCGGCCCGGGACCGCACGCCACAGCCAATTTGGCTACGTGGTCGATCGCAAATCCGGAGGGGAGCCTAAGGCTAGTACAGTACCACTAGGGTAACTGTTCTGGCCGCCGTACACAATGGTTTATAATCTTCAAGTTGCGGCCGCGATCTACTGAAGTGCCGCTGGGTGCGACGCCCGTAGATGCCGGCGTGGCGAGATCGAGCGCAGGCGTCGACGGCAGGTACTATGCCAGGTAGCCAGAGCACTGGCACCCGGACCGCCTCAGTGGTTTGGCTGCCTCCGAGTCTGAGTACCGTCCGAGTCACCGCCGGCGTGACGGTTTTTTCTGCGCCGTGCGCCTCGTACGTACAATATGAAACGTCGCGCGCCTCGTGCGCTCTCTTCAGATGCCCTCTTTCGTGCTACCCGGTGCTGCAGAATCGCCTGGTGCGGATGTGGTTACAAAAGTGTCGATTTAGTAGCATACTAGGGGGTTCTCCGTATGGAGTTTTTAAATCACATCTCATGACAAGAACAGTAGAGTCTATATATAATGCAACCTACATAGAAGGCTCCGTCAGACGCAGGGTTTCGCGGCCCTGGACGAATTCTACAGCGCCATTTTTTTGCAGGCCTGCTTGGCCGGTACCGGCGCATATTTGTACCGCATTTGGCCCTCCTGCTGCCCCCCGCTGCACGACACGATCCTCCGCTACGTCCCTGTAGGTCCGTACGACATCGCAGGCTGCCGCGCGGCCCGCCGCGGGCCGCTGGGCAGCCCGCCGCGGGCCGCTGGGCAGCTCATTTTTAATGCACCAGGCGCCCATCATGATGATACCAGTCACAGTTGTCCCAACGATTTTGTCGGCGGGTCGCCGGGCAGCCAGGGCCTCGTGCATACGCAATTGCGCCTCAAACGCCATACCATAGCTCACCCACTGGCAGTTGTATACTTACCTGCTACTAGGGGGTGTGTAAGCTAGCCATAAAAGTTTCGTTGCGGGCCCGGGGTCCGAGTCCTCGGGCTAGTGAGTCTAAACTCCGAGGCGGAAGAGCGATACCCGCCAGTGTACCCTGCTGGCAAGTAAGGAGAGTGCCTCCCTAGCGTCCAAGCCCGCCGCGTGGAAAACGAGGCCGAAGGGAAGTTGGGCCAGGTGTACGTGGCCGTTGTGGCGTGCTTTGGCCTGGAGATAGCTGCGCCCCCCCACAAGACCTAACCCTCGAGACTTACAGCGCAGTAATTTTATGCAGTACAATATGTTCCATGTAAGTAGGGTAGGACCAAGGTGTTGCGATTTTCCTTCCAGTAGAATATTACTCATCCCAGCATCAGGTCCTGCGCAGGGGTACATTTATTGCACATACTCTTTTGCACGCCTTATTGCTTAAGGGAGCGGAGGCAACGAATTTCTGAGGGAAGGACGGCACTTGTAGGTAATCACACCACTCCCAGGAATTGCAGTTGATGTAATGAGATTCGAACGGAGTCGGCGAAGCTCCCCCTGAAGGTATCCTTTTTCGAAGCACGTATTTTGCGTATCTTTGCGCGTCTCTTGAACAAGGGACTCAAGTAAGAGTCGTTTTGCGTGCCCCCACTCTATGGCGTGCTCCTGCTGTGCTTGCGTGCAGATAATTCTTTTATCAACAGAGTGGTGCGTCTTTACGGCGGTCTCGAGGAGGTTATAGTTGCGTGTGACTAGTTCGGCGTCTCTCTCTGATGAGAGACAGCGCTCTTCCATAAGCCGCTCTCGTTTCATAGCAGTAAGTGAATCGCCCACAACACGAAAATTCAGGTGCAAGTCGTGAAGGCGCTGCGCACGCTCACGATTTAGCGCCTTGGTTAGGTCCACTGTCTCTTCCTCTGACTTAACTCGCTGGCTACGCTCATTTTGTGAGTCAGCGAGGACCTCTTTCATCTGATGTTCTACTATGCGCACACGTTTGATCTGACCCTCGCGTAACCTCTGGTCTATGAGTGCATTTTGCCCCAATAGTTCAACCTTGAGTTCTGCTTGGTGAGCATTGCGTTTGGCCTCGTTCCGTTCGACCATGTAAGTGACCTGGTGCTTGTTCAAAGTCTCTATCTGCCTCTTCAGAGACTCGTTCACACTTTGCAGTCGCCGATAGCTAATTTGTAGCTTGTCTAGTTCATGGGAGATCAGCAACCACTTTTTTTCGTAATCCTGACCCGCAGTGACATCAGCTTCCGGAGCCCTCATCTAATAGAGTAGCTAATCATGAATCATCATTTTACTTGAAGAAGAAACGTGGCGGCCAGAACGCTGACGTCCGTGCAGAGGACAGCCCAACCTGCCCTCTCTTAACGATTTACAGCTAACAGCTGCTCGTGCTGCTGCTGCTCGTAGGAAGCAGGGAAGTACGAGCTTGTACTTTAGGAACTATATATCTTTGGCGAGTCGTCGAGCTCGTATTTCCGAGTCGGGCACCCAGGAATGTGCTCAGACTATGGCTCTTGTATTTATCAGGAGCCCAATGTACTCTTCAGAAAGCCGCCGGTCTGGCGTCTATATATCTTTCTTGCGGATCCATGGGGATGGATGATGTCGGATGGATACTAACGAACTTGATGCGGGGAAAGATGATCCGAGTCGCGGACGCCGCGTCGAACGGGCCCGGGGCTTCCGAACTCTACAGCGCGCCCGGGCTCGGGCCGGTTAACCGTGATCAAGTCGCTTCAGAGCCTAATATGGGATATGACCGAGCCAAAACGTAGTAAGGGCCAGCGAGGTATCATGATTTATTTATTTATTATTATTATTATTATTATTATTATTATTGCCTTTGCTTAGAGCTAGGCGACCTAGCCACCCTAGGTCAGGATGCCCAGCAGATATTTGAGGCACAGCCGCGCCCAATAAGGCGCATCGCTTTTGTCGGGGGTCGTTCGAGTGTGCGTTATTGAATTATGAACGCCCCGTCCGGGGGCGGGGCGGAAAACCTCACGCGCGCGCGAGCCACGCCCGCGCCTCGGCGACCCACGCGGTGGCCAGGAAGCCCGCCACCGCGACGCCGAGCACGAGGGGGCCGTGCGGGTCGCCCCACTCGGCGGGCGCGCGCGCGGCGATGCGCGCGCCGCGCCAGCGGTACGTGAGCGCGGCGTACCACGCCAGCGCCGCGGCGCCGCCGCCCAGCCCGCACGCATAGGCCGTCGCGCGCGGGCCGCCGTCGGTGTGCGCGCCGGCGCCCGCGCCGAAGGCCGCGAGGAGCGCGGCCGCGTGGAGCCAGTGCAGGAAGGTGCGCTCGTTGGCGAAGTGCAGCTTGGGCTCGATCTTCTGGCGCGCAAAGGGCTTCTCCAGGATCCCGCGGAGGTCGCCGCCGCCGCCGGGACAGCAGTCCGCGAGCGCGCGGGGCGCGACCCAGCAGTCCGCGAGGACGCCGCAGCCCGGCGGCCGCGGCCGCGCGCTCGGCGACCGCACCCAGGCGGCGGACGGCCGCGCCGCGCGCGGCCGCGGGCTGCCCGGCCGCTTGAGCAGGGACGCGCCAGCCACGCCAGTCGCGCGGATTGAGGGCGCGAGCGCGGGGTCGTCGACCCAGTAGGGCATGGCCTGCACCTCGTCCGGGAGGAGCACGGCGCAGCCGTGCGCGAACTTGGAGAACTTGTGCACCGGCGCCAGGCTGCCGCTCTCGAGCACGGGCCGCAGCCAGGGCGGGAGGTCGTCCGCCTCGCCCAGCGCGAGCTTGAGCTCCAGCACCGCGAACGGGAAGCGCGTCAGGTCGGAGCTCGGGATGCTTTGGTGTGCGTCGCGGTACCACCGCGCCGCGTCGTGGTCGTCGCCCCGCTGCACCTCGTTGATGAGGCACAGGTTCGTGTCGATGGACGCCCGCACGGCGTTCGTGTGCGGGAGCTGGAAGGCTGTGCGGTGGCACTGGCTGCGCACGGTCGGCACGAGGCGCTTCGCCCCGATGAGCGTCTGCACCTCCTGCGCCAGGCGCCGCTCGGGCTCGCTCATGCCGGGGGGCGGCGCGTACTCGGCGCGCAGCAGGCTCGGCACGTCCTGGGGTGGGACCCGAAACCGCTCCTTGACGCTGGCTTCGCCCGTCCACGCGTCGCGGTGCGTCTTCCGCTCGACGAACACCTCCTCGGGCTCGCCCGTGCCGTACCACCTCAACCGGAGCGCCACGGCGCCCGGGAGCTTTGCGAGGCGCCCGTGGTACAGCTCCAGGGAGGGCGAATCCAGGTAGACGGAGTTCACGAGCTGCGAGTCCTTGGCCCCGCTCTCCGCGCTGCGGCCGCCGCTCACCAGCACGGGGAGGTGGCGCGAGAGCGCCAGCTTCACGGCCGAGAGGTCGTCGCTCCGCACCCAGTACTTCGTGGTGGCGCGCACGAAGGACCGCTCGTCGACGCCCGGCCCGCCCTCTGGCGGCGCGGTGCCGGGCGCGCGCGCCGCGTAGAGGCGGCTGAGGCGCACGACGACGTCCGAGTAGTCGTTGCGGACCCAGCGCATGTCGTGCATGCGCGCCGTGTAGAAGGCCGCGCAGGGCCGCTCCGGCAGCACCTTGTCGTGCTTCTTCAGCAGCTTGCGCACAGCCGTCACGTTCAGGTTCACGTAGCGCTCCACCTCCAAAAACGCGTCGCCGGCCGCCTGCAGCCGCGCGCCCACGTCCGCCCCCGCGTCGACCGCCTCGAGCGCCCGCACCTCCCGCCGCACGGCGACGACGCGCGCGTGGGCGAACGCGTCCATCTTTCGCAGCTCTGCGTCCATGCGCTCCAGGAATACCTCGTGGCCGCGCGCCCGCGGCTCGCCCTCGGCGCGCGGCGCGAGCGGCATCGCCGCGGCGTTCGTGGCCGGCGCCACGGCCAGGCTCAGGGCGTTCTCGGCGACGGGCGCGCGCAGGTGGAGCGGCTCCAGGTCGTAGAGGAGCGCTTTGAGGGCCTCGTAGTCGAGGTAGCGGCCCGCGTCGAAGGGCGCCGCCGCCGCCGCCGCCGCGAGCTTCTCGCCGAAGGCCACCATGGCCGGCTGGGGCTCTGCGAGGATGGGGGAAGATCTCTCTACCGAGGTCCCGCACGGGAAGGCACGCGTAAAAGCGCTGAGTGCGCACGCTGTCCCCCGCCACCCGCGCGCCCCGAGCCCGCAAAGCGCAGCGCCGCCTCTATTGGCCCCGAAATGAATTCCTTGTCAAGTGGCGAAACATGTGGCGGCGGACAAAGCTTCTGACTACTCTCTGACGAGCACACTAAGGGCATTTTTAGTTTTACCTAGAGGTCCGGTCCCCAGCCCCTAGGGCGGCGGCCGGCCGTCTTCTCAAGGGGGGATAAGTATGGTCTTCTCCTCGATAGCGTCTTAAAAGCCAAGAATTAACCGGAACCAATATTGTATTAATTTTAGCCGAAGCTTGAAGGGAAACGACTAAAGTACTCGCAGCCTCTAATTATCATCGTCCAGGCCCTGGAAAATAGGGGAGCGAAACCAGGCGAGCTAGCCTCTGCACGCGGTGCGCAGCGGCGGGATAAGAGAAGCAAAATGGACAATGCAGCGGTGCGCGTCTACGCTGAGCGGTGCTTCGCGTCGTGCAATGGCGACGGCGAGCGCGCCGTCATGCAGCGCAAGCTGCACGCCATCATCTCGGGCGCGCTGGCGAACGGGCGCCTGCGGGCCATCGACTGGGCGTCGGCGCCGGCGCCGCCCCTCGACCGGCCGGAGGAGCCCGCGCCGAAGCGGCGGCGCCAGCACCGCGAGGCGGCGCCGCGGGCGCCGGCGCTCAACGCGAGCGAGCAGCGGGCGCGCGCGGCTCGCGCGTCGCGGTTCCGCGACGACAGCCGCGCGGCGGCGGCGCGCGCGCCGACGCCGGCGGCGGCGCGCGCGCACGTCGTCGGCACGTGCGAGGCGCTC
>Ga0302122_10002023_pt1 | contig 12801 bp, 9 predicted proteins | sample CB21_SCM_MG_FD_203115 | JGI IMG/M metagenome (GOLD analysis project Ga0302122, IMG submission 203115) | Marine microbial communities from Western Arctic Ocean, Canada - CB21_SCM | ecosystem: Environmental > Aquatic > Marine > Oceanic | place: Canada: Western Arctic Ocean | collected 2017-09-28
TCGCGCATCGTGCATCTGTTCTACGTTGATCATCACATAATCATCAGTCTGCACGAACTCATAGTTGTTATTGTACAAACCGCTCTGCATGGCTGGACCAGCTTTGCCTTCGGAAAGAATACAACGCTCAGAAAGAGGCAGGGCCTCGGGGCCGTCAGCATTACCGATGCCGGTGACATAGCGACTGCCGAAACTAGTGCGCCGATAGTCCGCAGTCGGATTTTCGAGACGTGGCACCTGCCCGTTCTCCGGATTAATTATGTAAGAAGTTCGAAACTCGCCCTTCACCAGTGCCAGACTAGAGCCAGGATCCACCCAGAAGTGATTATATGCTCTTGCACCGAAATCTTCCGCGCCTGCCGTAGGCGTGTTATTGACACCATCATCCTCATCGAACCCACCCTCAATGCCACCGATTGGTATGCTGGCAGCAATAACTTGGGCGTCTTCAGGTGTCACCACCAATGTATCCACACCCGACCGGCGCGTGAGGTTGGTCAGCGAAGCATTGCTCCAGGCACCCTCCAGGTCGGGGCGAGCAGTGTTTTGGGCCTGCGCGAAAGAGCATATTAGAGCCGTGGAGAGTAGCAAGCTGCCAAGTTGAGTGGAGTGTTTTAGGTTACGTGTCATTTCCTGTGTCCTTTTGCGTTGTCCATCGGATCATTTTATAGGCCTCTACCAGAGGTCTCACCATCATCAGCAGCAACGGAAAAATAGAGCAAATGATGCAAAAAGCACTGCCAAATATTTTTTTATATTCATACCCAGAAGATACTCGGTTTAATGTCAGGAAACACCTCACAATTAACTAACCGTTCGTCCAGAATAGTATGTATAGGGGTGCGATGGAACCTACTTAGACAAATGGGGGCATACCACGGATGGTGGAGTCTGAGCGAGAGTGATTGTCTTCTCTACTGTATCTTTTAAGAAACAATCTCTAAGGTTTTGCAGAATCAATTATAGGTTGAAAGAAAGCATTATGATCCCATACCGCTGGGAATTTTGTATCGTGGTAAGCGCCGTTAGCACGACTTTTCCCTTCTCCTACAAGTTCCAAAGAGCTATTTCGAACCACAACAATATCGAGGCCAGGGTGAATATAAATATTGTTCATGCGGCTGCCTATCGAGAAAAACCAATCACCTGAATCATCAGGCCACCATTGATATCCATATCCATAAGTAATTGAATCCGATAGCCATACCGATGGGGCAGTAGATTTTATAACCCATTCTTGTGAAACAATTTGCTCTGTATTCCATTTGCCTTCTCTCGCATAGAGAAGTCCAAACCTTGCAAAATTTCTCGTCGTCATATCAAGGCAGCAATAAGACATGTAATTCCCGAATTCATCTGTCCACCAACTAGCATTGATTCCTAATTTATTAAACAAAACATCTTGGGCAAAATCATAAATACTGGTGTTGGTTGCCCTTTCGATAATTTCGCCTAAAAGTTGACTATCTGCATTTTGATAATTCCAGCTATAAGTTGCACCTAACCAAGGTGCTCTGTTTGGGTCTATGTCACGGTCTATACTGTATAATACATTGTCTACAGGCCTTTCAGGGTCTGCTACCCCCTCTTCATCTTCTAGCCCAATATACATAATTATCCCATCACCATATCCTGAAGTACCTCCCTCAATCAGGCCGGAGGACATTTGAAGTAAGTTTTTTATAGTCATATTCTTCCTATCATCACCAGCCCACTCGGTGATAAATCCTGCTGCCGGAACATATTCTGAAGAGACATAACCCTTGTCTATAGCTATCCCCATTAAGGCGCTTGTAAAAGATTTGGCGGTAGACCAAGAAGTTGCGATACTTTCCTTAGCTGAATCTGACGCATATTTTTCTGCTATTATGGCGCCATGTCGAATGATAACCACGCCTTGGGTGTTTTGCGGCGTAAGTTCTCCATCTACCATCACGTTGGTGAACGCATAATCTATCGCTTGTTGCATTTTAGCAGCATCCATACCCACACTATCTGGAGTCGCAGTTATCCAGGAGTCAGATGGGAAAGTCTGAATAGAACTCGTCAGATTGGCTTGGGTTACCTCAAATATCAAATTTTTAGAGTCAATGAGCTCTAGGTCAAGTTCATAGACTTTACCCGCATACTCTAATTTAGTAATTTTTAATATGTTGTCTGAAAAATAATTCGCTGTGTTTGTTGTAGGTAAACTCGTTTCATCGGCAGCAGTGAGTTTAAAACAGACAGAAGAAAGCGGCCAACATCTCTCATTAGGGTTGTAAGTCGTTTGACTCGACAGTTGAAAAGAAGCCGAATATTTTTTATCACCGGCAGTTAGATGCTTTACCTGCAGTGCCCCGTCTTTAAAACTCGCACTAACGTCATATTCGATTACAAAACCTAATTTATTTGAGCATGAAATATCATTCCACTGTCCAGCCGCACCAAGGGAGTTCAGCGCGTCAGCACCTTTCGGCCATGTTTCGAGGCCCATTGCCAAACAGTCTTGGTTGCCCATAAAATTATCGGGTTCACTTGAGCCTGTTTCAAACCCTGGCCCCTGACCCCATAGAGCCCGATTAGTAATAGATGATGAATCGATTTTGGTGCCATCAACCCACTGCCAATTGCCTTCAAGAATTGAATCGGACCCACCTAACCAAAAATATTTCGCTCCCCCTCCGTCTTGAGCCACTGTTGTTATCTGAGACATCAGCGACTGAAGAAAGACATTTTCTTGCAGAGAATTGATTTTTACCAACTTGCCTAATTTTTGCTTTGCATGTTTTTCTGCCTCGCTCCAGGTCATAGGCACAATAATCACTTCATATGCATGACCTTCAAAACTCTTAACTCTGTTTCCATTAGCCGCTATAGAACCGAGGTCGAACATGAACATATTAGCTAAAATTAAAATGTTTAAGCGCGTCATACTGAAAAAAGCATGAAACCTATTAAAGATAAAAATTCTCCCAAACATCAAGTGGACTTCTATTTCATGAATAAATAATTTTAGCGGCACAATCATAAATAAATTAATATGAAAATAAATTCGTTAAAATCGCCTATGACAGATGGAAGCACCTCGCTCCTACCCAATGTACTAGGACAGAATAAGTGTCAAATTCTTCGCTCTACTTTTTAGTCGATTCGTATAATGCCAATGCTTCCTTCGATTTCGATTTTTGTCCCCCACTTGTCAGAAAGGCGAGCTATGCGTTCCAATATTTGTTGAGCATGTTGTTCTGTTGCCATCCGAGGAATCCCAAGTCGCGAATCAGGACCGTTTATTCCCAGCTCTGTCGGATAGAGCCGCACTTCCTTAAGTGCACCATTCTCATAATGACTCGTAGCAACCATGCTTTCCAAAGACTGGGTGGAATCGCCAAAATTTCTCGAGAACCGCTGCATTCCTCTTCGTGGATCTGAGTCGGCAGCACCGACAACAATCGGCAATTCCCATTGCGCTTCCCGAAAGAACTCACCTAAACCATAGAAAATCGGTTTACCATCGTAAATTTCAATACCACGTAATGTTTGTACGCCCGTTCCAACAAACGCATCAGCGCCAGCGTCGATCGCCTGGTGAGCTAGATCTATATAAAATTCTGGCGGACGTGTGCTCAAATGCTGAAATTCTAAGACCGACTGGCTCTGATGAATGTGAGCGGCAGCAATAACAAAATCACTCAATTGCCGGGCATTTCGAATACTTCTGAGCATACGGTCCACGTCATTGTCATTCAGCGTATAAACTACCGTGCCTGGTATTTCACCGCCGCGGGTTACTCGGTAAGTGGGATCATTACGACCGGAACTCGAGGCAGGAAGGCTTAGGCCGGCTTCCGGCGAAGCACTGGCCAAGGGCCGAGGATTGTCATAGTTGTCCCGATAATCAAAAAACCCCTGCCGAACTTGCTCCAACGCATCGAACTGCTGCTCGGATACCAAAATAGTTTCACTGTAGTTGAGCATGTTGAGACCGGGTCTCCCTCCCAGATTTCCAATACGAGCTGTTGCAGCAAGTCGATTGTGTTCGGGAAAGATGGGAGCATGAGCACCGACTAAAGCGGCACGCCCCTTTGCTAGTTCGAGAAAAGCCGGCGCGGCCGCTTCTTGTAAATTATTTCCGCTACCAGCATGGACAATTCCTGCTTCATCCAACAAGGTGTTCGTCGAAAACATGCCTTCGAATTCAGAATCTAGGAGATGATTCTGGGCACGATTGAGCATATCAAACCCCATCAACTTGAGATCTACGGCCACTTCATGAGAGCCAACGAAACCATTAAGTGGGCCATCGAAATCTCTCAAATTAGCCAACTCGCCCTCCATGTTTGCAACCGCAAGATCGGCGTTTCTGATTAAGTCCAAAACCGCTTGTACTTCAGGGTCAGCAAGCTGGGACGCTGGTCGGCGTATCATTAAATCACCAACACTTGCGAGTACAAAGTTTCCGGACATAGTCATTGCCCGATTTCTCTCACTAAGAGGCATCGAATCAGTCTGTGCTGACGCGTTAATTGTCAGACTAATAGCTAGAACAATTAGGGGTAAATTACAACGCGATCCAATTTGGCTTAGCCGCCTCTGTATATTGCTTGCTTTCATAGCTTTTTCTCGTGGGTTCATTTCGGCAACCTCTACTTATCTTTGTCTGTTAGCAGTGGCGCAAGAAGAAAACAATTCAGTACGAACTTCTATTCCTTTTTCTGCTAGCCGCTCCTGGTCCGTACATGACACATTCGTATGTCTTAACTCGACAATGTCTCCAGCCCCAATGCCCGGATTTTCAAAAAGTGCCTGTATATTGCTTAATTCAGGATTGAAGCGCAGGTCGAGCGCCATCAGATTTGTAAGTCCACTGAGTGGTGTTATATCAGTGATGTCGTTCCCAGTTAGCTCGAGATACTCAAGTGTTGCAAGACCGCGCAAAGGGCTGAGGTCAGTAAATGAGTTTGCGGCCAGTCTCAATTCGATCAAAGATGTCAATCCACTGAGTGGTGTCAGATCGCTTATATCCTGAGTGTGGATATTAAGGTCTACTAGCTTGGTAAGTTTCGCCAATGGGCTAATATCAGTAATGGCATTAGTAAATAGTAAACCCGTCGCTCCCATATGCGTCCTGGGGTTTTGCCCCCCAATGAAGTCGCCATGACGGTGCATCCGAAGTACTCTCAATTCAGTAAGCTCGCTCAAAGGAGTGATATCAGTCAATGGATTTTCAGCGATACGCAAATCGACCAGCTTGGTTAAATCACGAAAGGGGCTGATATCAGAAATCCAGTTGGTATGGAGATTCAAATGTGTCAATTCGGTAAGTCCAGCCAGTGGACTAATGTCTGAGAGGCCTCGATTGCTGAGAGCGAGGTTAGTTAAACCTATGAGATTCTGTATGCCAGAAAGGTCATGAAAAACGTGCTCAGGATCAACCCATTCAGGCGATCCTGAAACCGATCTTCTCGCCCCTCCACCGGAAGCACGCAGCGTCGTTAATTGCGCTGCTCGACGGCAGCTAAGAGTGTCTTGCGGCCTTAGTGACAGCGCCTCGCGTACCTCCATTTCAAGAACTGCATCTGCAAAGGTTACGATGGCAGAAATAGAATGATCTCGACAGTTGTCAGAGGGGAGCAGAAATTGCTGTCCCCATGCCCCTGAGCAAATCAGTAGGCAAAGCGAGATTAAAGATAGCTTTTGGGGACGGTGTTTCATGTCAGGGATCCTCATAAACAGTTCAATGATTTTCATTAAGTGATTGTATCTACTGATCCTATTTATTATTCGATAGGAGCAAGATGCGCAGCCTACTGGGAATTAGCCTCACCTCTATCAACTATTTAAATAAGTCTTCAGAACACTAGTCCAGAGTAATTAGCCTCCGCCGGGGATAGAGAGCCGTTTCCACGTATAATTACAAGCTTTACAATTTATCTGTTCCCTACCTTCATCATCTATTCTTTTCATTTTTTTTCGCAAAAAAATGGACTTTAGAGTCTTGCAGTTAGGACAACATAACATCAAAAAAAAAGCTCTGGAAACAAGAATTATCAAAATAATAAATATGATTTCGGCCATAACTCAAGCTTGATTCTTAAATCTTACTTCTTAAGATTCACTAATAAGTATCTATGAATAACTAAGCGTAAAAAGTATGACTTCAGATTTAACACATCCTCAATTTATTTGATTTAGGCCAACACGATCGGCGGATCACCATTTTCGTTGTAACCCTTCAAATTGATCCAGCCATATGACTTAACGGATTTCTCAATACTATCTCTAAGCGCACCAAAACCATCAGGGGTAATAATCTCCTTAGATTGTGCCTCGAGGATTGTTGGTATCACTGAAGGCCACATTGAAGTGTCTTCTGGTCCTTCCTCAAAACGTGGGCCCTTGAACCCTTCACAAACAGCAGTTTTTCGGTTGCTCGGGATATCCTTCTCAAATATTTGAGCCGTTACGTCGCAAGCTTCAACTCCTTGCACTTTGCAGAAGTCAACATCAATACAGACGATTTTGGGGCCTAAGATAGATAAATTCTCTACGAATAAGGAGGAGTAGCAACATGTAGTTACACCACGGAGACATACAGAAGCTTCGGTTATTTTTACCCATCGCAAATTTTCTTCGCCTTTAACAAACTTCAGGCTATTTTCCATATATATCTTATCGATTCCTTGGAATGCTGGATAAAAAGTAGTCCCGTTTTTCCAGGAAGCCCAATGGAGAATAGCATTACAATCATTACAACAACAAATTAGTCTAAATAGAGGTTTTGTGGTGGAAAAATGAACCTCAGTTTCTCCACAATTACATGCAATGACTGTCATTTTAACTTTCCTAGTGTTCTATTTATTTTAAATTATTTTATCCGGATAAACCCAAATGAGGCTAGTTAAAAAACTAATCTTAATACAGTTCTATGCAGCTTATCAGCAATATGATTTACAAGCGCTGTTAGTCGATAATAATGCCAGCAAACATTTTAGCTTGTCCCTCAATCATCAATTCTATAAATAAGTGATTCCCCTTCTTTCCAATTTGGATCTTGTTCTTTCATTTCGCTCATTTGCTTCTCGAGCTCTTTTTGATCAATGATATTCGTCTCGAACCATTCAATGAATTCATTCTCTCTTGTTACTTTCCAAAAATTCCAAGCACGCATGCCTGTTGGTGACCTAAAAATACCTGTTCTAAGGACATGAACTCGGAAATCAAGATGCTTAGTTTCAACTAGTCCTTGTTTAACTTTATCGTATATATCAAATAAGTCGACCATCAGCATGACTGCGAAATTAAGAATCCGTAGTGTCTCTGTTTTGCTAAGATCCTCTGCAGCCCAATCTTTAGCCAGAAATTCAGAGAAATCCCCGTCTTTTGCCGACTGAAAATATCTATCATAAGCTCGCTGACTAATTTCATGACCAAAGCGAGCTTTAGTAATCAAATTAGTTTGTCGAATTTGAGCAGATAAATAGATAAGAGTTAGAACCGTAGCTAATGCAGCAATCAATTCGCCTAGTGAACCTAAATCATCAATATTCATGATTGAACCCTCATTTATAATTGTTAGCTATAGAAACTTAAAGTAATGGATATGAAAATAAGCTATATCATTAATTTTAATGTCTCAACAATATAAATAACTCAAATGAATCTACTTTTTTGGCTAGGGGGTTTGATTTTATTTGTACAGTAAGCTTTGACTAATTCGCGTACTCCTAACAACAGTGTAATAATCCCACTTAATGATTACTCGAAGAAACGTTTTAAAAAACCTTACCTTGGGCTCAGCTCTGGGCGGGTCCTCTCTTGCAAATTATTTGCCGTTCGCACTATCTCCGATATTCGCTCAAGCTGATCTTAATCAGCTCAATATTCCGCCCCAATATGAGGGCGAGGATGTTGATAAGCAAAAGCAATTTAATCTTTTCTTACAAAAAGGCACACGAAACTTCTTCCCAAATTCTGAGACATCAACCCTAGGAATAAATGACAACTATCTTGGCCCAACTCTCAGATTTCAACGTGGAGATACTGTAAAATTGAATGTCGATAATCAAATAGGCGAACCAACTTCGCTTCACTGGCATGGTTTTCATCTTCCACCCACGATGGATGGAGGGCCTCATCAATCTATCGCTAACAATACAACATGGTCTCCAGAATTCGAAGTAGTCCAATTTTCCGGCACTTATTGGTACCACTCCCATATGAAAGAAAGATCCGGTGAGCAAGTTTATCGGGGTCTGGCTGGAATGATCATCATCGACGATGCTGATGAGAATCTTGATCTTCCAAATACTTATGCCGTCGATGATATTCCACTGATTGTTCAGGATCGAAGGTTTACTAATGACTTTTCATTTGCCTATCTAAACACCTATGAAGATTCCGTCATCGGGCAACACGGTGATGTTATTCTAGTAAATGGGACTATTAATCCTGTATTTTTAGCGGCCACTAAGTTCGTTAGGTTCCGCTTACTGAATGCTTCCAATGCCAGAACTTATAATTTCGCTTTTGAGGACCAAAGACTTTTCAATCAAATTTCCAGCGATGGTGGATTGTTAGAAGCTCCAGTTAGTTTATGCAGCCTGGAACTAGCCCCAGCGGAAAGGGCAGATATTGTCGTTCAGTTTAACCCCGGCGAAGAGGTAAAACTTATCAGCCAGGCAATGGCACCGGGATTTCCAGTATTTCCTGGCGCTATGAGCGAGATGATGCGAGCTCTTTATTCAGAGACTTTAAATATTCTAACAATACAAACTAACTCCATACTGGAAGTTAACTCTGAGCTGCCAGCCCGGCTAAATTCAATTTATAAATTGCCAGAAGCCGAAGCCACCAATACAAGACAGTTTCTGCTATCCATGGGTCATGGCATGCGCAGTGGTAATGATCATGGCCCAGGAACAGGTTCGCGCAATGGTAATGGTGGAGGCCATGGAGGAGGCAATTTTTCTATCAACGGTCGACGCATGGATATGAATTTCATTAATGAGCGGATCAAATTGAATACCATAGAGGTTTGGGAATTAGCAAACAACTCTCCTATGATGCACCCGTTTCATATTCATAATGGACAATTCCAATTATTAAATAGAAACGGTCAACCACCCCCCGCAAATGAACTAGGTTGGAAAGATACTGTAAAAGTTGGCTCCGGCGAGCGGGTACGAATTATTATGCGCTTCACTGATTACATAAATGAGAAGAACCCATATATGTATCATTGTCATATCCTCGAGCATGAGGATAGAGGAATGATGGGACAGTTTGTTATTGAAGAGTAATTTACAAGAGCAATAGGGGTCAGCTCTCATTTCCACCGTTTTACCATAAGTATTATGGCAGCTTTGCAAAGGTTAACTGTTCCGTATTGATTGCCAAAAGAGTCTATCTAATTATCATAACAGAGCATTCAGTCTCAGGAGGAAACTCTTGAAATATCTTGGCCCCCAATAGATATTCCTTTTAAAATAACTCAATTCTGTAAGAATTCTTACTTTTCTGGCATTTAGGTGGGGAGCCCCACCTCGAAACTGAACTTGTCCCTGAAATAGTCTACGTGTTAAATTACGCGCCTTATTTTTGACACCAGTGACTTTCAGTGATTGGATTTTTCTTCCGATCAATCGGTTTTTAAAGAATTAGATTTGGATGCAATTCATATCCATAGCGCAACGCAAGGCACACTTATGACTAACTATAAAATAGCTCTTCTTGATGGCGACGGTATCGGTCCCGAAATAATGACTGAAGCTGTAAAGATTATAGAGTTGGTTGCCAAGCGCAATGATATTGAATTCGAACTGGTACATGCTCCTTTTGGAGCCAAGGCCTATTTTGATCACGGCCATTCCTTTCCTGAAGAAACCAAAGTGATTTGTGACCAAGCCGATGCGATATTGAAAGGCCCAATTGGATTAAGCCACGAGGAATCAAAAAAAATTCCTGTAGACATGCAACCTGAAAGAGGCGCATTGCTGCCTCTGAGAAGGCGTTTCAATACTTATGCCAATTTTAGACCAGTATTTCTACCAAAAAGTCTCGCTCATTTCTCACCTCTCAAACCAGAAATCATAGGTGACGGAATCGACTTCATCATCATTCGCGAACTAGTCGGCGGTTTGTATTTTGGCAAAAAAGAAACCGGCGTGAATGCGGCAGGAAAACGTTATGTTAACGAGAGCCTAGAATATGATGAAGATCAGATAGCTCGAATTGCAGTATCAGCATTCGAAACGGCGCAAAAGCGCAAAAAGGTTTTGCACAATATTCACAAAAGTAATGTCTTAAAGTCTAGCGTATTGTGGAACGAAGTCATGGCTGAGGTTGGAGAAGACTACCCAGATGTTAAAGTGATACATATCTTAGTGGACGCAGCCGCAACTTATCTCTGCCTAAATCCCGGCCAATTCGATGTAATGGTCATGGAGAATATGTTCGGCGACATCCTCAGCGACCAAGCTGGTGGCATATTAGGTTCACTGGGACTCATGCCCTCAGCGTGTATCGGGCCAGACAAAGCTTACTACGAACCTTCGCATGGTTCGGCCCCTGATATCGCGGGCCAATTTATTGCAAACCCCTACTCTATGATTGGCTCTGTGGCTATGATGCTAGAGATGAGCTTTGGTATGGAAGATGAAGCTAAAAAAGTATGGCATGCAATGCAGAATGTTTTCGCCCAGGGCAATTCCACGCCCGACCTCTCTAAGCCTGGCGCAGGTGTAAATATGATTAGCACTCATGCCTTTGGCGACTTGGTAGCTAAGGAATTAGCGAAAAGTTAACGACTCTAAGCTAATTCTCGCTGTCCACATGTAGACGAACGTTGATCATTCGGAGTGTGGCTTTCACTGCTGCTAATACTTGATTAGAATCCACTCCACGAGTTTTGAATTCCTGTTCTTGCCACTCCCAAGTAATCATGCACTCGGTAAGTGCTGTTGATTTACCGCCACGTGGAATATGAACTTCATAATCCACCAATGCCGGCATTTCAAAATCTCTGGTTTCCAAGATTTTCTGGATCGCATCAATAAAGGCATCGAAACCGCCATTACCTGAACCAGAGCCTTGATACTCTTCATCCTCAATTAATACTCGAACGCTAGCAGTACTATCAATATCGAATCCAGTATTAATATAGCAGTTGAGCAAAGAAATATGATGGTACTCTTTACTTTCCATCACATCGGCAATGATAAATGGCAGATCTTCTGAAGTAATCACGTGCTTTGAATCACCTAGCTTCACAATTCTCTGTAACACTTTTGCCTGCTCTTCTTCAGTCAAACTGATTCCGAGCTCATCAAGATTGTTAATTAGCGAGGCTTTGCCACTCAACTTACCAAGGGCATAAATTCGTTTCCGGGAAAATCGCTCTGGACTGAGATTGGTAACATAGAGATCACCCTTAAGATCCCCGTCGGCATGAATCCCGGCAGTTTGAGTGAACACATCGGCGCCAACAATCGGCGTATTAGCAGAGATGAATTTCCCCGAAAAGTTTTCCACCATTCGACTGAGCATGGCGATATGGGATTCATCGATTGAAAGCTCCATATCCATCTTGTCTCTTAAACCTACAACTACTTCAGCTAGCGAAGCGTTGCCTGCCCGCTCCCCTAAGCAATTTACCGTACAGTGTACATTGTTGATACCAGCCTCAACTGCCGCCATGATATTTGCTGTTGCCAAGCCATAGTCATTATGCGGATGAAAATCAAATTCTATATCTGGAAACTCTGTCAACATTTCTGTTATAGCAGCATAAACTTCCCAGGGCGCCATTAAGCCCAAGGTATCCGGTAACAAATAATGGCCAATGCCAAGGTGCTTAGTGCCGTTTATCAAATCAAGAACGTAGTTTTTACTATCGGCATAACCGCTGGACCAATCCTCCAGATACATATTGACCTTTAAGCCCTGCTCCTTTGCATACTCAACTGTGCGGCAAATATCTTCGACATGGCTCTCCAAAGTCTTACCGAGCTGCTCATGGCAATGTTTCTCACTCCCTTTTGAGAGTAAATTCATTACTTTGCCACCGGCACTGACTACCCAGTCGGCGCTGCGTTTGTAATCAACGAAGCCGAGTATTTCAACTCTGTCTGCAAAACCTTCGGCTACCGCCCACTCATTAATTCGAGAAACTGCTTGCTTCTCACCTTCAGACACTCCAGCAGAAGCCACCTCAATACGATCGACCTTTAGAGTTTGCAGCAAGGCTCGGGCAATATTTACTTTTTCGTTCACCGAAAAAGAGACACCTTGTGTTTGTTCGCCGTCGCGTAATGTCGTATCCATCAGGCTGATATGGCGAGCTTGTTGAACAGCACTCATACTGAATTTCCTAATCTTGGCGGTTTATGCGGATTTCCGCAGCAAGCTGACGATTTCTGCGAAGACGCCGGCGGGGGACGGATTCTAACAAGAATTACGGACTCGGATAACCCGTAAATACATATAATCAGGCCATTTGACCTTCTCCACGATCAATATATACTTCGCGCTCCATGCATATTTGAACGATTGAGGTCTTTTATGGCGATTCAAATCTGTGTACCCAAAGAAGTTCGCGAAGGCGAACAACGCGTTGCTCTGGTACCGGATGTGGTAAATCGACTAGTAAAGCAGGATCTGGATGTAAGTATTCAATCTGGAGCTGGAGAACTGGTAGGTTACACAGACAAGGACTACGAAAATGCTGCGATTGTCAGCAGCAGCAGTGAACTATTTAACAAAGGGGACATCACGCTCACCGTGAACCCTCCTACCGATGAACAAATAGACCTTTTGAAGGAA
>Ga0302122_10002025_pt1 | contig 12798 bp, 9 predicted proteins | sample CB21_SCM_MG_FD_203115 | JGI IMG/M metagenome (GOLD analysis project Ga0302122, IMG submission 203115) | Marine microbial communities from Western Arctic Ocean, Canada - CB21_SCM | ecosystem: Environmental > Aquatic > Marine > Oceanic | place: Canada: Western Arctic Ocean | collected 2017-09-28
TCACCACGGTGGCGCCGTGCGCACGGCGCGGATAAATCTTTTTACCTTTTTCGCCCCCCAGTAGTCGTCGCATTGATCTCTTTGGGCCAGTATCCAACTGAGCGATACTCAAACAGATGCATGTCGCGTCCCGAAAAGGTATACGGGTTTTTCAAACCCGCGCGGACCGTCGCGCGCGGCGTTGCCCGTGCTCACAGTGGTGCAACTGCTCGCTGCAGACAGCTTGCGCAGCACATATCGCTCCACGTGCGTCGCAACCGTCAAAGCGTTCGCTAGCGCGCGGCAACCAGCAGAGCGGCTGAGCCACAGGCACAGGGGCAGGAGCACAGGCCCCAGGCGCACGCGCCGCGGCGCCGGCGCCGCATAAATATGGCCTCCGCGCTCAAGGAGATGATCGGCAAGCCGATCAGCGTCATCACCTGCGACGGCCGCAACATCGTGGGCACGCTGCGCGGCTACGACCAGGTGACGAACGTGATCCTGGAGGAGTGCCACGAGCGCGTCTACAGCATGGACGCGGGCGTCGAGCAGGTCGTGCTGGGTCTGTACATCATCCGAGGCGACAACATCGCGATCATCGGCGAGGTCGATCCGGAGCGCGACGCGAAAACTGACCTGTCAAAGGTGCGGGCAGAGGCGATGAAGCCAGTGTGCCATTCCTAGCGAGTCTTCATAAAGTATAGTAGTTTTTTTGCCGTCTGCATCGTAGCTACAAGGCACGCGTCGCGTCGATGGCGTGGTTGGTGCGACCCCTGCGTCCCGCGGGACCGCGGCGGGACGTACAAGACGGGGCTAAAGTAAGGCTTCTGAAGCCGGAACCAACCCAGAGAGTCCTCTCGTCAGGACCACCCCAAAGGCAACAAGAGTCGTCGAAACAAAGCAAACAAAGCCACGCTCTTTAAAGGCTTTTTAAGCTCCTCGAGCAGTCGTCTCTCGACCGTGCCGGAGCCAGCTCCTGCGCCGCCGACGAGACCCAACCAGCCGCCTCACCGTTCACTGGGAGCCACCAACGCTATTTAAGCGCGCGAGAAGCTCTGCGCGTCGCGCCTCGGCTCTTTTAGCCGCATCAACGCCACGGGTCGGTACCGTTCTCGGAGCCACCCAGCGAGCCGCCCGCCGCCTCAGGCCGCCGCCCGCAACTCCTCACCGCGGTAGAAGCGCCCGCGGCACGACAAAAGGCCCGCGGCCCTTTTTAAGATGTCCGACTCCGAGGACGAGCAGTACGTCTACTCCGACGAGGAGGACGGCGGCGACGGCTGGGGCGACGCGGCCATGGCCGAGAGCCCCGGCGCGAAGAAAGCAAGGGAAGACGACGCGGGCCCCGCGCGCGTCGAGGACGGCGCGAGCGTGCTCATGGGCGCCGACGAGGTCGCCAAGATGATGCTCGCCAAGGTGCGGCAGATCTCCGAATTACTAGATGTGCCGCGCGACTGCGCCGAGGTCCTGCTGCGCCAGAAGGGCTGGTCGCCCGAGCGATTGACAGAACAGTACTGGGCCGACGGCGAGAAGCTGCGGAAGGCAGCCGGCCTCGAGAAGTGGACCTGGCCCGACGGCGAGCGCAGCTCGGTGACGCTGCCCGCGGCCGCGGGCACGGTCACGTGCCGCATTTGTTTTGACGAGGTCCCGGCGGACAAGGCGCGGGCGGCGCCCTGCGGCCACTCTTTTTGTGACGAGTGCTACTCGGGCTACCTGGACAACGCGGTCCAAGAAGGGAGTAGTTGCGTCCTCGCGCCGTGCCCCGAGCAGGAGTGCTCTACTGCCGTGCCGCTGAAGCTCTGGGAGCAGATGTTGGAAAAAGAACGCTTTGAGAGACTACGACGGTTCAGACTGGAGAACTTCGTGAGCTTCTCCAAGGATCTGCGGTGGTGCCCCGGCGTGGGCTGCTCGAAGGTCGTGCGGAGCGGGAGTAGCGTCTCAAGCGTCAAGTGCCAGGTCTCCCAGGGCGGGTGCGGCGCCGCCTTCTGCGTCCGGTGCGGGGAAGAGGCCCACCAGCCCGCGAGCTGCCCCGTCATGGCCGAGTGGGACGAGAAGTGCCAGAACGAAAGCGAAACGGCCAACTGGATTTTAGCCAACACGAAGCGCTGCCCCAAGTGCACCACTAGAATTGAAAAAAACCAGGGCTGCAACCACATGAGCTGCTCCCAGTGCAAGTACGAGTTCTGCTGGATGTGCATGGGCGACTGGACGGAGCACGGGGCCACCACTGGCGGCTTCTACAAGTGCAACAAGTTCGACCCCAACGCGGACAATGAGGACGACGGGAGCGACGCGGCCAAAGCGAAACGGGAGCTCGACCGTTATTTGCACTACTACAAGCGTTATGCCGGGCACGACCAGGCCCAGAAGTTCGCCGTGAAGCAGCTCGAACAGACGGAGAAGCGCATGATGGAGTTGCAGGAGACGACGTCGGGCTCGTGGATCGACGTCCAATTCCTCAAGGCGGCCAACGAGATGGTCATCGACTGCCGGCGGGTCTTGAAGTACACGTACGTCTTCGGCTACTATCTGGTCGCGCAGGACAAGGCCAAGATGAAGGAGCTCTTCGAGAATTTGCAGGAGCACTTGGAAAAGTTCACGGAGCAATTGTCGGAGATGACGGAGCTGCCCGTGGACCAGATGGACCGCACGGAGATCGTCAACGTGACGCGCGTCACGGAGTCCTTCCTCGTCAACCTCATCAAGGGCACGGAGAGCGGCCTGGACGTGCCGGTGGAGCCGCCGGTCCCGCCGCCCGTGGCCGCGAAGTGAGGGCCGCCCGCAAGTAACCTATGTGCCAACTACTACACACTTATTAATTCGACCCTCGCTAGAAGACGTAACACCGCGCCTCGCGCACGTTCGCGCACGGCGGGCAGCGCACGCGGTAGAGCGCGACCTGGAGCGCGAGCGCGCTGAAGAACGGGATCGTCAAATTATCGTCCAGCAGCAGCGGCTCGTAGAGCTCCGTCAGCGTCGCCGTCGCCGCGGCCACGACGGCCACGTACTCCGCGAGCTGCACGTCCCAGAAGAAGACCAGCGTCACGAGGAAGCAGACGACGAACATGGCCAAGGAGCCCTCCACGCTCTTCTTGCCCTCCCGGCCCAACTTGAGGGAGGCGATCTCGTTGCCGAACGACACGCCGATTAGGGCGGCGGCCATATCTCCTAAAACTAGAAAGATGATCGCGCAGCTCGACACGTCCGGCGGCGACACGGTCATGGCCAGCGTGCAGCCCAGGCTAAAGTAGCACCCGCCCGTGAGCCCCTCGCGCTCGTGGTCCCGGAGTAAACTTCGCAGGGGCCAGTGCCGCGCCACGACCGGCACGTGCAGCCGCGCCAGGTCGGCGCTCCAGCCCACCACCGTGATGGCCCACGCTATCTCAATGCACGTGCGCTGCCGGAAACCTGTTTCCAACAGCGCGAGGTGGACGAGCGGGACCAACAACCCGCACAGGTGGAAGGTCTTCCGCTCGAGCTCCCGGAGCGCGCTCTTTATTCGTTTCAAAGGGACGCCCCAGCCGCGCAGCGTGACCGAGGGCCGTTGTCGTTTCTTGCTGTTAGGCGCGCCCACTTTCACGCGGAAGAGCAGCACGGACCCCGCGGCCAGTAACGCGACGATGACGGCCAGGTTGTACGTGACGTTGTCGAGGTCGTGCGAGCCGGCGGGGGCCTCGCTGCGGATGATCATCGTTTGGCTTTGTCTTTTGGCTTTGTGGTTGCGCGGGTCTTGATTTGATGCGTCACGTATTCCGCGTGCCGCGCGGGTCTTAGCTCTGACCAACAATGCAGTCACACGGACAATTCTGCGGCGTTCCGCTTTTTTTAGAGCTACGCAAGACTCTGGCGCGAGCCTGTGGACCACTGGTGATTGATGCGTCACAACGAGGCTCCTCCTGTCGATTTTTAGATGTCGATTTGACTTTTGAAAAACCCGCGGGTTCGCGACATGTACGGGTTTTACGGGCTGAAAACCCGGCAAAATCAAAATCGAGAGCTCAGTGCTCCGCGGTCCGCTGGGTGCCGCAAGCAGAGCGTCGCAGCTGTAGGGCATTTGTTACTGCTGAGGCGTGCGCCAGTACGCGACCGATTACGGCTGGGACAAGAGAAACTGTGCAAGAGCAATCGTTCTTGCCGCCGCCGCCGCCGCGCATCGACACGGACACGCTGTAACAGCATCGATGCCACCGGTCGAGATCGCGGCCCCGCCGCCCACGCCGGCCAAGGAGGTAGAAGCTCTAATAAGGGCGCCGCTGTGCCTGCCGCCGACGAGCTGTCCCGGCTGGATCGCGCCCTGCTTGCACTCCTTGACGGTCGCCGAGGCTTTGCGATTGGAGCGCACGTCGCGGCGCTGGCGCGCGTGGCTGCAGGGGGCGGACCACATCTGGCAGCAGCTCGCGGCGTCGAGCGGCGTGAGCCTGCGCTGCGAGGGGCCGCTCGCGCGGTTCTTCCGCGTCACGAGCTGGCGGCGCGTCTGCGTCGAATTAATTGGTGCGCTGAGCCGCGATTTAAGAGGAGACGACGTGTTCGCGGAAGAAGCGGCGCCCGGCACGCTTCTCGAGGTCTTCGAGACCGTCGCGCCGGAGATGGAGTTCGCGGCGCCATTAGGGGCCGAGGTCTTCGAGCCGTCGCAAAGTTTCCGGCCCTCGGACCGGGGCGTGCCCGTGCGGCTCAGCGACCAGCGCCGCGCCTGGGCGACGCGGTACCGCATCCTGAAACCGGGCACACCGCGGTGGTGGCGCGCGGCCTCCGCCGTCGACGTGGACGACGCGGCGGCGCGGGACTTCTGCGCGGGCCTGGCGGGCCGCCACTGGATTGCTGAGGCCGGGGGCGTCTTCACCTTCTGCGCCTCTCGCATGGCGACGCCGACGCACTACCGTTTTTCGAACGGCGAGTGGCGCTGGTCGCCGGACCGGCTGAACTGGACGTGCGTGACCGAGTTCCTCAGCGGCGGCGTGCGCTGGCGCGCCCGTACATTAAGTGACGGCGACCGCCAAATCTGCCGCTTCCTGAGCCGCCGGGCGCCTTCGCCGGAAGCGTGGCGGCTCGCTCCTACAATATCGTCGCTGGCGTACGCCGCGCCGCAGCAACGGCGGCGGGACGATATGAATGCCGCCCGCTCGGCCCACCGGTCCGTCCGGCCCGACGCGCACGGCGGCGTCCTGGCGCTCGCGGACACGCGCGTGCAGGTCATCCACGCCTCCTTCGCGCCGCCGCGGCGGATCCTGCACGCGGAGCCGCACGTCGTCCAGGGGCACCCCGGCGGCTGGCTGGCGGCCGACGACCACGCCGGCGCGTCGTGGAGCCTCGGGCTGGGGTCCGCGGAGGACGTCGTCGGCCGGGGCTTCGACGACGACGACTAAGGAGTCTACTAGTACTCTATTGCTTTTATCAACCCCCAAACCGGTCCCGTGTAGACCCTGGGGTGACCTCGCCCGTCATCGCTTTAACCGAGGCGAGCAACGCGTCGGCCTCGTCCTTTGCTTCGGCGTTGCGCGCGGCCCGGCGCGCCGAGAGCGCGTCGTTCGCCGGCGCCTCGGCCGCCGTTGTTGGCGCGGGCGCGTCGCCCACGAACCTGTTGTACTTCGCCTCCAGATCTATTAGCTTTTGTTGCTTTTTTTCAATCGCCGCCGCGGGGTCCCTCTGGGTGTCGATCATGTCTGTGACGAGCGAGGGGATCACAAAAATGAGGAGGAACGCCAGCACGCCCAGCGAGACGTAGTCCTGGGTCCCCAAGCCATCGACCCAGCTGCCGAAGTCGTCCGCCAAGGCTACGCTCGGCATCCATGCGCAGGCTAGGGCGGCCGGCCTCACAATTGTTGGCCTGGCAGCCTGCACCGCCTTGATCGGGCGCGTCGGCAGCATGAGGGCGCCAGCCGTCGCGGCAGCGGCTGCCATGACGAGGAAACGCATTATTGAATCCAGCGGGAGCTACTCCACCACACCACTTGCACTGCACCGCATAAATTTGCTCACAGTCTATCGTGCGGGTTTATAGTACGGGTTTTGAACACAAGGAGGCTTCGGGGGCTCGTTTCCGAGGCTGTGCGCTCGTCGAGAAGACGTGAGACGCTTTCTTAGCGCGTTTTGCTGTGCCCCGACTCGCTATCGTCTGACATAACAAGGCAAGCTTTAGCATATCGCAAACTACAAGTTGGGAGCCGCGTGCTATAATTTAACAGGTCTGCCCATGCCCATACAAATGACAGCTCACCGATCTTGAGCGAAGCTGAGCGCGGTGGAACAGCACGCCATGACTGCAAGCAGCAAAACCGAGCTGCCTCGACCGGGCTAGAGCGCCGCGGCGGTCTTAAAACCGCCCGCGCCGGGCGCTGCGGCCTGCCAAGCCGAAGGAGCACCGCGAGACGGCACGCCAGCACCCCGAGACGAGCCACACACACGGACCGATGCGAGATGCGATACGCCGTCGGACGGCACACTCACCCCCTCCCCCGCACAGGTTGATCATGGTGTCCAAAGTCTGCGTCGCTCTCGCGCTTGCCGCGCCCGCGGCCTCGTTCAACTTCTTGAGCAAGAAGTCGGCCAAGGCGGCCCCGGCCCCGAAGCCGAGCTCGTCCCGCAGCAGCGCCGGCGCGTACCCCTCGGTGGCGCTCCCCTTCACGACGACGAACCTCGACGGGTCCCTCGTGGGCGACGTGGGCTTCGACCCGCTCGGCTTCTCGAAGTACGCGCCGGGCGCGTGGTGGCAGGGTGACGAGGGCGACGGCTCGCTCAAGATCTTCCGCGAGGCCGAGCTCATGCACGGCCGCATCGCGCAGCTCGCGTGCCTCGGCTGGGTCTTCCCCGAGCTCGCCCACTTCCCCGGCAAGGACGACGCCTTCGGCAAGATGAACCCCTTCGAGGCCGTGGACGCGATCCCCTCGGCGGGCTGGTACCAGATCATCGCCTTCATGGCCTCGCTCGAGATCTTCCGCGTGAACAAGCTCAAGGACCCCTCCTACATCCCCGGCGACCTGTCCCTGGGCCAGGGCCCCGGCCGCTGGAACCCCTTCGGCTTCGACTACACGCAGGAGGAGTACGCCGAGAAGCAGCTCCAGGAGATCAAGCACTCCCGCCTGGCCATGCTCGGCATCATCGGCCTCGCGGCTAAGTCCAGCGGCGCGGGCGACATAGGCGTCCTCGAGCTCCTCGGCGGCGGCAAGCCGGAGTTCGTCACCAAGGCGGGCTTCTACTTCCCGGAGGGCATCTAAACACGAGGCGAAAGACGGGTGCTTAAAAATGTAACTTAAAAATCCACGTTCCCGGAGATGGTCGGGTAGGCGTACATCGGCGCAGGCACGGCCTTGGTGACGAGCGTGTCGCCCCGCGTCGGGTGCGTCACCGTGACGGAGACCACGGGGTCGCGCCGAACGGCGCGGCGCAGCGTCCGGTGCAGCGCCCGCACGCTCCGGTTGGACGCAGGTTTTAAATCGTGCCGCCGGTGCGAGCCCGCGATCGTAGGGGCATCGGGGTACGCCCAGCCCGTTGATTCAACGGGCGCGGTCCGCACGGTCATGGCCGACGCCGTCGACAGCTCCATGAGCGACGCCTCGGCGAACTGCGCGCGCCCGCGGTCGTACGGCGGCACGGGATCCACCGGCGTCCAGTCGATGGCCGTGGTGATGAGCCGGGCGGCCGCGGGCAGCACGACGGGCCGCGCGACGCGGCACTGGCTCGCTAACGCTTGCGAGGCGTCCAGGCCCGTGGCCGTCGCCGCGAGCGTCATCACGCTATCACCATCTAAGGAGCCGGGCAGTCCGACGAGGGGGTGGTCCTCTATATGTCTAGGGGACCGCTCGGGCCCCCGCGTGCGCATGCCCCGTTCGAAGGGCAGGCACCCCAGCTCCGCGACGCGCGACGCTTTTGTAGTCCGCCCGATGGACGCGCGCGCGTCTACATTAATCGAGGTCTGCGCCAGCTCGTTGTTGCGCTTCGTGTTAGGTGGTAGAGACATGATGGACAGATTCGAGGCGTAGGACGTCAATCGCATACTACTAGAAGCGTCCACGTGCTTCTGGAAGGCCTTCTCTAATGAAATACGAGAATGCTCCGGCGCGCAGCGGACCTCGCGGACCTGCCTCTGGCATTCCGCAACGGCATTCCGGGCGGGCGAGCTCAGTTCGTAGAGCTTGGCCTCGTAGTTGCGGTGGTACTGCTTCGGCGAGGGGGCCGGGAAGGGCGGCACGATGGCCCAGTTCCGGATCGGGCTGTCCGTCCGACACCTTTGGCCATCGAGGCGCCCTCTACCATTTGTGATGCTCTCGTAGACAAACGAATTCTCCGTGTCCCGTTCGCGGAGCCGGTCCTGCCTTAACGCCTTCGTCTTTTTCTTTTCTATGAGGTGGTACTGTTCTTTGGGCGTTCGGTGGTCGAACGAGTAGTGCCGTTCGGAGTGGGGCTTCCGCTTTTTGATGCGGCGGATGGCGCGCTGGCCCCGGGCCTGCTGCGCCCGTATGTGTTCCTTCTGGAGGAGGACGGACGAGGCGCGCAGCTGGGCCCGGCCTTTGAAGGCGGCGGTCGGCATGGGGCCGTCGGTCGTCTAGCCCTGCTCGCGCGGGCAGCCCCTACGCGTGGCTCTCTGGTGCGGCAAACGCTCCAGCGCGTGATGCCTGCTCTAGTGTTGGCGCGCGACGACGGCGGCGTTTTGCAATTGTGAGAGCGCTAGATGCCGCTCCAAAAAAGAGGCGGGGATGCGTATGGGCCATTCGCCTCCGGTTGCGGCGAGCGCTTCCTGATATTCATGCCGGGAAAGATGCTAGTGTGCGGGTTTAGCTAGATTTTAGTGTCGAGTTCGCAAGACTTGTCCAGCCTGGTGCGACGCGCACGGTCCGGTTTCAGCCTCTCTCTCGTCCTCCCAGCACAGCGGGCAGCCTGGGGACCATGGCAAAGAATGGTGTGCAGCGGTGTCCTCCTCGGGAGCAGCGTGTGCCTGTGCCCTCAGTGAGGGGCAGCCCGTGTCGATGGATGGCCATGCTGCTCCTCCTCGGCAGCAGCGGGGTGGACGGCGCCCCGAGTCAGGCCGTGGCCGACCTCTGTAGGCACGAGAACGCGACGCGTCGTACGACGGCGCGCGCGGATGTCGTCTTCGCCATCCGGGGCGGTGGCTTCCGGCGGCGGCCAGGCCAGGCCATGATCCAGCCCTGCTGCCCGAGCGATCAAGACGCCCGGCGCGTGTTCATGTCCATGTTAACGTTCATCAACAAGCTCAAGACCCACGGCTTCGGCGAGACGCGCGTGCGTTTTCGGCGTCCCTTGACTTCACGACGACGTTGCGCGTACCGTCGACACAACGCGTCCCACGCAGGTGCTCGCGACGACGTACGGCTGCCCGAGCGGGGGGCCGCAGTACACGCAGGAGCTGCGCGAGTGGTACGAGCCCTACCTCAGGGATGCAAGCAACTGGAACATGCTGCCGCACCTGTCAAAGGAGCACGTGCAGCACAAGGCGGCGAGCGGCGACGGCCTCTGGACGCAGTCGAGGTTTGTGTTAAACGAGCTCCAGGCGCGTTTAGTACCGGTCGTAACGAACAAGCCGCCCAAGCTCCTGGTGATGCATAGGGCGGACGAAATGATAATGGTGCGCAACTGGACGCTCTTCCGCGAGTGCTTGGAAGAGGGCCCCCTTGGTGATATCGTGCCGGGGCCCTTCGCGCGGTGCTACGCGAGCTGGGACAACTCGGAGGCCCCGACCCTGGTCACGGACATGCGGACCTTCTTCGGCTTGGGGGCGGCGCGGCGCGCATGCGTCGAGAACGTCGTTACGAAGCAGATTCGCGGGCCGTGCGTCGCGGACGACAACTTCCTGAACCATGCGTGGATGCATCGCGCGCCAGAGTCGCCGGGGGGCTAACTTATTGATCACACAGAACATACTTTAGGGCTGCTGTCTACGCCGCAGCCACGTCGATGGCGCCGCGGCACGCGTCACCGCGGCCGGCGCTTGAGCAGGTCGCCGAGCCGCCGCACGCTCGACGCGTTCGGGTCGCTCGCCTTGGCGTCTTTGTAGAACCGCTTCGCGCCCGACTCGTCGCCGGCGTTCAGGGCGATCTCGCCCAAGGCGGCGTGGGCCGTCGCACAACCGGGGTCTAACTCCAGGGCCCGCCGCAGCAGCGCCTCGCCGCGTTTTATCTGGGCCGCGTCGCCGCTCTCCGCCCCCCGCCGCGCCTCGAAGCGCCCGTGGTCCGCGACGGCTAATGAATCGCGGGGCGCCGCCGCGACGGCTCGCTCGTACAAGGACCCCGCCCGCGCGGCGTCGTCCAGCTTCTCCTCGCAGACCACGGCCAGGTTATATAAAGCGTAGGCGTGCGTCGGCTTGGCCTGGAGGGCGCGCTCGTACATGGCCACGGCGCCCGGCACGTCGTTTAGACCAGAGTCGAGCATGACCGCGTAGTTATAACACGAGTTCGCGTGGCGCGGGTCCGCGGCCAGGGCCTGCTCGTATATGGTCTTGGCTTTCGCGTAGTCGCGCTTCATCTCGCTTAGATACAAACCGTAGTTCGAGAGCGCGTTGACGGCGCCCGGGTCCGCTTTTACCGCTCTCCCGTAAAGCTGCTCCGTGAGCGGGTCATGCGGCCGCACAGCATGGAGCAGTACCGCGTACGCGCCCAAAGCGTCGGCGTTCTCGTTGATGGTGATAGCTTTCTTGAGGATCGTCTCGGCTTTGTCCGGGGACCGCATCGCGTGTCTCAGGAAATTAGCGTACTTGACGAGCACGGAGACCAAGTCTGGGTACTTATCTAAACACGCTTTGTAGGCCGCCGCAATCTCGTCGGTGGGCCGCTTGCAGGCCTGGAGGAACAAAGGTAGGTTCCCGAGACAGGTGGGGCACGTCGCATGCACGCTCAGGCCCCGCTCGTACAGCTCCTGCGCCTTTTGCTTATCGCCGAGCTCCTCGCAGAGGAGAGCGTAGGCGCCGCAGTAGTGCGCGTAGGCCCGCGCCAGGTGCGAGGGCACGCCCGCGGGACAGCACGCCAGCGCGTCGTCGAACGCGCGCGTCGCCTCCTCTGCCCGGCCGCCCTGCGCCGATAAAGCTTCGCCCAGAGATCCATACCCATGGACATCCTTCCGCAGGTTCTCCTCCTGGAGGCGCTGGACGACGGCGGATGGCGGCTCGGCGGTGCCCATTGCTTTGGGCAGCCCTTTTGCTGGTTGCTGGGACCTAGAAACGCTGCCCGCTTGACAACAGAGCTGCCACCTCTCAATGCGCTTGACAACGTGTGGCCAAACAATGCAGCTCGCGCTGAACCGGACGAAGCCGGCGGCGCACAGGCCACGGTTGGACGCCGGTCTTTCACCAAGGTTCCAGGGTGCGGGCTCATAGGGACTACTAGGGAAGGCGTCTAGGACTCATCGCCTCTGTAGCAACGAGTTTCAGAAACATGGACTCACTCATCTATTGGTCGGTACAGACCTGTTTGCACCGTACTTTTTTGCACCAAGTTTTGCCGCTCCGCTTCGTTTGCTGTTGCGCCGCGCACTGCACCAAGCACTCGCCCTCGCCGTGTTTCGCCGCCTCTCCCAGTGCGCCAGTGCTCTGTGCGGGCTGTCAAGCGAAAGAGCGCACGCCAGAACCCCTTGGCAAGGTATAACTGCTCATCACTGCCGCGCCGCCGTTTTCACCATAAAACGCGCCGGTTTACCATAAAGCGATGGCGAGCACATTCCGCGCGCGCCGCCTGTCGGCGGACAACCCCCGCGACCACGAGTTTGGCGCCCTGAAAGCTCAATGGAGAGAGAAAAGCAGCGGAGCGCGCATGCCGTTCGGCGCGCTCGACCCGAACTCCAGCGTCAGCTACCCCGGCGGCGCCGGCGGCGGCGTGAAGAAGGCGCGCCGTGCCGTCTCCGCCCCGAAGCCGTTCGTGAAGCCGCCGCCGCTCGACGCCGAGCTGCTCGTCGGCGCGGACCCGCTGCCCGGCCTCCGCTTCCCGGGCAAGGCGTCGCCGCGCCGCGAGTCGCTGGCGCCAGCCGCCTGCGCGCGCACCCCGAACGTCGTGCGCACGATTAGCTCCGCGGGGCTGACGCCGCTCACGGCGGCGATGCTGGCCGCGCCGACCCCGGTGGCCGTGCCGACGCCGATCCGCAAGGTGGCGAGCCCGCGCGCGCCGACGCCCGCCGCGCCGTCGCCGATCCAGAGAGCGCCGACGCCCGCGGCCAAGGCCCTGTCGCCGCACAAGCCCACGGCGGCCGACATCGCGGACGCGGACGCGGACGCGACGCTCGCGCGCATGGAGGCGGAGCTCGCGGCCCAGATCCGCGCGGCCACGCCCGTACCGAAGGTGCCGAGCCCAGCGAAGACGCCCGCGGAGGCGAGCCCGCAACTACAGAGACGGCCCGCCGCAGCTGTGTTGAGCCCGCCACCGAAGAGCTCGCCCGCCGCGGCGCCGACGCCCGCGGCGCCAAGCCCCGTCGAGCCAGCGACGCCGCACGTCGTCACGGCCCCGCGCCTTGAGCCGCGGCAGCCGCACGCCGCCGACGCGGTCCCCCCGACGCCCGAGCGGGCCGGCCTCTACGCGGCCCCACCGTGCACGCCCGCCGACCGGTGCGACGCCACCATCCAGCGGACCGCGCTGCGCCACACCGAGCTCATGACCCGGCTGAAGCACCTCGGCAAGCGGCGCGGCGTCAAGGCGAACCCCGGCCCGCGGCCGCGGCCCCTGGGCGGGCCCTCGCACCGGCCCTACGAGCCGCGCGCGAGCCGCTTCGTGAAGGCCGAGGCGCCGGCGCCCAAGGCCGAGACGCCGCGCGCGGCGACGTACGCGCCCTGGGCGCCGACGCCGCCGCCGCCGGCGGAGAAGGCGCCGCCCAGCGGCTGGCGCGGCGCGT
>Ga0302122_10002027_pt1 | contig 12791 bp, 8 predicted proteins | sample CB21_SCM_MG_FD_203115 | JGI IMG/M metagenome (GOLD analysis project Ga0302122, IMG submission 203115) | Marine microbial communities from Western Arctic Ocean, Canada - CB21_SCM | ecosystem: Environmental > Aquatic > Marine > Oceanic | place: Canada: Western Arctic Ocean | collected 2017-09-28
AGGGGGGGGGGTTAGACGCGGGTTTTTCAAAGGCACAATACGCAATCACACTCACACCGGCTCGGGTTTGACCGCCAGGGGTGTGGGAAGTAGGACTAGAAGTTGCCCGACTAGTCCACTCCGGGAGGTCATTGCCAAACCAAGTCACACAACGTTCAAGTTAGACGGCCCACTTCTTCCCCCCCTTGCCCTTTGCGGCAACTTCATCCAGCCAGTCGGGCACGGCCTGGCCCGCGCCCCGGGCGATCTTGGCCAAGGCCCCGGCGCACTCCGTGTCGTAGGCCGGATTCCAGAAGGTCACCGCGCTCCCGGATTTCCCGGCGCGGCCCGTGCGCCCGATCCGGTGCACGTACTGCTCCACGTCGCGCGGCATGTCGAAGTTCACGACCATCGACACGTCCGGCAGGTCCAAACCTCTCGCCGCGACATCTGTAGCAAACATCAAAGGCCACTCGTTCGTCTTGAACTTCCGCAGGGCCTCTTCTCTCTCAGCTTGTATGCGGCCGCCGTGGATCGCGCTGGCCCCGAAGCCGTCGGCCCAGAGCGACTTGGCCAGGTAGTCGACCCGTCGTTTCGTGTTGGTGAAGCAAATCATCCTATCGGTGTCGGCCATGCCGTCTATTAAAAGAGCGAGCTGCGCGTCCTTCTCGGAGTCGTCCAGCTTGAAGAAGGTTTGGGTGACGTCCTTATTCGCCTGCAAACCCGAGCCCTCGCCGGAGCCGCCGATGGAGAGCACGAGCGGCGACGCGGAGTACTTGGAGGCGAGTTTCCGCACGGAGGTCGGCCAGGTGGCGCTGAAAAACAGCGTCTGGCGCGCGCCCTTGCCCATCGCCTCCACGATGGCCGTGAGCTGGGGCGCGAAGCCCATATCCAACATGCGGTCGGCCTCGTCCAGCACGACGCAGGCCACGCCCGTCAGTATAATGGAGCGGTCGTCGATGAAGTCCTTGAGCCGGCCCGGCGTCGCCACAATGCACGCGGGCCGCTGCTTCAGTTTTATCTTCTGGGCCCGGCGGTCGGCGCCGCCGTAGACGACTACGGTTTTCAACGCACCGCCCCACTTCGTCGCGTCTTCGGAGATCTGGATCGCCAGTTCCCGGGTCGGCGCGAGCACGATGACCGCCGGGCCCGCGGTCGCAAGGGCTTTTTCGGCGGCGCGGAACGCGGGCAGCAAATACGCGAGCGTCTTGCCGCTGCCCGTCTTCGCGAGGGCCACGACGTCGCCGCCGGAACAAGCCGCGGGCCAGGCGACGGCCTGCACGGGCGTCGGCGCCGCGAACGCCGCGCCGAGGCGGTCCGCTGTCTCTTTTCCGAAGAGGCCGGCGGCGTCGGCGAACGCGACGACGGGCTCGATGGCGGTATCATCGGATACGCCGTCGCGCGTGCACGCTACCTGATGCGCCGCGAGGTAGGCCGCGCCGGTCGCCGACGCCGGCGACGACGCTACCGCGGCGGCCGCCGGCGCCGCGGCGGCCGCCGGCGCCGCTTGGCCCTTCTTCGCTTTTTTCTTCGCCACGGCCTGCGCAATCTCCGCCTGTGTCGGCTCGCGGCCCAGCTTCGCGAGCAGTTTCTTTGCGCACGTGCGCGCTATCTTCGCATCTTTGACGATGCCCATATTGCCGTGTCAAGTTTGCTCGCGGCACACCGCTCGAGAGATTGCTTGGCTGTGCTGCAGGAGAGCAGTGGCAGCTGAGACGCGTTGGCTGCAGAATCGATTACGCCTCGTGTGCGTATTAATTTTGCTTCGGAAATCCGTGCTTGACCGTAAGCGGGCTACTCCTTTTTTCTTGCCCGGCGATAAAAAGGCAGTCTGGTCTGTACGGGTTTAATACGGACGGGTTTTCTGTGGTTAACTACTAGGTTGCTGGCCCTGAAGATCTATTCATCATGGTTGTGCGCGCCGAGAGCGCAAAACGTATCATGAGCACGCACACTATACGTCCCAAGCCAGCGAATGAGGCCTCGTCACCCGCAGGAAAGCCTGCACCACAAAAACAAGCATCGGATTTTAAACGGAAGAACAACCGACGACGCCGCCAGCGCAGCGATGGAAAACAGGACCGGCCGCCTCTACCCGCACCACCACCCGCACCACCAGCACCGGAAGTAGCGGTGCCGTTGCCGCCAATCGCGGTCGACGCTACCGCAGATGACACTGCGCCCGCGCACGCCACCGACGCGCCACCACCGCAAACCGAGGACGACAACACGTCATGGATCGACCGCCTGACCGCCACAGCCAAAGACAACAACACGAGCGACGGCGAGGATGCCGCAATGGATGCCGCCGTCGAGGCCGCTGCCAAGGATTTGGAAACGACGCTAAGCTTGGACGAGGACGCCGGCGCGTACCGAGCGAGGCTCGCGCTCTCCGAACTCATATCCGACGGCGACGCGGCCGCGGCGGTCGCGACCGCCACCGACGCGGCAGCGCCGTTCCTCGAGGATAACGATACTGATGTCGACGCGGCCGAGCCGCTCGCGAAGGCGCTCGTGACGGCCCTCAATGTCTTGCGTGGCGGCGTGATCAAGCAGCGGGCGCAGAGCGACGACGCCGTGGAGGCGCTGCGCGAGGTGTTTCCCGCGGTGCGCGCGGAGACGGTCGCGGAGCACGTGCGAAAAGCGGGGGGCGACGCGAACCTCGCGGCCGAGTCGCTGGTGCAAGCGAGCGCCGTGGCACTGGCGCGCCTCGAGGCCGCCGAGAAGGCCGGGAAGACGGTGGCTCGAGACGACTTCTTTGCCAGAAAACTGTCGCGCGCCGAGCGCAAAAAGCTCTTCGACGAGTATCACATGCGACCGCCGGAGCCCACTGCCGGCCACCGGCCCATCGCCCACGCCGACGGCGGCAAGCGGGAGCTGCGCAAGCAGACGCGATACCGGGATGGTCAGGTCGCGTCGACGACGGGCCAGCGGTTCCTCGTGGAGCCGAAGGAGACCGCCGACTTCGTCAAGTCGACGAGCGTCTCCATCCGGGTGACGGGCGGGGGTAGGACGCACTAATCCACAAGACTGTTACACCACGCCATCAATGGCGTGGAGGTTGGCCTCACAGCAATCGGCACTTTGCGAGGACCGTCGCAGCGTCGGGCCGGTCGTCGACATCAAACGCGAGCGCCTCCCGGAGCAGCGCGGCGAGGCGCCCGGGGAGCGCATCGTCGTCGACGCCGTTCCGAGGCGGCGCGCCCGTCGCAACGATATGCGCCCAGCAACCGAACGCGTACACGTCGGCCCTCGCGTCGACCTGTGGCCCGCCAGGCTTCAAGGAAGCGACCTCGGGGGCTTGGCAGTTTCGACAGCGCGCGTCCACGAGCGTCGCTGAGAGCGCCATGCACGCCTCGCGCGTGGCCGTGTCATGGGCGCACGGCGTCCGCGCGCACGAGAAGTCGGCCAGCAGCGCCTCGCCGTCGCGCTGGAGCACCACCGACCGCGGACCGACGTCGCCGTGCGCCACGTCCCTGCTATGCATGTGTGCCAACGCGGTGGCGACGCCTCGCAGCACGATAGGGACCCTGGCCTCCGGCAGCCACTCCGTCGCCAACGCGACGTAGGGCCTGCCGAGCAGGGCGACGCTAATTTTCGGGCCGTCCCGTTGAATACTTTGGCCGACGAGGATCGGGCAGTGCCGGCACTCGCGCCCGACGGCGGCCAGCAGCTCGACCTCGCGCCGCACATTGCGCAGCGCGTCTTTCCCATCGCACGTGACAAGCGTCAGCGAGAACTCTTCGGCAGCCTTGACGTCGCGCGCGGCGAAGGTTTGCCGTCGCGTTGACGCGTCGAGCGAGGCGCCAACCCTGACCTTGCGCGTTCCGACCGCCATGGTCCCGCCCGTCGCGGCCGCGGCCGCGTCGACGACTCGAGCCGCCGCGGCCGTCGCGCTCTTCGCCGCGCTCAGGCCTTTGGCGAGCCACCGCGACGCCCGGCGCTTTTGCGGCGACGACGACGGCGATGGCGGCGGTGGCGCGACGGCGTCGTCGTCGCCCCCGTCGGTTGCGGGCGCGACCGTGGCGACGATGAGGCGCAGCGGCTCCGGCGACCAGGGCAGCTCGTCGGTTGGTGCGAGCGCCCTCGCATCGGCAGCATCGTTCGAGACCAGCGCGAGGTGCCATGTCGCGTCTGGTGGCGCAGGCGGCAGCCTTGATGCGAGTTCTTTCGCACGCAGCGTCCGCGTATCCGTCGTGAATTCGACAAAGTTTAGGCCATGCTCCTCCTCGCCTGCGACCTGGTAGGTGACTGCCCAGTGCTCTGCCATCTTGTTTTTGGACAGGACAGAATGGATGTAGCAGTTATACTTCGTGAGCCTTCAGCGATGCAATTTAGCTTCTTGCGCGCTATTTCCTGTGTCGTACGATGTCTCTGCGCGTGCGTCGCGTCGATTTAGCTTCGATCCTCGATCGATCGCGCCACCATACTCGTGACGGGTTTTCGAGACCCGCACCTAGATTCCGTCTTCACTTGGTATTCTTCAAGTTCATTATCACAGGGGAAGCGCACAGGAGTGGGAGTCACGTTCAGCTGTGTTCAGCTTTGACCTCCGTCTTGAAGCGTGGCGGGCCGCGGCGCGTGCGCTTCCGCGGCGGCTCGGGACTGGGCTCCCGCTCCGGCTCATCCTCCTCCTCGTCCTCCTCCTCGTCATCGCTCGCGATTTCGATGATCTCGTGGTGGCGCGTGATCGAGTCGAACGCGACGCCGCCCAGTTGCGCCACGGCGTACCCGTTGATGAGCACGCGCCGGCCCGGACGCGGTTCCACGCGGACCACACGGAGCTTGCGGCTCTTGGCACCGGTCATGCAGAGCATAAAAACTCTGACGCCGAACGCGTCGGCGAAGGCCTGGAGGAGGATCGCGTGCTGCATCTCGACCACAGCAGCGCCGCGCCGCGTCGCCAAGCCGCCGCCGCCGAGGCGCCAATCGTTTCGTTTCAGCATCACTTCGGCCGCGCCGAGACGCTTCAAGACGACGGTCTGTTTATCAGAGGATTGCTGGACGCTCGCCTCGTAGCCCGCCTCTCCGTCCTCTCCAAGTTCTTCGTCCGCTTCGACCGCCTCGACGGAGACCAGATCTCCGGCTACGAAAGGTGGCGGATCATCCTTCAAAGCCAGCGCGTCGTCGTAGCGCGCGCCAATTCGAACTGAGCCCTTGGCCGCGCAGCGGCTCTCGACAAAGTTTCGCCAGTCCTCGTAAGTCCGCAGCGGCGACTTGGCCGAGCAGAACAGCTTGCCGTATTCATCTCCACACCACTTCCCGTCGGGCATCTCCCGTGTGTTCTTGCCTTCCCCGGCCGCCCGCCGCTCGAGCTCCGCGACGACGACATGCTCGACATAGGCCGATAATTGGTGAGTCCCACAGAGTTGGTGGGATAACGCGTCAAAGAGACCGCGAGCCTCGCCACATAACTTGAAGCCCTCGCTCCGGAGCTTGCTGTCGAGCTCAGCTACTGAAGCCACCGCGCGCGGCGCCCGCTCGCCGCCGAGCGGCGAGAGCTCGGCGGTCCAGAGGTACGTGGGCGGCTCGGTGATCGCATAGCCGGCGCGGAGCGCGCTGCGCATCTCGCGCGACCGCAAGCGTGTCGCATTGATCTCTCCAGTCTGGCCGTCTAGCCACGCCTTCGGCGTCGTCTTCGCTAGGTGAAGCGCCTCTATCGCTGCGTAGCGGAAGGAATAAGTCGCAATAGGCGCGGGATCCTTCTCGGTTTGCAGGACACCCCGTTTCGCTACGGGTTGAGGAGCATGAAAGGCCGCGCCCATGCCAAAGATATTTTTCTTGCCACCGGAGGCCGCGGCCGCCGTGGTCATAGAACCGGCATGTCTGGAGATATTGGCAGTTTTGTGCACGGCCGGGCCAATCTGCCGGTAGACGACGACGTTGATGCGCCCCGCTTGCGACTGCGGCAGCGGTGCGCCCATATCGACCACAGCCGGAGCGTCCGGGTCTCGCGCGGCGATGGGCGCGAATCGCATCTTCTGCTTGCAGCCCGTCCGGTGCGCGTTGGCGTCATAGCTGGAACCGGAGACAAGGGCGTGTGTAAACTGTGGGTGGTTGGCTATGTTGGTCGCTTTTTTGGAGACCAGGGCGCCGTCTACGTATATCCTGGACGTGATGTCGTCGCTGCGCGCGGTGCCCACGAAAATCTCGAAGTACTGGCCCGCCTCCACCGCAATCAAACATTTGATCTGATGGGGGCACGCGGTGGTCCTCTCGACCGCGTCGGACTTCTCCCGCGGACGCCGCCGCAGCCATTCCCAGTCCCTTGGCGCGTCTGTGTCCTGCATCTCCATGACCTTGCGGCCATCTACGAGAATGTGGCAGCACGTGCTGGAGGCGTCATCCTTCGGCATCCTGCTGCGGCCGCGAGCGCTTCTTGCTCCGCGCTCTTCAAATCTTGACCTAATTAATCTCACAAAAACCCGTGCGAAGTTCCAAAAACGGGTTTCGACTAGTCCTAGCACCACCAACAACACGCGCCGGAGTGACTACACACTCATCCCCCGCCGACAGAACCAAAGCCACAGACTAAACAACCACCAGCTTATACCCGCAGTCCGCTAGCGTCCCCCGGTTGCCCAGGCCGTCGCTCATGCCGTACCCGAGGAAGCACGTGCACTGGCCCGTGGCCCGGTCGCAGAGCCCCCGGTTGGAGCAGGGCTCCTCCTCCGTCGTGCCCGCGTGGCTCGCGGCGTCGCCGCCGAAACCGGCCTCGCCATCCGCGTAGAAGCGGATTGAGACGCTCTCCGTCAGAGACGTCATCCGGGGCACGTTGCCGTGCTGCGTCTCGAACTGGACGTGCACTATGGTGGGCGTGGCGTCCTTGTGGGCGCACGCCACCAGCGGCCCGGCAGCCGTCGTATAGCCCGTTGCGTGCGTGATGGTGACGGAGAGCGTTCCCACCGTAGTTAACGCTTCCAGCGCCTTTTCCGCTATCAAAGCGGACGCGTTATGCGGTAGCCACACGGTCGTCTGCTCGCGGAAGACCAGGGCGAAGCGCCCCGCGACCGAGGCATCCGTGTACTTGCACGCAAAGGACTGCAACTCATTCAATTGGTTGCGGGTCCCGGGGTCGTCACCCAGGGGACAAACCTTCTCCGTGCAGTCGAAGCCCCCGAACCCTTCGTCGCAGACGCAGCCGAACAGGCGGTCCGCGTCCCAGGTGAGGCCATTATCGTTCTGCGACCCGTACGCGAAGCCGTATTCTAACCCGGGGAAGGGCAGGTGGTGGTCCGCGCTCCCTTCCGTCGTGTCCCCTCGTAAGGCCAGTTCGCGCATGCTCAGGCACCGGCCGACGCCATTACACGGTAAACCACCGGAGATGTCCGCGCCCGGGCACTGCACGCGTTCGCACGCCGCGCCCGTTAAGTGGAGAGGGCAAATACACATTCCTGTAGTTCTGTCACAAGTGCCCATGCCCGCGCACTCTTGTAAACTATCGTGCGCCTTGTCATCGCGACTGGGGTAGCCGAACCACGCTTCCGCTCGCGGGCACAGCATCAACGAACAGTCCCCTCCCGTCCAGCCTTGTTTACAAGCACATTGGAAGGGCTTCTCGGCCTGCCATTTTTTTCGCGGCGCGTGATACGAGGGGAACGGCGTCGCGTCGTCGTCAAATAAGTCTCGCGAGAACTCCCCTTCAATACATCGACCGTCGGCGTCGCCGTCCCTACATCGCCCCAAGCAGTTGCCGTTTCCTGAACATAACGAGTCCTCGGCGCCCGGACACATCGTCACTGTTGTGAGTGGATGGCCGCAGTCGCCGTGGAGGCCCGGGCCGCCGTACAAATCCGAAGAGGTAAACAGTTCGAAGTTCGAGGTAAAACAAGCGCACTCGCCCTCGGACTCTTCGCATAAACCTCGACCGGCACACGCCGCCCTTTCTTTGGTGGCCTGGATCGCGGTCGCGTACTGGCCGTTCGTGGCCCTTAAAACGGCCAATTCGCCGTGGGTCTGGACAGAGCGAGTCTCCACGGAGCCCTCGAAGCTAGACGCATGTTCATCAAATTGTAACGGGGGCAGCTCCCCGAACACCGTTCGGAACTCGATCAACGCGACGTTGATGTCGCTCTCCGGGCTCTCCGGCGGGTAGCACAGTGACGTGGTCTCGGCGTTCGTAAAGGAGACGACGACGTCGCCCACGGCCACGCCCGTGCCCTCGATGGCTGCTTCCACGTCGCGCGGCGACGCGTCCCAGGCGATCTCCTTGGACGGTAACCCGGCAAATCTCAAAACGAGCTTGCCACTCAGGCCAATGCACGACAGCAGTTGGACCTCGTTCGCCTGGCCGCTCGTCAGGGGGTCGTCGCCCTCGGGGCAAATTCTAGATAAGCACGCCGGCCCCGTGTAGGGGAAGGTGCACAGGCAGCCGTAGATGCTTGAAGCGTCCCAGGGCGTTTCATAGGTGAAGCGCTGGGACCACCGGTCGTACTCGAACCGCGCCAGGTCTCTCAGACTCAGACATTCGCCGTGGCCCGAGCAGCCCAAAGGAAGTCCCGCATCGCCGACACCCAAGCAGCCCATTCTTTGACACGCGCTGCCCTCGAAGCCCTCGGCGCAAATACATCTTCCCGTAGCCCGGTCGCAGAGCCCGCGCGCGGAGCACTCCGCGTCAGCATGCGCCGTGTCCGTGGCCGTCGCTATATCGGCCCAGGCCCGGCCCGCGGGGCAGGTGCGCTCCGCGCAACTTCCGCCGACCCAGCCGTCCCAGCACTCGCAGCGCCCGCTCAGGGAGCAGTCGCCGTGGCCGCTGCAGTACGGCCTGGTCTGGTAGTCCGGGCACACGGCTGCCACCGCTGCGAGGACGAAACAGGCGCGCGTCGTCATCGTCGCTCGAGTGCCATTGATCTTTTTGTGGAAGCGGCTCTCTCGTGTCGGTGGGGGCAGCCTCCGAGCGCTTTTTGGGTCCGCTGGACTCATCGCACGAAACCCGCGCGTTATCCGGTCGGTCAACCGGCACCGGTCGGGGACTCGTCGATCGTGGACACGTGGAGGGGTTCGTCCGAGTGTTGCTGCGCGTGCGGGTTTCGCAGCAAAATCGAGCCCCACTTGTGAATCGCCTCCTAGTAGCGCAGCTGCTCGCCGGCGGTTCTAGAGACCTCTCCTCATTCGTGCTTGCCAGGCTTGACCCGCGGCCCGACACCCGTGCTGCCGCAACAGTTTCGGCCTCAGAGGCTTTCCCACAGCGCTACACAGCGCGACGGGTCCGCGGCGCGCGGCACGACGCGCGCACGCTCCGGCTGATTCTACATCGCTCGACGCGCCGCGACCCCTAGTCTAACCGACAGCGCAAACGCGACGATGTCGATGCGCCTCGCCATGAAGGCGAGCCTCGAGAGCGTGGACATGGACGACAAGGCCAAGCAGAAGGCGCTGCGCAAGGCCAAGAAGGAGGCGAAGCGCGCGCGCAAGGCCGAGCTCGCGGCCGCCGCGGAGCCCGCGGTTGCGGCCGCGCTGGCCGCGCCCGCGCCGGCGGCCGCGCCACCAGCTGCGGCGCCGGCCGCGCCGGCCGCGCCGGCCCCGGCGCCACCACCACCGGCCGCGCCCGCGCCCATGGACACGTCGCCGCCGCCCGAGCCGCCCGCGGCGCCACCACCGGCGCCCGCGCGCGCCTCGGATGCGTCGCTCGAGTGCAAGCCCAAGAAGCGGGCGAACCCCGACGACGCGCCCGAGCCCGCCGCGCCGCCGAGCCTGCGCGCGCGCGTCGCGGCGCACCTCGACGCGCTCCTCAAGGAGGTGAACCTCGACGAGATGAACATGAAGTCGCTGCGGAAGCGCGTCGCCGAGGATCTGGGCATAGACATTTCCGGAGAGGACAAGGGCTGGTTCAAGGAGCACGTGACGCAGCGCGTCCAGCAGAAGCACGAGCCCGCCAGCGACGACGAGGACCCGCGCCACCCCGTGATCTCCGAGGACATGGCCGCTGTTGTTGGAGTATCCAGAGCGAACCACTTCCGGTTGGTGAAGCTGCTGTGGAAGTACATCAAGGCGCACGCCCTGCAGAACCCGAAGAACCGGAACGAGATTTTGTGCGACGCGAAATTAGAGAAGTGCTTCAAGCGCAAGAAGGTGACGGGCTTCGGCATGTCCAAGTTGCTGGGCGCGCACATTTTTAAAGATGGGGAGGCCACGCGGCCGAAGAAGGCGCCCAAGAAGAAGAAGAAGACGCGCGTCGAGGCGCCCGCCTCCGGCACGGACTCCGAGGCGGAGCCCGCGCCCAAGAAGAAGCGGAAGACCTACCCGAAGCCGGCGGGCTCCGTGCCGGCCTACAAGGGCACGCCCGAGCTGGCCGCGTTCTGCGGCGTGGAAACGAACAACCGGTTCACGCTCTCGAAAATCTTCTGGGCGCACATCAAGGCCAATAATTTGCAGAGCGACCCGGCGAACAAGCGCATCATCGTCTGCGATGATAAATTGAAGGCCCTCTTTGGGGTGGAGCGGTTCGAGATGTTCGCGATGGCCAAGCACATCAAGAAGCACTTCGACCGGGGGGAGGAGTGAGGTGTAAGTTTCTAAGATTAGTTTGAGAGACCTATCTTACGCGGCCGGCGGCACAACCCGCTGACCTGGGCCACCTGGCCGGTCTGCGTGCGGGTTTTAATGATTGCGGGTTTTTTTGCTGCGGGTTTTGTGAGTGATTTCTTTGCGCCTGTGCACGCAAGAGCTAGGCACCGTACGTTGTGACTGCTGCTCGTCTTGAACCCCATCGATGGTCCACGCCGCCACGAAGCTCGGGCGCCAGTCTCCTGGTAGTAGAGGCTCTGTTCTAGGCCTGCCCTACCTAACACTCGACAACTTGGGAACGCGCACGAAGCGGCGCGACCAACGCGTGGCCCGCGTCCGCAACTCCGCACGACTGCTCGCCTCGATCGCGGGCGACGGCGGCTGGGAGGCGCGGGTCGGAGCGGAGATGGACGACGATGCGCCGGTCAGCCCGCTGCTCTCGGCGCACGTCTGGCACGCCGTGTTCGCGCCCGAGCAAATAAAGAACGTCGCGGCGCTCGTGGAGGCACACGTCACCGCGCATGGCTGGCTGACGAAGCGGCACGCGAGCCACCCGACGACGGACTTCTCGCTGCGCGACGCGCCGCCGCTCTGGGCGGTCTGCGCACCGATCGTCGCGGAACTCGTGCTGCCGGCGCTGCACGCGGCGTTCTTCGGCGCCGCCGTCGGCGCCGGCGCGGTGCTCGCGATCAACGACCTCTTCTACGTGCGCTACGACGCCGACACCGCCGGCGCGCAGCGCGCGCTCGAGGCGCACCGCGACGGCTCGCTGCTCTCGTTCTCGATCGCGATGAGCGCGCCGGCGAGCTTCGAGGGCGGTGGGACATTATTCGTGGGCTCGGGCAAACTGTTGCGGCCAGAATGCGCGGGGGACCTCGTCGCACACTCGGGCAAAATTCTACACGCCGGCGAGGCGGTAACTGCAGGCGTGCGCGACATCCTCGTCGGGTTCGTAACTGTCACTGGGCCGGCGGTCGTTCGCCACTGTGTCTATCAGTGAGCCGGGCGCATGGTGACGACGTGGCGCCGCGCCATCGAGCAGATGTTGCGTCGACGGCATCGATCAGATGTTGCGTCGATGGCGTGGAGGTCGACGCGTCGTTAGATTTGATTCCACACAGAACGAGAATTTCCTCGCGTCAAAATTAGTCACCGCCGCTAAAGAACACCCGCGCCTCGACGTCGCCATCGTCAACGGCGCGCTCGTCGCCACGGCCCTGTGAATCGTGTTCGCCCGTCGTTCGCCCGTGACCCGTCGTCGTGTCGTTCGCTCTCGTCGTTCGGGACGCAAGCCGAAGTGCAAGCAGCCCCCTTCGTTCTACCCCTTCGTAGTAGCTTACCGCCTAGCAACTAAATGGACAACATTACCCGTACCCGTACGCACCCCTCAGCGACCGCCGCCGCTCCGACTCGTCCGGCCCGCCCTCGTCCTTCTTCTTGTCGTCGCCCAGGCCCCTGCCCGTCACGACGCAGTAGACGATGATGCCGCAGAGCGCGCACATGTTCAGAAAGGCGAAGCCCATGATCAGCTTGTCCGTCATCATCCTTTTGGTGAAGTTCCGGATGAGGCGGTCCGCTCGCGTCAAATTGTCCTCGATCAACATGATGTCGGCGCTCACGTCCTTGATTTGGTCCTGCTGCCGCTCGAGCTCGGACAGCGTCGAGGCGCCCACCTCGCGCGAGGCCTCGACCATCTGACTTGCCCTCTGTAGGGCATCTCCGGTCCGATCCTGCAGCTTGGAGGCCCCATCTAAATAGTAGTCGTTGCCCTTGTGCTCCCCAAAGGCCGCCGGCGTGTCCGCGAGCAAGGACGCCCGCTCGTTCCGCTCGCGGTGCTCCGCGACCCTGTTTTTTTGCTCTTCCCTGCGATCGTCCAATTCCCTAAGCGACTCTTCGTACGTCCGCTTGAGTTCCCGGTCCCGGAGCAGCCTAAGTTCCAATTTATACGACTTCTTGATCGCCACCGCGCGGGCCAGCTTGGCCTCGGCCTCGCCCACAATCTCTAACCGCTCGTCGGGCCGGCACTCGCCGAGGGACGCGACGAGGCGGTCCACGTCGTCGATGGCGGACCGGTAGGAGTCGCTCCAGTAGTCGATGTCCGTCGACATGGTCGCGGCGGCGGCGTGGGGGGTAGCTGCTGGTGTGGCTCCTCTTGCCTTAGTGCTCCTTTGTGGCGGCGCCGTGCAGCAACCTCTATGTTGCGGCGGCGCCGTTCGCAGCAGCTGTTATTTCTGAGCTCTGCACCTCTATGCAGAGGGCAGCCTCTGCGCGAGATGTATGCGGCCCGATGGCAATACGAATTTTGT
>Ga0302122_10002029_pt1 | contig 12789 bp, 2 predicted proteins | sample CB21_SCM_MG_FD_203115 | JGI IMG/M metagenome (GOLD analysis project Ga0302122, IMG submission 203115) | Marine microbial communities from Western Arctic Ocean, Canada - CB21_SCM | ecosystem: Environmental > Aquatic > Marine > Oceanic | place: Canada: Western Arctic Ocean | collected 2017-09-28
TTTTTACATAACCCATCATCATAACACGCTTCAAATCCCGTTATGCAACTTTCTGCATCTTCACTGCATGAACATAATAGTTCAGGTTCATGCAATTGAATACCATCATTAAATTTACATTTCATATCTGCAGAGCAATATTCTCCATCGATACAATAACCTAACATCGAGCACATTGTGTTGGTGTTACAATGACATTTTTCTTCGTTTTGAACAAATGACCCCGGACAACGGACGACGTAATCAAATGTTTTGTTATCGGACGTTGTTGGATATGTATCTGCTCGAACATCGCATCGTTCGTGCCCAGGTTGGCCGTTTTGACAATATTGCTGGTTGTCGCAGTATATGAAATCTTCCAAATGTTTAACGTATGAGGCGTCTACCGGCGACGTCACGTTGCACCAACAATTTTCAGAATTGGCAATTGACCCCAATTGATGTTCGCATTTAGGCGCTGAAGAGCAAACGTCAAAAATATCTCCGTGGCAATATTCGCCCGAAGAACATTCGTTGATGCCACATATACACACCGCCGAATTGGCGGTAATCCCGTCCGTATGTTCACATTTTGGTTTTGGTTGACAAATACCGTTGTTACAGTACTGTCCCGTGGTACAAGTATCGTCTCCACACAAACAATTAGCTGTCAACTCTTCGTCCAGTTCGCAGTTAGAATAGTCTCGACACATTTCGGTTGTGCAATCCTGGCAATTTCGACTGCTGTATACGTGTATACTCGTGTCAGAACATCCCACTCGTCCACTTTTCAGAATAGGGTTCAACTCATTGCCACCACGGCATTGAGTTCCGTTCGCTGTTTGGATAAGGCCGAAATATTTAAATCCGAGAAGACTCACTTGTTTCCAACAATCGTCCCTTTCAAACCCAACACCTATTGCTGTAGACAATAAAGTTTCATCTGCGTAACAATAAAGGTCGGTGTAGTAATAATGTGAATCGGTCAAGTATACCTGGTCGTTATTGTAAAGAAGACGCAGTACCCGTTTACAGACACCATAGTATGTTTCCCCCCCCACGCCACTATGTACATTCTCCTGTTGTGAATCTTCTATAAAATACAAGCGGTCATCCCGTACTCGGAAAGCGCAACCATTTGGCGCAAAAGAAGTGGCAGGCCAACCAGATGCTGAGGTTTTGGTGATGATTCCGTACTCACTCCACCCACTTAGGAAATTCTGAGATTCTTCACACTCTTCTTTTGAATCAATGGGGCCCCACCCTGGCTCGTCTGTACAATTACCACTCTTTATTACTTTGTAATTACGTTCCACTTGTTTGCAAATACAATTCAGGCATTGTTTCCCTGGCATGTTTGTATTTGTAATTACAAAAAAAGTGGTAACACCGTTGTTATAACTCGTACATCCTCTTGGCCGATGAGAGCCATAGGATCTGATTGAATCTGGCACGTTTTCGCTGGGCCAGACACTCTTAGCAGCAAAAATACACTCTTCGTTGGACAAAATCGGATACCATCCCTTTTCGTCTTCACATCTACCCGAGGTTCTGTGTTTATAAGAGGGGGCTGCCATTAATTGGTCGTTATTGTCACCAAGCGCGGAACAGCTCCCCGCGCCGTTTGTGCGTACTTTTGTAAAATCATTCCAACCAAAACAGGCGGCGCCACAAAAACAACCCAACGCGTATTCGGTATTCACCCCTTGTTGACCATACTCTTCGGCAGATTTACAGTCGGGACTCTGGTCGTTTGGATTGTAATAAACCCCCCCAAATTTCTTATAGCAACCTTTGGGATAGTTGTTTTCTGTAGTTAACACGCCATTCAATGTATATCCTTCGTTTTCGGCGGCCGACCTACATTCTTCCTCGGTAACCGTATGTTGACACGGACTGTCAGAATGAAACGAGCCGCCATTTCCGAGTCCAAAATATTTGTAGCCATAGCCCGCCGCCTCTTGTGCACAAGTTTCAATCGTAAACTTTTCACCCAAATAGCTCAAATAAGCCGCCCCCGCCGTGTCCAAGTTATAGCAACCGATGGCCGTCGAACTGTTAAAGTTTTCCGCTCTGGTTTGGTCGCAATATTTATTCGGGCCACATGTTTCTAATCGACACACACATTCGGAATTCACGGCTGTACCGTCCTTATTACCACATACAGACGTATCGCTGCACATATTTTCTTCTTCAAAACAATACATGCCTGTAGTAGTTGAAGAGCAATCTACCACGCCACACGAACAAGTCGAATGGCTATTCAATGCAGTTCCATCTGTGTTTTCACACATGGACGGTCTTGAACACACAGACGTTGCAAATGTACATTTGACACCCGTTCCCGTGATTTCGTTACCCCAAGTATAAGGCGCCGTTACAGCGCTGAGTTCACATCTATTGTATTCTGAACCACAAATACAATCCACATCTCCGTTGGTATGGATACACAAAGGCCCGGCAAATCCAGTCATTGCGAAAGAGTCTCCCGCCCACGTTCCATTGGTAACGTTACCACCGTACGAAATACATTGACCGAGGGCACAATATTCACCCGGTTCGCACGCTGTCTTGGCACACATACATTTGTAACTTGTAGCATTTTGCCCGTGGAGCTCTTCACACACGGGATACGGGTCACATCTATCGACCAAATGATAAGGCCCCAATACGCCAGCCAAACAGTACAATTTGCCTGCTTCGTCACAAAATGTGTCGCCACAACGGCAATTCAACGAACTTTCCATTGTTCCGTTTGTGAATTCGCATCTACTAACGTGGAGACATTGTTCAATATCAAAATGACAAAACATGCCCGATAAACTAGAACAATCGCTAGAACCACACGCGCAAGTTTGAGGTAATGCTATAGTTCCCGTCCTGTCGGTGCAGTTGACCGGACGGGAACACGTCGAACTGTTGTAATCACATACAAGTCCGGGGTCGGTGGGTTGACATATGGTATTTGCAGAACCGCAGATACACAACTCGTTGTTCGTACCATCGGCACATACGGGCATTTTAACGTTGGTTTGATATCTTTCGTACAGTAAAGGGTCTTCGCCTTCCGAACAATCGTTATCTTCGCCCACGCAAGCGCAGCGCTCGTCTCCTTTGCGCATAAACCAAGCGGTGGTGTCCGGCGCTTGTTCGCTACAACGTCCGCGACATTCTTCAACGCGGTCGTGATTGTAAAGTGCATCGTTATTGTAAAGAATACGCGGTACCCGTTTACAGACACCATAGTATGTTTCCCCCCCCACGCCACTATGTACATTCTCCTGTTGTGAATCTTCTATAAAATACAAGCGGTCATCCCATACTCGGAAAGCGCAACCATTTGGCGCAAAAGAAGTGGCAGGCCAACCAGCTGCTGAGGTTTTGGTGAAGACTCCGGCGCGACTCCACCCACTTAGGAAATTCTGAGATTCTTCACACTCTTCTTTTGAATCAATGGGGCCCCACCCTGGCTCGTCTGTACAATTACCACTCTTTATTACTTTGTAATTACGTTCCACTTGTTTGCAAATACAATTCAGGCATTGTTTCCCTGGCATGTTTGTATTTGTAATTACAAAAAAAGTGTTAACGCCGTTATTCCAACTCGTACATCCTCTTGGCCGTTGCGCTGGTAAGGAGATGATTGAATCTGGCACGTTTTCGCTGGGCCAGACACTCTTAGCAGCAAAATTACACTCTTCGTTGGACAAAATCGGATACCATCCCTTTTCGTCTTCACATCTACCCGAGGTTCTGTGTTTATAAGAGGACCCCCCATATTCTTCGAGCAGGGGCGGGAATTCTTCATAATCAATCGAATATGAACTTCCTACGTTCGCACCGGCTTCACATTGATTATCCGACCCAACACACATGCATCGAAGTTCCGTAAATGAATCGCCATCGTATTCCCATTCACTCATCATATAATCTCGTTCAACGGAAACAAGCGTGAAGAAATCGCGTGTCGGAAATCTCTTCACGCATCGATACATGCATTGTTGTTTCATTTTGTCGTCTAAAAAGGTTTTCATTTCGCTCGCGATAACACCACATCTTTCGTTTGAGCACGACGGTGGACTAACAACAGTCAAAAAGTTGATTTGGTCTAATGTATATGTATTGCATACATTTTCATTATAATAGGGACTCTCTGTGTCACACAAGCTAGTAACGCCGTCGAAATACCCGATATTATTTATACCTGTGTAATATCCGAATTTGATCAAACTGTTCAGTGTGTTTTCGTAAAGATCATTATCGTTGTATCCCACCAGACCGTGGATAAGGGGTGGCGCATCGCCTAGCCACTTTTCATTCATGGTTGACGAGGATTGAGGTGTACATCCGTCTCCTCCTGGACACGGCGCGTTGAGTGTTGCACAACCACTCGAAAGGCTTTGTATACCAATGGTGAATGGTCGTCGTGGGTTTTCCAGCCACGCGGACGATTTGCAGGCACCGTCGCCAATATACACTGTTGACGCGGTCGCAAATCGTCCGTCGGGTGCACATTGGTTCGTTGATTTTCGGCACCAGAATCCGGATTCCACCGAACAATCGACAGTACCGCATCGACAACCCTCTGAATTTTCTGTCCAACCTTCTGTGTCGGTACATTCATTTGGTCGCGAACACACGCTTGTTTCGTTGTCACACGACAATCCAGGCGATGTCGGTTTACATATATTTGTCGCGTCGCCACACAAGCATGTTTCATTCGTTGATTGACACACGGGTACGCTCAACCCGGCCTTTGTAAAATTATTCGCGGTCGCACGACATTGTCCCAAAACCTCTAGACAATAACCGGAGCATTCCTGTCCAGCGCAACTGCACGTATTTTCATTAGGCGCTTCGCGACGGCCTTTATTATTTGGACAGTCTCCGTAATCATTGCATTGTTTGTCGGAACAAAATGCACCTGCGGAGCATTCCTGTCCAGCGCAACTGCACGTATTTTCATTAGGCGTACGGCCTTTATTATTTGGACAGTCTCCGTAATCATTGCATTGTTTGTCGGCACAAAATGCACCTGGTTCGCACGAAATGATAGGGGTGTAACACATGCATGTTTCGGGGTATTCTCCGACTCTATTTTGGCATTCTATGGTAGACGCATTCGCGTTGAAATAAACAATGCCATTCTTTTCAAAACATCCACGTGGTTTTGTAGCGTCATCTATCTCGTTTATGGCGGCCAGGGCTTTAATATAAAAAAAATAATGGGCTCCCGATTTGGTCGCCAATGCGCATGTTTCTTTATTTGGAATATAATCGCCTGACGGACATCTGCCCGTTTCGTCAACTCTCGACGTTTCGTCAACTCCTGATGGTACGGGATATCCTATGTATTCGTCTCTTTGGATTTTGCAAAGACATCGCGCGTCATTCGATTGTACCCCATTTATATCCACACAAGCGCCTGCTTGACAGACGCCATCGGAACACTCGAGACCCGTTTCGAAAGTGCAGTTTGTATTTTGACAAGTACATTCTTGAGCATTTAGGCCTGATAAACACACGGGTACGTCTTGGCAGGTTCCATCGTTGCAATATTGTCCCGGTTTGCACGCAGCAACGCCACATGTACAATTCACATTATTTGTGTTCTCGCCATTTGTGTTTTGACAATCCGGGTATTCGGAACAATGGTCTCTGTCGAACCAACAATAATCCTCGGTCACGCAATCGGCAGTATTGCACGTACAGGACTCTAACTGTTGCCCGCCGGTCGCTGGACAATCGGCATAGAGAGAACATTTCGACCTGTTTGTCCAACAATAGGATAACGGCTCGATACAATCCGTTATTCCACAGGCACATTCACCTGTATTTGTCACAGTGCCATTTGTGTTGTCGCATGCTGCATATTCTGAACACGTCGAAACATCAGACAGACAATAGCGGCCTGTTTCGGCCGTACATTCTGTGAGACCACAGAAACAGTCACCACCATTGCGTATAGTACCATCTTGGTTTTGACACGGGGGCGTTTTGAAGCAAGTATTGTCATTTGACAAACAGTAGCGGCCTGTTTCGGCCGTACATTCTGTGAGACCACAGGAACAGTCACCACCATTGCGTATAGTACCATCTTGGTTTTGACACTGGGGCGTTTTGAAGCAAGTATTGTCATTTGACAAACAGTAGAGGCCGGACGCCGCGTCACACGTTGTTTCCCCACAACGACACGTCGCAGGATTTGCTAAAAACGCACTCGTCTTTTCACAAACGGGGTGAGGCGTACATATGCCGGCGTCAGACCTATCTACTAAACAGAATTCAGATACACACGTATCTGTTCCACACGTGCATTGTTGTGTGTTTCGCACTGTACCGTCTCTATTTTCACAAGGGGGCGTCCACGTACATTTCGATGTGTCTCCAATATCAACACAATACATACCCGCGATAATGTCACACGTTGTGCCACCGCATTTGCATGTTGCCACGTCGTTTAACACTGTTCCGTCCTTGTTGGAACATTGCGTCGTGATAACATTTCTACAGTCGTACGTGGTCGACGCGCCGCTTGGATGCGAACAGAGTTGACCCGGATTACACGTATCACCGTCCGGACGGTGACAAACGTCTTGGGCGAATACGCACTTACCAATTATTCGAGTGGTGCCCCATTCCCCGTTACATTGTTTAACGTTGTCACAGGCTATTTTTTCCAATGCCTGTTTCATGGTGTTACACCTAGTGTCCTGACCCTCACACCAATTATCGACACTAAAGTCACATTTGCCCGTGATGGAACGACAGTTATCGTCCGAGGTACACGTCGTTGTTTGCACAGGATACTCTTCTACCGTTTTCGTGCTTGTACGTTTGCAGTTATAACCAGGAGATTGGCATGTACACGTTTTGTTGTTGACGCCATCCGCACACGTATCAAAAAACGGGTCAGTGGAAAACGGGTCAGTGGTGTCCAACCAACATATGCACGGATAATCTTCGGAACACGTTCCAGAATGTAAGCATTGTATGTTTGAAGGAATTTCAATTTGGCCTGTAAGCTCGTGCCATGCTCGGCGACAGGTCGAGTCGTCCGTCAACTTTGTGGGGCATATTCCCGTGGTTTGAATGACAAACGTATCTTCGTACTGTGAACAACGATTGAGCTCTGGTCTACAATACTCTTCGGCGGCGCAAGTGTCCGTCCCGCATTCACAAGGAGAAGACATTTTGTTTAGTTGGACAGCATCTTTTGCGCATTCGTCGTCACATGTAAAGGTGTTATGGTCACACGTATACCCCATTTTTCGACCATCCTCGCATTCGCAATACCCAGAATTACCGTTTCCGATGGCAACAGAACACGATTCGTCCCTATGTGATTCGCGCTGACCGTCGGGGTCACATGCGCCTGTTTGACGCCATGCAGAACAACTTCTACTGATGGTAGACGTCGTGGCCATGCATTTCGGATAGGGACTGCAAAAGTTATTTGATTGTGTGCAATAGTCGCCGGATGAACACCTATAAGTTCCACATTGACACGCTTCTGGGTTTGTCGCGACACCTGTAATGTTTAAGCACGGGTTATCCAGAGTGCATTGGTTCCTTCCGGCGACACAATATTCGTGGAGACCGCATACGTTGTATTGCGACCCTACGTTGGAGCCACATCTACATTCTACATTTTTATCTTCACCATTGTCGTGGGCGCATACATCCAACGGTTTGCACGCGCCGTCAACACATCTTTGGCCATATTCACAACGCGCTGTACCACACTTTGGCCCCGTAGAACATACTGAATCGGAACAAAACAACCCGGATGTCGCATTACATGGGCTTGAACTACATTGGCAATCATTTGTATTCGCGAACAATCCATATGGTTGTTGACACGCGGTCAAATCGACACAGGTATCGGTTTCTGCTTCATTACAATAATTTTTATCACATTGTTGACCGTTACATATACATGTGTCTTCGTTGGCAACAAGGCCGTTTGTCGAAGCGCATTTCGGCGACGCGTAGCATACATCGCCGGCACAAAACTCGCCGGAATCGCATACCGCCGTTCCACATTGGCATTTAAAAGGCTCTTCGTTAAACCCGTCTGTTTGTAGACAGACGGGGCCGAGAAATGCTTTGCAAATGCATTGGTTTTGTTCGGAGCAATCCGTTTGTTTACGTATGGACCACCAACCTCGTGTACGAAAATATACAGCGTCTTTTCCTGGCCCGTCAAGATTGGGAAAAACAAAACAATCTTCTGGTCCGTCACGTTCATACGGATCTCGTACATCCCTATCAACGTTAAATCCCAACCCTGAAGCCAGTGATTGTGTACATTCATCGGCGGTTATTTTTTCCATGCCATTGGACGCGCACGACGTACCCGATGTAACCAATACCGAGAGTTCAAACTCGTATCTTGCGGCGCACATACTTTTATCTTTTAAACAATGAAGTCCAGTACCTTCGTTACATACCGACAAACCACACTGGCATGGGCGCGCGTTCGCTTGGCTTCCGTCAACATCGGCACAATCTTCCAATACACATTGATTGTTCTGAAAATCACATACAAATCCCATGTTTAGAGAACAGTCTACGAGCCCACATGCACACGGGCCATCGTTCGCCGTTACACCATCTGTCTGCGTACACGTCGGTGGGCGCAAACACGTCCCTTCTGAGCATACAAGTCCTTGCTTTCGACAAAGACACGTGTTTGTCGACGAGCAGGACGTGCCCGACGCGCTATTTGAATTGAACCAAACTTGGTTGTTCAACATGTAACAACCGCTTGGTTGGGTAGATGACGGTGTATTTTGTTCCAATTCTTCTCTGCCCATTTCCAATCCGAGCACTCTTGCAACGATTTTGCATTCTTCGTAGCAATGTATACCTTCATTTGACGCGCATGTACCGCTATTTTTTTGTAAGACTTCTGTTTCTTCGCACGAATCCGAACTACACATGCAAGAACGCCTATTTGCGTCAGAGCCGTCCGTTATGGGACAAAATGGAGTTGGGTTGCACACATTGTTTGCAGCATCGCAGTACATGTTACCGGATTGGCATAAAGTGCTGCCGCATACACAATCACTCGGATTTAATTGTTGACCATCGGTGTACAGACATGCCGACTGTGTTTGACCCCCGACTGTAAACTTCCCGTCTTGTGAACATTTATTAAGAGCGGCGTTACAAAATATTCCCGATAGAACAGTGCATTGTGTAGTACCACAAACACAACCTGCTCTATTGGAAGCCGTCCCGAAAGTATTTAGACATGTGTATTCATTTTTACTTGGTTCCCACGTCCCGCCAAACGATTTGCATCTGCTTCCGTCGGGTGCGGCTTTATTGCACCATCGTCCGGTGGATGTCGTGCATCCATCTGTGGCGCAATAACAGTCTTCGGTAGTGTGTTCTTGGCCGTTTGAATTGCGGCACGACGGTGTGGTGGCGCATTGATTTACCTCGGCGTTGCAATATTGCTTTGAAGCATCACATACCGGCTCCGGTATACGACAAATACAATAATAATCATCATCGCCACAGGTGTGAGTGGTAGTGGTAATATCGTTCACCTTAACCGATTTATAATTGATATCTTTTGTTTTTTGTGAACAACCATATACATAGTCCTCGCCCCAGTACGATGTGATTGGTACTATATAAGGTTTAATACCCGCCGCCGCGGTTGCACATTCGTCTAAATCTATAATATCTTCGTAACCAGCATCTGAACACCTGTCATAACCAGACTCAACTGTTATATATTGACGGTAACCGCATCTACATCCGGGGTCATTCGGCGCGAAACCTTGGTCATTGGAACACATTTGCGTTGTGGCACATTTTTGTACAGGATTGGAGATAGCGCAATACAAGCCGGTTTCAGAGGTACACACTGAACCAGCGCAATTGCATGCAGCGCTGTTCACAATTTTCCCGTTTGTAATTTCACATAGCGTCACTTCTCCGCGTACACGGGTCATCAATGTACAAAATAATAATAACAATATTCCTATCATATGATTCTTATCTAATTTTAAATAAACAGCTTAAATACAAGATTCTGAATATGTTCTAACATAGTTTTTTTTAACATATTTGGCTGTCGGAAGAATTTCTACACAGACCCCATTGCGTCAACCAATCTCCCGTTCCATAATGACAATATTCCTCGACCGCGCAATCCACCGAACCACACGCACAAGTACCACCAGTGGCGTTGCTACCATTCGTCACACTACAAGGTGCGTACTGACTACACCCATTCAAACGGGCTCGACAATATTCTTCAGACGCGCAATCCACCGAACCACACGCACAACTTGCGGCATTTTTAACGAGGCCATCCGTCTTTGAGCAACTATCCGGTCTTGAACACGTGCTGGTTTCTGCGTGACACACCAATCCAGTGTTGTCCGCCCCACTGCCCGTACAAGCACCTGAATCGCCACAAACACAAGGAGATGTATTGACGCCGTCGCTTTGGGGACATTTGGGTGCTGTGAAGGCGCCTATCTTGCGAGGATTGGCGTAGTCCGCACATACATTGTGCGGAGAATAGCAAAAATCGCCGGAATCACATACCACCGTTCCACAATGGCATACGGCAGAATTGGCAACACTGCCAATTGTATTTGTACACTGTGGGTCTACCAGTGGTAGTGGTGGTGGTAGTGGTGGTGGTAGTGGTGGTGGTGCTGCTGGTGGTGGTGGGTACCGACATGACCCGTTGTCTACGGTTGCCAAAACATCGTAGTTGGACGCTGATCTCGTCATGCAGCCATAGACAGTAAACCGACATGACCCGTTGTCTACGTTTGCCAAAACATCGTAGTTGGACGCTGATCTCGTCATGCAGCCATAGACAGTAACTGGTGCTGCTACTGGCACTGGTGCTGCTACTGGCACTGGTGCTGCTACTGGCACTGGTGCTGCTACTGGCACTGGTGCTGCTACTGGCACTGGTGCTGCTACTGGCACTGGTACTACTGGTGATTCTGCCACCAGCGTCGCACCTGTAGCACTAAACTGAACAATAATAAAAATAATAAAAACAAATCCTGCCGAAATCATTATTCATTTGATTTAAATGTCTTATATACAAGATTCTTCACAAATTAAATTAAAACATGTACAAAGGTTGGAAACGTGGAACACGCTTGTACGTCAACGGGCGTCCGGGCGTCATTAAATCCAAACGTGGCGACCAATGGTCATTTCTATACGACAAGGCACTTCACAATACAAAAATAAATCCATTAGAGGTGGACTGGTACTACGATATCCAGAAACCCGTGAACCGCTGGCCAGGGTATCTGTCGGTCATTTTAATTAAAAAAAATTTGAAACCTTTTATCTACCAACGTGAGTCGTATGACGATTGGCACGGTGCGGCGACAGAACGCACCATTTCGGCGGACGTGCCTGTCTGGCAAATCGCTGGTACGAATAGATTGCTCGTGGGTCATCTCGGAGAGTATCGCGTCTTCTCCAAGGACGGGTTCAACGTGGTCAAAAAATATCATAAAAACGTTTGGATTGGAACTGGTCGACCTGGAAAGACATTTCGTTCTCTGAAAACAGCATGTCCCGCACCAGCCAGAGAGCCCAATCGCCGTAAATCAGTACCACTGTACAAAACACTTACTAGAGACGAACTAGGAGGTTAAAATAAATATTTTTTTTCATTATCAACCCCAAAGCTTATTTATAATACTGCCTCTTTGAATTGCGACATTGTTGGCCTTAGTATCGTCCGTCATAAACAACAACGGTTAAACTCCATTTCAGACACGATGGGCGTAAATTTTGTAGTCTTTGCAGCAAAATTCAAATTTGATTTCTCAACTCTATTGTGTTGATTTGATGTCGCGAAGCGCCAAATTATATTGTGTTCATTTGGCGCTTCGCGACATCAAATCAAATTTAAATCTATATTGTGTTCATTTGATTTGAATCAAATCAAATTTATTAACAACATGCCCAGACAAAACATGAATGAAGCAACAATGTGCATCGCCGTCGGTGGAGTCCTTGTCGCTGTCCTGGCGGCCTATTTCGGCGTCGGTTCGTTTCTGTTTTCTGTCCCTGCACGTCATGGTGCAGTTTGCGAGCGCTGGGGGTACGTTTTTAATAATACATACCCACCGGGTCTCCACTTCAAAGATCCATTTACTTTTTGTTATAATCTGCGCACCGACGAACAAGTGGACTCTGTTACAAACTTGCAATGTGATACTAATGACGCCGCGACGCTTATTTGGCCACGCGTTGACGTGCACAACAAGCTGCCGTTCAAACACGTGTTGTCAGTGTATAAAGAATACGGAAAAGACTACGATGTCATTTTAATTAACAAATTGATTAGCAAAATTATGATCAAAATTTGTGCCAACACAACGGTAGAAAAATTATACCTCTGGGATTTTAACGATGTTGATGATAAACTTACCGACGATCTACAGTTATACAATGATGAAAAAGAGTCGGGCCTTGAAATTCTCATGGCACTTTTTCAGGGAAAACCTCAGGAAAAAGGTGAAGGTAAAATTATTGCCTCTTTTAAAAAGCGTGCCGAAACAAAAGCAAAAAAAGAAGCACTCAAAGAGGAAGAGGCTACCATTCAACAAGAAACAAAGAATCAACAACTTGTTATTGACGGTGAAAACGAAGTCAAAGCAGCAAATGCCGAAGCAGAACAACGCGTTATAACAGCTGCTCTCACTGCCGAGCTCTTACGCAAACAACAGGCCGCCGAATCCGCCCGCCTCGAAGGTCAAATCAACAACTTGAAGGAGTTGGAAAAAGCGGAAAACGAAGCCA
>Ga0302122_10002035_pt1 | contig 12764 bp, 8 predicted proteins | sample CB21_SCM_MG_FD_203115 | JGI IMG/M metagenome (GOLD analysis project Ga0302122, IMG submission 203115) | Marine microbial communities from Western Arctic Ocean, Canada - CB21_SCM | ecosystem: Environmental > Aquatic > Marine > Oceanic | place: Canada: Western Arctic Ocean | collected 2017-09-28
TCGCGGCCCTGGCGCGGGAGCGGGTGCCGGACGCGGGGTCCAGGATCTGGCGGCCCGCCGGGAGCGCGAACTTCCTGCCGCAGGACGACCGCCTCCTCCCCTTTTTAACGGTGCGCGAAACCTTGCGCTTCGCCGCGGAGCTCCGCTGGGACGGCGTCGACGTGCGCTGGAGCACGGTCGAGAAGCGGGAAGCGCGCGCTGAGGAGGTGCTGCGGACCCTGGGCCTCGGCGACGTGGGCGACTCGCGCGTGGGATCCAGTGCGCGAATTCTCCATCGACGCGACGTCTGCTCGATGGCGTGGTGGTGAACACCCGACTTACTGGTTGATTTGCGCACAGGTCGGCTCGACGCTCAAGCGGGGCGTGATCGGCGGCGAGCGGCGGCGGACCGCTCTAGGCGTGGAGCTGGTGCTCGTGCCGGCTCTCCTGCTGGCCGACGAGCCGACGTCGGGCCTCGACTCCACGGCGGCTCTGCAGCTCGCCAAGCTGCTCCGGGACGCGGAGGCCACGGTCGTATGCTCCGTGCACCAGCCGGTCCCGCGCGGCGTCTTGTATTCTTTCAGCGTGGCGCGATGGCGTCGACGCCCCCCACGCCGGCGCCGTCGCAGGGCGCGTGCGTCTTCCAGCAGTTCACGGACTTGGTGGTTCTGGCGCCGGGCGGCGGCACGGCCTACGCGGGCCCCGCAGCATCTGCAGCAGTAACGTGCGCCGCCCTGTGCCGGGTCAGCGTGCCGCCCCTGACGTCGGCGGCGGAGGTGCTGTTGGATCTCGTGGACGACCCGGCGACGCGCGACACGCTTGTGAAGGCGTCGGCCCCGCGCATGGACCGCGCCGCGGACGACGCGGGCGCCGCGCTCTTGAGCGCGCGGTCCCGCTTCCGGCCGTTACTCAAGCGCGCGTGGCTCAACAACGCGCGCGCGCCGGCCGCCACCGTCGCGGCGATCGGGAGATCGGTGACTATGGCGCTGCTGGTTGGGGCGTTGTACGCGGGCAGCCGCGGCACGGCCACGCAGACGGCCGTCGCCGACCGGACCGGGGCGCTCTTCTTTGTGCTCGTCAACCAGGCCTTTTCCGCCATGGCTTCTCTTAGAGTCTTTATTGAAGAGCGGGCCGTCTTCGAGCACGAGCGCCGGCGGCGGGCCTATTCGACGCGGGACTACTTCCTCGCGAAGTCGCTGGCGGAATTACCCATCCAGGGCGCGGTGGCCTTGCTCTTCGCGGCCTCGGCTTATGTGATGGTCGGCCTGCGGGCTTCTTTAGGTGCCTTCCTGGGCCACTGCCTTATCTTGGCTCTGGCTACTTTAGTGGCCGAGAGTCTGGTCATTTGGATCGGGGCGGGCGCGTCGGACGCGCGCATCGCCGTGGTGATCTGCCCGGTCGTGCTGTCGACCTCATTACTGTTCGGCGGCTTATTCGTGTCGCTGGCGTCGCTCCCGGCGTTCCTGGCGCCGCTCCAGTACCTCTCCTTGTTCCGATACGGGTTCGCGGGCCTCTTGAAGTTGGAGTTCCAGCACGCCGACGCCGTGTTCGGGTGCGAGGCGGCCGACCGGGAGCTGTTGGCGCAGCGCGTCGTCGACGCGGGGGCGCCGGCGAAGCTCCTGGGGCGGCTGGTCAAGAACCTGCCCTGCCCGACGCCGGACGGCGTCACGCACGTGAAGCGGGTCCTCGGCGAGGACGCCGCGGCGCGGCCCCTCGCGTTCGACGCGTGCGCCCTCGTGGCCCTGCTCGTGGCCTTTCGCATCTTGGCGCTCCGGGCGCTCGAGCGGCGGACGGCGTCCGCGATTCCGGCTCCGAAGGCGAAGCGTGCGTAAGGGGGAGTTATGTTAGGCGCGCGTCGGCGGTGTCGCTGGGGAGGGTGTGGTTTTGCGCGTCAACATGTGCAGAGTAGCATCGGCATCATATGCTGGTTGTTCTTCCGGTGCTAGGACTAGCGGGGCCCGGGCCCCGGGGGGGAGACACACTTCATTTATATGAACGGGTTTTACTTACGTGTTTCATGCGGGCAGCAACTTAAAAGCACAGGACCACAATTTGCCCAAACTTGGCGAAGAATTCCATCTTATCATTGCGATTGGTGAAGCGAACGCTGGGGTCTATATAGACGGAAAGCTTGACCGGAACCGGTAGACGGAATTATAGAGTTTAAACCAGGGTTAGGATTAGGAGTAGACTAGGGTTAGGGTTAGGGTTGGGCGAGAGTCGGGTTAGAGCGGGTCCGAAATGGTCCTAGTGTCGGTGGCAGTTTCGCGGCAGCATGGGCTCGGATGGTTTTGAAAAAGTGCTCATCGGAACGCTGGGGCCGAGAGAAACGTTTTTACGTGGGGCGAAGAGGCGAGCGGCGAGCGAAGAACAGCGTTCTGGCGAGCGGCGCAAAACACACTAGGGGCTAGTGGCGCAAAACCTACTAGGACCTGTGTGACCCGTACCGTTAACGGTACGGGTCACCGGGTTGCTCACCGTGATGTCGGTTCCCGCAACGTAGTTCTGCGCGTGATCGAGGTGTCGAGACCTTCGGAGGCGGTAGGACGCGGATGCGCGCGGAGATCTTCGCAAACTTTGCCCAGCAGTCGAAAACCGCGAAGATGAGTGCGGCGCGGGCGCGCGCCGCCGTGGATTACTAGCGCTAAAAACGAGGTTCGCGGGCGGCGGCGGCGAGTGGGCGCGGTGCGTTGCGGTACGGTCTGGAGGCTGCGGGTCGCGCTGCAATTTCCTTCATCGGGGTTTCGCAACGCGCGGGTTTCGTTGCTTTTCGCGCAGAGATGTGTCCAGCCGGTGCGCGTGACGAGTTAAGACTAGTAGGGGTAAAATCTCATCATCAGTCCTACATCAGTCGCGCGAGCGGGGCCATGTGCATCGCGCGGACTACCCCAGGCTGCACGCGATCGCGCCGAAGAATAAGAACGTCAGGGGCCCACGTAGCTGCTTCGAGCATCGTGGCGGCCTCCACGAAGCCCTGCACCAGGCGAACGCGAGCCCGTCCTTGGCGCCGGCCGTCATCGGTGCCCACCAGTCAACGCCTCTTACTCAGCACGACGGCGGCGGCGCGCGCCCCTAGGCGTGGTCAGGTACGGGTATGGTTGGTCGCGCGAGGTATCGGTGCGCGGGTTTTACTGCACGGGTTCTTGGAGTAATTTTGTTTTGGACCAGCGCGCGTGAATGCATTCACGTGATCACCAGCAGCTGAAACCACAGCGCGGTTCCGGGCTGCCGAAGCCTTAGAGACACGCCCGGGCTGCCCCGTGCGGCACACGACCGCCCCCGACCCGGAGGACCGCGCAGTGAGCGCCGCCCGCACCATGGCCGGCCTCCGCCGGAATTATAGAAAGATTCCCGAGGTCAAGGTCGGGAAGCGCGACGAGAATATCATTGTGTTCATGGAGATCAGCATCGGTTCTAAAAAAGTCGGCCGCCTCGAGATCGAGCTGCGGCGGGACCTCTGCCCCCTGACCTGCGAGAACTTCCGGCAGCTGATTACGGGGGAGCGCGGCGTCGTGCGCGAGACGGACGAGCACGGCGATTCTGTGGTAGTGCCGCTGCACTACAAGGGCAGTAAGCTCTGCCGCGTCGTGCGGGACAGCCACTGCCAGGGGGGCGACATTAAAAACGGGGACGGGACCTGGTCGCGGAGCGTGTACAAGCGCGGACCCTTCCCCGACGAGAACTTCATCCTGCGGCACACGGGCGCGGGCTGCCTGAGCATGTGCAACCGCGGCTTAGACTCGAACGGGAGCCAGTTCTTCCTGACCATGGCGGCCAAGCCGGACTGGGACGAGCGCCACGTGGTGTTCGGGGTCCTGCGGGACCGGGCCTCTTTGCGCACGCTTTTCGCCATCGACCAGGTCGGCTCCCAGTTCGGGAAGCCCCATCAAGAGGTCACCATCAGCGACTGCGGCCAGCTCTGGCCGCCGCACCACACGCAGTCCAAGTCCAAGTTCACCTCGACCTCGGGCGCGCGCAAAAAGGCCGAGTATGCCGAGCCCGAGTGGTAGGAGTCGCCTAACGATCCATGTGTGTACATCCGTGAATATGCGCGTTGGGGTGGCGTCTCGAGAGCATAGACCGCACTCCCCCGCGCCGGAAAATGAGGCTAAGCCTAAACATCTGGCTAAACCCGGAATTTAAGACGCTATCGAGGAGACGACCGGCCGCCGCCCTAGGGGCTGGGCACTGGACCTCTAGGTAAAACTCAAAATGCCCTGAGTGTGCTCGTCAGAGAGTCAGCCAGAAGCTTTGTCCGCCGCCACTGGCTAACCCGGATTTTAGTGCAAAGATCTAGACACTTTAGCGCCTCGGGGGCGTCTAGACGCTCAGTCGGAAGCTCGATGGCTAATTAAATAACTTACACACAGACCTCACATAACACTGCCATTGCGCCGATCACGCGTCAACTTCTCGAAGCCCTCGGGGAGCCCCACCTTGCGCCGGATCGCGTCGATCCACGAGAGCGCCCGCAGGGACACCTGGCCCTTTGGTGCGCGCGCCGTCACGCGCGGCCGCCCGCGGCCGGACCCCATGAAGTCCGCGTCCCACGACTGGGCGGCGGCCGCGCTCGCCGACACCTTGCCCGCGCCCTTGCGCGACGGCTCGCGCACGGCCGCGAGCGCGCCGACGACGCAGGCTACGTCGTCGACGGAGCGCACCAGCAGGGGCGCGCCCGCGCAGTCGACCCTGCGCCCCGCGAGGTCCACGTCGCAGTCGCACGAGGGCGCCACGCTCACGTTCACGTCGCCTTTCGACGACGCGGCGGTCGCGTCCCCGTTGAGCGCGTCGAAGGCTAGAGAGATCGTCCCCGCGGCTTCCACGTCGCAGCTCCCGGAGCACCGCTGGAGCGAGACGCCGCCGTTCGGCGTCACAACGCGCACGTGGCCGTGGGCCGCGTTCACGTGGACGGCGTCGACCGCGGAGGCGCCCTGGGCTTCGATAACTAACGAGCGGCAGTAGGCCGCAACAACGCGCACCTCGTCGCCGTGCACGCGCGCATCGGTCGCCTGGAGCTTCGCGAGGGTCACGGGCCCGCGCGATTCTATATCCACCTCTAACCCCTCCACGAGTTTCGTCGACGCCACGCCGCCGTGTGCCGCGTCCAAGCGCACGGTCTCGCCCCGCACGCTGTCCACCTCGATCGTAGCGCCTCGTATCTCGATGGCGTCGCCCTCGACCTTGCCCCGGACCGTCGCGGCGCCCGGCGTCTCGATGAATAGGGCGGTGCGCTGCCGCGACTGGATGCGGACTCCATCATCAATAGCTGTAATGACGTCTTGCTCCTGCCAGGTGGACGTGACATGCACGTCGACGCCGGCCACGCAGCGCAGCAGTGCGGGCGTCGCCTCGACTCGTACGGCTGCCGCGCCGACCAGGGCCCTGAGCGGTGCCCGGGCCGCAACGACGGCGAACATGTGCGTGCCTGGTGCGTGCGTGACTCGCGACGGCTGTGCAGCCTCGGAATACTTCAGGAAACGAGCCGTTTCGCCGCAATCGCTCGCTGATGGCTGTGCAGCCGCCTGATCGACTATGCGTGCGGGTTTGTCGCGAGTTAGACGGGTTTAAGCCTATGCCCGAACGCTCGCGCTTGCTTCAGCTCGTGTGCGTAGTCGCACAGCTCACCACTAACTCGTTGGATTCGCGCGGCGACGCGTACTAATCCACAAGCATGGAGAGCAGCGAAGCGCCCACACCAAGGAGCACATCACCTCAAGGCAAAGGACCGATGGACCAGTTCTTTTATGAGATTGGACCGATTCCACTTGTCGCGGAGGCCGCGCAGACCGACGAGCTGTCCATCGCGCTCGTCGGCTGCGGCTGGTTCGCGCTGCGCACGCACTGCGTGACCCTGAATAAGGCCAAGGCCCGCGTCGCGGCCGTCTGCGCCCGGACCGAACCCTCGCGGCAGAGGGCCCTCAATAAGCTCGGCGGTGCCGGCAAGGAGTTCGCGGACGTCGCGTACGCGATCAACGCCGCCTCGTGCGCGCTCGTCGCGCTCCCGGCGAGCGTTGCCAGTCGTGCGTGCCTCACGGCCATCTCCACCGGCAAGGACCTGATTAGCGAAAAGCCGGCGGCCTGGACCCCGGAGGAGGCCGAGGATTTGAGAATGGCCTGGGATGAAAGGCCGCGGCCGGACCAGCGCTGGCGCGTGCTCGAGAACTGGGCGCTCAAGCCCGCCGTTCTGCGAGTGGGCGAGCTCTTGGATGCAGGCTGTGGTGCCCAGACCTACGCGTGGCGGTGCACGCGGCGGAGGGCCCAAAAGGGCGACTGGCGCCGGGGGGACGCGGCCAAGGAGTTACTAGACGTGCTCGTCCACTTGGTGCGGGCCCTGCGGTGCTGGTTCGGCGACTGTAAGGTAACGAGCGCGTCGCTGCGGACGTACGACTTCGGCGGCGCGCGCGCGGTCGAGCTCTCCTTGAAGCATGAGGGGGCGGGCGGTGAAATTGTGCTGGAGCTCTTCGACGGCGAGGGCGAGGAGGAGTCAGTTTTTACGTGCGGCGATATAACGTGGGACGCCGACGCGCGCACGGTCAATGGAGACATCATGGAGGGCGACGGGTGGGTCAGCGGCGGCGCCAAAGCTTGTTTAAGTGAGGCCCTGCAGAGCGTTGAACATGGTAGAGGGGACCCGTGCACGGCCTGGGAGGAGGGGTTAAGGGACTGCGCCGTGTGCTTCGCGGCGCTGGGGATGGGCGACATCCGGCCGGGCGCCTTCTATGAACTTCCTGTTGTAATAGGTACGGTCCCGCGGTCGCACGAAGGCTGTGTTTTGTGTTTGGAACAGGCGCCGGATCTAGTTGTTCTGGGCGGCGGCGCGAACCTGCGGCGGCGACGGGGTCCCTTTCTCGAGACGCGTTTGATGAACCGCGTCGTGTCGGTGAAGGGGGACATTGTCGTAGTCGAGGCGGGCTGCTGCCTGCGGGGGCTTCGAAAGGCGCTGGCGGTGCGTAACTTGACGCTCGCGTCCTGGCCCTACTACCTCGACTCGACGGTTGGCGCGGCCGTCGCGACGAGGAGCCACGGGACCTCTGCAAAGTACGGCACCATGGCGGACTTTGTCGTGGCTTGTCGAATCACCACCGCTCCTACCGACGGGTGGTCCGGCGACATTGCGGGAAAGGAGCCCTTCACGTACGATGTCAAAGGCGTCCTCACCGTGGTGGCGCTGCGCTGCGTGCCGCTTACAAAGGTCGTGCGGTCCGTCTTAACAACATCGAGTGTAGATGCGGGCTGGCTGCGAAACGTGGGCGCCCACGACCACGCCTGGGTCTGGTGGGACGTTTCTAAGGGCTCGGCCGCGGCGGTCATGCTTGATGAAAGTGATGCTGGCGAAGTGTACGACGGGCGGAACTGGACGCCGTACCCCGCCGAGGTTACACGACTGTTGGGGCCGCCCGTCGCCGCGGAGGACTGCTACACGGCCCAGTACGCCGTGGCCGCGGCGGCCGCCAAGGCCGCGGTCGCGGCCCTTAAACGCGTCGCGGGCGCCGGCGTCGTCGAGGTCAAGTTCCTGCCGCCGTCATCGATGCTCCCCGGCGCGGCGGCCATGTGCTTCAACGTGTACGTGGCGGCGCCGGCGCCGCCGTGGGTGCTGGGCGTGGAGCGCGCGCTCGCCGCGCTCGGCGGCGTGGCGCACCCGGGGAAGTGCTGTGCGGTCCTGGAGTAAATTGTTCTTATGTGACTCGCTATCCTGGACTTGCAAATGCATGTATCGCGTCGCAGAAACATCGAAACCCGTTTTGCGGAGCCAAAAAGGTGTGCGTGTGCCAACTTTGGAGCACCGCTGGCAGCCTCTCTCCGCAATACCGAGACAAAAAACTGCATAGAAAGTGGTGCAGAGGTCGCTGACATTGGTTCGTTGAGCTGTGCGGCTGTCAAAGGCTGCACCAGCAACAAAAGGCAGCTCCACGCAGTCGACGCAAAAGGAGCCATATGCGTCGAGCAGCCGCATTATTACTGGTGCATGCATCTTGCTCGCTTAGGCCACAACATGTGTCGATGTCGCGTCGGCCATCTGGTGTGATGCGAGCTGAACCGGAGAGGACCGCGCCGGCAGCCGCGTCCACTGCGCCGGCAGCCGCGTCCGAGCCGGTAGCCGCACTGACCACTGAGCCGGAGCCGACCGCGGAGCCGGCGACCGCGCTGGAGCCGTCCGACGCACGACCCGCCTCCTACAACTGGACGGCGGTCGCGAAAGCGCCAGTCGGCATCAACACGGCGACGCAACGCCTCGCCGCACGCCGCGCCGCCGCCACGACCGACGAGAAGACGATACGCGTGCGCTGGAACGACCCGTGGACCGTCGCGGCCTTTTGCGTCTTCGTCCCGCTCCTCCTGTTCGACGAGTTCCTCGCGATCTCGCGCGGCTTCATCTGCGCCCACAGCGACGTGGCCGTGTCGGACCTGTGCCGCGCGGTGGGCGGCGTAGGCTAAATACACATGTATGTACTCCGCGCCCCCTAGGGCGTCTCGTCGATTTTGGTAGAGGACGCCGTCTCCCGGCTCGGCTCCTTGGGCGGCGCCAGGTCCAGGGCGATCATCATCTCCGTGAACTCCGCAACACTAATTGAGCCGTCGGAGTCCGTGTCGAACTCCGCAAACAACTCCTCCATCTTCCCGGAGTCGACCTCCTTCGAAGCGCGGCGTAGTAAGACGCTGGGCTTGGCCGCGGCCGGGTCCACGAAGCCCTCGTCCGACTCCTGGGCTAGGTACTTGCCGAGCCTATTGCCCACTTTCTCCACAAATTGTTCGGTGGTCAGGCCGGAGGGCCCGGCCATGTCCCACGTGCCCTGGCCGTACTTGAAGGTGTTGTGCATGGCCCGTCGTAAGCAGAGGACGTACTCCTTCGTTCTTCTGGCGGTGGCTTCGTCTTCACTTAAATCCGCCGCGTGAGACAGAGCCCCCATGACGGCCTCGGCCATGCCCAGGGGGTTGAAGGACGTCGCCTCGCCGGCCAGGTGCTGGTGCCATAAATCACTGACAGTACCGTGCGACGCCTCGAACTCTTTGATCGGAGAACCGTCGTCCGCCACGCCCACTAGGTTCGACGTAATAAAGCCCGGCGACCGGTGCACCTGGGCCACCTCGTCCGTCAGCATGTCCCCGTCATAATTGTGCGCGGACATGCCGAAGCCGCCGCGCGTCCACCGGATGATCTGCATCGTCGCGGCATCGCTAATCAAATGTTGCAACTCCCCTCCCGTAATATCTAACAACCCCTTCTCCAGGAACTGGGCTTTGTAGTTCTCGTCGAAGACCTTCTTATGGATGGCCCAGAAGGGCTCCTGCCACTTAAAAACCGTCTTCTTCGTGACGACGTAGGGCGTCACGCCGGCTTTTAAAGTTCGCGAGAAGAAGTGGTGCGCCAGGGCTTCCACGTTGTCCAGGGGGTTGTGGTAGACCACGGCCACGTTCCGCTCGTTGTCCAAAATTCTAGCGTCCACGATGATCGCTTCAGAGTCGGTCAGGTCGTCGGGGAAGAACGTCGTGATGAGGCGGCCCTTGCCCACCTCCTTCCAGCCCGCCGCGTACTCGCCGCCCACCGCGTGGCGTTCAAACAACACGGGCTTCTTGAAGCCGAGTTCCACGCCGTCGATGTGGATCGTGTCCCTACTAATCGTGATGCCGTTCCACCCCCGGCGCATCATGCCGTTCGGCGACGGTAACGGCTTTGAGAGATTGAACTCCTTCACTTGTTCCGCGGACGGCGTGATGGTCGGTTCTTTGAAAATAGCACCTAATCTCGCGCCAGCCGTAACGGCGTCCCGCAGCGTCTGATCATTGGAATCATCGCGCGCGTTACAACTGAGGTCAAAGAACTCCCACGCACTAGTGTCCACGTGCGGCTGGACCCAGTGGTCGAGCATGAGCTGCGCGGCGTACCGGGTCATCTCCTCGCCCTTGATGTAGACCAGGGGGAGGGACTTGATCTTGCCCTGGGCGGTGAGGCCGTCGCTGAGGGCGCGGCGCGCATTGCTGGCGGCGGCGCGCTTCCATGAGGCGGCGAGCATGTTGGGTGGCGGCGCAGAAGTTTCTGGCAGCGAGCGGTTTTCAGTCCTTGTCTTGCGGGAAACTGATGGGGTCCGCCGCAAATCGAAATGTATCAGCACGCAGCGATGCAGGCAGCGCGGAGGTGTCTGTGCAATGCCAGAAACAGCTGAAATCACTGCTGCTAAAACGATGGCCGCGATAAAAACACAGAAACGTTCGGGTTCTAATCGCAAACGGCAGGCGTCATTTCCGCGCCCCCGCACCGCTCGGGCAGCTGCCGGACGAGCTCGGCCGACAAACCCGCCGCCGCCTCGCTCTCAATCTGCTCAGTGGCAGGGAAGGCAAAGCGAATTGTAAGGCAGCCACACTCGTCCGACCGAGCGGCTCGACGCACCACAGCACCGCACCGCGCACCGCGCGGACGCCATAGCATATATTAGGTCGCAGCGAGGGGCAGCGCTTGCGGCACCGGTAAGATGGGCTGCAACACAAGTAAAGATGACACGGCGCCGACGCTTGCGAGCGACGAGGCCTTCATCGTGGACCACTTCGCCAAAACGGGCTTCCCGCCGGAGCGGCCCAGCACGACCTTCCGCGCGCGGCAGCCCAAGCCCACCGCTTGGGTGATTGGCGGCGGGGCGCTCGTCAAGGCCATGCAAACTACACAAAAGGCGCAGGGCACGCCCGCGCGCGTCTCGAAACTCAACGCGAAGCTCGACGCGTTGAGCGCGAACCTGCGGGCGCCGCGGCCCCAGGGCTCGCCGAGCCAATCGTACATTAAGGCGGCGGCGCTACATAGCCGCGCCGCCTCGACCAAGACGGCCACGCCCCAGGGCCACCGGGTGGTGACCATGTCCAGGGGAGAAAACGCGACGGCGCCGCCGCCCCCGGAACCCATCCCAGGGCCACCCGCGAGCTCGCCGATGACGCCGCTGTCGCCGGTCAAGGCCCTGGCCAAGGCCTGGGACGAGGGCGGGACGCCTTCGCCCATCGGCTCGCCCATGAGCGACATGAGCGACGAAGTCGGCTCACCCGTGCGGTCCGGCCACCGCGTGCGCATCTTCGGCCTGGAGAAGGCGCCGCAGCACAACGGCTGCGAGGGCGTGGTCATCCCGAAACGCGAGGCCGGGCGCGTCGGCGTCAAGCTGGACGGGGGGAAGTTGTTGTCCCTGAAGCCGGCCAATTTAGAGGTGCTGCGGAAGCCTTCTCTGAACGATCGCGTGCGGGAGAGCCAGGAGCGCGCGTTAAGAAGAGCGGAAGAGCGGCGGCAGAAGGACGCGCGAAAAGAAGAAGCCGCTAAAGTCAAGGCGGCCGTCGACGCGTCCAAGGCCTCCCAGGACAAGGCGGTGCACGACGCCGAGCTGGCTAGATTGAGGGAGCAGAAGAAACAAGACGACACCGAGAACCGCGAAGCGAGCGAAGCGCGCGAGGCGTTGCGCCAGGCGTCCTTGCGCAAGAACCGGTCCAAGGCCAAGAAGTCTGCGGCGACGGCCGAAGCGACGGCTATGAAGGCGTCCAAGGCGGCAGCCGAGGCGGAGCGCATCTCGTGCTTAGCCGAGAGCAAGGCGCTCGAGATCCGCCGGCAAGAAGCGTTTCGGAAGGCGAAGGCCGCTGAGCGGAAGGAGCTCGAGCAGAAGCGAGAAGCCGCCGCCGTGGAGATGGAGGCGCGGCATAAGGCCGAGGCGGCGACGGCCAAGGCCACGAAGAATAAAGTTGCTGAGATGAAGAAAGTCGCGGAAGCGCGCGCGAAAGCGGCGAAGGCAGCGAAGGCCAAGGAGGCGCGCGACGCCGCGGAGGCGCAGGCGAAGCGCGCGAAGGCGGCCAAGGAAAAGGAGGCGCGAGCCGCCGAGGCCACGGCCGCCGGCATCGCCGCGGAGGCGCGGAAGAACGCCCAAAGAAAGGCCGACGCCCAGGCCGCGACTGCGGCGGCGAGCAAGAAAGCGTCGGACGTCAAGGCCGCCAAGGCGGCGGCGGCCCAGAAGGCGGCGAGCGCCAAGGCCGCGGCGGCGACCAAGAAGGCGGCGGCAGCGGCGGCCCGGAAAAAGAAGGACATCGCGGCTGCGGAGCGCGAGGCGGCCGCCCTCCGCTTGCCGCCGACCGGCGCGGCCGCGAAGCGCGCCGAGATCGAGCGCAAAGTCGCGGCCGCGCGCGCCGCGGCCGCTCCGCCGCCGCCGCCGCCGCAGGGCGACGCGCGTGCCTGCAGCGGCTGCGCGGCGCACTTACCGCCGTCCGCCTTCTCCGCGAAGCAGCTCAAAGCCAAGGCTGGCAAACGTCGGTGCAAGGGCTGCATCGCCTCCGGCCCGTCGGCGCCCGCAAGTGCGCCCGTGGCGGCCACGGCCCACATGCTCCCGGATTAGCGAGCACCGCTTCTATGACCTAAGCTGGCTTTACTCCTCGCCCCCCCGATCGTAGTCCCGCCCTTCCACAATCTCAAAGGGCAGCGTGAACTCCCGCAGCCCGGGCGGCACCATATATTGCTCAAGCACGAGCGAGACGCGGTGGCCCTGCGGGAAGGCCGCGTCCGCCTCGGTCACGTTCGTGACCCGCCGTACGGCGTGCTCCGCGTCGCCCCGAAAGACCACGAGCCGGTTCGGCGCCGGCGCGACCTCGCGGTCGATGGGACCGCGCTCGGCCCGCCAGGGCGGGCGGTGCGGTTCCCGCCTGTGTGGAAATCAACGTTATCGACGCGACGTCGTCTCCGTAAGTCTGCTCGATAGCGTGGGTTGATTTCCACGCAGGCTCCCGCAGGCAGAGCTCGCCGCCGGTCGCGGCAGGGACCGCCACGTACAGAC